>Ga0207648_10004913_pt1 | contig 13614 bp, 13 predicted proteins | sample KBSMisM32_FD_184310 | JGI IMG/M metagenome (GOLD analysis project Ga0207648, IMG submission 184310) | Miscanthus rhizosphere microbial communities from Kellogg Biological Station, Michigan, USA - KBS Miscanthus M3-2 (SPAdes) (version 2) | ecosystem: Host-associated > Plants > Roots >...
TAGGATTGCCGGGCGCCGGGAAGGGAACCCAGGCCCGCGTGCTGTCGGAGCGGCTGGGGATCCCCCAGATCTCGACGGGTGACACGCTGCGCGAGGCCGTGCAGGAAGGCACCCCGCTCGGGATCCAGGCGCGCATCTACATGGACCGCGGCGAGTACGTGCCCGACGCCGTGATGGTGCGGATGGTCGACGAGCGCTTGCACGACCCCGACGCGAGCAAGGGATTCATCCTCGACGGGTTCCCACGCACGGTGCCCCAGGCGCGAGCGCTCGACGAGGTGCTGGCGGTCGCCGGGACACCGCTGGACGCCGTCGTGCAGTTCCTCATCACAGACGACATCGCGATCCGCAGGATCACGGGTCGCTTCACCTGCCCGATGTGCAAGCGCACCTACCATGAGGAGTGGCGACCGCCGGCAGAGGATACGGTCTGCGACGTGGACGGCACCCCGTTGGAGAAGCGCAACGACGAGGACACCCTGACCGTGAAGCGGCGGCTGGCGATCTACCGGGAGCAGACCCAACCGCTCGAGGCCTTCTACGCGGAGCGCGACCTCCTACGAACGGTCAACGCCGAGGCGCCGCCAGACGCCGTCAGCGACGGCATGTTCGAGGCGCTCCGCGACCTCCTCTAAGACGATGATCATCCGGAAATCACCCGCCGAGCTGGACAAGATGCGACGTGCCGGCGCGATCACCGCGGCCACGATCGACCTGGTGCTCGAGGCCGTCGCCGCCGGCGTGTCCACCCTGGACCTGGACCGGACCGCCGAGCGGTACATCCGCGGCGAGGGCGCGATCCCGTCCTTCCTCGGATACAAGGGCTTCACGGGATCGATCTGCGCCTCGATCAACGACGAGATCGTGCACGGCATCCCTACGGCCGATCGTGTCCTGCGAGACGGCGACCTGGTCTCGCTGGACTTCGGTGCGATCTGGGAGGGCTTCCACTCCGACGCGGCGGTCACGGTCTTCGTCGGATCTCCGCCGAGCGACGACGCGAAGCGGCTCACCGAGACGACCGAGGCCGCGCTCGATGCCGCGATCGCCGTGATCCGTCCTGGTGGGCGACTGTCGGACATCGGTCACGCGATCGAGCAGATCGCGCTGGCGCATGGCCTCGGTGTGATCCGCGAGTACGGCGGCCATGGGATCGGTCGGGCGCTGCACGAGGATCCCTTCATCCAGAACTGGGGAGCGGCCGGCCGAGGACCTGAGCTCAAGCCCGGACTCGTCGTCGCGATCGAGCCCATGCTCACGCTCGGCGGCGACGCGACGGAGGTGCGGGACGACGGCTGGACGGTGGTCACGGCCGACGGGTCGCTGTCGGCCCATTTCGAGCACACGGTCGCGGTCACGGACACCGGCCACGAGGTGCTGACCGCGCGGTAGACCGGGCTGGTCAAGGGGACCCCCCAACCGGCCGACAACCTTGGGGTGACCCGAGCAGCCCCCCTCGGACGGTCCCGGCGTGCCCGCCGGGCGCTTCCTGCGTTGGCGCTCGTTGGTGCCCTGCTTGGGCTCGGGGCGTTCGCGGGTCCGGCCGCAGCGACCAGTCAACCGCTGACCTATACGGGCCAGATCGGCCTTCCCCGGCTCGTCGCGCCGGAAGGCGTGGCGGTAGATGGCAACGGCGACGTGATCGTCGCGGAACCGACCGCCTCAGGCACGTCGACGAACGACCGGATCGCCAAGTACAGCGCAGATGGGAACTTCCTCGATGTCATCGCTGGGCCCGGCACCGCCAACGGCGAAGTGTTCGACCCCAGCGACGTGGCGGTCGCGCCGAACGGCGACATATACACGATCGATCGAGGGAACGACCGTCTGCAGCGCTTCGACGATCTGGGGAACTTCATCTCTGCGATCGGGCAGAACGGGACCGGGGCTGGTCAGTTCAGGAACCCCGACGGTGTGGCGGTGGACGCGAACGGCTTGGTCTACGTCGCCGACTCCGGCAACTACCGCGTGCAGGTGTTCGATCCAACACTGCTCCCCGGGGATCCATTGGTGAACGCGTGGTGCGTCGTCGACGGGGGGATCAGCGGCTGCTTGTCGAGCGGAACCGTCGTCGGGATCGCGGTGTCCGGTTCGACGGTCTACACGATCGGGACTGGGGTCGTTCGTACCTTCGACGCCACATCGGGCGCCCCCGGGACCACCTGGAATTCGAGTGGGGCGGCCGGTGTCGCGACGGATGCAGGCGGCCACGTCTGGGTCGCCTCGACCACGAACGACTTCGTGTCGGAATACTCGTCGGGGGGCGGTCTCCTCACGACCGAGGGGAAGGGGGACCTCACCGACCCACAAGGCCTCGCGATCAGTGGCGGACACCTATACGTTGCGGACACCGGAGGCGGCCGCATCGTTCGCTTCGCGCCTTCCGCTTTGGATACCTCATGGTCGGTCAGTGGTGCCACGGGCGTCGCGGTGGATGCGAGCGTCGTGTATGTCGCTGACGGCGGCAACGTCGATACTTATTCCACATCTGGCGTCGCAGGCATCTCTTGGTCCTCGCCCGGCGCATCGGGGATCACGGTCGATGACTCCGGTAACGTCTGGGTTTCCAGCTCAACCGGGGTCGTCACGGAATACGACGGGTCAGGAGCGGTGCTCAACACCTTCGGATCCGGCTCTCTGACCTCGCCGCAGGGGATCGACGTGTCCGGAGGCAAGCTCTTCGTCGCGGACTCGAGCAAGATCTTTCGCTTCGCGACCGCGGCCCCCGCTGCTCCCGAGACCTCCTGGGCCGTGTCCAGTGTGACCGGAGTCACGGTCAACGGAGGCACGCTCTACGCCGCTGCCGGCAACTCCGTTCGCGCCTTCACCACCGACGGAGCGGCCGGAGCGAGCTGGGCCGCCACCGGCTCATACGGGATCGCACAGGACGCATCCGGGAACCTGTGGGTGTCGTCCACGACCTCCGCGCTTGTCCGCGAGTTCAACTCAGCCGGCGTCCTCCTTGGGACCGTCGGGACGGGACTGTCGACGCCGAGGGGTGTCGCGATCGCGGGCGCCAAGCTCTTCGTCGCGGACAATGGCGCCGGGAAGGTGTTCCGCTTCTCCCTCCTGGACTACCAACTGCAGTGGGGCCAATGGCCAGGCCCGGGTGTGCTGGACCTCCCGTCGGGCGTCGCCGTCGATGCGACCGGGAACATCTACGCGACGAACAAGGCCGCCAACTCGGTCGACAAGTTCGCCCCCGATGGCAGTTTCCTGCTCTCGATGACAGGTTCTGGTATCACGCTGCTGAACAACCCGACCGCGGTCGCGATCGGGCCGACCGGCAACGTGTACGTCGCCGACACCAATAACCACCGGATCGAGGTGTTTGACCCCTCGGGTACCTACCTCGATCGGTGGGGGAGTAACGGCTCGACCCCGGGGCAGTTCAACCTGCCTTCCGGTATCGCGGTGGACGCCAGCGGCTTCGTCTACGTCGCCGACACCAACAACCACCGGATCGAGAAGTTCAACGGCAGCACGCACGCGCTGGTGTGGACGAAGGGCTCGTTCGGGACGAGCGGCGGCCTGTTCAAGAGCCCGAAGGGTCTCGCGCTCGACGCCTCCGGCAACATCTGGATCGCGGATTCGGCCAACAACCGCGTGCAGGAGCTCGACGCCGCCGGCAACTTCGTCAGGACGTGGGGCTCGTCGGGAACCGGGAACCTCCAATTCACGACCCCATCGGATATCGAGATCGACGGCGCCGGTCTCATCTATGTCTCCGACAAGGGGAACAACCGGGTCCAGATCGTGACACCGTCAGGCGCGTACCTCTCCACCCTCGGGAGCCTCGGCCTGGGTACCGGACAATTCTCCTCGCCGATCGGGCTCGCGATCGACCCCACATCGACGGCGACGCGACTGCTCGTGGCGGATTCCGTGAACCATCGCGTCGAAGTGTTCATCGACAACAACGGTCCCGACACGACGCTTTTGTCCTGGCCGGCTCCGAAGACCCACCTGACCACTGCCTCGTTCACGTTCTCCGCCAACGACATCGGCGCGACGTTCGAATGCAAGATCGACGGCGCGGTGAGTTGGGACCCGACCTGTAACGGGTCGGGTTCGGGCAGCGCGTCGTATTCCGGCCTGACCGAGGGGGATCATGACTTCGCGGTCCGCGCGTTCGATGCGGCGAACAACCCCGGGAACCCCACGACCTACTCGTGGACCATCGACAATACGGCGCCGGTCGTCTCGTTGACGGGCGGTCCCGTTGAAGGCCAGTTCAGCAATGATGCCCAGCCTTCCTTCGATTTCGACGCGGATGAGCCGGTGCAGGGCTTCGAATGCTCGCTCGACGGTGGCGCGTTCGCGGCCTGTTCCACGGGTGATTCCTTCTCGGTCACCGACGGTGCACACACGTTCGTCGTTCGAGCGACCGATCAGGCCGGCAACATCGGCGTGAGCGGCACCCGGCATTGGACCACCGATAGCACGCCGCCCACCGTCAACATCACATCGGGCCCGAGCGGCATCGTGGCGACGACCACCGCAAGCTTCCAGTTCAACTCACCGTCCGATGGCGGCAGCGCGACCTTCCAATGTGACATCGACGGCGGCGGGTTCTCACCGTGCACGTCGCCGTGGGATTATCCGACCCCGCCCGTCCCTGACGGGCAACACACGTTCAAGGTGTTCGCAACGGACACGCACGGGAACAGCAGCTCGCCCGTGCAGCGCAAGTGGACGGTCGATACGACGATCGAGCGCCCAGACGCCTTGATCGCGACCGGCGCGACGTACATCGGCAACGACATCTACAACTCGAACGGCTCGAGCCAGACCAAGACCCTCAAGACCAAGGTCGGATCCACGGCGATCTTCAAGATCCAGGTGCAGAACGACGGCGGCAACGCGGACACCATGCACGTCAAGGGTCCGGGGTCGGCGAACGGCTACACCGTCACGTATCTCCTGGGTACGACCAACGTGACGAGCGCCGTGAAGGCCGGGACCTGCTCCGTCGACCTCAACGCAGGTGCGAGCAAGGTCATCACCTTGAAGGTCAAGGTCGGGTCCTCCGCTGCGCTCTCCAAGACGCTCCTGGTGAAGGCGACCTCGGCCGCCGACACGACGAAGGTCGACGCCGTCAAGGCGATCGTGAAACGCGCCTGAGGCGAACCACCTCAGCGCGGACCCGCTTGCTCGCGAGGGGAACCGGTAGCAGCAACAGCGTCGCCCCGACGAGGAATCCGACGGAGGGGTAACTCGGCCCCGTCACCACGAGCTGCGATGGGGGCGCGAGCGTCGGTGGGACGACAGGGGAGGAGCTGCGCACGGCCGCGCCGGAGACCGGCTGTGCCGGCTCGTTACCCACCTGATGCGTGAACGACTTCGGCAGGTGCACGCCCCGGCCGGTTGAGGGCCGCAGACCGGCGCTTCGCTCCGCGGTATGGAGCCAGCGCACGAGGTGTCCCATCGGGTCGCGCGCGACGCCCGACGTGGAGTAATGCGCGAAATGTAGATGCGAGACGGTCGCGTCACCCGTCGACCCACACCTGCCGATCCGTTGGCCGGTCCTCACCTGGGTGCCCTCGGTGATGCCGTTCGCGTACCGGGAGAGGTGCGCGTAGTACCAGAAGGAACCGTTCGACCGGACCAGGAAGAGGCTCACACCACCGAGTGGGTCGCTGTTGAGCTGGATGGTCCCGTCCTGGACGGCCAGCAGGGGTGTTCCTTCCTCGCACATCAGATCCTGACCGTGGTGGGGGTGATAACCGCCCGCGTAGCGAGGTGCGCCCCATGTATCGGTCCACGCTGCCAGGCCCGCAACCGGGAACGGCGCGAAGACGCGCGCGTCGATGGCGCCGGGACGCCTGCCCCGGCTGGCGAGCTTGCCGGCAACCTGAACGAGGCCGGTCGTGGAATAGTCGCCCCAACGGGGGTCGGGGTTCCACGAGACGTCATGGTGGCGCCGAGGGTGGTGGCCTCTGTCGGCCGCCCTGATCCGGTCGGCGCGGCGGTCCGACTCGCTCGCGGCGATGAGCCCGCCCCCGCGCCAGCCGTCCTTGTGCCCGCCACCGGCTGGTGCGCTCGGCGTGGGGTCGGTGGGGCTCGGGGATGGGCTGTCGGAGGGCGCGATCGTGGGGCTCGGTGACGGCGAGCCGGTGGGGCTCGGGGTTGAGGTCGGCGTCGGACTGTCGGTCGGCGAGGGCGAGGGAGTCGTGGACACCTGCGCGGACGCCGGGGGGAGGGCGAAGCAGATGGACAGCAGTGCAAAGATAGTCAGTGCTACGAGCTTCCCCCCACGCACCAGCTCAGTCTCTCGGGGCCCCGTGACGCCGGCCTGAACGTCACGTGAACGACCGACGAAGCCCCGACATGTTGTGGTCCGTGTGACTGCGCCCCTATACTTGCTGCTCCCCCGTTCGGAGGCCCTTCTTCTTGCGCGTGTCCGGACGAGGGTCATCGACGGGAGAGACCTGGAGCGTGGCGAAGGACGATGTGATCGAGGTGGAGGGGACGGTCGTCGAGCCCCTTCCCAACGCGATGTTCCGGGTCGAACTCGAGAACGGGCACACGGTGCTCGCCCATATCTCCGGCAAGATGCGGATGCACTACATCCGGATCCTGCCGGGGGACCGGGTCAAGTTGGAGCTATCGCCGTACGACCTCACCAGAGGCCGTGTGGTGTATCGATTCAAGTAGGGGACACCATGAAGGTCAGACCGAGCGTCAAGAGGATCTGTGACCGGTGCCGGGTGATCCGGCGCCGCGGTCGGATCATGGTCATCTGCTCGAACCCGCGGCACAAGCAGCGGCAGGGCTAGAGCCAGGGACAGGAAAGGACTTCGATGGCACGGATCGCCGGCGTCGACCTTCCCCGCGACAAGCGGCTGGACATCGCCCTGCGCTACATCTTCGGCATCGGCCCCACGCGGGCCTTCGCGATCGTCGGCGGCACGGGGATCGACGGGGGGACCAAGGTGCGCGACCTCTCCGAAGAGGAGGTCGTCAAGATCCGCGCCTACATCGACACGAACTTCAAAGTCGAGGGTGATCTCCGCCGCGAGGTCGCCCAGGACATCAAGCGCAAGATCGAGATCGGGTGCTACCAGGGCATCCGTCACCGCCGGTCGCTGCCGGTCCGCGGACAGCGCACGCACACGAACGCGCGCACGCGCAAGGGCCCGAAGAAGACCATCGCGGGCAAGAAGAAGGTCAAGGCGAAGAAGTAAGGGAGCGCACGCACGATCATGGCGAAGCCCAAGGCGAAGAAGACCAAACGTCGCGAGAAGAAGAACGTCCTGCATGGGCAGGCGCACATCAAGTCGACGTTCAACAACACGATCGTCACCATCACCGACCTGCAGGGCAACACGCTGTCCTGGGCGAGCGCCGGCAACGTCGGGTTCAAGGGCTCGCGCAAGTCGACGCCGTTCGCCGCGCAGCTCGCCGCCGAGAAGGCCGCGCGCGCCGCGCAGGAGCACGGCCTGCAGAAGGTCGACGTTTTCGTGAAAGGCCCGGGTTCGGGCCGTGAGACCGCGATCCGTTCCCTGGCAGCCGCCGGGCTCGAGGTCGCGGGGATCCAAGATGTGACCCCGGTGCCGCACAACGGCTGCCGGCCACGCAAGCGCCGCCGCGTCTGACGCGAGCGGACCCCGGTCGCACACCGCGCCTGGGACACCCGAAGCGGGGAGCACTGGATGACCCCCCGTCGAGGAGGGATGCACGTTGTTCATCGTCGCGCGACCACAGATCGCGGAAGAGGTCGTCTCACCCACGCGATCCAAGTTCACGATCGAGCCGCTGGAGCCCGGCTTCGGCTATACGGTCGGGAACTCGCTCCGTCGCACGTTGCTGTCGTCGATCCCGGGGGCGGCGATCTCGTCGATCCGGATCGATGGCGTCCTGCATGAGTTCTCCACGGTTCCCAAGGTCACCGAGGACGTCACCGACGTCATCTTGAACCTGAAGGAGCTGGTGGTCCGCTCCGACCTCGAGGAGCCGACCACGATGTACCTGAAGGCCAAGGGTCCGGCCGAGGTCACCGCCGGTGACGTCGCCCCGCCCGCGGGCGTCGAGATCTTGAACCCCGAGCTCCATGTCGCCACGATCGGCAAGGGCGGCGGGCTCGAGATCGAGATGACGGTCGAGCGTGGCGTCGGCTACCGCATGGCCGACAAGAACAAGAAGCCGCGCGATCCGATCGGCGTGATCCCGGTGGACTCGATCTTCTCGCCCGTCCGCAGGGTGAGCTATACGGTCGAGAACACCCGCGTCGAGCAGATGACCGACCGCGACAAGCTGATCCTCGACGTCGAGACGGACGGGTCCGTGACGCCGCGAGAGGCGCTGGCGTCGGCGGGCGGCACGCTCCTGGAGCTCGTGCAGCTGTTCTCTGACCTCGCCGAGGCGCAGAGCGTGTCGGTCGGTCCGGCCGAGGCCGACGAGCTGCCGAGCGACTACCAGATCACCATCGAGGAGCTCAACCTGTCGGTGCGCTCCTACAACTGCTTGAAGCGCGAGGGCATCAACACGGTCGGCGACGTGATCCAGAAGTCGGAGTCCGAGCTGATGGATATCCGCAACTTCGGGCAGAAGTCGATCGACGAGGTGAAGGCCAAGCTCGAGGAGCTCGGCCTGGGCCTGCGGGAGGAGTGAGGGCGAGGTGCCGACCCCCAAGAAGGGACCTCGTCTGGGCTCCGGCCCGGATCATCAGCGCTCGATGCTGTCGACGCTCGCCAGCCAGCTCTTCATCCACCAGGGGATCACGACCACAGAGGCGAAGGCGAAGCTCCTTCGTCCCTACGCCGAGAAGATGATCACCAAGGCGAAGAAGGGCGACCTCGCGTCGCGCCGGGAGGTGCTCAAGGACCTCCCGGACCGCGACGTGGTGGCGACGTTGTTCCATGAGATCGCGCCGCGGTTCGCCGAGCGGCCCGGGGGCTACACCCGGATCCTCAAGCTCGGTCCCCGCAAAGGCGACGGCGCGCAGATGGCACGGATCGAGCTGGTCGAAACCGCGTAGTCACGCGGCCTCGACCAGCCGGCTCCTGGCGCGAGCTCGGCCGTTCCTGGCGCGACATACTCCATCGCGTGAACGTTGCTCGAACGGTCCGCATCGACCTTGCCTACGACGGTACGGAGTTCCGCGGGTGGGCTGCGCAGCGCGACCCGTCGGTGCGCACGGTCGAGGGAGTCCTGTCCGAGGCGCTCGCGGAGGTGGTTCGAGAGTCGGTCAAGCTCTCGGTCGCCGGCCGGACCGACGCTGGCGTTCACGCGCGGGGACAGGTCGCGTCGTTCCGAACGGCGTCGCCGCGAACGACGGGCGAGATCCAGACGTTCCTCAACGGCAGACTCTCGCCCGAGGTCTCGGTCCTGTCGGTCTCGGAGGCGACGGATGGCTTCGACGCCCGATTCTCTGCGACGGCGCGTGTCTACCGATATGTGATCGACACCGCAGACGTGCCCGACCCCTTCACGGGCCGGTTCCTGTGGCATCGGCCCGGGCATCTCGACCCGGCCGCGATGCGGCGCGCCGCCGCCGGGTTGGTGGGGGAGCACGACTTCTCGAGTTTCTGCCGCCACCCGGGCGCCGGGAGGACGACGGTCCGCGATCTACAGCGCCTCACGGTACGAGCGGAAGGCGAGCGGATCGAGATCGGTCTCCGCGCGAACGCCTTCCTGCACCAGATGGTGCGCATCATCGTGGGGACGCTCGTGCGCGTCGGTGAGGGACGTATGCCGGTGGACGAGCCGGCCGTGATCTTGGCGTCACACGATCGTGCTCGGGCGCCGAAGGCCGCTCCCGCGGGCGGCCTGACCCTCCAGCGCGTGGTGTACGGCCGTCGCTGAAAGGAGAGCCCGGCGGGCTCTTCCTCCGGCCGCTGAGTGACGCTGCAGAGCGTGCTCCGGATCGACCGGAAGAGGGCCGGTAGCGAGGTCTTAGCCAGCTTTGACGCGCCTGTGAGCCCGCGGGTAGTCTTGTGAGCCGGTCGGCCCATCGGGGCCGACATCTCCACGTTTGAGGCCCATGAAGACCTATTCACCCAAGCCCGAGCACATCGAGCGCCGCTGGTACGTCGTCGACGCCGGCGGTCAGGTGCTGGGTCGGGTTGCGTCCGAGGTCGCGACGCTGCTGCGCGGCAAGCACAAGCCGATGTATGCGCCGCACATGGACACCGGCGACCACGTCGTGGTGATCAACGCCGACAAGATCGAGCTGACCGGCAATAAGGGCGAGGACAAGTACGCCTACCGTCACTCCGGCTATCCGGGCGGCATCACCGCGGTTCGGTACCGCGACCTGATGTCGATGCGGCCCGTGGCCGCCGTCGAGAAGGCCGTGCGCGGCATGTTGCCGAAGAACAGCCTCGGGCGCCAGATGATCAAGAAGCTCCACGTGGTGCCGGGTCCCGAGCATCCCCACGCGGCCCAGTCACCCGTCGCACTTGCCCTCGGGGAGCGCCCCGCGTGGAACGGTCTGCCGGCGCCCAAAGCCACCCCTGAACCCGCGCCGAAGCCGCGTGCGCGCACGGCGAAGCCCGTTCAGGCCGAGGCAGCGACCGATCCTGAGCCCGAGGTGGCGGCGAAGCCCAAGACCACCGCCAAACGGAAGTCGACGACCGCGAAGAGCAAGTCGACGGCCAAGGCCAAGAGCACGACGAGGGCCAAGGCGACGACCAAGGCCAAGACGGCGGCGAAGCCGAAGACGACCAGATCCAGATCGAAGAAGACCGAGGAGTGACCTGCACGTGGCTGTGATCGCATCGAAGCTGTCCACCGGCCGACGCAAGGAGGCCATCGCTCGCGTGCGCCTCGTTCCGGGCTCCGGTGAGTTCACGGTGAACGGCCGGTCGATCGACGACTACTTCCCGACCCGCGTGCATCGCATGGTCGCGAGGGCCCCCCTTACATCGCTCGGCCGGGAGCGCGAGTACGACGTCGCGGCAACGATCCGCGGCGGCGGCATCGCAGGACAAGCCGGGGCCGTGCGGCACGGCGTTGCACGCGCGTTGATCGAGCTCGATCCCGAGCTCCGATCGCAGCTCAAAGCCGAGGGGTTCCTGACCCGCGACTCGCGCGAGAAGGAACGCCGGAAGTACGGCCTGAAGAAAGCCCGCAAGGCACCGCAGTACTCGAAGCGATGACCCCGTCGTGCTCCGGGTCGCGGCCCGGAGCCCTATCTACGGCGGCGGCTGCGTCCCTACGTCCTCGTCGTCGTCGAGCGCGTAGGCGCCCGATTCGATCGCCGCGATGACGCGGCGAGCGTCGGCCTCCTGCGCCGCGGGCACGAAGAGGTAGCTCGGCCCGACGGGATAGGCGTCGGTGCCACCCATGCTGCTCTTCACGAGGACATCGATCCCCTCGTCCTCGAGCCGGGATCGGGTGAGCTCCGCGATCGTCCCATCGCCGGTGGACCAGATCTGGACCAGGTCATCGCTCATCGCCTCATCGTCCCAGGTTGGCGGGCCACCGAACGTTCTCCATCCGGGTCGGCCAACGGCGACCGCGCGCATTCACCGTCGAGCCATGCGATCTCCCGCCGATCTCCTATGAGGGAACGAGCACTCGTCACTGGAGCTGTTGGGTTCATCGGTTCCATCTCTGTCGGCGCCTCGTCGCCGAGGGCCTCGACGTTTCATTTCAACGTCCCTGCCCGGGTCAGGACCCGAGGAGGGAATACGCGTCCGTGATACCGCGGTTCATCGTGGCGAGGGTGACGTGCGTCGGAGCCAAGCCGACCTCTCGCACTCGAAGGCAACGTTCTGGTACCAGCCGAAGGTCGCGGTCGCAGAGAGCGGCGAACGAACCGTGGTGAGCTTCCGGGATCAGATAGCTATCGAGCCCATCTGATCCGATCTCAAGGAAAGGGTTCGGACTGCCTCCGCGGCCGCTCATCTTCGGAACCGAAGCGCGAGCGGCGCGAAGACCATGGCGAGGACGACGGCCGACGCGATGACGAGCGGCATCTTCCCCGGGTTGTCCAGGCCTGCGATCTCCGCGGCCGCGGCGTGCCTGAGGGGTGCGATGGACTGTGGATCAAGCACCGCGACATCCGTCGGAAGGCCGGTCGTGGGGTCGATGTTCTGTCCTCCAGGGGCGGTGCCTCCAGTCGTCGTCCCACCCGTCGTCGTTCCCCCGGTGCCGCCCGCCGTCGTCCCACCCGTCGTCGTTCCCCCGGTGCCGCCAGTGTTCGTGGACGTACTGAATGTCTGATTGAGGTCTGTGTACGGCAAGATATTGTCGCTCGCGTCCGACGATCCGAGTTTGAAACTGCCTGTGATGGTCGGGTTCGGGCACGCTGAGGCGGTCAGGTTCGGAGGTGCGGGTGCACCTGGGATCTTCCGTTCGGCCGCGAAGGCGAATTGCACTAGCCGTGGTGGCATCGGGCTGTACCCGAGCGGTGCGGCTTGTTGCTGGCCGGCACAGGCGAAGTAGCTGATGAACCGACCGAGGACATCACCCTTGGCGGGATCGAGTGAGGCGGTGGGCACGATCATGTAGGAGTACGACGACATCGGGTAGGCATATGCTTCGGATGCTGTGTAGACCTGGCCAAGTTCCTGTGTGCTGTCCGGGTTCAGGGTCGCGTGCTGTAACGCCGTCGCGACGTTCTGCGCGGTCGGAAGTGCATAGTGGCCAGCCTTGTTCTTGAGACCGACCACCGGAAGCTTGCGGCTGATCGCATACCCGGCCTCGACGTAGCCGATCGCTCCGTTGCCGAGCCCCGGGTTCGCGATGTAGTTGGCAACACCGTCGGACCGACTGGCGCCGATCGCTTGTGGGAGACATCCCGCTCGCCCGTACGGGTAGAACGAGATGCCGTCGGCAGGTGTCGCGACGCCGCAGGACCTCGCGAACGGATTCCAGATCGACCCAACGGACTCATGGAGATACTTGGTGAACTGGGCGGACGTACCCGATCCATCGGATCTGACGACCACGCGGATGGGCAGGTTCGGCAGTTGCGCATTGCCGTCCTGTCGCAAGCGTTTGTCCGACCACGTCGAGATCTTGCCGGTGAAGATCAATGCGATGTTCGCCGCAGACAGCTTCAGATCGCGGATCTGCTCGCCGCTCGCCGTTTTCAGGTTGTACATCACGGAGGTGCCGCCTGCCACGATGGGCAGGTACGAGAAGGTGCGGTTCGGATACGCATCTTCCTTCTGGTACGGGATCTCCGAGACGCCGAAGTCGATCGTTCCCCCGGCGAACAGGGCGCGGCCTTGTGTCGAACCAACGCCTTGGTAGTTGACGCTCAGACCGATCCGGTTGACGTCGGACTGCCACTGAGAGATCGCGATCTGGGACCACGTGGAGCCCGCGCCCAGGATCGTCGGTCCGCTCGCAGAAGCCGGCTGCCAGGGCCCCACAACGCATGCGATCACCACGCCGAGCACGGCCGCTCTGCGGATCGACCGGATCATCCGAACCTCCCGTGCACGTAATCGGCGGTGCGCTGGTCGACAGGGGAGCCGAAGATCTGCTCCGTCTCACCGATCTCGACGATGCCGCCGGGTTCGCCCTCCTCGACGTTGAAGAAGGCGCAGTAGCTCGACACGCGTTGTGCTTGCTGCATGTTGTGCGTGACGATCACGATCGTCACCGTCTCTACCAGCTCGTTCATCGTCTCTTCGATCCGTCGCGTTGACGTCGGGT
>Ga0207648_10004924_pt1 | contig 13601 bp, 11 predicted proteins | sample KBSMisM32_FD_184310 | JGI IMG/M metagenome (GOLD analysis project Ga0207648, IMG submission 184310) | Miscanthus rhizosphere microbial communities from Kellogg Biological Station, Michigan, USA - KBS Miscanthus M3-2 (SPAdes) (version 2) | ecosystem: Host-associated > Plants > Roots >...
GGCGGGCGAATGCCGCCTCGTACGGGACTCGCATGGGTCGCGGTGCAGACGCTCGCTCTCGCCTGGGCCATCGCGCACCATTGGTCGCTCCGCCAGGCCCTGCTCCTGGCTCCGCCCTATCTCGGATTCCAGGTCCTCGCCCTGCTGGCCATGGCCGCCCTCGTCCGCGAGATGCGGGCCGCGGCCGAGCTGGCCACCGCCAACGCGGAGCTGCTCGCCACCCGCGAGCTGCTGGCGCAGACGGCGCGCGTCAACGAGAGGCTTCGCATCGCGGGCGAGCTGCACGATGCCATGGGCCATCACCTGGCCGCCCTCAGCCTGAACCTGGAGGCGCTGGCCCAGGACCACGCGGTGCCGCCGGCTCCGCTGGAGACGGCGCGCGCGCTCACCCGACGCGTCCTGGACGACGTCGAGTCCGTCGTGGATTCGCTGGCGCGTCACGGCAACCTCGATCTGGCCCAGGCCCTGGGCGCTCTGGCCTCCGCGATCCCGCGCCCCCTCGTGCACATCGAGGCGCCCTCTCTCGTGCTCAGCGACCCCGAGCGCGCCCACGCCCTCCTCCGCTGCTGCCAGGAGATCGTCACCAACTCGGTCAAGCACTCCCAGGCCGCGAACCTCTGGATCTCGATCCGCATGACGGACGGCGTAGTGGAGCTCGACGCCCGAGACGACGGTCGAGGCGCGGCGCGGGTGGCGGCCGGGCGCGGCCTCCAGGGGATGCGGCGGCGGCTCGAGGAGATCGGGGGCGCCCTTGAAATGACGACGGGGCCCGGTGCCGGTTTCCAGCTGCGCGCCACCCTGCCCGCGGGCACGGCGTGATCCGTATCCTGATCGCGGAGGACGAGACCCTGGTCCGCTCCGGGATCCGCACCCTGCTCGAGCGCCAGGACGGGATGACCGTGGTTGCGGAAGCGACGGACGGAGAGGAAGCGCTCGCACGCCTGGGCTACGGGATCGACGTCGCGCTGCTCGACGTGCGCATGCCGCGGCGGGGCGGCATCCAGGTCCTCGAGGTCGTGAACACCTGGCCGTCGCCGCCGGCCTGCCTGCTCCTGACCACGTTCGACGACCGCGACGCCCTCCTCGCGGGAGTGCGCGCCGGGGCCCGCGGCTACCTGCGCAAGGACGTGACCATCCAGACCCTCGCCCGGGCCATCCGCGTGCTGGCCGAGGGAGGCACGTTCTTCCAGCCCTCGCTGACCGAGAAGCTGCTCCGCGGCGTCTCCCGCGTGGCGCGTCTGGCCGCGCCGGAGCCCGTCTTCCTGGATCCCCTCACCGCGCGCGAGACGGAAGTGATGCGGCTGGTGGCCGGCGGCTACAGCAACCGCGAGATCGGGGAGGCGCTGAGCGCGGCGGAAGCGACGGTCAAGGTCCACGTCTCCAGCATCCTGTCCAAGCTGGGGGTGCGGGACAGGGTTCAAGCTGTCCTGCGCGCGCTGGAGAGCGGCCTGATCTAGGATTACTCCGCGTCGTGCCGCGTCGAAGCGGTTTCACGGGCGGAGGGCAACTTGAGCAAGAGCACGTTCAGCGCCATGGCCGGACCCAAGGCCAAGGGCGAAGCGCCGCGCGTCGGCGTGGGCATGCTGGGCTACGCCTTCATGGGCAAGGCCCACTCGAACGCGTACAAGACCCAGCCGTACATGATGTATCCCCCGGTGGCCATCCCGGAGCTGGTGGCCATCTGCGGGCGGGACGAGAAGGCGGTGCAGGAGGCGCAGAAGCGCTACGGCTACCGCAAGCACTACACGGACTGGAAGAAGATGCTGGACGACAAGGAGGTCCAGCTCTTCGACAACGGCGGGCCCAACGACGCCCACGCCGAGCCCTCCATCGCGGCGGCCAGGGCCGGCAAACACGTCTTCTGCGAGAAGCCGCTGGCCCGCACGGCGGCGGAAGCCAAGAAGATGCTGGACGCGGTGAAGAAGGCGAAGGTCAAGCACCAGGCCGCCTTCAACTACCGCTTCGTGCCCGCGGTGCGCCAGGCCTACGAGCTGATCAAGAGCGGCAAGCTGGGCCGGATCTACCACTACCGCGCCGTCTACCTGCAGGAATGGATCATGCCGCAGTACGACACGCCGCTCATCTGGCGCCTGCAGAAGAAGCTCTCGGGCTCGGGCGCGCTCGGCGACCTGGGCGCGCACATCATCGACCTGGGCCGCCATCTCATCGGGGAGATCGAGTCCGTCAGCGCGCTCACGCGCACGTTCATCGAGCACCGGGCGCGCCTGGACGGCAAGGGCATCGGCAAGGTGGACGTGGACGACGCGTTCGTGTCCGTGGTGGAGTTCGAGAACGGCGCCATCGGGACCCTGGAGGCGACGCGCTACGCGGGCGGACGCAAGAACCACAACCGGTTCGAGATCAACGGCGAGAAGGGCACGATCGTGTTCGACCTCGAGCGGCTCAACGAGCTCGAGGTCTACTGGGTGGACGAGGAGCCCAAGGAGACGCGCGGGTTCCACCGCGTGAACGTCACCGAGGGGTACCATCCGTTCATCTCGAACTGGTGGCCCCACGGCCACATCATCGGGTGGGAGCACGCCATGGTTCACGAGGTGAATCACCTGCTCGACTGCATCGTCAACGACAAGGACGTGGCCCCGCTCGGCGCGGACTTCGAGGACGGCTACCGGTGCGCGGTCATCTGCGACGCGATCGTGGAGTCGGCGCGCTCGAAGAAGCAGGTGAAGTGCAGGTACTGAAGAAACGGATGGCCGGAGGGGCCCTCGTAATCGCTATATAGAGGTCGGGACCCGCGGCTGGCGGGGTCATCAGAACAAACGGAGCTACGTCATGAGCAAAGAATTCAAGCCCGAATACATGCAGATGTCGGTACTCACGGCCGCGCTCCAGGAACTGACACCTCGAGACAAACGACGCGCGGATCCCGACCTCGCCGTCGAGGACTGGATCCGTTTCGGGCGCGACCTCGGCGTGCACCGCCTCCAGCTCTCGTCCGCGCTGCCCGAGGAGCTGGCGGACGTGCCGCCGGAGGCCATGCTCGATCCGGTGGCCGATCACCTGAACGTCCTCAAGCCGCTCGATCCCAGCCGCGTGCGGCGCATCCAGTCCGCCCTCAAGGCCTCCGAGATGAGCTTCTCGGACCTCGGCTATTTCGACAACATGCTCGTCGGCGACGAGAAGCTGCGCCGGATCAAGCACGACTGGATGGTGAAGATCATGGACGCCGCCGTCGCCCTCGGGGTGAAGGCGGTGTGCGGCTTCGTGGGACGGAACGTGTCCCTCGACATGGACCAGAACCTCGAGGACTTCGAGCGCAGCTTCGTGCCCCTTCTGAAGGCGGCCAAGGACCGCGGCCTCGAGTACCGGGTCGAGCAGTGCCCGATGCCGGGCTGGAACACGACCGACTTCTGGCACAACCAGATCGGCTATACGCCAGGCATGTGGATCCGCCTGCATCGCATCGCCGAGAAGCACAAGGTCGGCGACCAGCTCCGCATCCACTACGACCCCTCCCACGCGATCCTGATGGGCCAGAACACGCGCGACGTGTTCCAGTTCCTGAAGGACGAGGGCTACAACTTCCTCATCGGCGGGTTCCACGTGAAGGGCCAGGTCATCAACCCCAAGGGCGTGGCGGAGTGGGGCTACGGCGGGCAGACGGTGGAGCGCGGCGACCGCAAGGACGGCAAGCCGGATCCGGACCTGCGCAAGCAGTCGAACGCCTGGCTCAAGCAGGTCGTGCTGGCCACCCACGAGCTGCCGGGCACGGCCCGCCACGATCCCCTGGCCTACCTGCAGAACCGGACGGTGGACTGGCTCGACCACCAGCTCGCGGCGCGCGAGCTCCTGCAGTTCAAGAACGGCGTCTCCCAGGTGGACCTCGTGGTGGAGCACGAGTACCCGGACGCGCGCGTGCAGGACCCGCGGAAGCTGGCGCCGATCCTCAAGGGCTCGATCGCCTTCACGCGCGCGATCGACGAAGCCGCCGCCGCCATGTTCTCGCTGCACCGCGTGCTGGAGAGCCAGGACATCAAGGTCCAGGGCGTCGGGCGCGAGGCCTATCGCAGCTGAAAACACGAACGCCCGGGGCCGGAAGGCCTCGGGCGTCCGTTTACGTCTGGCGAGACTTAAGCGATGGTGACGTTGGCCGCGCGCGGCCCCTTCGGGCTGTCGACGACCTCGAACTTCACCTTATCGCCCTCGTTGAGGGTACGGAAACCCTCGGCGCGGATCTCCGAGTGGTGGACGAAAACGTCCGGACCACCCTCGCGCGAGAGGAAGCCGAAGCCCTTGGCTTCGTTGAACCACTTGACGGTACCTTCGATCATGAACGTGCAGGCCTCCTTGGCCTGAAGCCTAGTCGCTTCGTCACCTGCGCGCCCACGAAACGAAGGGCAGCCACCGTGGCCGCCCTCATTCTGGAAAGCCAGACAACTCGACTAATGCATCCTTATTGTAGCGCGTTTCAGGGGTCAGTGCGACTTGTATTCGTTGAGTCGGGTGTAGAGGGTGGCCACGCTGATCTGCAGGGCGGACGCGACCTTCTTCTTGTCCCCGTCGAACTGGTCGAGGGCGGCCAGGATGAGCCGGCGCTCCGCGTCCACGAGCGGGGTGCCCACGGCCATGGTCAGGCTCATCGCGGCGCCCTTCCCGCCGGCGGTCTGTCCGAGCTCCTCGAGGCCCAGGTTCTCGTCGGCCACGATGAAGGCGTGATGGACGACGTTCTTGAGCTCGCGGAGGTTGCCCGGCCAGTTGTGGCCCCGTAGGCGCTCACGGGCGGCGGCGGTCAGGTGCTTCGACTTGCCCTCGGCCGCGTTGAGCTCGGCGAGGAAATGGTCGGCCAGCAGCTCCACGTCATCCCCGCGCTCCCGGAGGGGCGGCAACGGGATGGGAAAGACGTTCAGGCGGTAGAGGAGGTCCTCGCGCAGCTTGCCTGCCGACATCGCCTCCTCGATCCGCCGGTTCGTGGCGGCGACGATGCGCACGTCGACGGGAATCGCCTTGTCCGCGCCCACGCGCAGGACGTCGGACGTCTCCAGGACGCGCAGGAGCTTGACCTGCAGCTCCACCGGCATCTCCGTGATCTCGTCGAGGAAGAGCGTGCCCGTGTGCGCGCGCTCGAAATAACCCTTGTGCTGGCGCTCCGCGCCGGTGAAGCTGCCGCGCTCGTGGCCGAAGAGCTCGCTCTCGATGACGGTCGGAGAGATGGCCCCGCAGTCCACGGGGATGAACGGCTTCTTGCTGCGGCGGCTCAGGGCGTGGATCGTCTGGGCCACGACCTCCTTGCCCGTGCCCGTCTCGCCGGTCAGGAGGATGCTCGCTTCCGTGCGGGCCACGCGGCCGATCAGGTCGTACACCTTCTGCATCGGCGCGGAGGCGCCGATGAGCGCGCCGAACCGGCCCATCCGGCGCAGCTCCGTCCGAAGCGCTCCGATCTCGTCCTTCATCTCCAGCGTCCGCGTCACGTGGGCGAGCACCGTCTTGAGGCGCGGGAAGTCCACCGGCTTGGTCAGGTAGTCGGCGGCGCCCCGGCGCAGGGCGTCCACCGCGGTCTCGACGCTGGCCTGTCCTGTGATCAGGACGACCTCGGGAGCGGCCGGGCCCTGGTCATCCAGGAGCTCGAGGCCGCTGCCGTCGGGCAGATGGATGTCCACGAGGACGATGTCGGGTACGGTGGCCGCGATCTCTTCGCGCGCCCGGGCCAGGGTGGGCGCGGAGGTCACCGCGAACCCCTCCCTTTCGACCAGCTCGGTCAGGACGGCCGCGATGTCCGGGTCGTCGTCGACGACCAGGGCCCGCGGCCGGGATATTTCAGATTCCATAATCTAGACCAGTCAAACAGTCTGCGCCCTCCCTGCGGCCATTACAAGTCACGGATTTCGGGACCCCGTCCCGTGGCGGCGATCTTGCTGTGTACGTCACCGTGCCCAGCGCCAACCTCGTCGTGCCCGAGCGAAGTGCGGCGTCCGCGCCCATCTCCGCTCCGGGGAGCGCGCGCACCCGCGAGGTCCTGATCTTCGAGCTGGGAAGCCAGAGATACGGCCTGCCGACCGCCGACGTCCGCGAGCTGGTCCGGGCCGTGACGATCACGCCGCTGCCCGACGCCCCCGCTCTCGTCGAGGGCGTCGTCAACGTGCGCGGCCGCGTGCTGCCCGTGCTGGACATCCGCGCTCGTTTCCATCTCCCGGCCAAGGCCCTCGACCCTTCGGATCACTTCATCGTGGCCTCGGCGGGTCCGCGCGGCGTGATCCTGCGCGTCGACCGCGCGACCCATATCGCGCTCGTCGACGAGGCCTCCGTACAGTCCGCGCGAGACCTCGGGCCGAGCGCGGCCTACGTGTCCGGGGTGGCGAAGCTCGACGGCGGCCTGGTGCTCATTCACGATCTGGCGACTTTCCTGTCGGCGCAGGAGGGCGCCTCCCTCGACGAGGCCCTCCGACCTCCCGCCTGAATGAGCGAGGAGATCCTGGCTCTCGTCGCCGCGCGATCGGGCCTGGTGTTCGCGCCCAACCGCAAGGTGGAGGCGGAGGCCGGCATCGCGCGCGGCATGAGCGAGGCGGGACTCCGCGATCACGGCGACTACCTCGCCCTCCTCCGGAGGGACTCCGCCGCCCTGGACGATCTCGTGGACGAAGTGACGGTCGGGGAGACCCACTTCATGCGGGACTCCGCCCAGATGGACCTGATCCGCCAGGAGGTGCTGCCGGCCCTCAAGAGCCGGGCCCACGGGGCCGCTCCGCGCGTGTGGAGCGCGGGCTGCGCCACGGGAGAAGAGGCCTACACGCTCGCGATCCTGCTCGTGGAGGAAGGGCTGGAGGCCGGCGCCTTCGTCCTCGGCACGGATCTCTCCGCGGCCGCCCTCGAGAAGGCGCGGGCCGGCTCCTACTCCGACTGGTCGATGCGGGGGGTCACCGATCGATTCCTGCAGGACTATTTCCGACACGTGCGCCGACGCCGCGTCCTCGCCGATCGCATTCGGGCCATGGTCCAGTTCGCTCGCGTCAACCTCGTCGGGTCGGAGCCGTACGCGGCGGCGGGCGCTTTCGGGATGGATCTCATCCTCTGCCGCAACGTCCTCATCTACTTCGACCGCGCGACGACGGCACGGATCGCCACGCGGCTGTTCGCTTGCCTGGCCGAAGGCGGGGTGCTCCTCACCGCGGGGGCCGACCCCCTCCTGGGTGAATACGCCCCCTTCGACGTCGAGGTGACGCGGACCGGGCTCGTGTACCGGCGCCCTCGCGCCGGCATGGCCCCTGTCGCGCCGGCGAGCATGGCCACGGCCCCACGGCCACCACCCGCGCTCGACGAGCGACGCGCCGCCGTCGAGGCCGCGGCGCCGGCGGAAGCCTCGATCTCGCCCGCGCCCGATCAAGGGCAAGAGGCGTTCGAGAGAGTAGTGGCCCAGGCGAACGCCAAGGGGGCCGAGGCCGCGGAACGCGTGGCCACGGCCGCCCTTCGCCGCCATCCCATGGACGCTCACCTCCGTTACCTGAGAGCGACGCTCCTGCTGGCCCTCGACCGCGACGGGGAAGCCGAGCAGGAGACCGAGCGGGCCCTGTACCTGGATCGCTCCCTCGCCGTCGCGCACTTCCTGCTGGGCACGATCCTCCGCAAGCGCGGCGCGCACGAGGACGCTCGGCGCGCGTTCCGCAACGCCCGGGACCTGTGCGCGACGGGCCGAGCGGACGACGAGGTGCCGGCCGGAGGTGGCGAGCGGATGGGCGCCCTCCACGCCGCGGCCTCGATCGAGATGGAGCGGCTGGAGGTGACGCGTGCCTGAGGGCCGTCGAGAGATCCTGGACGCGCGCGCCCGGCTCCTGGCGCGGGTCCCGGACGAGCCGCCGCGCGCGGGCGAGCTCCTGGAGCTGGTGGTGTTCGTCCTCGGCGGCGAGCGCTACGGCATCGAGAGCCGCTTCGTGCGCGAGGTGGCGCGGTTGACCCGCTTCACTCCCGTCCCCGGAACTCCCCCCTTCGTCCTGGGCGTCACCAACCTGCGCGGCGAGATCCTGGCCCTGTTCGACCTGCGCCATCTCCTGGGCATCGCGGTGCAGGGCGTCACGGACCTGGGCCGCATCGTCGTGATGGGCGAACATCGACGCGAGTTCGGGCTCCTGGCCGACGCGGCCAGCGAGATCCTGTCCGTGCCAGGGACGAGCCTCGCGCAACCGGAAACCGCCTGGGGACGGACGTACGTGCGTGGGGTGAGCCGGGACGGCGTCATCGTCCTTTCCGGGGAGGCCCTCTTGAACGATCCGCAGCTCACCATCGAACCCGGCGAAGCCGTGGCGCACGGCGCAGCTCGCATTTGAAGGAAGAAGGCGATATGGCGAGACAGATACCTTGGCGCAAGTCCCTGGGGGCACGGCTCGGGTCCCTGAGCGTGGCCATCCTGGGCTGCGCGATCCTCCTCATCGTCGCCGACTTCCGGATGCTCGGACAGATCGACGCGGCCCGGGTGCAGACGAACATCCTGGGACACGACCGCAGCGACGCCTACCAGCTCCTGGCCCTGACGGAGCGGCTGGCCCGCGACACGGGCGAGCAGCGGACGCGCACCCTCGGCGAGGTCGGCGAGGTGCGCGGCCAGATCGATCGCCGCTTCGACACCGTCCGGCACCGTGAATCCAGCCTGGCGAGCGCGTCGGATGCCGGACCGGAGAACTTCTGGCGCTCGCAGATCGTGCCCGCGCTGGATCAGCTCATCGCCGGCCACGACCCCGTCACGCTCGCCGCCCTGAACGCGACCGTCAAGCGGTACGTGGCGGAGATGGACGAGAGCCAGAAGAGCGTCGACGCGGCCGCGGGCCGGGACGCCGACCGGTTCCGGACGACCCAGTTCGGCTTCCTCCTCTTCGTGGCCTTCGTCTGCCTCGTGACCCTGTACCTCGTGCACGACGCCGCACGGCGGGTGCGGATACTGGTCCAGGTCGCGGAACAGTCGTCCTCCAGCGGTTACGGGGCCGACGCGCCGCCCCTGGGGGAGGACGAAGTCGGCCGTCTGGGCGAGGCCTGGAACGGCGTGCTGGCCACCATCCGCCACCTCCTCGGCGACGAGAAGGCGGCCCGCGTACGCCTGGAGACGCTCCTGGCCGGAGTCTCGGAGACGGCGAACGGCATCTCGGCGGCGGCGGCGCAGCTCCTCGCCGGCACCACCGAGCAGGCGGCGGCCGCGCAGCAGCAGGCGGCGGCGGTCGCCCAGACCGTCAGCACCGTCAACGAGGTCGCGGAGACCTCACGCCAGGCCGCGGAGCGCGCGCCTTCCGTCGCCGACGCGGCCAACCGCGCGGTCGAGATCGCGCGCGCGGGCCGGAAGGCGGTCGACGACACCGTCGTGGGGCTGCGGTCGGTGAAGGACCAGGTGCAGGCCATCACGGTCGGAACGATGGCCCTGGCCGAGCAGGGACAGGCCATCGGAGAAATCACGTCGACGGTGAAGGATCTGGCCGAGCAGACGAATCTCCTCGCCCTCAACGCGGCCATCGAGGCCTCGCGCGCCGGAGAGCAGGGCAAGGGGTTCGCGGTGGTGGCGGGCGAAGTGAAGGCCCTGGCCGATCAGTCCAAGAAGGCGACGGCGCAGGTGCGCCAGATCCTGGGCCAGATCCAGAAAGCCACGACGAGCGCGGTGGCCGCGGCCGAAGAGGGCAAGCGCAGCGTGGATGCGGCGGTCATGGTCGCCCTCCAGGCCGGCGAGACGATCCGGGCCCTGGGCGAGACGGTGACGGAGTCGGGACAGGTGGTGGGCCAGATGGCGGCCTCCGCCGGCCAGCAGGCCACCGGCATGTCCCAGATCCATCACGCGATGAGCAACATCAACCAGGCCTCCAGCCAGCACCTCGCGGCCACGCAGCAGGCGGAGCGCACGGCCCAGGTGCTCAGCGATGCCGGCCGGCGGCTGACGGAAATGATGCGATGACGCCCAGGCCATGAACAAGACCGCGCTCATCGAGAGCCTGATGTCGACGTTCGTGGAGGAGGTGGCGGAGCACGTCCGCAGCTTCAACCACGATCTCCTGGCCCTCGAGGGCGGACAAGGCGACGCGACGACGCTGCTGCAGTCGCTCTTCCGCACGGCCCACAACCTGAAAGGGGCCTCGCGGGCCGTGGACGTCGGCCTGGTGGAAAGCGCCTGCCACGGCCTGGAGGACGTCCTGGCCCGGGCGCGCGAGGGTGAGCGGCCCCTGGCCGCGAACGACTTCGAGATCCTGTTCGCGACCGCGGATGCGGTCCAGGACGCGGCCGACCGCCTCAAGCAGAAGCAGTCCCTGGCGGGCTCCCCCCTGGCCGCGTTGCTTCCCCGCCTCGTCCGCGTAGCGGCCGACGTCGGCACGCCGGCGGTCGCGGTCTCTCCCCCGCCGCCGCCTCTCACCCCCGACGCCGCGCCCGCTCCGGCGGCGCTGGACCGTCGCGACCAGGACGCGAGCAGCCTCCGCGTGAGCGCCAGCAAGCTCGACACCGTCCTGACGCGCAGCGGTGAGCTCCTCCTGGCCGTGCGACAGGCGGAGCGCCACCGCGACGAATGGGCGACGGTCGAGGAGGGCGCGTCGGGCCTGGCGCAGGACTTCCGCCGCCTTCAGGCGGTGTGCCCTCCCGAGATGCCGGCCGAGACGTGTGCGGCCATCCAGCACGTGGCCGCGGGCATCGCCAAGCTGAAGGACGACCTCGAGTCTGTCGCGTCCACCGCGGCCTCCGGGGGCCGCGCCCTGGTGCGGACGGCGGGCGACCTCGACGCCTGCGTGCGGGGCTTGCGGATGGTCCCGTTCGCCGAGGCCGGGGCCGGCCTGGAGCGCGCGGTGCGCGACCTGGCCCTGGCCGCGGGCAAGGAGGTCCTGTTCAAGCTGGGGGGCCACGAGGTGGAGCTCGACCGCGCGGTGGCCGAGCGCCTCAAGGATCCGCTCCTGCACCTCGTGCGCAACGCGGTGGACCACGGCATCGAGTCGCCGGCGGAGCGCGCGGCCGCGGGCAAGCCGCCGTCCGGGACGATCACGGTCTCCGCGTCCCTGAAGGGGGCGCAGGTCGAGATCGCGATCACCGACGACGGACGAGGGCTCGACCGCGAGCGGATCCGTGAAGAAGCACGCGCGCGGGGGCTGCCCGAGTCCGCCGAGGACCGTGACCTCCTGGCCCTCGTGTTCCACCCCGGGCTCTCCACCGCGCGCGCCCTCACTTCCGTCTCCGGCCGCGGCATCGGCCTCGACGTCGTGAAGAGCCAGGTCAACGCCCTCCATGGCACGGTCGGGCTCGAATCGATCACGGGAGCCGGGACGACGTTCGCCTTGACCGTGCCCTTGACCGTCACTCTCATCCGCGCGCTGCTCGTGGAGTCGGCCGGGCGCACGTTCGCGATGGCGACGACGCAGGTGATGGGCCTGCGCCGGCTGGTTCCCGCGGAAGTCCGCAGCGTGGGGGGCCGGGAGATGCTGGCCGTGCCCGCCGGCCTTCTTCCCCTGCTGTCGCTGGCGGAAGCCCTCGGGCTCCCCGCGCCGCGCCGCGATCGGGGTCAAGGCGGCTTCGTCGTGCTGGTCGAGGCCGGGACGTGGCGAGTCGCCTTCGTGGTGGACGAGCTCCTGGCCGAGCAGGACCTCGTGGTCACCGGACTCGGCCGCCGCCTGCGGCGCGTCCCCAACCTCGCGGGCTGCGCCTTGCTCGAAGACGGCGGGATCGCCCTCATCCTGAGCGCCGCGGAGCTGGCGGAGAGCGCGCTCCAGGCTCCCGCGCGGCGGCTCCTCGTTCCCGCCCCGGGGCCGGAGACGGCACGTAGGCGACTCCTCGTCGCCGACGACTCCGTCACCACGCGCACCCTGGAGAAGGCGATCCTCGAAGAGGCGGGCTACGAGGTGCGGCTGGCCGCCGACGGCCACCAGGCCTGGCGCATGCTCCAGGAGGAGCTGATCGACCTCATCGTGGCCGACGTCGAGATGCCGGGCATGGACGGCTTCACCCTCACGGAGACGGTGAGGCACTCCGCCGCGCTGCGGCGGATCCCGGTCGTGCTCGTGACGTCGCTCTCCACCGAGAAGGACCGGGCCCGGGGCCTGGAGGTGGGCGCGGACGCCTACCTCGTCAAGAGCGGCTTCGACCGCACCGGCCTCCTCGAAGCGGTGGGCCAGCTCCTGTGAAGCGGGTGCGCGTCCTCGTCGTCGACGATTCGCCCACGACGCGCCGCCTGCTCGTCTCGATCTTGCGCGCCGACGACGAGATCGACGTCATCGGCGAGGCCGCGGACGGCGTCGAAGCGGTGGAGATGGTGAAGCGCCTCCGCCCCGACATCGTGACCATGGACGTGCAGATGCCGAACCTGGACGGCTTCGCCGCCACCAAGCGCATCATGGTCGAGGCTCCCACGCCGATCCTGATCACGACCAGCATCGATCCGCGCGCCCTGTCCATCTCGCTGGAGGCGGTGCGCATGGGTGCCCTGGCCGTGCAGGCCAAGCCGGGAGACCCCCGGGCCCCCGGATTCGACGAGGAGGCGCGCGAGCTCGTCCGGCAGGTGAAGTCGATGTCGCACGTGAAGGTGGTGCGCCACTACGACCCCGAGCCCGCGCGCGTGGCCCCCAGGCAGTCCGCGTCGGCGGCGGCGCTGCACGACCTCCCCGCGGAGGTCATCGCGATCGCCGCTTCCACGGGCGGGCCGGCCGCCCTCCACCTCATCCTCACCGCGCTTCCCGCGGACTTCCCGATTCCCATCCTCATCGTCCAGCACATCTCGCGCGGCTTCAGCCCCGGCTTCGCCGGCTGGTTGGACAAGGCCTCCGCGGTGCGGGTCAAGCTGGCCGAAGAGGGCGAAGGGTTGCGGCCGGGCACCGTCTACGTGGGGGTCGACGACCGTCACCTCTGCGTCACGCCGTCGCGCAAGGTCCATCTCTCGACCTCCGAAGCGGTGGGTGGGTTCCGGCCTTCCGGCACCGTGCTCTTCGATTCAGTGGCGGCGGCGTTCGGGAACCGCGCGGTGGCGGTGATCCTGACCGGGATGGGACGCGACGGCGTCGACGGCCTCCGTGCGATCCGGCGTCTCGGCGGCCGCACCATCGCGGAGTCGGAGGCGACGGCCGTCGTCAACGGCATGCCGGGAGCGGCCGTGAGCGCCGGCCTCGCCGACTTCATCCTTCCGATCGACCAGGTGTGCGCGGCGCTGGCCGACCTGCCCGTCGGCATCAGCGTCGCCAGCAAAGAGGGAATCCGATGAGCGCACCCCGCGTCCTCGTCGTCGAGGACAGCCCGACGCAGGCGCAGCTGCTGCGCCTCATCCTGGAGGCCGAGGGCTTCACCGTGGACGTGTGCGGCGACGGCCAGGCCGGGCTCACGCAGCTGGCGGCGGCGTCCTTCGACCTCGTCGTGAGCGACGTGCTCATGCAGGGCATCAGCGGCTTCGAGCTGTGCCGCCGGATCAAGGCCGACCCCGCGTCCTCCGAAATCCCCGTGGTGCTGGTCACCACGCTGCGCGAGCCGCAGGAGATCGTGCAGGCCCTCGAGGTGGGTGCGGACAGCTTCATCCGCAAACCCTACGAGCCCGACGTGCTCGTGGGAAGGCTGCGCTCGCTGCTGGCCGAGCGCGCCCTGCGCAGCCGGCAGGTCGCGCCCACGCCTCGCCGCCGCCGGGAGGACGACCCCGGCTTCCTCGGCGTGGAGGCCGT
>Ga0207648_10004925_pt1 | contig 13596 bp, 14 predicted proteins | sample KBSMisM32_FD_184310 | JGI IMG/M metagenome (GOLD analysis project Ga0207648, IMG submission 184310) | Miscanthus rhizosphere microbial communities from Kellogg Biological Station, Michigan, USA - KBS Miscanthus M3-2 (SPAdes) (version 2) | ecosystem: Host-associated > Plants > Roots >...
TCCTATTGGCATCATTTTTAACCATAATGCTAGGCGCCTCAATTGTTGCAACGAATGGTCACGTGTTTGCGGCTAAAAATATCTGGGATGATGATGACACTATGGAGGAACTTGTCAAAGATATTGACAATGGTAAAGATGATGACAATTCGATGAATTGGCACGATTTCAAAAATTCAAAAATCTTCAAACAAGAAGATCTTGAAACACAAGAGTGTATAAAAAATAGACAGGAACTTTCAAATAATCTCGCAGACTATGAAGTTCTACGATGTTTTGAAGATTCAGATTACGCATACGACAAGTGAATCGCGAGTAATTCAACTTTTCTTATTTCTTCTTTTAGTAACAAAGATGAATATGAAATGAATAACCAATATTCGAGGAGTATATTTAATTACTAATATCACCGCTAGCCTTCTAGCCCCTAAGTTCCTTTAATATTGCTTGTTGGCTATAGTCGAATACGTTTACTAACTTTGTTAAACGCACTCATAGATTCCGCTCGAATACTTGTAGATCATTATGATTATTTAAAGTTTTTAGCTTAATGATGAGATAGTGGGTGACGAATGTATTCTCCATTCAGCATGTAACGTCCACTTAAGTCTTGCTTAATTTAGATCCTGAAATCTTATTAAATTCTAAACCTTATTCATCTTGCAAATCGACATCTCTTCATTGAAACTGGTGGGGGAATCGAGTTTCAAGACAGTGGGGAATCGAGTTTCAAACAGCCCACCAGTTTTACATCGAATGGTTTTCAATTAGCGCTGTAATATTTTCAACCCTTGATTATTTTTTATAACATGATCTATTCTGGCATTATTCGAAATATTTTGCCCTGACCTATAGATACCACGTATAGGTAACCATCTGGGCCTACTGTAAGGTCTGTGACTCCGCCAAATCCGTCGCCGAATATTACATCCTCAGCCCCGACGTTGATGGGGTTCTGAATATATCTCTGTGCAAGGCCTCGGGGGAGCAAAAGGTCATTCCTTTCTTGGTTCAACTTGAAATGATATATGTGACCATTATGAACGCTGCCCACGAATATATCGTTTCTATATTGGCTCCCCAATTTATCAGAGTATAAAAATATGATTGCGGTCAGTCCTGCGCTCTTGGTCCATACTAACTTGGGTTCTCCATAATGTCCTCTGTTATCAAAAGTTATGAGTTCGTCGGTATCAAAACTTTTTTGGGATGAAGAAAATCCATAGATTTTATTCCATCCACTATTGAATCCTGGTTCAACAAGATTTATTTCATCGCCATCTTGTGGCCCGTTCTCCGTGTCCCATAAGAATCCTGTTATGGGATCGAAATTTAATCCAAAACTATTCCTTATGCCATACGCATAATACAATCGTAAAGGCATAGAATCGGAGAGTATGCCTTCATCTACAATTTTCCCATCTTGCGTTAACCTTAAAATTCCACTGCGTCCGTCCGCAACTTTTCCACGGTCAAAGTTTTGCGTCTGTGTTGCTTCAAAATCTATTTTAAATGAACCATCCACATCTCCGACTGGAATGTATATGTTCTGGTCAGGGCCGATTTCTATTGCACCACCGTTATGTCTCGGTCCGGGGTAAGCTGGCAAATTCAAAAGAAGTTTTGGATTTACAAGCTTATTATCAACAAATTCGTACCTGTAGAGGCGGTTTCCAATTGGCGCTGTTCCCTTTCGATCATCCCCATCTTTTCCATCAATTTCAGTAAAGTATAGGAAAACATATGTCTTGAGACCGTTTTTAGAAATTGCAATCCCACACATTCCTCTTTCAACAGAGTTCGCAACATTGACATCAAGAATTGGCTGGTCTAAAATTTTTCCGTTTAACACGCGCATTACGGTGCCCTTATCTTTTTCCAAAACTAGAAAATCGTCAGGACCAAGGAAGGCCATAGTCGTAGGAGTTTCTAACCCATTTACCACCTGTTCAACTTTGAGTCTAGAATCAAAAACATGCGGATCGTCTGGACTTAAGCTAAACGGTCGTTCTCGTAATATTATTTGACCGTATGTCTGAGAAAAATAAAAAGTGATAGTGACGATTATGATAACCGCAATAATGAGAGAAATATACTTCCCCGTCGCCAAACGACAATACAAATTTGAATTTCGATTTCAGAGCATGAAAAGACCAATATTAATTTTCGTTAGTAGAAATGCCTACCCAGTACTGCAATCGAAGATGCGCAGTTTGCTAAAGATATTATTTATATCAGGGCTACAGTTAACCTAGGAACCTCTTGTGAGCTATATGGTAAGGTGAAAAGTAGGTTGGTAGCCGCTTCCTTTGCTTCTTGACTTTTAAAGTATTAAAAGAACATTGTTCTGAATGGGGACACCAACTAAATTATATACTCGAATTTTGTGAAAGAGGGGCAATGACCAACCATACCAAAATCAAATTATCAGGTTCGCTGCTTTTCATACCGATAGGTTTCATGATTTTCTCTTTGAGCTTTATCAATTCAAATCATGTATCTGCCGCAGGAGAGTTTTCAGTGGAGGCTAAAATAAATTTAAAAAAATTAAATCATCCTGATAAACTGAAGGTTGTTGCCTCGGCTAATGGTGATACCGAAACAAAATATCTAACAGGTAACGATCTAGATTCAAATACTGCTATCGTTTCATTTGAATTCAACCAGAAGAATGACATTGTTACTGTCGGTAGTAGGGATGAGTATTTGGTTTGCGCATATGCCATTGATGCTGTAACAGCTCAGATGGAATCCTATTCTTGTGCTGAGGGTAATATCGAGCATCTAAATGGAAAAAACACAATAAGCTTGGGTTCTGGGAGTGCAAAGACCTTGTCCACTGGGTCGTTCCAAACTGTTAGTGGGGGTGAAATAAAGAATCCGACTATTAGAGTCTGGATACCGCTTTCCGATAGAAAGGATGTAAAGGATCTAAAAGTGGTTGCCATGATTAAAGGTGAATTTGCATCAAAGACAATAGATGCACATAAGTTACTCAAAGAATCTGACGACAATACACTAATCATTCCACTGGTATTTGATAAGACTCCTGAAATTGGCACCATTCAGAAGGGGGATTTAATCTTTGCTTGCGTATCTGCCGATGAGTTAAATCCGCCTGAAGGAACAGAATGTGAGCACAGAGTAACATCACATACTGGTCACATCCATAACTTAGTTGCAAGATGAAAATAAATTAGCCCGAGCCAAAATTGATCCAAAAAATAATTGCAAAGCTTAATTTTATTTCTTGACTTGTTTAATGCAAGAGAATTAAATTATTAGATCAAAAAAGTCAAATGTGATAATAATGTATCTATATATCATGAAAATAGAATTCAATTGTTTTGGGTCAAGTACATGTATGAGCATTGTTTTCCTGCTTTTCGTTTTCTCATATTTTTCTTTTTTTCCCTACTCTTTTGCCCAATTTCAAGCAAATATTAGTTCAAACTGTGAAAACGGAAATTGCACCACAACTATTTGTATCGATGATAATCCTTGCAAAACAACCAATTCAAATTCGACAAATATGACTTCAATGAATGATTTATTACAAAATAAAACTAATCCAAATCCTAATTTGCCTGGAGAGGTTGTTTAATATCAGAATTGCATCTTCAGTTAAGGACGAATTCTAATTTTACTTCAATTCTTTACCAGATTTAGAACTTAGAAGTAATTGATTCTCTAGATGGAACGCATCAATTAAAATACTAAATACATGTGACGATATATTAGATCACTCTAATTAGATATGAAAAGAAAGATAATTAAAATTCAAATGATTATCGTCATTAATAAATTACGCATAAATCAATCTCTGGAATTATAAAGGCATTGGGAACCGGTGTGATTACCGGCGTTCAGACGATATTCAAATGTGAAAGGTTGATTCACATTTGGAATGATGATCATCTCTGGAATTGTAGTGTTGCTGTAGTTAAGACCATATATCTAAATGTATCACTGGCAATGCTTGTTTATTTGTAAAACTGAAATTGAAGGAAAAGATCATGTATTGAACTATAGCCGTTATTAAAATAAAGCCTAAATCCTTATGACTTTTTTTTATTTCTTAATTCTCATAAATTTATTTTAGAGTTAGTAACGAGAAACGATCATTTGGCTACTAATACAGGACAATGGGCGTACGTTACCACACCACCGGCTACGCTTCCTACGAGCATTTTTTTAATTCCAGAAAGACCCCTACTGCCAACGACAATCATGTCTACTTTGTTCTTCTCTGCGTATTCCACAATCTCCTTTACGACTGATGAGATGCCCATAATAACATCTGTTTTTACCTTTACACCTTTTTCTTTTGCCTTCTGCTTTACCTTATCCACATGAGTCTCTCCTCTTTGCGTTGCAACCATCATGACATTCTTTAGAGCCCGGGGTAATCTGGGCGTTATTGTGTCTTCAAGATAATTATACCTGATATCCGGCGATATAACATATATCGCGATTAATTCTGCATCAAGTCTTTTGGCTATGTCTATTGCCTGGGAGCTCGCATTAAGAGAGGGCTTGGAACCATCGACTGCTACCAGTATCCTTCGAATTGTCAACTTGTCAGCTAGTTTGAGTTGGGATTTATTATTATATAGGTATTTAGTAGTATGTACTGTTTGTGCAAGAAATTTAATAAAGTGCGAGGCAGATTAACACGTGACGTCAAAAACTAAAGTATATAATTTAGATAGCAAATTGATGTGCATAGAAACAAAATGAAGGATGATCTGCTTATTTTTGTTATTATCGCTGTAGTAACAACATTGGCTGTCATAATGTTCATTCTTTATGCTAATGCTCCAGTATATCCTACTCAATCTATTAACATTAATCTAAATTCCAATATAAAGAACGAATTTATTAATGATTACACGTTAGTCTTTATGAAATAATAAATGCAATTAAAAGAAACAGTATTCAGTTATTCATAGTTAGCAGAGTTGCGTAATCAGAAAAAACTTTATTTTCCATTCCTTATTCAATTTTTAATATTGAAAACAAATTGAAATGTAGCCACAAGCCACCTGATTGAGACATAGATAAATTATTTGTTGGACTAATTCTAAAGAGGGGGAACTGATTTACATAATAAAAAAAAACAAAGACAACGATTTTTTAAAATTCGTGTAGTATTAGCCCTCGGACTGTCCCTTGTAGCTGACCTTCTTGATTATTTGGCAGCACCAATATTTGGAGTACCAATAATAGGTGACGTATTTGATGTTATTGTATCGGGCTTGTTGTTTTCGATAACTAGAAGTAAAGTCTTACTTATAATGAATCTAGCCGAGTTTATTCCATTTCTTGGTGACTTTCTACCAGTGTATACTATTTCTACCTTAATGTGGATACTTAGAGAGCAGGAAGAAGAAAATAAACTCGGTCTACTGAAACGCGTCGTAAGGTTACTTTCAAATAAAAGTACAAGATAATTAAATTGAACACAGGAAAAATATTATATGTTGCCAGTAGAAATTAATTTAAACAATAATTCGATACATTGCACCCTATACTAACTTACAGTAAACCATCTGTACGAATTCCACCGTGTTTGATGGAATTGTGATAATTAGAAAAAGGCTTCCGCGTCACACCAAGCAAAAAATTAATCGAATTCTTTATTTATATTTTGAAGTCTTCTTACATTCGAAAATAAATTATGATAAGACACGTTTTATATGAAAATAATTTCATCTCTTCTAATTGGTCTTTTAAATTGGACAACTGATGGGATTTTGGGCCGATTGAGTGATGAACAAGAAACAATCAAGCACCCATCAGTTGTTTCTGGTTGCGTTGAAAAGTTGTTTGCAACAAAGTATAAAAATGCTGTAGTTACAATCTTCTATAAGATTCATTTCAGTGACTTCTTATCTACCTATCGGATATTGCTATCTAACACATTATAACACTATATCGTCCTTTGTAATGCCACCTTTCTTATAATATCAGTGGTACCCACCATTAATGAAAAGTGGTAGATTCTGTGATCTATGTAGGAAAGAAATCCCGAACAATGATGTGATACCCATGGAAATACAAGGAGAAAACTACATTTTTGATAGCTATGATTGCGTCAGGATATTTCACAAATTAAATGCGGTGTACGGCAATATACTTGTTGGAGAAACATCACATTGATAGTATCATCAGGTTTAACCATTAGTAACAACAACTTACACGGCGCTCATTTGAACGGAGTTAAAGCTCTCGTATTCTCATTACCGATTTTCGTGTTTTCGTTGATATTAGTTGCAAGCCATCCCGCATTTGCAGCTTCGGCGCTTGACCCATCAGATTCTATTCTAGCAAAGTGGTATGACAAGGCGCTTTCTGTAAACCAGAACAATCTTCCAGCGTTAGTAGAAAAAGGGACCGACCTTGTCACTCAAGGGGATGGAGAACAAGCCATAACATGGCTTGATAAAGCACTGAATATAGATCCAACCAATTTAATGGCATTAGTGAGCAAAGGTTCTGCCCTTCGAGACATGGGTAAATATCAGGAGGCAATTGTCGTTTTCGATCGAGTGCTATCTATAGATCCTAGCGATGTCTACGCGATAGGTGGAAAAGCAGGTTCTCTGTATGGCACGGGACAACATCAACAAGCCATTGTCTTGATAGATAAGGCTCTGGAACTAAATCCAAGCGACGGTAAGATACAGCAGGTTAAAGAGTCATTTCAGCAACCTATAAACTAGTTCAGAAAACAATTTTTTCACCCCGTCACTCGTAATCTACTACCGGTTTACCTAACATAATATTCGTGATTAAAAATAAGAATCAAACACGCACACTCCTGAAGTTGCTTTTACGGCAAGCTTCCGAAAAACCTAGTTGGATCACGATCAAACGTCCTATCCACAGGTCTTTCTTGGCCTTTAGGATCCTTTATCAGCCGTCTGCGATGAGCTTTTCTCATCGAGTTAATTTCAACTGACGATGCTGATGTTTCTTCAGATGAATTTTCAAAGCCCTCTCTAATAGCATCGAAAATTTTTGACAATTTACGATTCTCACTAGTGAATTCTAAATTCTCTTACTCTACCATGTCTAACTTCCTTAATGGTAATAGTTTTCTAAGTAGGGATTCATATTCGAGGTTCATGTGCTTGAACGTACGATATTGGCTTAATGCCCAAATTGCGTCCTCGGCCGAGATATCTTCTATTTTCATCTCTCTATACAATGTCAACAAAGACGGCAGGTCCCCTCCAGCTGTCTGATAGAGCCTTAGCAGATCATCGTCATCATTCAGAATCAAATATTCCTTTCGATATTCTAGCATCTCCTTCGCAGACAAGTCCAATTCCATGGCAATATCCACATCCGTTTTACCTTCCCGGATTAGCTTCAGCGCCTGACTTCGTTTGCTTGGTCTGCCAGTGTCCTCATCATCAACATTAAAATATTTTCGTCTGATTTTTTTTATTTGAGTAAAATTTAGGCGCTCAATAGATGCTATTTCTCTGACACCTTTTCCTTGTCTAATAATTTCACAAACCCGCTTCTCTTTTTCCTCCCTGCCTGACGGAAATTTCTCCATGCAACAATACCGTGATACAGACTCATAGGTTTTGCTACTCTCTTGTTCTCTCTTGCTACTATCTAGTGCTGTTTGTTATCTCTTGCTACTTGACTGTTATTGTTGATACCACCTAGCTACCAAATTATTCGAGGATTATCTGTCTAAAGATTTATTATTGAACCACATGTAATTTTGATAGAAAAACTTTCGATAATTTTTGATTAAAGAAATCTCCTAATTTTCAGGAACTATTAAACTAAATTTGGGAGTTTAGACAAATCTAAAAAGAACTCTAGCTCTATAATGCACCAAATCTTTCAAAATCATTAGGCAAGTTTAGAATATTTCATTTTAACATTTACTAACCAGTCTACATCACTGCTAGTTTTCGATAACTTTGCTATTCTTATTGCATCTCTAACATCTTTTGAGTTCAGGCGATTCCAAACATTGTGTGCTATTTTTTCGGATATATCGTCATCCATACCGTATTTTTTTCTTAGAATGTTTCTGACAATATCCTCAAATTCTTCATAAGAATATTCCTTCAAGTGTAACTCCAGAAATCTGGATCTTAATGCCTTAGACAACTTGTCAACATTATTACTTGTGGCGAAGATCCATAGTTTCATCTTTTTTTGTCTAGTCTTTCCATTTAGTTTAGTTTCAGAAATAATTCCAGTTTCCATGACATTGAGTAAAGCTGCTTGGTCCTTTGCCTTCATTTTATCAATCTCGTCTATTAACAAATATTTCGTATCATGACCGAACAGGTAGTCAATCATTCCTGCTGATGTAGCGCCAGTTGCATCCACAAAATAAGCATTGCTCAAGGCGTCTCTCATTTCCAAAACAAACACAGTCTTAGATGAGGACGGCGGCCCGGTCAATAATACATTTACCGGCTCTTTTGATACTACAGATTTCAATAATAATTTCTTTATATCTGAATGCCCAACAATATTGGAGAAAAATTTATCCTCATATGTAAGAGGGTGTTCTCGACCATCAAATACTGATATTTTCCTGAATAAGTTCTTGAACACGAAGGACTCGTACATCGTGACAGTAAGATAATAATAAATTGTGTGGAAATACCTTCTATGTCTACACGACTAGGTAGCAATGTTTCAAGATAGAAATAAGTTTCTTTTTTTATGGCAGTGTTCTGATATGTAGAATCAATACAGTATTCGTTGTCATTACTTCCGGTTAGTTAGCCCACGTATATATTGAAATTACCCAGAACTGAAATAATCGAACACTATAATATGTGTTCTATAGCCTTCTGAACGTCTCCTGCATCTATAACATCTCCGTCAATCATTGCTTCTAGCAATCTTAATACGATGAGTTCTCCGGTAGCTCCAGCAATCGTTTGTGGAACAACTACACAGACATCATCTACAATCACCGTAACTTCATCGTCGGCTCCGCCACTCCAATCTTTTGGGATACTTATGTAGAAATTCTCAGAGTCCGCATTCTCATGTGGGTTCTGATATAAAATTTTAACCAATACGAATTTCTCTTAGTTGTAACTTAAATCCTTAGCTCCAGGAAATCATTTGTCAAAATGCTTATTTTTTAAGAACGTCTTGCGACATCTCAGCGTCTAAGTTAAGGAATGTCTTGGTAGCAAATGGTACGGCTTTCAGTTGAGTTTGAAGATTACAAACTAAAACGTTGCCATTACTTTCCAAAATATCTGTTTTAACAAAAGTGATCATATCAGAATTTACATAGGCTTTTATAATACTTGTTTACAAAGTTTTTTTGCACGATGAAACTTAAACATCAACGGAGAGTTGGCGAATTAATTACTATATGCTGCGGTATTGGCGTGGCCGTTGCAGGATTATTTGTCAGCGTACCCCCAGTGACCTATGGTGGTCTGTGTATAATGGGTCTGGGCGTGATTTCTGTGTTTTGGAGATAACATCTTCCTAGAATTTGCAGTTGTCAGTCTTAAATTGAATGTTATATTATTACATTGAGGGTGGGGATTATTTTTACCGTACAATGAGAAATTCCGTTTTAATTCTCTGCCGATGTTAAGGAATACTTTGTATTTGTTAACTCTACCAAATTTTCTTCGATCTTTTGTTTCAGAGTCTTTGATGCGGTATCAAGCTCAGCGATAATATTCTTTGTTTCCTCCGTTCTTGCAATATTTTCAGAACGATTTTTTTCGTTTATTTCGATGTTATTTTTTATATCTTCTATATGTGTCACATTAGTTGAGTCGACTGACGATTCTAATTGAATAAGTTGTTCATTTAGGTTTTTTAACTTTGAAGACAATGCAGGTAGAGAATTTACAATTTCATCTATTTGATGAATCGTTTTTTCCGGATCCTTAACTTGAATACTTTTATTGTCCACATCTTTCCTAAGTTCGCCAAATAATTGCAAGTATTGAAAGTCATCCTTGAAAATTTCTAGAGGCTGATTTAATATTGTGGCAAGTTTACCTTGCGTCTCCTTCGAGGCTTGATAAGAAAATTTGGTTATTGGTCGTGAAAGAATAGATACCTTATTTATCATGTACTTCTCAAATGCAGCAATTTCATTTTTCTTATCGTCAATTTTTGCTAAAGTTTTTGATGTGTTTAGAAATTCTTCTGATTTTCTGAGATCTTCGTACTGTCTTATTCCTTCTTCAATATTTTTATCAATGGTCTGTGTTTCTTTAATTAGTTCTGCAAGTCTAATCTCCTTGGCTCTTGTTTCATTCATTTTTTCATCTAATAAAATCAAATCCGCCTTACATTGTATGCACGAATTTATTTGATTTTCCTTGGTAGATATTATTTTAGTAACTGTTTTTAGTAACGATGAAAGATTATCGAATTCACTTTTTAATTTGTTTATCTGTTTCCTCATGAATTCGTTGAGGATCCTATTATGTGAATCTCCAACTTGGCCAAATCTATTTATTAGTAGTTCCAAGTTATTTTTGAACTTTATCGCATCTTCATAACTCTTTATTTGGTAAGATTCTATGAGGGATTCCTTTTTAATACTGGTAATCAATATTTTTTTTGAAGTATTAATTAACGATTCAAACTGAGGACTTTCTGCTTTTATTTCTTGTTCTTCAAGTTCATCAGCGTTCTTTCTAAGACGATCCAGACATTCCAATACCAAGTGCCTCGTAGGTTCGAGATTATCTATCAAGTCCTTTTCAAGTACTTTTTTCTCCTTTTCTACTATTTCCAATAATTCTTTATTTGTAACGGATTGAACGGAGTCAGCTTGACTTTCTTTATTATGAATATAGTCAGGAGTCTTCCTCTTAAAAAAGCCAAATCTGGGAGACAATAAATTATTTTACTATTAAACTACTAAAAAACCTAACACAAATTTCTGACGCCTTGCATATAATTATGTAGTCGACCGTTTATACAGGTAATACTTGTATTTTAAATTCCAAGAGAAATTCGTTCAATGACTGAAAAGGCATGCCTCTGCACTAAATTTCAATGGGACTGTAAAGCCCATGACTTTGAATTCTGACGACGGTTCTGTAGTTAGATTCCAAAGTTTTTATTAACAAGTAGCCTGCTAATATCTTGAAGATTGTATCATTTGAAAATGCTGGTATTTACAACAATAGGATTTGCTTTTGGCTTTTTTAGTCTTGCGGGTATGTTTGTATCAAGTGCATTTGCCGAACCCAAAGTTGATATTTCTCCTACTTGCGGACCTGCTGAACCAGGATTTAATATTGTAATAAACGCAAATGGATTCAAGGGAAACAGTACTGTTGCCTATAAGTTTGTGGGGACCGATAGCAAAATTCCACTGTATGGGTATTTTGAAACAAACAGTACGGGTGGATTTAACGACGTAACGTTTGCAGATGATCTCAAGCCAGATAAATACAAGTTGTACTTTGCTGATGATGTCAACAGTGATGGGACATTCGATATTGGTGCCAAGCGGGTATATGCGAATGTATCGATTCCATGTGAAGGAAATCAAAATAATCAAACTGGCAATATGTCCGCAAATTGAGAGTAATGAGAGAGTTTAGTTTGTATTCTATAGACTCTCGCTAAACTTTCTAAAAACAAAAATAGTTGTTATTAATAACATTACCCAGCAGGGTTAGTGGATTGATTATTATTCGTATTTTTGGCCTTCTCAATACAAAAAATTTATCCAAATTCTTCCTGGTACTCTGCTGGTCAATGTTAATCTTATCATCGTCTCAAATTAATTTTAATTCTGTCAATTTAGCTAATGCTCAATCAGGAAGCTACCACTATAGCCCGGGCTTTACTGCTACAGGTTCCAGTTTTTTTGATGTGGCTAGTATGTCCTCATTGCAGCTATCTCAATTCAGTGTTGCAGCATGGTTTAAGACATCAGCAGACTTTGGTTCTGATGTCATGATAGTAAACAAGGGTGGTTTTGGAAGCGAGACTGCGGGACAGAATATTAACTATGGTATCTGGATGAATAGTGCTCAAAAAATAAAGGGAGGGTTTGAATCAAGCGCCGGTACAGACTACTATACCACCTCACCTAACTCATATAATGATAACCAATGGCACTATGCAGTGGTAACGTACGGTGGTTCTACTGTCATATTGTATATAGATGGTGTTCAAGTGGCAAGCAAGTCAACTTCAGGTGCATCGCCTGACAGTGCCGGTACAAAGCCGGTAAGGGTTGCAGCCAATTCTAGAACGACCCCACCGACAAGTAATTTCTTTATAGGTGAGGTGGACGAAGTGCGAGTATGGAAAGATGACCTAACTGCAACAGAACAGGCAAACGCATTTGCCGGTACTTCTTTTAACTCCGGTGACCAGGTTCTATATCTTGACTTTTCTGGAGGTGATGGAGGTGAATACAACTATGCACCAAGCTTTACTGCCACAGGTACCAATTATTTTGATGTGGCAAGCTCTCCTTCACTCAAGCTCTCATCATTTAGCGTCGCAGCTTGGTTTAAGACATCAACAAACTTTGCAAGTGAGTCATTTATAGTAAACAAGGGAGGCATAGGCAGCGATAGCGCTGGACAGAATCAGAACTACCAAATATCCGTGACCAGCGCGGAGGTCATAAAGGTAGGATTTGAAACAAGTACCGGCGCTGACTTTTTTGTTAGTTCCCCGAACACATACAATGATAATCAATGGCACTATGTTGTAGTAACATATGATGGTTCGGCTAATCTCATATTATATATTGATGGCGTGCAGGTTGCTTCAAAATCAACCGGAGGGGCTTCACCTGAAACTTCTGGAACAAAACCAGTCAGAATAGGAGCTAACTCCAGAGTTACTCCACCAGGAAACTTCTTCACTGGTCAAGTTGATGAGGTACGCATATGGAATGATGATCTAACAACACAACAAGTAACAGATGCATTTTTAGGAAATTCGTTCAATACTGCGGAACAAGTACTTTATCTTTCATTTTCGAGTGCTAATCCAGGTACTGACATTTTTGGAATTAAAAAATTGTATCCTACAAAGAGTAACGGAGAAGAATGGTATATGAACATGAATAATCCCACTGGCGACAGTAGATTCAATCCGCAAAACACAATTACAAAAAATCCAGATGGATCTTGGAAGATGAAAGCGACACAGGTACGAATGGCAGTCTATACTTCCACTGGCTATGATGGAGATGACATCACAACCCTTGATCACAGCTCGATAGCAACAAAGGGTTACATGTTGAGGTCAAATGATTGGAGAAATTTTGAAATGACACAATATGTTAAAGTAAATACCTCTCCAAGTGATGATAATTTTTCTCCAAATGGCAGGGGCGGTAGACATACTGGCGCCGGAGCACCGGAAGGTTGCGAGGGTTCATCGATGAAGGGGGATGTGTTCTTCTCAGGTAAGGTACGATTTGCGAAAGAACAGTGGCACGTAAGCTACGTTTTTACAAATCTCAAAACTCCAACAAGTTCAATAGAGGATAAATGGATTGGAATAAAGTTCATAGTGTATAACTTTGTAGAAAATAACAAAGTAGTAGTGAAGACGGAGCTTTGGCTTGATACAAATAAC
>Ga0207648_10004926_pt1 | contig 13595 bp, 10 predicted proteins | sample KBSMisM32_FD_184310 | JGI IMG/M metagenome (GOLD analysis project Ga0207648, IMG submission 184310) | Miscanthus rhizosphere microbial communities from Kellogg Biological Station, Michigan, USA - KBS Miscanthus M3-2 (SPAdes) (version 2) | ecosystem: Host-associated > Plants > Roots >...
AAGGCAACCACGTTGTGATCTGGCGCACTCCGTCCTGGAAGACAAACTGGTGGACCGGACATGCGATCACACCACGCCGGTCCGCCAATGCGAGGAGATGCGCTGTCTCGTCAGCGGTCCTCGCGAACGGCTTTTCGACGAGCGTGTGCAGTCCGGCCTCGATGGCCGCGCTCACGGTGTCGAGATGCGTGGCGGCCGGCGTGCAGACGTGGGCCGCTGTCGCGTGGCGAGCAAGGAGCGTTGCATCCAACTCGGCGACGAGTCGTGCCTCGGGATGGCGTCGTCCGAGCGCCTCGCGCGCGGCATCGTTCGGGTCGACGATCACGGTCACTCGACCACCGACCTTTCGGACGGCATCGGCGTGCCAGCGACCCATGAGCCCCGCGCCGATGATCGCGGCGCGGGGCTCGGCGCGCGCACTCATGCGGCGGGGTTGGCACCCATCCGCATCGCCGCCAGCTCCGGTGGGGTCGTCCCCTCGAGCCTAACGCGGCGACCAGTCGCCGCCGCATGGTAGCAGGCGGCGATGACTTCCAGCACGTCGCGCGCGTCCTGACCGGACGCCGGCGGCGCGCCGCCGCTGCGAAAGGCCTCGAGCGTCTTCTCGAACACGAGCCGTGTCGCGATCATCCCCGGCTCCTTCGGGTTTCTCGCCAGTAACGTGCGGGCGTTGCCGACCTCGCGCCACGCCATGCCCGAAACGCCGTAGTCGAGGCGGACGTGCGGTCGGGTACTGCGATGGAGCCCGGCGCTCACGCGCGCGCGGCCACCGAACGACGCGCGGAGCGACGCACTCGACGTCTCGGCGCGAACCTCGAAGTACTGCGTTTCCCCTTTGCACAGTCGATTCTGAACCACCTGCGCCAGACGCCCGCGCGAGAACTCGAGCGTCACGAGCGCCACAGCGTCGGTTTCGCCTTCGCGGACGCCACACGTGGACACCGTCCCCGAAACGGCGCGCGGCTTCTCGCCGAAGAGCGCCATCAGGAAGTCGACGAGGTGCACGCCCGCCTCGTACAGCGTTCGCTGCAGCATTTTGCCGCGCCAACCGGGCTCCGCCCACGGCGGAAGGTCCATGAGCTGCCAGACCTGGGCGAACACGATGTCCTTCGGCGGCGCGGCGTCCCGCAATGCCCGGAAGATCGGCATCTCGCGAAATTCGTGATTGAGCGCGATCCGCTTCCCCGCGGCTTCGGCGGCGGCGATCACGCGATCGGCCTCGTCGAGCGAGGCGACGAACGGTTTCTCACAGATGACGTGCGCTCCGGCAGCGAAACTCTTGAGACAATAGCTCGCGTGCGAGTCGGGCGGCGTCCCGATGATGGCGACGTCGGGGTTCGCCCGCGCAAGCATCGTATCGAAGTCGTCGTAGACCGGCACGTTCCACGTTTTGGCGGCCCGATCACGGCGGCCCGGATCGATGTCGCACGCGCCCACGACCTGCACGCTCGACATGCCCGCCAGCGCCGGAAGATGCAGGGTGTGGCCAGCGTTGCCGAGGCCGACAACGGCTACACGAAACGAAGGAGTCATCAGAACCAGTATCGAGATCGGTGATGCAGGCGAGGCGACGCCTGACGACGAGCTCAGCGCGCTACGCCATCCAGAGCCTGCGCGCAGAACAGCCGAAGGCTGTCGACGACATAGTCGGCCATGACGTCCGAGATGCCAGGGTACACGCCCAGCCAGAACGTGCCCTGCATAACGATATCCGTGTTGGTGAGATCGCCGACGACGCGATGCGGGAGATCGCGGTAGGCAGGCTGGCGCAGCAGGTTGCCGGCGAACAGCTGGCGCGTGGCGATGCGTCGACCGTCCAGCCATTGCACCAGCTCTCGCCGGGTGAACGGCGCGTCGGGGCGAACCGTGAGCGCGAAGCCAAACCAGCTCGGATCGCTGTGCTGCGTCGCGCGCGGCATCACGAACACGTGGGACAGCTCGGACAGTCCGTCGTAGAGCCGCTGCCAGTTGTGACGCCGCCGCTCGATGAACTGCGGCAATTTCTGCAGCTGCGCGACGCCGACCGCAGCCTGCATGTCCGTGGCCTTCAGGTTGTACCCGATGTGCGAGTAGATGTACTTGTGGTCGTAGCCGTGCGGCAGGTCGCCGAGCTGCCAGTCGAACCGCTTCCCGCAGGTGTTCTCCTTCCCCGGCTCGCACCAGCAATCGCGCCCCCAGTCGCGGAACGACTCGAGGATGGTTTTCATCTTCGGCGCGTTCGTGAGGACGCAGCCGCCCTCCCCCATCGTGATGTGGTGGGCCGGATAAAAGCTCACGGTCGCCAGGTCGCCGAAGGTTCCGACGTGCCGTCCGCGATAGGTCGATCCCAGCGCGTCGCAGCTGTCCTCGATGACCCAGAGCCCGTGTCGCTTCGCGAGCGCCATCACGGCATCGAGGTCGAATGGATTACCTAACGTGTGGGCGAGGATGATCGCGCGGGTCCGCGGCGAAATCGCCTCCTCGAGGCGGGTCCCATCGATGTCGTACGTGCCGAGGTCGACATCGAGAAACACCGGCACGAGCCCGTGCTGGATGGACGGATTGACGGTCGTCGGGAATCCGGCCGCGACGGTGATGATCTCGTCGCCGGGTTGGAGCTGACGGTCGCCAAGCTTCCAGGATGTCAGCGCGCTCGTTGCGAGCAGATTCGCCGAGGAGCCGGAGTTGCAAAGGATGGCATGGCGGACGCCGACCGTGCGCGCGAACTCGCGCTCGAACTGTGATGCAAAACGTCCGGTCGTGAGCCAGAAGTCGAGAGAGGCGTCGATGAGGAACTGCAGCTCCGTGGCATCGAACACGCGCCCCGAGATCGGTACCCAGCTCTCCCCGGGCACGAACGCCGGCTGGCGCAGCGCGGCCTCGTAGTACTCTGCGGCGAGCGCCCGTGCCCGGGCTCGAAGCTCGTCAGGCGAGGACATGCGACGGTCGGTGATCGTTCACTGGAGTTGGTATTCCGGGAATTCGGCGCCGGCCGAACGGAACCATGCGATCGTGCGGGTCAGTCCGTCTTCCAGCGAGACTCGTGCGCGCCATCCGAGCACCTGAGCGGCCCGCGTCGGATCGCCGGACAGCACAGCGAGCTCGGTGGGTCGGTACGACAGCGCGCCAAAGCGGGCCTCGGAGCGGCTACCGGTGCATTGCAGGACGCGGCTGACGACTTGCCGGACGGAGACCGCGGTGCCGGAGCAGATATTGAACGTCCCGCCCACGGCCGCGTCGGTCGTGGCCGCCGCCACGAATGCGTCCACGGCATCGTCGACAAACACGAAGTCACGCAGCTGGTCGCCGGGCGTGAGGTCGATGGCGCGGCCGGCCAGCGCCTGCCTAACGACCGACGGCACGAGCCGCCCGGGCGGCTCCATGGGCCCGTACATGGTGAACGGGCGCAGCGACACGACCTCCAGCCCGGTTCGGCGCGCGAACGCGTTGGCCAACAGCCACCCCGCCGCCTTGGCCGCGCCGTACTCGGTCGTCGGTGCCGGCAGCGCGTCCTCGGTCCACCGCTCGCCGGCCCCGTACTCGAAGCACGAGCCGCAGTACACCAATCGACTTTCCCAGCGCTGGGCGGCGAGCAGGACGGCCAGCGTACCATCGACGTTCCCGTCGACGAGCTGACGGACGTCACCGACCTCGCCCGTGACGCCGACTGCCGCCAGGTGAAAGATCGCGTCGATATCCCCGAGGTCGGCATCATGGGTCGGCTCGGCGATCGCTCTGACGTCGGCCCGAACCGTACCCGCGAGATCCGCGCGCTCGAGCAGTCCCCAGCGTCGCGCGTTAGGCTGATCGAGCACGCAGACCTCGGCGCCCTCGTCGATCAGCCGCGGCACCAGGTGCGATCCGAGAAAGCCGGCCGCTCCGGTGATCAACACGCGGCGTCCCGCTAGCGACCGCACGTCACGCCAGGAGTGCCCGATACCACGCGATGGTCTCGCGCAGCGCGGTATCCAGGTCGTACGTCGCGCGCCAGTTCAGCGTGTCCCGGGCCTTCGCCGCGGACAGGTACTGATCCCGGATCTCCCCTCGCGCGACATTGCGTGCGTCGGGCTCCAGGTCGGACCCCAGGAGGCGCCGGATGGCGTTCACGATGTCGAACACCGACAGGGGCGACTCGTCGCTGAAGTTGAACGCCTCCCCGCGTACCGCGGGATCACATGCGCGCTCCCCAAGGAGCATGTAGGCGCGCGCGACGTCCTTCACATAGATGTAGTCGCGACGGAACGTCCCATCGCTCCGGAGCGTGGGCCGCTCACCGCGGAGGAGCGAGCGAATCGTGCCCGGGACGATGCGACTCCAGTTCAGGTCACCGCCGCCGTAGATGTTGCCACATCGCGCGATCGTGACCGGCACCTCGTAGCTATGGCAGTACGACGCCGCGATGAGGTCCGTGCAGCTCTTCGACACCTCGTACGGATGGCGCCCGCGGAGCGGCATGGTTTCGACGTACGGCAACGCGTCAACCTCGCCGTAGGCCTTGTCACTCGAGGCCACGATGACACCGCGCACGAGCGACCCATGGATTCGGCACGCCTCGAGCAGGTTGTACGTGCCCCGCACGTTCGTTTCGAACGTGGTGAACGGGTTGCGATGCGCCACGCCGACGATCGTCTGCGCCGCGAGGTGAAACACGTATTCGGCCTCGTGGAGGCTGATCGCTCGCTCGAGCGTCCAGAGATCCTCGACCGTGCCGTTGAATACCGTGCACCGCTGGAGGTCCCCGCTCCGCAGCAGCTCGGATTGCGGGTCCGCATCCCGGACGAGCACCGCGACGTTGGCGTGTCGACCGAGCAGCTCGCGAACCAGCCACGAGCCCACGATCCCGGTTGCGCCGGTGACGAAGACTCGGCGCTCGCGCCAGAAGTCGCGGTCGATCACGGCGCGTCCGTTCCGGTGAACGCCGGGTCCCACGGCGGGAGCTTGCCGTCGCACAGGCTGTTGAGCAGCCTAACGTCACGCAACGTATCCATGCACTGCCAGAATCCCTCGTGGCGATACGCGATCAGCTGACCGTCGCTGGCGAGCCGCTCCAGCGGCGAGCGCTCGAAGATCGTGTCGTCGGCGTCGAGATAGTCGAGAACCTCGGGCTCGAGGACAAAGAAGCCGCCGTTGATCCACCCTTCGCCCACCTGTGGCTTCTCCGAGAACTGCGCCACGAAGTCGCCATCGAACACGAGACCGCCGAAGCGTGCCGGCGGCCGCACGGCCGTGATGGTCGCGAGCTTCCCATGGCGGCGGTGGAAGTCGAGCAGCGCCCGCGGGTCCACGCTGCACACGCCGTCGCCGTACGTCATCATGAACGTCTCGCCGCGCAGCTCGTCGGCGAGCCGGCGAAGCCGCCCGCCCGTTTGCGTTTCGAGCCCCGTATCACGAAGGTGCACCGTCCAGTCCTCGCAGTCCGAGCCCTGTACGGCGATCTGGTTCGTGCGCAGGTCGATGGTCAGGCTGTTACGGAGGTAGAAGTAGTCGAGGAAGTAGCGCTTGATGACGTCGCCGCGATACCCGAGCGCCACGACGAACTCCTTGAAGCCGCGCGCCGCGTAGCTCCGCATGATGTGCCAGAGAATCGGCCGTCCGCCGACCTCCACCATCGGCTTTGGCTTCGACTCGGACTCTTCGGCCAGTCGCGTTCCTAGCCCGCCGGCGAGTAGCACCGTCTTCACCGAACCTCCTCGCGCTCCCTGCTCGAGAGTGTCATGCCGCTACCCGTCGCAGAACGTCAAGCGTTTGACGAGCCGTCACGTTCCAGCGAAACGCGTCGGCCCGGCGGTATCCGCGCTCCCCGAGCGACCGGCTCAGCGCGGGGTCCGTCAAAACGCGCTCGATCGCGTCGGCAAGTGCCTCGGGGGTCGGCTCCTCGACGTACTCCGCGGCCCCCGCAGCAATCTCGGCGAGACCCGCACGGTTGACCGTGACGACCGGCGTACCGCACGACAGCGCCTCGACAAGCGTCATCGAGAATCCCTCGTACGACGACGCGTTCACGTACAGATCCGCGGACGCGTAGATCGGCGGCACGTCCATGTGGCTCGCGAACTTGCCGTCCGTCTGGATCACGTGTCCCGTCACGGCGTGGCGCGTGATGAGATCGCCGAGCGGCACGCCAACGTGATTGGGACCAACCAGGAGGAGCGCGTGCGGCAGCTTCGCGCGGCGCTTAGCCATCGCGAATGCCTCGATCAGGATCGGGATATTGCGGCGTGTGGACAGCTTTCCAACGAACACGATGTAGGGGCGGTCCTCGCCGAGAAAGCGAATGCGTGTGGCGCGCTTGACGGCATCGTCCGCGATCGGGCGAAAGGCTTCATCGGCACCCTGCACCACAATGTCGACTTTCTCGCTCGTGATGCCGTAATATCGCTCCAGATCCTGCCGCGTGCTCTCGGAGGGAACGATGATGCGGTCGGCCCGATCCGCGCTGAAGCGATACAGCCTGCTATACGTGAGCTTGTACCACCACGGATGCGTGCCGCTTTCGACCTCATTCATGCTGTGGATCGCGACGACACACTTGCCGGTGTACGTCACGGGGACCGAGTAGCTCGGGCAGAAGAGCACGTCGACGTCGCCCGTGAACCTCGGCAACACGCCGTGCTGCCATACGCTCGGAGGGAGCGACGGGGCAAGGCTCCGGACCCGAATGGCCGGCGACGGTTCCCATGCCGATCCGTCGTACGGCTCGCGCGTGAACAGCGTACAGCGGTCATCGGCTTCCATCATCGAACGCCAATGCTTCACGAGGTACTCGATGTAGCGGCCGACGCCCAACCGCTGGCCGGCGAGACGGTGCGCGTCGACGCCCCAGTGCATCACGGCGCCCCCGCCGCCGTTGCCGATCTGGAGGGTCCGCGTGGACCATCGCGGCGCTGATCGCTCTGGGCGGGGATTCCTCCGGCGGTCGCACCTGAAGCCCGCGCCAGCCCCGTTACGCGTTCGTAGAGGCGTCCGAGACGCTCGGCCGCGGCGCCGATTCCGAAGCGATCGACTGCATAACGTCGGAGCGCCGCTCGGTCATAAGAACGATTCAGCGCTGACTCGATGGCGATGGCGAGCGCCGCCGCGTCGTCCACCTCGGTCAACTGCCCCGTCTCGTCGGTGAGGATCTCCTCGGGCCCGCCACAGCGCGTCGCGACCACAGGCGTACCCGATGCGAGTGCCTCCGCCGTCACGAGCGAGAACGTCTCGCGGCGGCTCGGCACGACGAGCAGCGCACTCCGCCGCATCAGGGCGGCGACATCGTTAGGCGCGACCTCGCCGAGGAAGCGGACGCGATCGCTCACGCCGAGGGCGCGGACGAGATCGCGCACCGCGGCCGCGTCGCGCTCGTACGCACGATAGAACGAGCCTCCCGCCACCGACAGGTGCAGATCCGGAATATCCGGGAGCAGGTGGCCGAGCGCCCGCACCAGAACGTCGAGCCCTTTCACGTGGCGAATGAGCCCGACGAACAGGAGATGGTACGGGTCGCGCGGCTCGTCCGCGCGAGGCGCGACGAAGATTCGCTCGTCGACCACGTTCGGGATGACGTCGACCGGCACAGCATCGCCGTAGAGCGCGACGATGCTCGCCCGAAGCGCCTCGCTCACGGCGGTGATGCGTGCGATCCGTGGGAGCGCGCGCTCGACCTGACGACGGACCGAGGCGTGACGATCGAGCCACGGACGCCACATTGCGTGCTCCGATGACACGACCGGCACTCCGAGCTCCGCGCCGATTCGGCTGGCCATCACGCCTTCGGGATAGATGAAGTGCGCGTGAATGACGTCGAACGGTGTGGCGCGATGGAGGTCGAGCACCGCCTTGCGAATCGACGGATAGGCGAGGCGCGCGTCGAACGCGTGCAGGAGCTGGCCCGGGCCGGCGAGCACGCGCGGATGATGGACGCTCAACCCTTCGCGCGTGCTGCCGCGTTCGACCGCGCGAAAGCGGCGCACCGACGACACCGGCACGAACGGCGGGGCGTAGGGGACGGGCGCGACGACCGTCGGGTCGGCGACGATACGCGACGCGGCAACGAGCCGCTCCGTCCACAACCCCAATGTGGGGAACGCGTTGTTGGGATAGTTGCGTGCCAGCACCAGCACGCGTGGCTTGCGCATGACGACCGCGTCGCCCGAGCCTAACGCTCGCCGGACTCGGCCGAGCGCTCCGCGTTGCCCGCCGTCGCCAGTCGATCCCGCACCTGCTGCTCCACCCAGCGATACGTGACGCCGATGCCGTCGCGGAGCGGAGTCTTTGCCTGCCACCCGAGCGAATAGATGCGCGCGTTACTGAAGTTTCGTGACTGGACTCCCACCGGCCCTGGGATGTGCCGCACTTCGATCTGCTTGCCGCTGTGCCCAATCACGGTGTCCACGAGCTCACGCACGCTGACGTACTCCGGACTGCCGATGTTGGCGGGAACCTCGAGGTCGGAGCGCATCAGCCGGACAATGCCGTCCACGAGATCGTCGACGTACGTGTAGGAGCGGACCGCCGTGCCGTCGCCCCACACCTCGATGAAGCCACCATCGTCCGCCTCGGCGACTTTACGGCAGATGGCCGCCGGCGCTTTCTCGCGTCCGCCGGTCCACGTGCCCTCGGGGCCATAACAGTTCTGGAACCGGGCGACTCGAACGGCCATGCCATACCGCCGTCCGTACGCGAACGCGACCCGTTCGGCGAAGAGCTTTTCCCAGCCGTATTCGTTGTCGGGATGGGCGGGATATGCCTCGTCTTCGCTCAACTCCGCCTCGCCAATGGCCATGTCACGGTAGATGCACACGGACGAGGAAAGGAAGTACCGCTTGATGCCGGCTTCGGCCGCCGCCTGCGGCATGTTGACGTTGATCAACGCGCTATTCCGCATGATCTCGCACTCGGCCGTGCTGATGAAGCCCATGCCACCCATCTCGGCGGCGAGCTGGTAGACCTCGTCGATCGGGTGGTCGGCGGCGGGCTTCACGGCCTCGCGGCATTGGTCCATGTCGCGGAGATCGAGCAGCCTGAACTCGTCCGCCTGGGTGGGCGCGAACGCCGGTTCCTTGATGTCGACGCCGCGCACCCAGTATCCGTCGCGCCTCAGGCGCTTGACGAGGTGGCTCGCGATGAAGCCGCCCGCTCCGCACACGACCGCTCGTTTCATCGAGTTCCTGTCTCCAATGGGTCGAACCCCACATGCCGGAAGGCGGCGGGGTGTCAGAAATCTACGCGTCGAGCTCGCCCGATCGGGTCAACCAGTTCGCGGCTCCGCCGGGGGGGCAAGATGCGTGCACGGGTCCGCCCCTCGCGATCGAGCCGTTCTCGCGCCACCGTCGACCTACCGGGACACACAGCGTTGCGTTATCGCAACAGGCCTACCGCGGCCGTAACATTCGTCGTGGCGTGCGCGTGAGCTCCGTCACGAAGTGGGACTCGAGTCGCTGCGGGAAGGGCACGGAAGTGGCGCGTTGCCCGGGTCCGCCCCTGGCTCGTCTGGCTCACACCGACGCATGACCAAGACCTCTCCCCTCGTATCGATCGTCGTACCGGCCTACAACGCCGAGCGCTTCCTCGGCGACGCCCTCGCGTCGGTGTGTGCCCAGTCACACCCGTCGATCGAGGTGATCGTCTGCGACGATGCCTCGACGGACGCGACGCCCGACATCGCCCGCGGCACCGGCGACGGTCGCGTGCGCTACCTCCGCAACGACCGGACGCTCGGCGGGTACGGCGCCATGAACCGAGGGGTCCGAGAAAGCCGCGGCGCGTACGTGGCGATCTACCACGCCGACGACGTTTACGATCCGCGCATCGTCGAGCGCGAGGTGGCGTTCCTCGGTGAACACGACGATGCCGGAGCGGTGTTCTGCCTGGATCGCTTCATCGACGAAGGGGGACGCGAGTACTCTCGATTGCGTCTTCCTCCGTCGCTCGCTGGCGTGGAGCTGTTCGACACGGCGCTGCTCGCCGAGAGCCTGCTGCGGCACAAGAACACGTTTCTGAGAACACCGTCGGTGATGTTTCGACGTGCCGCGTTCGACGCCGTGGGGGGGTTCGATCAGGAGCGGTTTGGCATTGCCGCGGATCTGGACATGTGGGCGCGGCTGTCGATCGCGTGGCGCATCGGTCTCTTGCACGAGTACCTCATGGGCTACCGGCACTACACGGCCCAATGGTCGAAGCAGTACGAGCGCATGCGCACGGAGCCGGAGATGTTTTTCGCCGTGATGGATCGGCATCTCTCACGGCCGGGTATCCGCGCCCTCGTGAGCGCGGACGCGCTCACGTGCTATCGTGTATGGCGCGTGCAGGACGAGGCCGAGCGCGCCGCGAACGCGTACGTGCTCGGCGACCGTCAAAAGGCGGTGGCGCTGCTCAACAGCTCGTTGGTGCGTCCCCTGCTTCGATCGTCGCGGCGCATTCAGGTCGCCCGCGTGCTGGCGCTCCGCACGTTGGTGCGTGCCGCGGCGGCGAGCGGAACGAACGCGAACGCGCGCCGGTTGGTTCACTTTGCACGCTTCCGCCAGTTCCCGGCGCGGGACCTCGCACCGCCGTCGACATCGGTGGCCCATTCGCTCGGCAATGGGGCAGCGAATGGAGCGACGACGCCGGCGCCTAACGCTGGACCGGGTGCAGACACGCGACCGCGGTCGCCACAGCGACGTGCGCCGTCCATCCGGGTGTATCTCGATCCGTTCACACGACACTTCCACGGAAACACGCTCTTCGATCCGCGCTCGCGCCTCAATCGAGACAATGCGCTCAAGCCCTGGTTTCGTCTCAAGGAACGACTCGCCGAGCGCGGCGTCCCGATCGACACCGGCGATTACCTCACGGACGCGCGGACGAATGCGAACACGGCCGGCGCAAACATCTACGTGTCCTACGGGATCCACGATGCGTACCGGGCGCTGGTCGATCGCGATGACGTGCTGCTCACCGCGTTCTACCTGTTCGAGGTCGTCGTCGTGGACCCGGCGATGTACCGGGCCACACCGGAGATTGCGCGGCACTTTCGCACTGTGTACTGCTGGACGACCTCCGAGCACCTCCGAGCGTTCGTGCCCAACATCCCCGCGCTGAAGCCGTTTCGGATTCCGATGCCGTTCGACAGCGTCATCGAGCCCCATTGGAGCCGGACGGATCGCCGAGGCATCATCCTCGTGAACAGCAACAAGCGCGCGGCCCTGTCGGACGGCGAGCTGTACACCGAACGTCTTCGGGCGCTGAAGCATTTCTCGGCTCACGGGGAGATCGATCTCTGGGGGCGACTGTGGGAGAACGGGCTTGGCGATCTGGAAGCCGAGTACGGCGATGCGGTTCGCAGATCGCTGCGCGGGCCGGTGGACGACAAGTTCGACGCGATGAGTCGCTATCGGTTCGCGATCTGCTACGAGAACATGGTGCTCGATGGATGGATCACGGAAAAGCTGTTCGATTGTCTTTATGCGGGCGTGGTGCCGATCTACCTCGGCGCGCCGGATATCGACACCGCGGTCGATCCGGACTGCTACGTGGATGCACGGCAGTTCGCGAGCTATGACGAGATGCAACGGTACCTCGACGCGATGAGCGCGGCCGATTACCACCGGCTCCGCGCTGCCGGCCGGGAGTACCTGTCGTCCGAGAAGTTTCGTCAGTTCTCGCCGGACGCCTTTGCCGACCGCTTCATCGCGGACATCGAAGCCCACCTGAACGAGCGCGGGCTCGCGCACCTATGGGGGTAGGGTCGCCCCCGGCGGTCGACCCGGCCCCTGCGCCATCGTTTCGGCCGCTGCAGGCGATCGTCGCGCTCGGAGGGATCCAGGCGCTCACGATGCTGGCAGGTCTCGCGCGCACGAAGGTGTTGGCCGTTCTGCTCGGCCCCGCCGGCGTCGGCGTCGCGAGCGTCGTGGACCAGGTCGTGTCGCTCGTCGCGCAGCTGGGATCGCTGAGCATCCCGTTCGTTGCGCTCAAGTTTCTGTCTCGCACACGCGATGAGAGTCCGGACGAGACGCGTCGGGTCTACAACGCGCTCGTCGTGCTGCTCCTGCTCGCGTCGGTGACATCGGCATCGATTGCAACCGCGGTCGCGGTCGTGTGGCCGTCGACGTTCGGTGACGGGCTTGCTCCCTACCGGTCGGTGTTGATTGTCGCCTTGGCAGGCGTCCCGGCTTTCGCACTGGTCCCGCTCCTTCGCAACGCGATGGCAGCCCTCGAGCGGCATCGCGAGTCGGCGCTGGCTGCGTTCTTCGCGGCGGTTCTGACCGTGGGCGGAGCAGCGATCGGAGTCATGAGCGGCGGGCTCGTCGGGCTGTATGTGGCCAACGCGATCGTGCTCGTGATCACGATCGTGGGAATGCAGTGGTATCTCGGGCGATCCGTTGGCCTCGGGTTGTCGTCGAACACGAGCGCGTCAACGGCGGCCGTCGCGCTTCGCTCACAGCCGGGGCTCACGTCGTTCGCGGGATCGATGTACGTGCTCGCGCTGACGTCACCGCTCGCGTACCTCTTCGCGCGATCCATTCTGCTGTCGACGCACGGCGCCGAGGAGGCGGGGCTCGTCGCCGCCGCCTACGGTATCGGGGTCTCGATACGTCTCGTGCTCAACCAGGCAAACGGCTTGTACCTGACGCCGGTGGTCAACCGGAATACGCCGAAGGGCGAACGCATCGCAGCCGTCGCGGAGTACCTGCGAATCCTCATCGTGCTCGTGGTGCTGTCGACGTTGGTGTGCGTGCTGTTCCCGGCACAATGGATCGCGCTCCTGTACTCCCCAAAGTTCGGCGGCGCCGTGTCGCTCGTCGCGGTGTTCGTGCTGGCGGAAGCAGTGCTCCTGGTCGCTGGCGTCTATCAGGCGCTGTTGATCGGGTTCGACGACATCTCCGGATTTCTCGTCTGCACGGTCGCCGGCCAGCTCCTCACGATCGCACTGACGCGATGGCTCGTCGCATCGGACGGCGGAATGGGCGTTGGCATCGCGTTTCTCGCGGGCAATGGCGTGATCCTGATCGCGACCGCCGTCCGGTTGCTGACGCGCCATGCCGCAACCCGCGTCGTCGCTCCGGTGGTGCTGCTGGTGATCGCGCTGGGCGCCACTACCGCCGCCGGATGGTGGGCAACGCGGACGCCCGGGGCCGCGCCGATGTGGAGAGCAGCGGTTTACGTGGCGTCGTGCGGTGTCGCGGTGGCCAAGCACGGCAACCGTTCGGCGTCGAGCCGCTGCGGCAGCGCCGACGTCTTCGAGGCGCTGGGCGTCGACGTCGCGGCGGGGCCTGGGGTCGCCGAGGCCTGCCTCGCCGAGGCCGGCCTCGCGTTCTTCTTCGCGCCGACCTATCACCCCTCGATGCGGCACGTCGCGGCGCTGCGCCGTGAGCTCGGCGTCCGCACCGCCTTCAACCTGCTCGGCCCGCTGACCAACCCGGCCGGCGCGCGCCGGCAGATCGTCGGCGTGCCGCGGCCGGAGCTGACCGAGCTGGTCGCCAAGGCGCTCGGCATGCTGGGATCGGAGCGCGCCTGGGTCGTGCATGGCGCCGACGGGCTCGACGAGATCTCGACCGCCGGCTACACCAAGGTCTCCGAAGCACGCGGCGGCTAGGTGCGCACTTTCTACGTGCATCCCGCCGACGCCGGGCTGCCCAAGGCCAGCCTGTCGGATC
>Ga0207648_10004928_pt1 | contig 13591 bp, 13 predicted proteins | sample KBSMisM32_FD_184310 | JGI IMG/M metagenome (GOLD analysis project Ga0207648, IMG submission 184310) | Miscanthus rhizosphere microbial communities from Kellogg Biological Station, Michigan, USA - KBS Miscanthus M3-2 (SPAdes) (version 2) | ecosystem: Host-associated > Plants > Roots >...
CCACGTACCGCGGCCTGCCGGCCATCACGCACGGAGGATCCTGGGCGGGCTACCGCGCGCAGCTCATGCGCTTTCCGAAACAGCATCTTTCGGTCGCGTGCCTCTGCAACAACGGCGGCACGGCGAACCCCAGCCGGCTCGCCTCGAAAGTCGCCGACATCTACCTCGGCGACTTGATGAGTCCGGCCGCCGAGAAGAAAGCGGCGGAAACCCCGGCCGCGGCGCCCCCCGAAGCCTCGGCCTGGACTGGCGGCTTCCGCAACGCGGTCACGGGAGACCTCGTCACCCTTTCGCTCCAGGACGGCATTCTCGTCGCCGACGCCGACGGGACCCCGTCCCGGCTGACGCCCGACGGCCAGAATCGTTTCCACACGGCCAACCTTCCGAACGGCGTCGCCCGAAGCGAGACCGTGTTCGAAACGGCGAAGGGCACCACCCGTCCCCGCATGCAGGTGACGACGACCGACGAAGACGGAGACGTCGAGACTGAGACTTTCGAGCCAGTGGAGCGATGGACGCCGGGCGCCGCCGATCTCGCGGCGTTCGCCGGCACCTATGCGAGCCGGGAGCTGGACACGACCTGGCGGCTGGTCGTCGAGAAGGGCCAGCTCTTCATCCGCCATCGCGGCATCTCCACCCAGGCGCTGACTCCCACGGTGCGGGACGCCTTCACGCTCGAGGGGATGAACCTGATCTTCCGCAGGGGAGGGGGCGGGAAAGCCTCGGGGTTCACGTTGGATGCGGGGCGTGTCCGCGGCGTGGTTTTCGCCCGGGCTGCGGACTAGATCGGGACCGTCTCCTCGCGCGTCGATCCCCCTTGCACGGGCCGGGGCGCGGGCGGAGAATCGACCCGCCGATGGCCGAACGGCGCGCTTTCGCTCGCAAGAAGCGGCGGTTCCTGGTCGAGTTCAGTCTCCAGGGAGCCGCCTGCAACGGGTTCACCTACGACGTATCGCCGACCGGGATTTTCGTGCGTTCGATCCGTCTGCCCAATCCCGGGACGTACCTGACCGCCAACCTGCACCTGCCCGAGGGGAAGCGCATCGCGGTTCGTGGGCGAGTCGTGCGGTCTTTCCGCGTTCCTCCCGCCCTTTCCCGGCTGATCCCGAGCGGCTTCTCGATCCGGCTCGCTGACACACCCGAGGATTACTTCCAGTTCCTTTCGACTCTGTAGAGCGCGACGGCGTCTACAGGCCGTAGGTCAGGCGGACCATCTTTTCAACCGTGACGGCGTCGGACTGCCGTGACACGAGCTCGATCGGATCACCCGCGCCGAGCTCGCCCTCTTCGAGCACGCGAAGGTAGAAGCCCGTCCGGCCGCTCCGGAGAAACGCCTTCGGAAACGTCGGCCGCTCCATCTTGAGCGCGAGCTTGTAGCAGGGGGAGCGAGGCTGGCTCACCTGAAGAAGCGCTCCGCCCGCACGGTAGATGTCGTCGATGCGGACATCGGTCTCGGGCATGCCCTCCACCGTGAGGTTTTCGCCGAACTGCCCGTGAGGGAAATCCACCCCGAGCTCCATGCGCCAGTGCGCGTACCCGGAGAGGTCGTAGGCGTACACCGCCTTTTCCGGGCCGCCGTGCACGCGGAGGTCCGCTTGGCCGTCGCCCTCGAGGCCGAGGCGGCGGGCTCGGACGCGGAAGAGGACGGGGTCTTTGTAAATCGCGGTGCGGACGGTGCGGCCGCGATGCCGGATTTCCCGCGGCCGGCCCGTCTGGACGGAGAGGAGCTTCATACTCTGAATAATGCTAACCGTACACAAAAGGTTTCAAGAGTTACAACTTTAGGAAAGTCCCGTGCAGAAGGCTGATTTCCCACCCTTGCATTTAAAAGTAAATAAGTAGTAATTTATTAATTATGGGACGGACGGCCCGCGTGACCCGCGAGCAGGTGCTGACGGCGGCGCGCGAGGAATTCGTGACGCGCGGCTTCGAGGGCGCCACGCTCTCCGCGATCGGAGCCAAGCTCGGGATCTCTCCGGCGGCGGTCCTGCGCCACGCGCCGACCAAGCGAGAGCTCTTCACCGCGAGCATGCGGCCGAGCGCCGTCGACATGGAGCCTCTCGCGTTCCTCGAGAAGCTCGACGGCTCCGAGGATCCGCGCGCGGTGCTTCGCCGGGTCGGCGAGACCATGGTTCCTTTCCTCGAATCCAGGATTCGCGAGGTCGTCGCCCTCTGGGTCTATTTCAAGCAGGTCCCGGGAGTCGGGCGCGTGCCGCTGCCATTCGATCCGGAGGTCCGTCCGACGCCGCCCCAGCGGAATCTCCGCTTCCTCGAAACCTACTTCCGCCGCGCCGTGCGCCACGGCCGCCTGCGTCTCGAGGATCCGACGGCCGCCGCGTTCGCGTTCCTCTCCACCGTGCATTCGTTCGTGTTCCTTCAGTACGTCGTCCAGGCCCTCGAGAAACCGATGGCGCTCGACGACTACCTCGACACCGTGCTCGACGTCTGGACGCGGGGCGCGATCGTGAGTGCGAACGTCTCGCCGCGTGGGAGGAAGCGATGATCCGTGCTCGGATCCCGTTGAGACGCGTTCGATCGATTCTCTTGGGTTTCGCGCTCGTCGCCGGAGGAGCGGCGGTCTTTTCCGGCTGCCGCGCCAAAGACGACGGCCGGATCGTCCACCTCAACGGTCGGATCGAGGCGCCCCTGGTGGACCTGGCGCCCAAGGTCTCCGGACGTGTCGTCGAAGTTCTCGTGCGCGAGGGCGATCGGGTCAAGGCCGGTGACTTGCTCGTGCGGCTCGATCTGGGCGACACCGCGCTCGACGTCGAGCGGGACCGCGAGGGCGTCCGCTCGGCGCAGGCACGCTACGAGGATCTGGCTTCGGGAAGCCGGCGCTCCGAGGTTGCCGCCGCGGAGGCCGACGTGCGCGACAAGCAGGCCGCCGCCGCCCTCGCGCGCCGCGAGCTCGAGCGCCAGAACATGCTGCTCGAGCACAAGATCGGCACCGCACGCGATCAGGATCGCGCGAAGACGGAGCTCGATCGCGCCGAGTCCGCTCTGAACGCGAGCCAGGAGCGGCTGCACCTGACCGTCGAGGGCTCGCGCCGAAACCAGACCGATCAGGCCCGCTACGAAGCGGACCGGGCGAAGGTGGAGCTCCGGCAGTCCGAGACGGTCGCGAAGGAGGCCGAGATGCGGGCGCCCGCCGACGCCGTGGTCCTGCATCGCATCGCCGAGCCCGGGCTCCTGCTCGCCGCGGGGCAGCCGGCGCTGACACTCGCGTTCGCCGACCGGCTCTACGTGCGGACGTTCGTCCCCGAGACGAAGCTCGGCCGCGTGCGCACGGGCCAGAAGGCCACCGTGTCCGTGGACGCGTTTCCGGGCAGGACCTTCGACGCAGTCGTGGCGGAGATTTCGCCGAACGCCGAGTTCACGCCGAAGGCCGTCGAGACGAGGACGGAGCGCGTCAACCTCGTGTACTCGACGAAGGTCGATCTCGTGGCCGGCTGGAAGGAGCCGCTGGTACCCGGTCAGCCGGCGGACGTTGCGGTGGACACCGCCACGGGAAGTCCCGCTCCGTGATCGAGGCCCGCGCGCTCGTCAAGCGGTTCGGGGCACACGAGGCCCTCAAGGGCATCGATCTCTCGATCGACCAGGGCGAACTCTTCGGCCTGATCGGCCCCGACGGCGCGGGGAAAACGACGTTCTTCCGGCTCGTCGCTGGACTGCTCGAGCCCACCTCCGGCGCGGTGACCCGCGACCCCGACGCCGCCTTCGGCTTCGTCCCTCAGCGGTTCGGCCTCTACGAAGATCTCTCGATCGACGAGAACCTGAGGCTGCGTGCGAAGCTCTACAGCGTTCCCGCGGCGGAGGCGCTGCCTCGCGCGAAAGATCTGCTCCGCCGAGTGGGTCTCGAGCGGTTCGGCGCCCGGCTCGCCGGCGCGCTCTCGGGCGGCATGAAGCAGAAGCTGGCGCTCGTCGCGGCGCTGCTCACGCGCCCGCCTCTGCTCCTGCTCGACGAGCCGACGACCGGCGTCGATCCCGTGTCCCGGCGCGAGTTCTGGGCGCTCCTGAACGAGCTCCACCATGAGGGCCTCACGATCGTGATCTCGACGCCCTACATGGACGAGGCTGAGTACGCGACGCGCATCGGCTTTCTCGACGAGGGAAGGCTCTCGGCGCTCGGGACCCGCGAAGAGATTGTGGAGTCCTACCCGAGGAAGCTCCTCGTCGTGCGTTCGGCCGATCGCGTGCGGGTGCGCGAGAAGCTGGCGGGTCCGGGTTCGGGCTGTCCGGAAGTCGACGACGTATCGCTCTTTGGCAGCCAGCTCCACGTCCGGGGAGCCTCGGGCGTCGGCGACGAGCTCGTCGGGCTCGTGCGCCGGCGGCTTTCGGGCATCGTGGCCGAGGACGAGGTCCAGCCGCTGCCGCCGACGCTCGAAGACGTTTTCGTCCTCAAGAGCGAGGAGTCTGACGACATCGGGGGGCGCACAGGGCCCCCCGTCCCCCCCGGGGAGGCCGCGTGAACGAAGCGACTCCAGGCCGCAGCGGAGGGCGCGAGATCTTCCTCGAGGCGAAGCACCTCACCCGGCGCTTCGGGGCGTTCGTCGCGGTGAACGACGTGAGCTTCCGCGTGCCGCGCGGCACGGTTTTCGGCTTTCTCGGGCCGAACGGCTCCGGCAAGTCCACGACCATTCGGATGCTCACGGGCCTGCTCGAGCCGACCCTCGGGACGGCGACCGGGTTCGGCGGCCTGGACGTCGTGAAGGACACGGAGAAGTGGAAGCTGCGGCTCGGCTACATGAGCCAGAAGTTTTCGCTCTACCTGGACATGAGCGTCGAAGAGAACCTCCGCTTCTTCGGATCGATCTACGGTCTCGATCCGGAGCGGCTCTCCGACCGCGTCGACACCCTGTCGAAGCGCCTGGGCTTCGAGTCGCTCCGGCCCATCCTCACGGAGGAGCTCTCGACCGGGCAGCGGCAGCGGGTGGCGCTCGCGGCGGCGCTCCTGCACGAGCCCGAGCTCCTCTTTCTCGACGAGCCCACCGGAGGCGTCGATCCGAAAGGACGGCGCATGTTCTGGGATCTGATCTATGAGCTCGCCGCGGACCGCGGCATGACCGTCCTGGTCACGACGCACTACATGGACGAGGCGGAGCAATGCGACAGCCTGGCGTTCATCCTGAACGGGACGCTGATCGCGGAGGGGACGCCGCTCGAGTTGAAGAAGGACCTCGAGGGCCGCATCTTCGAGGTCTTGACGGAAGGCGACCCGTTCGCTGCGCTCGCGACCATTCGGGGCGACGCCGCTCTCGAAGATGCGTACCTCTTCGGCGTGCGCCTGCGCGCGGTCGGCCGGCCGGGACACGAGGCCGACGCCCGGCGGCTCGTGGCTCCGCTCGGGATGGCGGTCCCCGCCGAGCCTTCACTCGAGGACGTGTTCGTATCGCTGGCGCGCCGCCAGGCCGCGCCGCAGGGGGCCGTGGCGTCATGAAGAGGCTGCTCGCGCTGACGTGGAAAGAGTTCCTGCAGCTCAAGCGCGACCCGATCACGCTGCGCATGATCGTTCTGGTGCCGATCATGCAGACGATCATCTTCGGCTACGCGATCAACTACGACGTCAAACACCTGCGCACCGTGGTCTTCGACGAGGCCAAGTCCGTCGAAAGCCGCGATCTGATTTCGAAGATGACCGTCACGGAGTATTTCCGGGTCATCGGCCATGTGTCCTCCTTCGAGGAGCTCCGCCACGAGCTCGATTCCGGAAGGGCGTCGGTCGGTCTGGTGATCGACCGCGACTTCGGCAAAGACATTCACCGGGGTCAGCCCGCCCGGGCGTTTCTGGTCGTCGACGCTTCCGACACGACGACCTCGAGCCAGGCCATGTCCATCGCCTCGGGGATCGCCAACGGGCTCTCGATCCAGGTGCTCTCGAGGCAGGCGGGATGGAAGTGGCCGTCGCTCCCGATCGATCTGCGCCTGCGGCCCTGGTACAACCCGGATCTCAAGACGTCGAGCTTCATCATCCCGGGGCTGATCGCCGTGATCCTGACGTTCACGCTCATCCAGTTCACGGCGACGGCCATCGTGCGCGAACGGGAGCGCGGGACCCTTGAGCAGCTCCAGGTCACGCCGGCGACGCGCGTGGAGATCATTCTCGGCAAGATCCTGCCCTTCACCATGATCGGCTACCTGCAGCTCACGATGACGATCCTCATGATGCGTTTCCTCTTCGGGATCGTGATCCAGGGCTCGATTCTGGAGCTCTACGTCGTCGGGCTGATCTTCATCGCGGCGGTTCTCGGCCTCGGGATGCTGATCTCGACCGTGGCGAAGACGCAGATGCAGGCGATGCAGATGTCCACCTTCGTCCTGCTGCCCTTCGTCTTTCTCTCGGGCTACGTCTTTCCGATTGACGGCATGCCCTGGATCTTTCAGCTCCTCTCGCGCATCATCCCGGCCCGCTATTTCATCGAAGTCCTGCGCGGAGTCATCCTGCGCGGCGCCGGGATCGCCGAGCTCTGGCGGCCGGTCGCCTGGCTCAGCCTCTACACGTTCCTCATCATCGGCCTGGCGGTAGCCCGCTTTAAGAAGACGACCGCGTAGGCGGGCTTTGCCCGCCGTAGCGGTCGTCCCGAGGCGCAAAAGCGCCGAGGGACCCCGAGCTTTTGAGCCGGAGGCACACCCGCGGCACCAGGCGCCGACCGCAGGTCGGCGGCAGCGACCCCGAGCTTTTTCGCTACCTCACCGACACCGCGACGCCGTTCTCGAACACGACGGTCTTGCCGACATTGCGGTAGGTCCACGTCTCGCGCGTGCCGCCCGTGCTCGTGGTCTCGGTGGCGACGTCGTCGGGCGTGCCGAGGAGCGCCCGGACCTGCTCGGGCGTCATGTTTTCGGAGACCGAGCCGCCGAGCGGCGCATCCGCCTCCCGCGCCACGGCGCTGCCCGCGGACGTGCGCGCATCGCTCGCGGCCGCGGCGGAGCGGGCGCGATCGATGGGAGAGCCGCGAGGATCCGCCGCCGTGGAGGATTTCGTCAGGAGTCCCTGGGTCTTCACGAGGTAGACGACGACGCCGACCACAATGAGGAGAAGCAGAAGCCTCTTCATTCCTCAGATGATACGCTCCCGCCCCCTTGAGCTACTGCCGGTTCGCGAAGGGGCACCCGCTCCACGGCCCGTATCACGACCGCGAATACGGCTTCCCGATCCGCTCCGAGCGCGCGCTCTTCGAGCGGCTGGTGCTCGAGATCAACCAGGCCGGCTTGTCGTGGCTGACGATGCTCCAGAAGCGGAAGGGATTTCGCCGAGCCTATTCGGGTTTCGACGTCGAGAGGGTGGCCGCCTTCGGCCCGCGGGAACGCCGCCGTCTTCTCGCCGACCCGGGAATCATCCGCAACCGTCTCAAGATCGACGCGGCGATCGAGAACGCCCGCCGCCTTCTCGCGATCCGCAAGACGCACGGCTCGTTCGCGAAGTGGCTCGACGCCCATCACCCCCGGAGCGCCGAGCAGTGGCGCAAGCTCTTCAAGGAGACATTCGTGTTCACGGGGGGAGAGATCGTCCGCTCGTTTCTGCTCTCCACCGGGTACCTGCGCGGCGCGCACGTGCCGAGCTGCCCGGTCTACGCGAAGGCGGCAAAGAAGAAGCCAGCGTGGACGACCGCGCGGCGGCGTAGCCGAACGTCGCGGACATCCCGAGCGTAGCGAGCCGGCCACCAGAGGCGAGCCGTCCACCGAAGGCAGACCCGATCCCGAAATCGCAGTGCCGCGATCGAGTTCGGGATCCCTCGGGCCTGCGGCCCTCGGGATGACCCGCGTCGCGCGCAAGCGCGGGCGCGGGTCACTTGATCGGCCCGAACTCCTTGACCTGCGCGTCGATGACTTTCCGGTCGCCGACGATCACGATGGTCGCCTTGTCGTCGAGAAGGTACTTCTTGGCCATTTCCTGGACCTGCGCCGGCGTGACGGCGTAGATCCGGCCGACGTAGCCGTTGAGGTAGTCGGCCGGCAGGCCATGGAGGTCGACGAACTCGAGCTGCCCGATGATCCCCGGCCGCGAGGAGTTCTGGAGGACGAAGACGCCCGCCCGATAGTTCTGGAAGGCCTTGAGCTCCGTCTCCGAGGGCGCCTCCGCCTGCAGCCGGTCGACCTCGCCGACGATCTCCTTGAGCGCGGGGCCGGTCGCGGTCGTCGTGACGTCGGCGATCTCGATCCAGTAAGCGTCGCGGTAACGGCTGGAGAGCTGGCCCTGGGGCGAGTACGTGTAGCCCTTCTGCTCGCGGATGTTCGACGTGATGCGCGACGCGAAAGAGCCGCCGAGCAGGACGTTCATGAGGTAGAGCCGGTCCCAGTCCGGATTCGAAGGATCGATCACGGGCATGCCGATGTTGATCGTCGACTGGGGCGCTCCGGGCCGGTCGATCAGGTAGACGGCCCGCTCGCTCTTCGGCGACGGCTTCGTCGTGTTCGGGGCGGCCCCCTTCTTCCAGCCCGCGAAGGCTTTCCGGATCGCGGCTTCGACCGCGGCGGCGTCGAAGCGGCCGACGACGTAAACGTGGGACCGGGCGGCGCCGAAGTTCCGATCGTAGAAACCCTTGACCTGGGCGATCGTGTAGCTCGAGAGCATCGCGTCGGTCGGGAAAAGGCGGCCATACGGATGATCGCCGTAAAGGACCGCGCGAAACTTCTCCTGGGCGAGCGGCTGAGGCTGGGTCCTCGCGATCGAGAGCTCGCGGGCCTTGTCGGCCTTGAGCCGCGCCAGCTCGGCCTCCGGGAACTTGGGATTCTGCGCCACGTCGGCGACGAGAGCGACCATCTCGGGCGCGAACTCGCCGAGGACGTCGCCCCCGATGTCGATGCGGTTCTCGCCGACGGCGATGTCGAGCGAACCGCCCATGCGGGCGGCGTCCTCGGCGATCTTGGACGCGGGCCGCGTCGTCGTGCCTTCGGAAAGCATTTCGCCGGTCAGGTCGGCGAGCCAGACCTCGTTGGCCTTCTCATCGACGTTGCCGGTCCGCACTCCCAGGTTGACCGTGGCCTTGGGAACCGTCCCGTACTGGACGAGCGTGACGCCGAGGCCGTTCTCGAGGGTGAACGTCGCCGGCTTCGGAAGCGAAAAGCCCTTGGGCGTGCCGGGGGCCGGCGGCGCCTGCTTTTCCGGCTTTTCCGCGGCGTGGAGGACGGGCGCCGCGGCGAGGGCGGCGGCGAGGACCACCGAAATCTTCGTGTGCGTGTTCCACTTCATGGCGCGTCTCCTACGACCCGCTCTTGCCGTCGGCGGGCGCCTTCGGATCGATCACGAGGATCGTGCGGTTTCCGTCGCGCAGGTATTCCTGCGCCGTCTTCTGCATGAGGGCCGGCGTGACCTTCCGGAACTCCTCTTCAATGCGGTTGATCCGGCTCGGGTCATCGTCGAAGAGGGCGAAGGAGGCGAGCAGGTCCGCCTTGCCGAACCCGCCGAACTGCTCCATCTTGTCGTAGAGCTGCGAGCGCACCTTCACGAGCGCGCGGTCGAGAGTCGCCTGGTCGACCGGAGTCGTCTTCACTTTCTCGATCTCCACGTCGAAGACCTTGAGGATCTGGTCGGACGTCTTGTCCTTGTCGTAGAAGAGCGAGACGTCCCAGAGCGTCGGCCCGTTGATGTTGTACATGTCGCCGAGGCCGGAGTTGATGCCGCCGGTGACCTCGCCCGTCAGACCGTTCTGCTGGACGAGAGACTGGTAGAGCCGGCTGTCCTTGCCCTGGACGAGCACCTGATCGAGCAGGCCCATCGCGTAGTACTCGGGGGTGTTGCGGGGGGGAGCGTGGTACGCGATCGCGATGGCCGGCCGCGTGGCGAGCTTGTCTTCCTTGGTCGCGCGCTTCTCCTTCTCCTGCCGCGGTTCCGAGATGTCGGCCTTAGCCGGCAATGCGGCCGAGGGAATCGGCGCGAAGTACTTTTCGACCCACGTCTTCGCCTGCGCCGGATCGAAATCACCGACGATGACGAGAACCGCGTTTCCCGGAGCGTAAAACGTCTTGAAGAAGCTCGAAACGTCCTCGAGCGTCGCGGCGTCGAGGTCTTTCAGGTCGCCGTAGAAGTTGTGGGAGTTGTACCAGTTCGTGTTGGCGTACTGCGGCAGGTCGAGCCACGGAAATCCGCCGTAGGGCTGGTTCAGGACGTTGACCTTGACCTCGTTCTTGACGACCTCCTGCTGGTTCTTCAGGTTGTCGGCGGTGATCGCGAGGCCCTTCATCCGGTCGGCCTCGGCCCACAGCGCGGTTTCGAGGGTGTGCGCCGGGACGACCTCGAAGTAGTTCGTGAAGTCGAAGCGCGTCGAGCCGTTGAGCACTCCGCCGTTCGACTGCACGAGCTTGATGAACTCCATCTTTCCGAGGTTCTCCGAGCCCTGGAACATCATGTGCTCGAAGAGATGGGCGAAGCCGGTGCGGTCCTTCGGCTCGATGCGGAAGCCGATGTTGAAGTAGACCGCGACGACCGCGACGGGCGCCGTGGTGTCCCGCGAGAGGACCACCTTCAGGCCGTTCGGGAGCTTGAAGTACTCGACCGGGATCTGCATCGGGGCGGCCGCCGCGGCGGCTCCCCGGGCGGTCCCGGAGGATGCCAGGAGAGCGAGTGCGCAAAAAACGGCGCCGAGGCCCGTTTGGACCCGCCGGCGCGGGGAGTGGTTCATGTCATCCTCCTCGTTCGGACGGCAGAGCTTACGTTAGAAAGGGGTGAAGGTTCTCCTGGCTGCCCGCATTCCCGATCCGAGCGGTTTTCGGCCGGCCGGCTGGCTTCCGGGCGCCCACCTCCAGACGGTCTGGGGACGCCTGGTCCGCTCCCGCCGCCTCGTGCCCATGCGCCGCGAGGCTCTGACGACTCCCGACGGCGACGAGCTTCTGATCGATCACATCGAGGGGCCCCTCGGCAGCCCCCGCGTCATCGTTCTTCACGGCCTCGAGGGGAGCTCGAACTCGGTGTACGCGCAAGGGCTGCTCTTCGAGATTCGGCGCCGGGGATGGCGAGGCGCGGCGATGAACTTTCGCTCCTGCGCCCGCGACCCGGCGGACCTCGCGCGCATGCTGCCGAATCGCCGGCCGCGCATGTATCACTCGGGGGAGACGGGTGACCTCGATTTCCTCGCCCGCACGCTGACGGAGCGCGAGCCGGGATCACGTCTGTTCGCCATCGGCGTTTCTCTCGGCGGAAACGTCCTGCTCAAGTGGCTCGGCGAACAGGGCGCGAACGCTCCCGTCGACGCGGCCGTCGCGATCTCGACGCCGTATGACCTTGCGGCCAGCGCCGGCCATCTCGATACGACGCTCGGACGCCTCTACACCCAGCGATTCCTCGTGACGCTCAAGCGCAAAGCCGCCGAAGCGACGCGCCGTTTTCCCGAGGCGGCCGGCCGGATCGACCTGCCGCGGACGCTCGCGTCTCGGACCTTCCGCGAATTCGACGATGCAGCGAACGCCCCGCTGCACGGCTTTGCCGGAGCGGACGACTACTACAGGAGGGCGAGCTCGCTCGCGTTTCTCGGCGGCATCGCGACACCGACGCTCTGTCTCTCCGCGGAAGACGACCCCTTTCTTCCGCGCGCGACGCTGGACCGCGCCCGCGCCGCCGCTTCGCCGAGCGTCGAGTTCATGGTCACGAAGCGCGGCGGCCACATCGGGTTCGTCGGCGGCGGGTTGCCGTGGCGGCCGAGCTACTGGGCGGAGACGTTCGCGGTGGACTGGCTCGAAGAAAAGTCCAAAGGTCTAGGGGTCGAAGCGTCTCGGGGTTGATTCGCCCTTTCGACCATTCGACGTTTGAACCCTTCGACTCAAAAAGAAGTGAGCCGGGGAGCGGCGGACCGCTCTCCCGGCTCGGTGGAAGGTTTGCGCGAATAAGTCCTATCGGGAAGGGGGATGAGCCCCGCTCAGTAGGGCTTCTTCGCGCTCTTGATGTCGATCGAGGTGGCCATCATCTTGCCACCCTGGTCGGTGGTCTGGAGGGACACCATCGATCCCGGCTTCAGATCGCCGTTGACCTTCGTGCTCGAATCCCAGAACACCGTGACTTCCTTGCCGCTGGCCTCGTCCTTGACGACGAAGCTCTTCCCCGACTGGTCGACCGACGACACGGTCCCGCGGACCGTCGACGCCTGAGCCTGCTGGGACTGCGACGAGGACTGCCTGGCCTCCGGCTGCTGAGCCGGATCCTGCGGCTTCTCCTGAGCAATCGCCGTGGTCGCCGCGAGGGCGGCCGCGATCGCCGCGGACAAAATGAGTCTCTTCATGAAACCTCCTTTTTTTCTAAGCGCGGTGCCCTCACCAGAAGGGCACCTTTCCCGCTCTAGAAGGGCTGCAAACGACGGGCCATCGCGCAAAAAAAGGACACTGCATAAGTGGGTCATCTCGCCACACTTTGCGCGCCGGCCGCGCGCCTCAGGAAGTCGCGGCCGCGGTCTTGCGCTTGCGGCGCGGAGCGGAAAACTGCTCGGCGGTGACGTCGGTGTGAATCACGGTCCCGCGGCGCACCGTGGCGCCATCCGGAATCTCGGCGTTCTTCCCGATCGTCGTGATGCCGGCGCCGTCGGCGGACTTCTCGCCGCGCGTGGCTTTGCCGATCCGCGCCTTCCGTCCGATGCGCACGGACTTGTCGACGATCGCGCGCTCCACGCGCGCTCCGGCGTCGATCCAGGTGTCGGTCAGGATGATGGACTCGCGGATCCACGCGCCCGGCCCGACGAAGACGCCGGGCGAGAGGATGCTGCGGTCGACGCGCGCCCCGGAGGAAATGACGCAGCCGTCGGTGATCATGCTGTCCCGCACGATGGCGCCGTCATGGATGGCGACCGGCGGCCGCTCTTCCGAGCGCGTGTGGACGATCCACGCCCGGTCGTTCAGGTCGATCGGCGATGGCGTTTTCAGCAGCGCCATCTGTGTCTCCCAGTAGGCCTCGGTCGTTCCGACGTCGACCCAGTAGCCCTGGAACGGGTACGCGAAGACGCGCAGCCCGTTCGCCAGCATGCGCGGGATGATGTCCTTGCCGAAATCATGCGAAGAGTCCCGGCGGCGCGAGTCCTCGGTGAGAACCTGCGAGAGCATCGGCCGGCCGAAGACGTAGATCCCCATGGACGCCAGCGTCCCCGGCGGATCCGAGGGCTTCTCGACGAACTCCGTGACGCGCTGGTTCTCGTCGGTCGCGAGAATCCCCATCCGCGTGGCCTCGTCGCGCGTCACGTTGAGCGTGGCGATGGTGCAGTCCGCCTGCTTGTCGAGGTGGAACGCGATGAGCCACCCGTAGTTCATCTTGTAGATGTGGTCTCCCGAGAGCACGAGCACGATGTCGGGAGACCCGCGCTCGACGAACGACAGGTTCTGCGAGATCGCGTCGGCGGTGCCCTTGTACCAGTCGGTGACCGAGCGGCCCCGGAAAGGCTGATAGATCTGCACGCCGCCGCTGAAAGTCCGGTCCAGGTCCCAGGCGCGTCCGGACGCGATGTGCTCGTTGAGGGAGTGTGGCCGGTACTGCGTCAGGATCATCACGTCGGAGATTCCCGAGTTCACGCAGTTCGAGAGCGTGAAGTCGATGATCCGGTACTTGCCGGCGAAGGGGACGGCGGGCTTCGCCCGCTTCTCCGTCAGCACGCCCAGGCGCGAACCTTCGCCGCCGGCC
>Ga0207648_10004933_pt1 | contig 13579 bp, 12 predicted proteins | sample KBSMisM32_FD_184310 | JGI IMG/M metagenome (GOLD analysis project Ga0207648, IMG submission 184310) | Miscanthus rhizosphere microbial communities from Kellogg Biological Station, Michigan, USA - KBS Miscanthus M3-2 (SPAdes) (version 2) | ecosystem: Host-associated > Plants > Roots >...
CGGGAACCCCGAAGGCAGCTGCTGGGCCCGGAACGTGTTGATCTGGACGGTGTATTCGTTCTGGCCCGCGGCATTTCGTGTGGCAACGAACGGATACGGCCGCGTGAAGTTCGTCGCGAACCGCGGGATCGTCGTGGGATCGATCTGCGGGGCCGTCGAGGGGGTTAGCTTGGACTGCTTGGTCGTTATGTCGTCGTCGGCCGGCGCCGCGTTGTCGCATGCCGCGCCGCCGAGTAGTACGAGAGGCAACGCCAAAGTGAGGCGTCGTGATGTCGTGAAGCCGTTGTTTGGTCGCATTACCGCGCTCCTTCCTTCCACTGTTTCCTGAAACTTGATCCGTTGACCAATGACCCATGTCGTATGGGCGTGATCATGAAGAGTCGCGGAAGCGGATTTTGTGACGACGAGCGTTGTTTACATGCGCTTGTCACCCGACGGTAATCGTTGTCCTTTTATTGTTGCCGACGTGACAACAATCTGTCGCAACGATGCGAGGTTTCCCTTGTGGCGATCGCCCAACAACGGCCCGCGCAAACGTCAGCGCGCTGACGCGTCGTCAGCTCAGTTCCAATCGTTCAGGGGATCGTCGGAGAGCCTCCGCAGAACGTTGTCGACGACGCGGTTGCAGCGACGGCCGAGAAATCCGAATGCCCTGCGGATGGCGCTGTCGACCCGACCGATGTCGGCCTGGAGCATCTCGCGCGCGCGGTGCAGGCGCTGCCTGATCGCGTCCTCGCCGATCCCGATCACCTTGGCGGTATCGGTCGTGTCGAGCCCCTCGATCGTCCGCAGCGTGAACACCTGCCGGTAGTCGTACGGCAGCCGATCGATGGCCGCCTCGACGATGGCCATGATCTCGGAGCCGGACACGTGCTGCTCCGGGGTGCGCGCGGCGGTTCGATCGAGCATCGGCTCGAGCGTGTCGAGATCGGGCAGATCATCCAGCTGCACCACGCGCATGCGCTGGCGCATGCGTGCCAGCGCGGTGTTCGTCCCGATCCGGAGCAACCAGGTCCCGAACGGCGCGCGTCCCTCGAATCGATCGAGGTTACGCAACGCTGCGAGGTAAGTGTCCTGCATCGTGTCCTCGACGTCCGAGCCCGTCTTCAACACGGAGCGGACCACCCGATAGAGCCGCTGGTTGTACCGCCGCATCAACACCGCGCACGCGCTCATGTCGCCCGTGCGCGCCCGATCGACGAGGATCTCCTCTCCGGGATCGGCATCAGCCGACTCCGGACCGCTGTTCACCGGCTTGTCCATCCGCGCTTGCGCGAAAATGCACCTATTTTTTTGTTATGCCAGCGTAAGGCCTTCGATTACGGGTCGATCCGTACAACATTCCCACTACTGGGATCATCGAGAGGACGAAAGTCGACGAAAGCTGCGCAAGCGCGCCCTCTAACGCCGGCTGGCCTACTCGGCCGCGCGGTCCGTCTGCTGGCGCGCCGCGCTTCGCAGCGCGAATTCAAACGTGCTGCCGACGTTCGGGCGGCTTGTGACGACGATTTGCGCGCCGTGAGCCTCGATGATGCCGCGGCAGATCATCAAGCCGAAGCCGGTACCGGATCGGCTTCCGCCGGTCGGGTGCCAGCCCGATTCGAATATCCGGCGTTGATCGGCTTCCGTCATCCCTTCGCCGTCATCCCGGACGAAGAACATCACCTCGTCGGGCGTCGTTCCCGGGCGCGCGCCGACCACGATCGTCCCCTGCGTGTCCGTGAACTTGACGGCGTTTCCGACGAGGTTTGCGAACACCCGCCGGATGCGTGGCTCGTCGGCCAGCACGGGAGGAAGTCCGGGCGCGCAGACCTGCGCGATGTCACGGCCGTCCGCGTACGGCGCCGCCGCGTCGACCGCCGCCGAGATCAATGCGGCGGGCGATATGGCGGTCGGGTTCAACACGAATCGACGCAGCTGCATCTGACGGACGTCGCGAAGGTCGGCGACGAGGTGTTCCATGTGCAGGAGCGACTGCTGGAGCACGCGCAGGAAATCGGCCGATCCGCCCTGCTGCTGCGCGAGCTCGCTTTTCTGGAGCGCCGCCGCGCACATCTGGGCCGCGCCCAGGTCGTTCATGAGATCGTGCGCAATGAAGTCCAGCAGGTGCGGTCGTTCTGGGGTCACGCCGCTCTTCTGGGCTGGATGCCGGCGCCAGTCCGCCGCTGGGGCGGCCGCGGAGTCGGGAGCGTCGGGACTGCGGAATCGCAGAATCTTCGTCATGTTCGTCGCCTGTGCAACGTGTCGCCGCGAGCCTGCGATTATTTCCATTCTGCTCGAGCGGTCAACGAACGCTTGCGTGACTCTTCCGCGCGGGCGCGGCTTTGCGGTATCGGACTACACGTTGGCGCGTGCGCTTGAAAGTTTCGAAACACGCCCGCAATCGGTGGCGGGTGACCGCGAAAGTTTCGAAACCCGCGCCGTCAGTCGCGGTTCGTGACCGTGAACGCGTCGAAGTCGGCGTAATTGTCGGTGGTTGCGCCCTTCTTGACGGCGAACAGACCGATCGTCGCGCCGGTCCACGCTTGCAAGCGCCAGCTGAGATCGACCTGGCCGCCGAGGCCGACGCTGATCGGCGTGCCCACGTCCTTCCATGCACAACCGTCGCTGCTGAAGGAGAACGCGGCGTTCTCGTGACCGTCGAAGCTGACCTTCAGATGGACCGACCTGCCGTCAAACGGAACCGCGGCGATGGCGGTGCGGGTCGCGTTTGGACCGGCGGTACGAACATTGGGATTCGTGAAGGACGCCAGCTCGATCGCGTTGCCGGCGTCCGTTCGGGTCAGTGCGAACGTGACGTTGAAGGCGAGCGTCGAGTGCAGGACGAGACCCGCGGCTTCGCCCCCGCTTTGCGCATCGAACGAGACCACCGTCTCGGCGTCGAAATGTTTCAGATCGATACGTTGCAGCGGGAGGCCCTGATATGCGGCGGCGCCATTGACGTCGCCCTCCCGGGTCTTGATTCGCAAATAACCGGGGCTGTCCGAAAGCGACCAGCTGTTTCCGGAATTGTCGGGCGTGGTGTGGAAGAACCACTGCGGGCCAAGCGCCGGCGACGAGAAGTCGTCACTGCGCTGGATCTCGTAGGGCGTGAACGGCAGGTTCGGTCCGTCGTTGACGAGGCTCGGCTTCCGGCCGTTCTTGGGCCGCCACCAGCCGTCATCCGTCCAGACGACCGGCTCGAGGCACATGTTCCGCGCCAGAGTTCCGTAATTGTTTTCCCAGGTGTGGAAGGTGACGAACCAGTCGCCGTTCTGCGTTTGAATCACCTCCGGGTGCTGCGGCCCTTCGAACGGGTGGTCGGGATCGGTGCCGTTGTTCAGGTTCTGCATCACCGGATTGGTCGGATCGGGAACCCAGGGCCCCGCCAGCGTCGTCGCGCGCGCCGAGTTGATGATTCCGTCGGCGCCGCGTTCGGTGCCGTTGCTGGACCAGGTGACGTAGTAGTAGTCGCCGCGCTTGAACAGCTCCGGGCCTTCGTTCCAGGCCGCGTACGAGGACACGGCGGGATTGAGCACCGTCTTTCCGTCCGCGCTGAGCTCCGCGATCTTGCCGGTGCTGCTGACGAAATAAACGCGCCCATCGTCGTCGACGAACACGCCCGGATCGTAGCCTTCCACGATCAGCCCGCCGGGAACGGCGGTGTACGGGCCTTCGGGCCTGGCCGACTCGAACACCGAGATTCCGCTGTAGGTCGCGTAGATCATGAACATCTGCGTGTTGGGGTTGAAGATGATCTCCGATCCCCAGATGCCGTTCGCGACCTCGCCCGTCGCGATCGCGGGCGAGGCCGCGAAGCCGTTCCCCAGGTACTCCCAGTGCACGAGATCCTTCGAGTGCGCCACGGCCAGGCCCGGTTGCCACCCGAACGTCGAACGAACCGAGTAGTAGTCCTCGCCCACGCGCACCACGCCCGGATCGCTCCAGTCGCCCTTGATGACGGGGTTCGTGTATTGCCAGGCGCCGCCGGTGCCGCCCGTTCCGCCGGTTCCAGCGTCGCCGGCGGGCTGGCACGCGCCCTTGGGCGAGGCGCCGCCGCAAGCGGCGAGCGTCAGCGCCAGACCGACGATGATGCTGCGTAAGAATGTCACTCGACCTGGGAGATTACGCCGATTTGCCAGGGGATCTTGTTGTAGTCGCCGCCGGTGTTCGCCGTCGGATCGGCGCCCTGAAACACGTAGCGAAGATGGCAGGGATCCAGCGCCAGCGTCTCGTCGTAGCCGGCGCGGATCGCCTCGCCGTGGCTGATGTCGCGCGTCCACGCGGCGCCGTCGAACGCGACGTTGCGCTCGCCGGCGAACGGGAACGACCCGCTCGCCTGCCAGGGAAGCCACGGTCCTTCCAGGCTGTCGGCGATCCACGAGCGGAAGTAGCGGCGATTGTCCGACGTCTGATCGAACGCCTCGATGATCGCGAGGTACTGGTTCGTTCCGTTCAGCTTGTAGACGTTCGAGGCCTCGTAGATCCGACCGGCGTTCGTGTCCTGCAGGACGACGACCGGCTCGCCGAAGCCGTTCGGGAACTGGTCGATGGCCGTCTTGCTTTTGTACCAGCGGCCGTGGTCGTCGGAGAAGAACAGGTAACAGGCGGCGTCGTCGCAGATCACCCAGAAGTCGAGCCAGCCGCCGTTGCCGGCGACGATCGCGGGCTCGGCCGCGAAGAACGGCTTGGGCGGCGCCCACCCTTTCGGGTCGCCGGGATCGTCCGCGGTCGAATACATCGGCGGCCCCGACTGGAAGACCAGGTACCACTTGTTCTGCGGGCGGAAGAAGAACAGCTCGGGCGCGGCGACGTAGGTGGCGAAGCCGGGCGTCTGGTCCATGAAGGCGAGCGGCGCGTTCGGGGCCTCGCTCCAGTCGGAGAAGCTGGTGTAAACCATGTTGTACGCGCCCGCCGTGCTGACCATGCTGGCGAACACGTGCCACCGTCCGTTGAACTGCACGACGCTGGGATCCTTCACGGCCGTCAGAGCGTGCGTCGCGTCCGAGCGGGGCGAGATCACCGGCGCGGTGCCGCTCCATTGCAGGCTCGGCGCGAGCGCGCACAGCGTTCCGCCGGCGTCGCTGTTGGCGGCGCCGTCGCCGCACGCAGCCGCGACGGCCAGGATCGGAACCAGGATCGCGCAATGATGGATTCGGCGCATGGATGTCCTCAGTAGAACCGCACGTTGTCGACCGCGATCATGTAAGGGCCGGGCGCCAGCATGTAGTTGGGCGGCGGGTAGCTCATGAGCGGCTGGATCGCGAGCTGGACGATGTTCTGCCCGGTGACCGGCACGCAGGCGCGGCCGCTGCCGATCCCGGGTGTGAACGCGCTCCACGGCACCTGGACGTGCGCCCACGCCGCCGGGTCGGACGGCAGCGGCCATTCGATGTTGGCGTTCTTGCAATCGGCGGCGGTCGCGTTGTCGCACAGCCCATGGTCGGCGACGGCGATCGTGTCGAGCATGCCCAGGTTGACGGCGATTTTTCCCGACGGCGCCGAACCCTTGATCGAGAACTCGACGCCCGTGTACGCGGGCGCGTTCAGACAGGTCGGCGTCGTACCGGACGGGAAATAGAAGAGGAGGATCCCGCCCCAGTTCACCGCGTTGCTGTCGGCGATCTGCACCGCGTACCCGGCGCCGCCCTCGCCCGCCACCATCTCGGTGCTGATGACGCTGGTGCCGTTCGCGCCCGATCCGTCGTCGATGTGGAGGATCGCGCCCAGCTTCCCGCCGACCTGATAGGTGTAGCCGCCCGCCGCGGTTCCTGGTGCGTAGTCATCGAAATCCGCGATCGCCGGCGCGCTGACCGCGGTGCAGTTCCCGCTGTCGGACGGTTCGGGCGCGGCGACGCCGCACTGGTTGAACGTGTTGCCGCCGATGCCGCCCAGCCCGTCGAGGCCGGTCAAGCCGGTGGCGCCGGCGTCCTTGCCGCCCTGATGGGCGTCGTCGCTGCACGCGGCGAGAAGGCCGGCGATCAGCGCGCATCCGATGATGACCGCTTTGCGTTTCATTCGACGTCGATTTCCAGCTGGCAGGTGGCGCTGCATCCATCCATCGAGACGGCGTTGCCGTCGTCGCACGTCTCGCCCCACAGGCTGTCGACGCGCCCGTCGCCGCAGCGGGCGACGGCCTTGCAGCCCGGACCGCAGCCGGACTGGTTGTACGTGGACAGGTTGCGCCCGTCGTCGCACTGCTCGACCCCGGGCTCAGTCATCCCGTCGCCGCAGAACGGCCCGAGCGCGCCGCATCCCGGCTTGCACCCGCCGTACTTGCCGTCGTTGACGCCGTCGTCGCAGATCTCGGCGCCGTTGACGATGCCGTCGCCGCAGCGGGGCGTGCACACGGTCGTCTTGCGCGCAAACGATCCGAGCGTGAGCTTGTACGACGACCCGCAGATGCGCCGCTCCGCCTGGAACACGGCGATCTCGTAGATGCGGCCGGCCGTGAGCGCGAACCGCGTCGCCGCCGCCGCGTCCAGCGTGATGCTGCCCGACGACGCGCCGTGGATGCCGCCGAGATCGACGGCGAGCTGGCCGTTGACGAACACCCAGACGTCGTCGTCGCCGATGAACTGCAGCGTCTCGCCGCCGCGGTACTCGAACCAGTAGCGAACCTCGCTGGTGAAGCTGTAGTTGTGCGGCAGGTGGTCCATGTCGCAGTCCGCGAGGCGGGTCACCTCCGGGCCGTTCGGCGGCTCGGCCCATCCGCGGCCGTCGAGCGGAAAGAACGGCGGCGTGATCCACCCGACCGGCGCGGTGTCGCTCCACTTCTCGGAGTGGTCGTAGACGAACGTGCCGTTCGCCTGGCGCGCCAGCGTCATCATGTCGCGCACCGCCTTGCCGCGCGTGCCGTCGTGGTACCACTCGGCGAAGTCGGCCGCCGTTGTCAGCGACCCGTTCTGCGGCGGCGCGGCGGCCATCACCGGCTTGCGGTCGGCGGCCAGCGTCGCCTGCACCATCCCGGTCACGATCGTGCCGGAGACGTCGGCGCCAAAGTTGGGATGTCCGCCCGGCGCGTCGCGCGGCATGAAGTCGCGATAGATGACGGGCACGATCAGGTCGCCGCTGTCGGCGTCGCTGATGTCGCGGCAGTCCCAGCTCGGCTCCAGCGCGCAGGCCGCCGAGCAGCCGTCGCCGGAGACCGAGTTGCCGTCGTCGCACGCCTCGCTGGGAAGCTTGAGGCCGTCGCCGCACGGCGAGGTGCAGCCGTTCGTTCCCACGCACACGGGTTCGGCGCGGCAGTCGGCGCCGCAGCCGTCGCCGCCGTACGTGTTGCCGTCGTCGCACGCCTCGCCGCCCTCCTTCTTGCCGTCGCCGCACGTCGTCCGGTGGCACGGCTGGCCGGCCGGACACGCGAAGCCCGGCTCGATCCGGCACGTATCGCTGCAACCGTCGCCGGGCGAGGCATTGCCGTCGTCGCACTGCTCGCCGCCGATCTTCTGCCCGTCGCCGCAGCGTGGAACGCAGTGCGCGCCCGGCTGGGGACACGTCCATCCCGGTTCGAGGTGGCAGGTCGCATCGCAGCCGTCGGCGGGCTTCGTGTTGTGGTCGTCGCAGGTCTCGGCGCCGGCGATCAGGCCGTCGCCGCAACCCACCGTGTAGATGCAAGGGCTGCCCGGCGTCGGGCAGATCCAGTCCGTCTCCGTCTTGCAGTCGGGCGAGCAGCCGTCGCCGCCCGTGTGGTTGCCGTCGTCGCAGGACTCGGCGGGCGGGTTGAGCATGCCGTTCCCGCACATGCACGTCGCGGCCGGTCCGTCGCAGGCGACGTCGGCCCCGGTCTTGAGATCGAGCGTTGCCGCGTCGCGCGGTGCCGCGTCGGGTGGGCCGTCGCTCGCCGCGTCGATGACGGGCGTCGTCCCTCCGGCGCCGCCATTACCGGTCGTGGCTTGAGGCGCTACGCCCGCGCATCCGCCCAGAACGACGGCGAGCAAGCAAGCCTCATAGGCCTTCACGTCTCTTATAGAGGGAGGCAGGAGGCGTTTCGGGTCTATCTCCATTTCGGGTCTATCGTGATTGACAGTCGTTTGGCGGCCCGGCCATTCTTCTCGCGATGGTCCCGTCGCCGAAGGCGGAGCCCGCGTCGCTGGATGGCCTGGCGCGCGAGGCGCTGGGGCAAGTGCCCGACGCGATTCGCAAATTCCTGGCCGCCATCGCGCCGGCGATCCGGCGCGCCTGCCGCGGCGTGATGGGCGCCGGGCACACGGATCTGGAAGATACGATCCAGGACTGCTTCATCGACGCGACGCGGGCGTTGCCCAGCTACCGCTTCCAGGGCGGGCTGCTCGCCTACGTGACGAAGATTGCCGTGCGGCGCGCGCTGGCGTCGCGGCGGCGCAGCGTCGCGCGCGTCCGCCACCTTCAGTTGCTGGAAGATCTTCACGATGAATTGCCTGTCCCGGATGCGAACGTCGAGGAGATCGAACGGGCCGAGGTCATGCGCGATCTGATCCGCCGGCTGCGCCCCGTACAGGCCGAGACGCTGGTGTTGCGCGTCGTGCTCGGCTTCTCCGTCGAGGAGATCGCGCTTTCGACCGAGGTCTCGGTCAACACCGTGAAGACGCGCCTTCGCCTGGGCAAGAAGACGCTTCGCCAGCTTCTCACCGTGCACGCAGGCCAGGCGCCGAGGACGCCCATCCGATGACGGCCGATCAGCACCCGGAAGACCTGATCGATCGCGCCGTCCAGGGCCGTCTCGAACCCGCGGAGCAGGCCGCGCTGAATCACCACCTGGCCGGATGCGCCGCGTGCGCCGCCCACGTTTCGCTGGCGCCGCGCTTCGCGCGCGACCTGGCGCCGCAAGCGCGCGACGCGGCCCTGGACCAGCGCGCGATCGAAGCGGCGATGGCGCGCATGCAGCAGTCGCCGTCGCTGCGGCGGCGACCGGCGCCGTCCTGGGTCCGCTGGGCGGCCGCGGTGGCGCTGCTGGTGTCCGTCACCGCCGGCGCCGCGGTGATCGGGCACCGGATCGTGTCGCGCCCGGCGAGCCCACCGCCCGCTCCGGCGGTAGAACGTCCGGCCCCGCGCGCGCCGGTTCGCCCCGTCGGGCCCGCGCCCGCCGAAGCGCCCGTGCCCGATGAAGCACCGCCCGCGAAGGCGACCCCGCCGGCGCGCGCTTCGGCGCAGCCGGCGGTCACCGCGGCGGCGCTGTTCGAACGCGCCGAGCAGCAGCGCCGCGAAGGCCGCGTGGACGCCGCCGTCGCGACCTTCCGACGGCTGCAGTCGGCGTTTCCGGCGACGGCGGAAGCCCATCTGTCGTACGCGCTGGCGGGCCAGCTCCTCCTCAAGCAGGGACGCCCGGGCGACGCGCTGGCGCAGTTCGATCGAAACCTGCGGTCCGACGGCGAGGTCGGCGAGGAAGCGCTGGCCGGCCGCGCGACCGCGCTCGAGCAACTGCACCGCACCGCCGACGCGATCGCGGCGTGGAAGAGCCTGCTCGCGCGCTATCCGGGATCGGTGTACGCCGAGCGGGCACGCGCGCGTCTCGATGCGCTGAACGAACGTCGGTGAGCCGCGCGCCATCACTGCTCTGCGGCATCACGTTCCTCGTGATCGTGTGTGGAGCCGCCGAGCTCTGCTCGGCGCGTAACATCGCGGGAGGGTCTGGGAACCCTTTGAGGGTTCCCTGTTCAATCGGCGCGCGGAGCGCGCTGGCCGCGCCGTCCGCAGCGTCCGAAAGTCCGCGCCGGTCGGTCGACGTGATCATCGGCGCGGCCGCGAACGAGATCCAGCTGCTCGAGCCGCCGCTGCGCGAGATGCTGGCCGCGAAAGGCCTGGCGGTCGCGACCACGCGCAGGGCGGCGGTGACCGCCCAGGACGTCGCAGCCGCGATCGCGCCGCCCAGCGAGGCGACGCCACCCGTCGCCCGCGTGCTGCTCGACTTCACCGCCCCGGGACAGGGCACGCTGTTCCTGATCGATCCGCGCCGCGGGCGTGTCCACGTGCGACGGATGGCGCTCGCGCACGGCCTGGACGCGGTCGCGCGCGCGAGCGTCCGCTTCGTCGTCGAACAATCGATCGACGCGATCCTCGAGGGGCGCGAGATCGGCGTCAGCCGCGAGGAGTTCCAGCGCAGCATCGCCGCGCCACCGCCGCCGCCTGCTGCCCCACCGCCGGCCCCGGTTCCCAGCCCGCCGACCGCGCCACCACCGCCACCCGTCGAGAGCCGGCTGTCGCTCGCGGCCGGCTACGAGGGCGTCGCGCTGGGATCCGGCGAATACCAGCACGCCGCCAGGATCGTCTTCGGCGCGCGCTTCGCGCGCCTTCGATTTGCCGCCGCGGCGCGGATCGCCGCGCCGGTTTCGATCGCCGGCGATGGCGTGCAGGCCCGGCTCGCGAGCGGCGGCGTCAGCCTGTCGGGCGCCGCGCGAATTCTCAGTCTCGAACATCTCTACCTCAGCGCGGGCCTGGGCGCCGGCCTCGACATGACGCGCGTCGAACCGACGGTCACGATGCCGGACCTGCAACCGACGGCCGCGTTCTGGGCCAGCGGTCCGTTGCTGCTGGCGTTCGCCGAGATCGAGCGGGTGTTCGGCCGGTTCTCGGTGGCGCTCGTCGCCGGCGCCGAAGCGCATCTGCTCGCCGAACGATACACGGTGCAGACCGCGACCGAGACCCGCGACATCTTCGTCCCGCGGCGCGTTCGCCCGGCCGCCGCCGCTCTCGTCGGCGTCATCTTCTAGACGCAACTGTTCCCTCGCCCGCGACGCGGAGAGACGGGCCAGGGGGTCAGGGTGAGGGACCCTCTCGAATAGGGGGCTGAATTCAATGAGATGGCTTTGGGCCATTCGTCGATCGGGCGGCAAAGCGCGAGTCGTTGCGCCCGATCGCCCTCGCCCCGCTGCCGCGGGGCGAGGGCGAACAGTCTCAACGATTCGTGCCTGACCCCTTTGTCGAACGGCACAGTCGCGATCTGATCGAATTCATCCCCTGTCCGATTCGCTAGCGCCAGGCCTCGTAGATGCGGCTGCGGCCGCTGCGATCCGACGCGAAGAGGATGTGCCTCCCGTCCTGGGAGATCCAGGGATCCTCCTCCGAGGCGCTGGTATTGAGCTCGCCGATGGGCGCGAGCGACGACGCAAACGGCGAGGCCGCGTCGGAACGCGTCGCCTGAAACAGGTCCGTCGTCCCGCCCTGCGTGAGCCGGCGCGACGCGAACAACAGTCCCCGCCCGTCCGAGTACAGCGCCGGATCGCTGTCCTGCCAGGCCGAGGTCAGCGCGGTGATCTCGGTGGCGGCCTGCCACGCCGCGGAGGCGTCGGGCCGCATCGCCGCGAACAGGTGGGGCACCGACGCCGTCCCGCGCTGCGACGCGAACACGAGGTACAGCTGGCCGCGATCCAGCGCGGGCGCTTCGTCCAGCGCCGACGCCCCCAGCGTGTCCACCCGCGCCGGCATCTCCCACGGCGTGTCACGCGTCCGCCGTCGCGAAGCGTAGACCCGGCGTCCGTTGCCGCCGCGATCGCTGGCGAAATACATGATGAGCCCATCGACCGACACCTCTGGATCCTCGTCGTTCTGCGGGCTGGACAGCTCCGCCACCAGCGTGCTCGGCCCCCAGGGATCTGTCGCGAGCGTCCTCCGACTGACCCAGATGTCGTTGATCCCGCCCGTCGGCGACGTGAAGTAGATCTCCAGCCCTTCGAACGTCAGCGACGGATCCTGTACCTCGTCGCTGTCGCTGCGCAGTCCGGCCACCGGCTGCGCCGTCCCGAACCCCAGCCCCGCGTCGCCGCCCGGACTTCCGCCCGCATCGCCCGGGCTGCCGCCCGTGCCACTCGTACCGCCTGTTCCGCTCGTGCCGCCCGTCCCGGTCGTCCCGCCCGAACCGCCCGCGGCGCCGCCGAAACCGCCGCCCGCGTCTCTCGCGATCGCCAGCAGCCGCTCGGCGTCGCAACCCGCCGCGGCCAGCACGCAGACGAACACAGCGCTCAGCGTCGCCTTCACGACACGCAGAGTATAGGTGCGAGCCGCGCCTGGCGAACGCCGCCGCTAGCCGATGCTGATCGAGCGCTGGTTCGCCGGCAGGGCGATGAGGCGGCCCAGGAGATCCTCGAGGCCCTCTTCGTCCTTTTCCGTCTTGGGTTCCAGCGTGAGCCCGAAGCCCGACGGGCTGCTCGGCGTGCGGAACTGGATGCGGGCCACCTGTCCCCGGCACTCGATGTTGATGACCTCATCGATGGCGATCACGTCATCGGACCCGGGCACCGTCGCCGAAAGCGTGACGTCGACCTTGACCCCCGGTACGAGGTCCGCGTGCTCCCGGGGCCGTGCTTCGAGGAACGCACCCGACGCAGAGATGTTGCGAAGAGGGAAGACGTGGACCGTTCCACCCAGAACCACCCGCGCCTGCGCGACGATGTCGAACCGCGGCGCGGCGCGCCGATCTGACAAATTGTTGGCGACTGCCATGTTTGCTGATCTGTCATTCGGAAGAATCGGCGCGCCGCTTGAAGCGCCACGCAGCGCGCCACGCCGACTCATGAACGGCGGCGTTCCGTGGCAAGCGCGTGTCGGAACTCTGTCAGCCGCTCGACCAGTTCTTTCGGTCGGCTGAGCGCCGGTGTGTGGCCGCTGTCGATCTCGTCGGGCGGCAGACCCAGGCGGTCCTTCACGACGCGCCTCAGCCACGCCGCCGGAAACAACCGATCGTCGCGGCACAGCAGGAAGCGCGTCGGCACCTTCGGCCAGGCGGCGAGAGGCCAGGGCTGACGGCCCGGCGTCTCGGACTGGCGCCGGCCGCGCGCGATCGCCTCGCGCGCCAGCGCCGGCGGAACGTCGTGATAGAAGGTCGCGAGGTCGCTCTTGTCCTCGCGCCGCTCGGGTTTGTACCCGGTGTTCGCGAGCATCTCTTGCGCCGACTCGCCGGGCCGCGGAACCATTCCCGCCACGAGCACCAGCAGTTGCGACGGGACGCGCTCGCACACCAGCGGCGCGACATAACCGGCGAATGACTGCGCAACGACAATCGCGTCGCGGCGACCGCTCATCGCCTCGACGACCACGTCCGCGTACGCCGTCAGGCCAGCCAGATCGTCCTCGACGGGAAGGTCCATCGTCACCACGTCCTGTCCGCGTTCGCGCAGCTCGGCGGCGACCAGATGCCAGTACCAGCCGACGTCGCCCGCGCCGTGGATCAAGACGTAGGTCGCCATGGATTCCACCCCGAAGGTAGCCATTGGACGTGGTCTGCGTCAGTCCGTCAGCAGGACGAGATTCCTGAGGCAGAAGTCGAAGGGCACCGGCGCATCGGTGGTGCTCACGACATGGAACGCGATCCACTCGATCTTCGTCGGGTCGAAAGGCGGTGCTTCATTGAACCAGAAGGGGCCATTGATTTCGGGCCATCGCATCGCGTAGTGGCCGGGGCCCGAGATCGGCGATGCGTCACTGCCGGCACCGGACCAGTACGCTGCGTGGTTTTCGGTGCCCGGCGTGGCGAACATGACGCGGATATGGCCGCCGACGGGCGGCGCGTCGATGTCGAACGCGAAGCCCGTGACGCCGTGCGCGGGTGCGTCGTAACTTCCGAGGACCGCCATGGGGCTGGGATCCGGCGTGGCCAGGTTGACGGCGATGATGGTTCCCCAGACCACCG
>Ga0207648_10004934_pt1 | contig 13576 bp, 12 predicted proteins | sample KBSMisM32_FD_184310 | JGI IMG/M metagenome (GOLD analysis project Ga0207648, IMG submission 184310) | Miscanthus rhizosphere microbial communities from Kellogg Biological Station, Michigan, USA - KBS Miscanthus M3-2 (SPAdes) (version 2) | ecosystem: Host-associated > Plants > Roots >...
CTCGTGGCTCCTGCCGATCGAAGCCACCGACACCAGCGCCGGGTGCGCCTCGGCATAGTCGAATAGGAGGCGCGTCAGCGCGTCGTAGCGATAGAAGATGTCGAAGCGTGGCGTCGGCGTCGCAGCGTGCTCGGTCATCGCGGAATTATCCGGCGGCCGGTGCGCCATCGACGTAGACGCGGATCTCGCCGGGCGTGAACGCCACCCACGCCTCGTCGCGGGTGAGCGGCTCCGTCACCACCACCGCAACGCGGTCGCTCGGCGACGTGAGCTCGGCGAAATCGACGCTGACGTCCTCGTCGTGCAGCGAGGCGCGGGTGAACGGATGGCGGCGCAGCACGTGGTGCAGGCGCGTCGAGCAGTGCGCCCACAACGCCTCGCCGTTGCTCAGCAGCGCGTTGAAGGTGCCATGCGCGGCGATCCGCGGCACCAGCTCGCGCAGCGTGGCGGTGAGCTCGGCGACCGGAGGCAAGGCGGCGTGCGCCTTCGCGAGCTCCTGCATCAGCCAGCAGAAGGCGCGCTCGCTGTCGGTTTCGCCGACCGGCCGGAACGCGGCGTGCAGTCGCGGGGCGTAGCCCGGCAGGTCGCCGTTGTGGGCGAAGATCCAGTAACGGCCCCACAGCTCGCGCAGGAACGGATGGGTGTTCTCGAGCGCGACCCGTCCCTGCGTCGCCTTGCGGATGTGGGCGACGATGTTGCGGCTGTGGATCGGAAAGCGTCGCACCATCTCGGCCACCGGCGACTCACGCGCATTCTGTGCGTCGACCAGCAGCCGCACGCCCGGCCCTTCGAAGAAGGCGATGCCGAAGCCGTCCTTGTGCTCCTCGGCGCGGGTCGAAAAGCCGGTGAAGCTGAACACCACGTCGGTCGGCGTGTTGGCATTCATGCCGAGGAGCTGGCACATCGCGGCTTCCTCAACCGCGCTCGAACAGCAGCCGCATCCAGGCGCCGACGCTGATCAGGCTGCTCGGCACGTGGGTCTCCTCGAGCACGCCGCTCATGCGCTTCAGGCGCCGCGGGCTGCGCCGCGCGCTCCATGCCAGCAGGTCGACGAGCCACGGATGGGCGTTGACCGTGTTGGCCTTCTCGTAGACCTCGTAGCGCGGCTTCAGTGCGACGACGCGCGCGGCATAGGCGGCGCGCACCGCGGCGTCGCCGGCCTGGGTGCGGCGTCCCTCGAGCAGCGCTTCGCCGGCGAGGATGCCGGTCTCGAGCGCCTTGCCGATGCCCTCGCCGGTGAACGCATAGGTGCTGCCGGCGGCTTCGCCAGTGACCAGGAGGCCGGGCCGCGACAGCTGCGCACCGTCGAGGGAGCAGCGCAACGGCGCGCCTTTCGGTGCGCCGACCCAGGTGCCGCCGTCGATCAGATCGCGCGCCGGCGCGTAGACCTCGGCAAACGCCTGCAACGATTCGCGCAGGTTCACATCCGCCATCGTCGCGCGGATCCGATGACCCTTCGCCCGGCTGTGGGCAACGCCGACGCCGATGTTGAAGACGCCGTCAGGACACGGAAAGATCCAGCCGTAGCCGGGCTTCAGGCGCGGATGCCAGAGCACCTCGAGCTCGCTGATCCGGCCAGTCATCGCCGGGTTGCGCACATAGCCACGCAGCGCAATCGCGCTCGGCGTGCGCCGCTCACAGACACCGGCCGCGATCAGCGCCTGCGGTACCGCACCGGTCGCCAGCACCACCCATCCGGCATGAATGTCGCGGAGCTCGGCGCCCGCCTTCAGACGGGCGCCGACGACCTGCGCCGCGCCGCCGGCCGCGTCCTCGAGCGGCGCCATGAAACGGGCCGGCGCGTGCATCCGCGCGCCGGCCGTGACCGCGGCGCGACACAGCACCTCGTCGAGCTGGCTGCGCTGCAGCACGGCGAGGGTGCCCGGCACATCGACCCGCCCGCCGCGCGGTCCGATGCAGGCGACGTGGCCGGCGTGCTGCGCCAGTGCCATCACCTCGTCGAGCACGCCGAGACGGCGCATTGCATGGTGCGCATCCGGGATCAACCCGTCGCCGCACACCTTGTCGCGCGGAAAGGCTTGCGCATCGACGAGCACCACGTCGAGCCCGCCACGCGCCAGGGTCCAGGCCGCAGCGCTGCCGGCCGGGCCGGCACCGACGACGAGGACGTCGCAGCGCTCGGGCAGATCGGCGAGAGCGCGATTCATCGCGCGCGCGGAGGCTTCGGCCATCGTCCGATCAAGGCGCCGGCACCGCCAGACGCGGCTGGGCGCCCATCCGCCACGCCGCGATCACGGCGCAGGCCGTGATCACGCCGATCAGCGCGAAGGTTTCATGGAACGCACGCAGCGGCTGGGCCTGCTCGGCTTGCAGGCGCCATTCGAGGACGCTGCCGACCAGGCTGATGCCGGCCGCCCCGCCGAGCTGGCGCATGAAGTTGATCGTGCTCGACCCATGCGAGATCGACCGGTTCGGCAGCCCGCGCATCGAACCGAGGTTCAGCGACGGCAGCACGAAGCCGAGGCCGACGCGGCCGATCGCCGACCAGAGCGCAATCAGCCAGAGCGCGGTCGCCAAACCGACGGTCAGCATCAGCCAGAAGGACAACGCGAGCAGCACCAGTCCGATCACGACGATCCGGTTGACGGGCCAGCGATCGGCGAGCCGGCCGGCAAGCGGAATCGTGACCGCCAGCACGATGCCGGCCGGCAGCAGCACCGCACCCGCCTGCGACGGCGGCAGGTGCAGCGCGATCTGCATGAAGACCGGCACCAGGTAGGTCGAGCCGAACAGCGCCATGCCGTAGATGAAGGCGACGCAGCCGCCCATCGAGAACGACCGGTGCTCGAACAGGTCGAGGCGCATCAGCGGATGGGCGCTGCGCCGCTGGTGCAGGATGAACGTGGCGACCGTGAGCCCGCAGCCGCCGAGCAGCGCAAGCGCCAGGCTGCGATCACCGGCGTGCAGATTGACCATGCCGTTCAGCAGCGTCAGCAGTGCGGTGGCGATCAGCACCAGCCCGACGACGTCGATGCGCGCGCCGCGCCGGTTGATCGCCATGCCGCCCGGCGCCGCGATCGGGAGGTAGCGGCGGGCCAGCACCAGTGCGAGCAGACAGAACGGCACGACGACGAAGAAGATCGAGCGCCAGCCCCACCATTCGACGAGCAGCCCGCCGACACTCGGACCGAGCGCGGGCGCGAGCACGACGCCGAAGCCGAAGATGCCCATCGCCTTGCCCTGCTCGCCGCGCGCGAATGCGTGCAGGATCACGATCGCCGGAATCGGCTGCAGCACGCCGGCGGCGAGGCCCTCGGCGACGCGCATCGCGAGGATCAGGCCGAACGACTGGCTGAGTCCGCCGCAGATGCCGCCGCCCATCAGCAGCAGCACGGCGCCGCAATACGTGTGGCGATAGCCGTAGCGCTCGAGCAGCCAGGGCGTCGTCAGCATCGAGACCGTCATCGCGGCCATAAAGCCGGCCGACAGCCACTGGGCGCGATCCTGCCCGAGCGTGAACACGCGGCTCATGTCGGGCACCGCGACGTTGATGATCGTCGAGGCCATGATCGACGCGATGGTCCCGATCATCACCGCGACCAGCACCCACCAGCGGTAGGTGCGGCCGAAGCGCTGCTCCAGCGCAGCGCGCGAATGAGGTTGGGAGTCGGTCATCGAGACGTCGACGGGCGGATCGACGATTGTCCGAGATATCGTCGACAGGCCGTGGCCGACAGGGTGGCGCCCCCGATGCCTCACCCTTCGGGCCACGACCATAGGCGCTGCGCGCAGCGCCACCGTCGACCTTCCGCGACGTCAGATCTCTTCGTACAACGGCAAGGTCAGGAACTCGGCGAACTCGTCCTGCGTGCTCATCTGCGTGAAGATCTCGGCGGCGCGGTCGAACTTGCCGGCGAAGCCGCCCGCCTTGATCTTGGCCAGTTCCTCGGGAACGAGCGACTTGACCAGTTCGGCGGTGATGCGCCGGCCGTCGTCGAGCACGCCCTTCGGGGTGCGGATCCACTGCCAGACCTGGCTGCGGCTGATCTCGGCGGTCGCCGCGTCTTCCATCAGGTTGTGGATCGGCACACAGCCGTTGCCGCCGAGCCAGGCGCCCAGATAGTGAATGCCGACGTTGATGTTCATGCGCAGCCCGGCCTCGGTGATCGGGCCCTCGGGCCGGAAGTCGAGCAGGTCGGCCGCGTTGACCTTGACGTCGGGGCGCTGCTTGTCGAACTGGTTCGGGCGGTCGCCGAGCACCTCGACGAACTCCTTCATCGACGCCTCGACGAGGCCGGGGTGAGCGACCCAGCCGCCGTCGTAGCCGTCGGTCGCGTCGCGGCGCTTGTCGGCGATGATGCCGGCCATCGCGGCCTCGTTCTTGACGGGGTCGTTCTTGATCGGGATCAGCGCGCTCATCCCGCCGATCGCCGGCGCACCGCGCTTGTGGCAGGTCTTCAGCAGCAGCAGCGCATACGCGCGCATGAACGGCGCGGTCATCGTGACCTTGGCGCGGTCGGCCAGGCAGAAGTCGCGGTCCGACTTGAACTTCTTGATGCAGCTGAAGATGTAGTCCCAGCGCCCGGCGTTCAGGCCGGCGCTGTGCTCGCGCAGCTCGTACAGGATCTCGTCCATCTCGAAGGCTGCCAGGATCGTCTCGATCAGCACGGTCGCCTTGATCGTGCCCTGCGGCAGGCCGAGCTCGTTCTGCGTCATCACGAAGACGTCGTTCCAGAGCCGGGCCTCCAGGTAGCTCTCGATCTTCGGCAGGTACAGATACGGCCCGGAGCCGCGGGCGACGAGCTCCTTGGCGTTGTGGAACATGAACAGCGCGAAGTCGAACAGGCCGCCGTGGACCCGCTTGCCGTCGATCAGCACATGCTTTTCGTCGAGATGCCAGCCGCGCGGACGCACCTGCAGGGTCGCGACCTTCTCGTTGAGCCGATAGGTCTTGGTGCCGGCAGCGGTCTGCTGATCGAGCGTCAATGTGCGCCGGATCGCCCGGCCGATGTTGATCTGGCCCTGGATCTGGTTGCTCCACGAGGGCGAGTTGCTGTCCTCGAAGTCGGTCATGTAGGAATCGGCGCCCGAATTGAAAGCGTTGATGACCATCTTCGCGTCAACCGGACCGGTGATCTCGACGCGGCGGCACTGCAGCGCGGCGGGAATCGGCGCGATCTTCCAGTCGCCGTCGCGGATCGCCCGGGTCTCGACCGGGAAGTCGGGTCGCTCGCCGGCATCCAGGCGCTTCGCCCGCTCGGCGCGCGCCGCCAGCAGTTCCTGGCGCTTCGGCTCGAACGTGCGGTGCAGCTTGGCGACGAGTGCCAGCGCCGGGCGGGTCAGGATCGTGTCGAACCCGGGCAGGATCGGCGCATTGATCTGGATTCCTTCAGGAAGGTCGAGGCTCATGATGTCGTCGGGTGGAGTCGAGAAACGGGGCGGAACGAGACGTCGCGACGCGGCCGGCCCGCGTTGCAGCGGCCGGGCCAGGGCGGAACTTCGCGCCAATCCGCCATTCTCGCCTGCCCCCGGCAAGTTCGATGCCGGCGTGCTTCGATCGGCCGCCTGAGGTGCCTCGGCTGGCCCTGTCCGCGGCTTGGGCCGCACGCCGAGTGGGCGACCAGTAAAAATGAAGCCCGCCGAAGCGGGCCTCTGTCGCCGCGTCGACGGCTTACTTGCTCAGGCATTCCTTCATGAACGCCTTGCGCTCGTCGCCCTTCTTGCCGGCGGCGTCGACGTTGCAGGTCTTCATCTTGTCCTGCTGGGTGGCCGGCTTGGCCGACAGGCAGGTCTTCATGAACGCCTTGCGCTCGTCGCCCTTCTTGTCGCCGGCTTCGGTGTTGCAGGTTCCCATCTTGCTTTGCTGCTTGGTCATCGGCGCGCTGGCGGCCGCCTTCTTCATGTCGGGCGCTTCCTTGTGCGCATTCGCGAACGCGGACGGCGCCAGCAGCACCATCGAAAAAGCGAGCACGGTCATCAGTTTCTTCATTGGTGATTCCTCGATTGCTTGCGACAGGCGTGATTGCCGGGTCGGATTAACGCACTGGCCAGAGCCAGCCGCAAGGTGATAACGCCGGCCGTTGTGTCGCGGTGGACACACTCCCGCGAAGGAGGGAATCGAGCGCGGCGTTAGAAAATGCGCCGCGGGTGGGCCAGCGCTTCGTGCGCGGTGTGCAAGCGGCGCACCAGCACCCGGATGAACGAATCGTGGAACATGTGGCGGCAATTCGCGCTCAGCTGCATCAGCGTGTCGGGCGTGAACGAGATCGTCGTCACCGGCTTGCTGACCAGCACGTCGGTGCTGTGGCGTTTCAGCTCGGGGCTCGGCGCCAGATAGGCCATCTCGCCGACCGAAGTTCCGGCGCCCAGCTGCGCGACCCGCTTCGCATTGCGGAACACCTCGACCTCGCCCTGGGCGATGATGTGAAAGCTGTTGCCGGTCTCGCCCTTGCGGTACAGCGCATGGCCGAACGGAAAGCGCTGCCACTTCGCGCGGTGCACGACCTCCCACAGTTCGACATCGCCGAAGCTCGCAAAGAACTCGAGCGTGCGCAGCAGCGTGAAGCGTTCGGAATCGAGCACGCCCTGCGAGTCGCCGCGCGGCACTTTCCGGCCGGTCACGAGGCTCGACAGAGCCTGTGCAAACTCGCCCCAGTCGGCATAGCGCTGCGCCGGCGCCTTCGCGAGCGCGCGCTGAACCACCGCGTCGAGCTCGGCGCCGACGCCGGCGCGCACGCCACTCAGCGGCGCAGGGGTCGCGCGATAGATCTGGTTCATCATCGCCGCCTGCGACTGGCCGTCGAATGTCGGCCGGCCGGCGATGAGGTGGTACAGAACGGCGCCGAGCGAATAGATGTCGGCGCGGCAGTCGAGCGTGCCGCCATCGAGTTGCTCGGGCGACATGTAGGCCAGCGAGCCGACCCGGTGGATCTGCGTCATGTCGGAGCCGAGGTTCAGCACGCTGCCGAAGTCACTGATCTTGACGTCGGCGATGCGGCCGTCGTCGCCGAGCACGACCAGGAGGTTCGCCGGCTTCACGTCGCGATGGATCAGGCCCTGCCGAAACACGTAGCCGAGCGCCATCGCGCACTTGAAGCCGATCTCGACGATCTGTTCGAGCGGCAGCAGCTGGTCGGCGCGGCAGTACGGCCGCAGCGTGCTGCCGGCAACGTACTCCATCACCAGATAGGGCTCGACCGGATCGGGCACCGCGTCGAAGATCTGCACCACGTTCGGGTGCTGCAAGCGTCCGGCGAGGGCCGCCTCGGCTGCGAACACGCGCGCCGACTGGTTGGCCTCGACCGACTCGCCGAGCGCGGCGGTGCGCACCCGCTTGATCGCGACTTGGCGATTCTGGAAGTCGTCGTGGCCGAGGAAGACCTCGCTGGTTGCGCCGTCGCCGAGGCGCGACAGGATCCGGTATTTGCCGATTCGCGCCGGCAACGGCGGCGCGTCGGCGATCGGATGGATGGGGTGGGCGGAGGCCTTGGACATGCGCATGTCACGGCATCGCCGCGTGGTTCGATTTTCTCATCGCGCTCCCGTGTCGGCCGCCTGCGCACAGGGCACTCGTTCACACAATTCGCCGGCGCCGTCGGCCGCCTGGCTAGATTCGGCGCGCAGATGCGCCTCGTAGAATCGGCTCGATGATCCAAGCCCGACACGACCTGCTCGAAGCGCTCGGCGCGGCCATTGCCGAAGTCAGCCCCGAGGTCGCGCTGGCACCGGGATTCGAGTCCCCCAAGCAGGCGGCGATGGGTGACCTCGCGTCGACCGCCGCCATGCAGTTGGCCAAGCCGTTGAAGCAACCGCCACGCGAGGTGGCGGCACGCCTGATCGCCTCGCTGCGGGCCCAGTCGGCAGTCCAGCGCTGGGTCGAATCGATCGACATTGCAGGGCCCGGCTTCATCAACCTGCGCCTGACGCCGGCGGCTCGCCAATCGGTCATCACCGAGATCCTCGCCGCCGGCGAGGCATTCGGGCACGCCAAGACGACGGAGGAGCGCATCGTCGTCGAGTTCGTGTCGGCCAACCCGACCGGACCCTTGCATCTCGGGCACGGCAGGCAGGCCGCCCTCGGCGACTCGATCTGCAACTTGCTCGAGACCCAGGGGTGGCGGGTGACGCGCGAGTTCTACTACAACGATGCCGGGGTCCAGATCGACGCCCTCGCAGCCTCGGTGCAGGCCCGTTTGCGCGGGTTGCAGCCGGGCGATCCGCAGTGGCCCGAGGCGGCCTACAACGGCGACTACATCGCCGACATCGCGGCCGATTACCTTGCTCGCAAGACTGTGGTCGCGGACGACCGCAGCACGACGGCGTCGGGCGACATCGACGACCTCGACAGCATTCGCGCGTTCGCGGTCGCCTATCTGCGCCACGAGCAGGATCTCGACCTGCGCGCGTTCGGCGTCCACTTCGACCACTACTACCTCGAGTCGAGCCTGTACACGAGCGGGCGGGTCGATGCGACGGTGCAGCGCCTGATCGACGCCGGCAAGACATTCGAGGCCGACGGCGCGCTCTGGCTGCGCACGACCGAATACGGCGACGACAAGGATCGGGTGATGCGCAAGTCGGACGCCGCCGCCGGTTCGCCGTCGTCGGCCGGCGAGGCGCGCTACACCTATTTCGTGCCCGATGTCGCCTATCACATCGACAAGTACGAGCGCGGCTTCGCCAGGGCGCTGAACATCCAGGGCGGCGACCACCACGGCACGATCGCGCGGGTGCGGGCCGGCGTCCGTGCCGCGAACGTCGGCGCGCCGAGCGGCTATCCCGAGTACCTGCTGCACAAGATGGTGACGGTGATGCGCGGCGGCGAGGAGGTCAAGATCTCGAAGCGCTCGGGCAGCTACGTCACGTTGCGCGACCTGATCGAATGGACCAGCAAGGACGCGGTCCGCTTCTTCCTGATCAGCCGCAAGGCCGACACGGAGTTCGTGTTCGACGTCGATCTCGCGTTGAAGCAGAGCGACGAGAACCCGGTCTTCTACGTCCAATATGCCCACGCGCGGATCTGCTCGGTCCTGCGGCAATACGCCGCGCAGCAGGGCAGCGCCGAGGCGGATCTGTCGACGATCGCCGGTGCCGACCTGGCGTTGCTGGTCGCGCCCAGCGAGATTGCGCTGATGCGTCAGCTGGCCGAGTACGCGCCGATGCTGGCGAGTGCAGCGGCCGGTTTTGCGCCGCACGACGTCGCCTTCTATCTGCGCGACCTCGCCGCCGCACTGCACAGCTACTACGCGGCGGAGCGCTTTCTGGTCGACGATCAGGAGCTGACGCGGGCGCGTCTCGCGCTGCTCCTGGCGACCCGGCAGATCTTCAGAAACGCGCTCCACCTGCTGGGCGTGAGTGCCCCCGAACGGATGTCCCGAGAGGTCGAATCGACATGACAGTGAGTCACAAGACGGCGCAGCGCGGCGGCTTCATGATCGGCATGGTCGTCGGCCTGATGATCGGTCTGGCGCTCGCACTCGGCGTCGCTCTCTACGTCACGAAGGCGCCGAACCCGTTCGTGACGAAGGTGCCGCCGCGCTCGCCCGTGCAGGACGCCGCCGAGGCCGAGCGCAACCGGAACTGGGACCCGAACGGACCCTTGGCCGGCCGCAACCCGATGCCGACGCCGCCAAGCGCCGCCGCCACCACGCCCGCTGCAGCGGCCCCGGCGAGCGCGCCGGCATCCGCGGCGTCGACCCGCGTCGCAAAGGCAGCCTCGGGAGTGACCGGCCCGGCCGGTCGGGCATCGCAGCCGCTGTCCACCGGAACCGGCGCTGATCCGTTCACTTATTTCGTGCAGGCCGGCGCATACGGCCGTACCGAAGATGCCGAGCAGCAGCGCGCAAAGCTCGCGATGCTCGGTATCGAGAGCCGACTCACCGAACGCGAGCAGGCCGGGCGCACCGTGTACCGCGTTCGGGTCGGTCCGTTCGATCGCAAGGAAGATGCCGACAGCGCCAAGGAGAAGCTCAGCGAGGCCGGTGTCGATTCGGCGCTGGTCCGCGTGCAGAAATGATCGCTTTGCAGACGCCTTCGTCTTTCGCTTGAACTTCCCGGCATCGCGCCGACTCTTTGTCCTGTCTCGCAGCACACGCCACCACCGATGACCATCCAACGCCGTCACTTCTCCACCGCCCTGCTGCTTGCCGGCGCCGGATCCACATTGCTTCCGCTCGGCGCCCGCGCCCAGGCCTGGCCGGTCGAGGGCACCAACTACGTGCGCCTCGGCCAGGCTGCACCGGTCCCGGCCGGCGGCAAGATCGATGTCATCGAATTCTTCTGGTACGGCTGCCCGCATTGCAACGCGTTCGAGCCCACCCTCGACGCTTGGCAGAAGACGCTGCCGGCCGACGTCGCGTTCCGTCGTGTGCCGGTCGCGTTCAGCGAAGAGCCGTTCGTCGCCCACCAGCGCATCTTTTACGCGCTCGACAGCATGGGCCTGATCCCGACGATGCACCGCAAGGTCTTCTACGCGATCCACAACGATCGCATGCGCCTCGCGAAGCCGGACGAGATCGCCGCATTCATGGGCAAGAACGGCATCGACAGCGCGAAGTTCCTCGAGACCTACAACTCGTTCTCGGTCCAGACCAAGGTCGGCCAGGCGAAGCAGCTGGCACAGGCGTACAAGATCGACGCCGTGCCCGCAATGGGCGTTCAGGGGCGGTATTTCATCAACGGCACGATGGCCGGCAGCAACGACCGGATGACCGCCGTCGCCGATGCGTTGATCGAGCGCGTGCGCAAAGGCGCCTAAGCCTGCGGCCGGCGCGAGCGCTGGCCCGCGGTGCGTCAGCCGCGATCGGCGCGGCGACGCTCGAACGGCGCCCGCTGCGGCTTCGACATTTCGATTGCGACGAAGTCGACCGCGGCTTCGGGCGGCATCGCGGCGGTGCGCTCGAAACGCTGCAGATCGCGCGCGATGCGGCGCGCATCCGTGTCGGCGATGTCCGCCTCGACTTCGCTGATCCGACGTGCGCAACGTTCGAGCCAGACGTTCGGTTCGAGGTTCTCGGCCACAGCCATCTCCTGTGTCAGTTCAACGGATTGCGCGCCGGCGGTGGACAATGCCGCCGCAGCGCCGCCGGCAAAAGTATCGGCCAACGCCGGTGTCATGAAAAGGCGCGGAAACGCGACCGGTCCGATCCGGTGGCTCCGCGTTCCCCGACGGCTCGACACGGGCCCGCTGCCCGGCAAAAACTTCGTCAAATGACGGGTGTCGCAGGGCAATCTCGAGGCGCTGCAGATAGAATCCAATGCAAGTTTCATGCCGATAAGAATCACCCCGCTCCCATGACCCGATCGACTGCCGCGCGATGGCTTGCCCGGGGAATTGCGGGGCTTCTGTGGAGCGCAGCGCCGACCGCCTACGCGGAGAAGGCCGACCGCTTCAAGCCACTCAATGTCGAGGCCGACCTGCCCGGCAAGATCGACCTTCTGAACCAGTTCGTCGTCTTCAACGGCAACGTCGTCGTGACGAAGGGAACGATGGTGATCCGGGCGTCGCGCATCGAGGTGCGGGAAACGCCCGACGGCTATCACACCGCCGTCGCGATCGGCTCGGCCGCCAAGCCGGCCACCTTTCGTCAGAAGCGCGACGGCGTCGACGAATACATCGAAGGCGAGGCCGAGCGACTCGAGTACGACGCCCGGACCGACACGGTGCGCTTCGTCAACCGCGCATCGGTGCGACGGCTGCGCGGCGCCACGCTGGCCGACGAGATCAGCGGAAACCTCGTCACCTATGACAGCGTTTCCGAGGTGTTCAGCGTCTCCGGCGGGGCGATGACGCCGAACAACCCGAGCGGCCGTGTGCGCGCGGTGCTGACTCCGAAAGAGGGCACGGCCGCTGCAGCGGCGGCGGCTTCGGCGGCGGGTGCCGCGTCGGCGCCGGTTCTTCGCCCGAGCGCGACGCTGGGCGACAAGCGATGAACCTGTCGTCGATCGTCGGCCGCGAGCGGCCCGGGCCACAGTCCGATTCGATGCCGGTGCTGGACGGACCGGACACATTCCCAAACGCCGCTCCCGATGGAGCCGACGGCGCCGGGCCGCGACTCGAAGGTCGCCATCGGCTCGAGGTCACCGGGCTTCAGAAGGCCTATGGCGCCCGGATGGTCGTCAAGGATGTGCGGCTTGCCGTCGACAGCGGCGAGGTGGTCGGCCTGCTCGGGCCGAACGGCGCCGGCAAGACGACCAGCTTCTACATGATCGTCGGCCTGGTCCGCGCCGATGCGGGCGAGATCACGATCGAAGGCCAACGCGTCGAGCGGCTGCCGATTCATCAGCGTTCGCGCCTCGGCCTGTCGTACTTGCCGCAGGAAGCCTCGATCTTTCGCAAGCTGACCGTGCAGGAAAACATCCGCGCCGTTCTCGAGCTGCAGTTCGGCCCCGACGGCCGGCCCCTGAAGCCGGCCGTGATCGAAGAGCTTCTCAACGGCCTGCTGAAGGACCTGAGCATCGACAAGCTGCGCGACTCGCCGGCGCCGGCGCTGTCGGGCGGCGAGCGGCGGCGCGTCGAGATCGCGCGCGCATTGGCCACCCAGCCCCGCTTCATCCTCCTCGATGAACCGTTCGCCGGCGTCGACCCGATCGCGGTGATCGAGATCCAGCGCATCATCAGTTTCCTGAAGCAGCGCGGCATCGGCGTGCTGATCACCGATCACAACGTGCGCGAGACGCTCGGCATCTGCGATCGGGCCTACATCATCAGTGAAGGCCGCGTGCTCGCCGAAGGCACGCCGGCCGACATCGTCGAGAACGCCGACGTCCGCAAGGTCTACCTCGGCGAGCACTTCCGGATGTGATGCGATGAAACCATCGCTTCAGCTGCGGCTGTCGCAGCACCTGGCGCTGACTCCACAGCTCCAGCAATCGATCCGGCTGCTGCAGCTGTCGACGCTCGAGCTGCACCAGGAAGTCGAGCAGATGCTCGAGCAAAACCCGTTTCTCGAGGCCGAGGAAGACAACGCGCCGGTCATCGAACCGATGGCCGAGCGCATCTCGAGCGCCGAACGCGCCGCGGAGCGCGAAACCGAGCGCGCGGCCGACCCGGCCTTCGAGGCGGGCGACGAGCCGCAGGCGATCGATGGCACCGAGTTCGGAACGACCGACCGGGACGACTGGGAGAACGGCACCGAGCGCGAGGACTTCGACGGCATCCGCGAGACACCGGGCAAGACGCGCACCGTCAACGACGGCGACGAGTTCGACGAGCGCGACCGCGATGCGCCGACCACGACCCTGGAAGATCACCTGCGCGCGCAACTGTCCAACCTGCGGCTCAGCGAGCTCGACGCGGCGGCGGTGATGGTGCTGATCGAGTCGCTGAACGAGGACGGCTACCTCGCCGATTCGCTCGAGGAGATCGCCGCGCAGCTGAGCGGACAGGCGGGCCCGCAGGGCGTCGACGCCGAAGCCGACGAGTCGTACGACGAATTGCTGGCACGCCTGCGCTGCGCGTTGCGCTTCCTGCAAAGCATGGAGCCGACCGGCGTCGGCGCGCGCGATCTGGCCGAGTGCCTGACCTTGCAGCTGCGCGCCCAGCCGCGCTGCGAGGCGCAGATGATCGCGATCATCATCTGCAAGAACCACCTGCCGCTGCTCGCCCGGCGCGACC
>Ga0207648_10004937_pt1 | contig 13571 bp, 10 predicted proteins | sample KBSMisM32_FD_184310 | JGI IMG/M metagenome (GOLD analysis project Ga0207648, IMG submission 184310) | Miscanthus rhizosphere microbial communities from Kellogg Biological Station, Michigan, USA - KBS Miscanthus M3-2 (SPAdes) (version 2) | ecosystem: Host-associated > Plants > Roots >...
GCCGGTGGTTCGACGTGGTCATCACGAAGAAGTGGAAGGGCTTGCCGGCGGCGGCGGACGCATCGGCCTCGCGCAGGGTCCAAGCGAAGAGATCCTCATCGCAGGCGCCCCAGGCGTTGGCGAAGGTGATGTCGCCGTCCTTCACGGCTGCGCGGTCCACGACGCGGTAGTCGTTGCCGCCGAAGTAGGCGTTCATGTTGTCGAAGTAACCGTAGCCACCGTAGATGAACGCGGTGTCGTAGCCGCGGTTCTGGAAGACCGAGCCGAGGGTGAACAGGCCGGTGTTGTTCGGGCGTTTGACAAGGGAGCGCCCGGGCGTGGGCGGCACGGCCAGCGAAAGGGCCTCCATGCCGCGGTCGGTGCGCGTGCCGGTGGCGTAGAGATTGTCGAACACCAGGCTCTTGGTCGCGAGTTCGTCGAGGTTGGGCGTAAGTTTCGACTTGTGATTATACGCGCCCAGGAACTTCGCACTCAGGCTCTCGACCGTGATCTGGATGACGTTGAGATGCTGCTCGGGGCCCGAGTTTTTGATGTAGCGCAACGTGTCGTGCGCGTCGGCCGGACCGATGGGAATGCTGCCGTCCTGGGCTAGTTCGCCGCGGATGAGGGCGAAGGCCTCGTTGTCGGGCAGCGTGGGATAAAACTGGTCGTAGTTGAGCTCGTTGTTGCGGAAGGCGGCGAAAAACGACCACGGGCCGTTCTTGGCGAGCTCATGGTTGTAGCTGTTGCCCAGGGAGGGAATGTAGGTCGAGTCGAGCCCCACGCCGGCCAGCGCCGCGGCCGCCAGCCAGAGCCCACCGCTCGCGTAACGACGGCCCGCGGGCTCGCGTTCCGCGGACAACCACGCGTCGATCAACCCGGTGCGGGCCAGCAGGAAGTAACACGCGGTGCTCGCGACCGCGAGACCCGCGAAGATGGCGGGCATCGGGTAGGACTCGCGGATGTTGGCCACCACCTCGGTCGTGTAGACGAGGTAGTCCACCGCGATGAAGTTGAACCGCGTGCTGAACTCGTCCCAGAAGAACCACTCCGACACCGCGCCGAAGAGCAGCAGTGCGAACACGCCGATGAAAAACACGTGTCCGAGGAACCGCGCCCAGCGATACTCGAAAATGCCGGCGGGCAGCACGGTGAGCACCAGCATGAGCGGGGCAGCGAACAGCAGGGCGGTCCCCAGATCGAACACCGTGCCCCAGGCATAGGCGGCCGCGAGGCTGCCATTCCAGTCCACCGCCCGGCCGGACTTGATCGTGAGCGCCAGCCGGATGAGCAGCGACACGATCATGAACAGGCCGACGAACAAGGCCACACCGCCGTGACGGCGGGCGACCCAGGAGCGGAACAAGGCAGGGATTTTCATTTTGTGCAGGAAGGGCTGTTAAGTCCCCCAGCACGGGCTTGGATCCCCCTTCCCGCAAGTCAAAGCGGTTGAGCGGCGGCAAACGCCTGCGTCGCCACCAATCCCGACCGCCCGTCAATGCCCGCCATCACCAGATCGCGCACCGGCACGGCCGCCCGGTCGGCCAGAATCCCGCGCGCCAGATCGTCCATGCGCACAAAACGCACGCCGCGCGCCTTCAGCGCCGCCAACAGTTCGCGGAAAAGCGCGATCTTGCCCATGCCCTCGATCTCGGCGTGAAGCGTAAACACGTTGGGCCGGTCCTCGCGCAGCAAGCCCAGGTAATGCGCCACGATCTTGTCGTCGGGATACTCCGGCCGGCCCATCAGTTCGTCGAACGTCGGCAGCGTGCTGGGAATCTCCAGCGTCTGGTAAACGCGTCCGTCGATGCGCGGGAAAAACGACGATTCGCCGCGCGTGTCGCTCGCGTAAAGCAGCCTCGCCTCGTCGTAAACCTGCCGGCTGGCGGCGCACGCCTGCCAGCCCGGCGCGCCGGCGGTGGCGGCCTCGTCGCCGAAAATGCGACGGAACTCGGCGCGCGCGCGGCCGAATTCGGCGCGGACCTGCTCCACCGTCATGCCGAGCACGTAGTCCTGCCAGCGGAAGTGGTCGTGGCAATGGATTCCAACCTCAAACCCCTCGTCGCGCACGCGGCGGATGACCGCCTCGTTGCGCCGGCCGATGTGCGGGGCGGGCAGGAGGGTGCCGTTGAGCAACGTGCGCACGCCGTAGATCTGCACCACGCTGGTGCGGGAGACTTTTTGGAAAAAGCCCGGGCGGAACACGCGGCGGATCGCCTTGCCGGTGTTGTCCGGCCCGAGTGAAAACAAAAAGCAGGCCGGGACGTCGAACTCGCGCAGGAGCGCGTTCAACGCGGGCACACCGAGGCGCGTGCCGCGGTCCGTGTCCACATCGACTTTAAGCGCGAGAATCGGAGGCATGTCGGGACGCGCGGCTCAGGCCGGCGTGTTGCCGCCGACTTCCAGGTGGTAGTCGAGCGTGTGCTTGATGGCGGTGCGCAGGTCGACCTGCGGATTCCAGCCGAGGGCTTCCTTGGCGGCCTTGATCGAGGGCACGCGCGTCTGGATGTCCTGGTAGCCCTGGCCGAAATACTCCTGCGAGGAGGTGACGATGATCTTGGCCTGCTCCGCATGCTCGCGGTAGGCGGGATAGTCCTTGAACGCCTCGACGACGATCTTGGCGAGGTCGGCGACGGAGACGTTGTTGGCGGGATTGCCAAGGTTGAAGATGCGGCGCGAGGCGCAGCCGTTCTTGTTCTCGATGATGCGCAGGAGCGCGTCCACGCCGTCGCCCACGTAGGTGAACGAGCGGCTCTGCTTGCCGCCGTCGACGAGCTGAATGGGCTTTTTCAAGATCACGTTGCTGAGGAACTGGGTGAAGAGGCGCGAGCTGCCCTCCTTCGGCTCAAGGATGTCGTCGAGACGGGGCCCGATCCAGTTGAAGGGACGGAAGAGCGTGTAGTCCACCCCGTCGCGCTGGCCGTAGGCGTAGATGACGCGGTCGAGAAGCTGCTTCGAGCAGGCGTAGATCCAACGCTGCTTCTCGATGGGGCCGTAAACCATGTTGCTGGTCTCCTCGCTGAGCACCGTGTCGGGGCTCATGCCGTAGACCTCGGAGGTGGACGGGAAGATGATGCGCTTCTTGTATTTCGCGCACTTGCGGACGATGTCCAGGTTGGCCTCGAAATCGAGTTCGAAGACCTTGAGGGGATTTTGCACGTATTGCGCAGGATTCGCGATCGCGACGAGCGGGATGACCACGTCGCACTTCTTCACGTGATACTCGATCCACTCGCGGTTGATGGTGATGTCGCCCTCGACGAAGGTGAAGCGCGGGTTGCCGAGGACGTGGCCCAGCTTGTGATCACCGATGTCCATGCCGTAAACCTCCCAGTCTTTTTGCTTGAGGATCGTTTCGGTGAGGCAGCTGCCGATGAAGCCATTGGCGCCGAGGATGAGAACTTTGAGTGGCATAATGATTAAGGGAGGACTGGTTTCAGAAAGTGGCGGTCGGAAAAGAGGTCAGGATCTGGCCCGCGCGCAGCGCGGTGGCGGGGGTGCCGCGCCATTCGGAACGGGTGATCTCCAGCGCGCCGTCGCCGGTGGCGACGACCAGCGGATTGAGGGAAAGGATTTCGCCGGGCGCACCATGGCGCGCCGCGGGCGCCGCGGGCTCGGCCCACCAGATCATCAGGCGGGCGCCGCCGACGTCGGTGAACGCACCGGGATACGGATCGGTGACCGCGCGGATCAGGTTGAAAATCTGCACCGAACGGCCCGTCCAGTCGATGCGGCCGTCCTCGGGTTTGCGTCCGCCGAAGTAGGTCGCCCGCGACTCGTCCTGCGGAGTCTCCTTCGCGTTTCCGGCGAGGAGCGCGTCGATCTGGCGGGCGAGCACCGCGCGGGCGCAGGGCAGGACCTTGCGGAAAGCCTGCTCAGCGGTATCACGCGGGGAAATGTCCACGCCCTCCTGGTCCACGATGGCACCGGCGTCGGCGCTTTTCACCATGCGGTGAAGGGTCATGCCGATGCGCGGCTCGCCGTGGAGGACCGCCCAGTTGATCGGCGCGCGGCCGCGGTAGCGCGGAAGAAGCGAGCCATGCAGGTTCCACGCGCCGAGCCGGGGCAGCGCAAGGATTTTGGCCCCGATCATGTGGCGGTAGTAAACGGAGAGGATCAAATCGGGCCGGAGCGCCGCGATCTTCTCGCGCCACTCCGGCGTGTTGACGGACTCCGGCGTGAACACGGGAATTCCCCGCTCGCGCGCGGCGATCGCCGGGGTCTTGAACCAGATTTTTTCGTGAGGATTATCCTCGTGCGTGATCAGCGCCACGACGTCGTCGCCGCGCTCGAGCAGCAGTTCGAGACATGAGTAGCCGACTTCGCTGTAGCCGAAAAAGAGGATGCGGGGCTTCGACATGGCGGCGGTCACTCCTTGGTTTCGAGCACGTGGCTCACGTGGTAGCGGGCGCGGCCGCGCACGACCTGGTAGGTGCGGCCCACGTATTCGCCGATCAGGCCGATGCCCATCATGCACACGCTCAGCAGGAAGATGATGACGCCGAGCAGGGTGAACGTGCCGCCCTCCTCCGGACCGAGGAAGATGCGGCGGCCGGCGAGGATGAGCACGAGCACAAAGCTGCCGGATGCGCACAGACCGGCGAACATGGTGAACAGTTGCAGCGGCGAGGTGGTGAACGCCGTGATCAGGTCGAAGTTGAGCCGGATGAGCTTGTAGAGGGAATAGTTGGACACGCCCGCGTGCCGCTCCTCGTGCTTCACCGGCACCTCCGTGGGATTCTGCGACAACGTGTAGGCGAGCGCGGGGATGAAGGTGTTGACCGCGCCGCTGCGCACGATGGCCGCGACGACCTCGCGCGAATAGGCGCGCAGCATGCAGCCCTGGTCGGTCATCTCGATGTTGGTGGTCTTGCTGCGCACGACGTTGACCAGGCGCGAGGCGTAGCGGCGGAAGGCGCTGTCCTGGCGGTTCTGGCGCGCGCCGCCCACGCAGTCATGGCCGGCGTCGGTCGCGGCGAGAAGCTTGGGGATCTCCTCGGGCGGGTTTTGCAGATCGGCGTCGAGCGTCACGACCACGTCGCCGCGCGCGCGCTCGAAAGCCGCCATGATGGCCATGTGCTGGCCGTAGTTGGCGTTGAACTCGATCACGCGCGTGACATCGGGCCGGAGCGCGTGCTGGGCGGCGAGCAGTTCGCGCGAGCGGTCGGCGCTGCCGTCGTTGGTGAACAGGATCTCGTAGCGGCGCCCGAGGCCGTCGAGCACGGGGTAGAGCCGCTTGAACAACAGCGGGAGATTGGCCTCCTCGTTGAACACGGGAATGACCACGGAGAGCGGCAGAACGGCGGCGGAGTTGTTCATGAAGCGACGGGGGACGACAAAATCGCGGAGAGCGCGGCGGACACGCGGCCGACCTCGGCCTCGGTCATGGTCGGGAACAGCGGCAGCGTGAGGATGCGGCGGCAGACGGACTCGGCCTTGGGGAAATCGCCCTCTTTCCAACCGAGGCGGCGGTAGAGCGCGAAGAGGTGGATCGCCGGATAATGCACGCCGGAGCCGATGCCGGCGGCCTGAAGCCGCGCCATGACCTCGGCGCGCGTCAGCGCGAAACCCTCGGGCAGCACGACCTGGAACATATGCCAGTTGGCCTGCGTGAAATCGGCGGGCGGGAAGCCGAGACCGGACGCGCGCAGCGCCGGTGTGTCGAGCAGCTTGAAATAAAGGCGCGCCAGTTCGCGACGGCTTTCGGTGAACTCGTCGAGCCGGGCAAGCTGGCCGAGGCCGACGCGCGCAGCCACGTCGGTGAGGTTGAATTTTCCGCCGAGCACCTCGACCTCCATGCCGTCGAGGCCGGAGCGCACCACGCCCTGCAGGCGGTATTGTTCGGCGAGCTTCGTCTCGCGCTCGTCATTGAGGACCAAACAACCACCCTCGATGGACGTGATGTTTTTGTTGGGATGAAAACTGAATGAAACGAAGTCGCCGAACGCACCGATGCGGCGACCCTTCCAGCTGCTGCCGAAGGACTGCGCGGCGTCCTCGACCACGCGAAGGTTGTGTTTCTTCGCGAGGGCGTGGAGCCGGTCGCGATCCACCGGCAGCCCGGCAAGATCGACCGGGATGATGGCGCGCGTGGCCGGAGTGATCGCGGTTTCGACGCGGTCGAGGTCGATGTTGTGCGTGATCGGATCGATATCGACGAATACGGGCCGCGCACCGACCTCAAGGATGACGTTGCTCGTCGCCACCCAGGAGAGCGGCGTGGTGATCACTTCGTGGCCCGGGCCGATGCCGGCGATGCGCAGCGCGATCTCCATCGTGCACGTGCCGGAGTTGAAGACGCGCACGGGACGGCCGCCAAAATACGCGGAGAGCTTCGCCTCGAAGGCCTTCACCTGGGGGCCCGACGTGATCCAGCCGGAACGCAGAACGTCGGCGACGCCCGCGATGGTCTCCTCGTCGAGGGTCGGGCGCGTGAGCGGAATGGGCGGGGCGAAAACCGGCTGGGCGGACGGGGCGGAACTCATGGCGAGGAAAGAGCTGGGGCTTGGTTGACGACGAGCACGTTGCGCGACGTCTCGGCGAGCACGCGGCAGGGCAGCTTGGCAGCGTCCCAACGGGCCAGGGCGTTGCGCGTCACTACCGCGTAAGCCGTGGCCGGCTGCGTCCAGCGCTGCGCAAACGTCGCGTTGTCGATGAAGCGGGCGGCGGTCGCGTCGGGCTCGGCGTCGATGCCGAAGGAAAGCTCACCGCGGTAGTCCACCACGTTGACCAGCCGGTCGAGATACACCGGCAGGTCCTGCGAATACATGCCGACATTGTAAACCTCGTCGCCGGGCGCGAGGCGGGGCTTGAGCACGAGCGCCAGTTCCTTGGTCGAGCGCGTGTCGAACGCCTTGCCGACAAAATTAAACGGCAGATAAAACGCCGTGCACATCGCGAGCGCCGCGACGAGCGCGCCCCGCGCCGTCCCGCGAACGAGACAGGCGCCGACCGCCGCACCGCCGACGGCCAGAACCGCCGCGAGCGTCCATCGCCACGGTATCAGCGTGACGGCCAGCTCCGGGTATTTGGCCGGAACGGGAGCCAACGTCACCGCCGCGGCCGCCACCACCGCCAGACCCGCCAGCGTCCACAGGCCCGCGCGCAATCCTCGGGCGCCCTGGTCGGCCGCCTGCCAGGCACCGGCCAGATAGCCGCCGATCAACACCGCCGCCGCCGGGAACACCGGGAGGATGTAGGGGATCAGCTTCGAGTCGGACTTGGAGAAAAACAGCGTGATGAAGCCGATCCAGATCACCAGGAACCAGGCCTCCGCCCGTTCCCCTCGTCCGCGCCAGCCGCCGGCCAGCGCCCGACGCAGCGCCTGCCCGCCGAACGCCACCCAGGGAAACAGGCCCAGCAGCAGCACCGGGATAAAAAACCACCACGGCTCGTAGCGTCCGTGGATCTTCGTCGTGAACCGCAGGTAGTGTTCGTGGACAAAGTAAAACCAAGCGAAATCGTGCTCCTTGACCGGCGCGTGGTTGGCGAGTTGCGCCAGCACATGCCACGGCACCGCGATGCCCAGCAGCACCAGCGTGCCGGCGACCGGATAAAACGGCCACAGCGCCCGCCAGCGGTTGAGCGCCAGCACCCACACGAACGCCACCGCGCACGGCAGCAGGAATCCGATCAGCCCCTTCGTGAGCACCGCCAGCGCCATGCTCGCGTAAAACGCCAGAAACAGCCAACGCCGCGCCGCGCCCGGCGGCCGCCGCACCGCGAACAGAAAGGCGAACAACGCCGCGCTGATCGTCACCGCCACCGCCATGTCCAGCAGCACGATCTGCCCGAGTGCGAAATACAGCAGCGAGGTCGCCAGCACCCCCGCCGACCACCACCCGGCCGCCCGGCCGTAAAGCGCGCGCCCCGCCGCGTAGGCCAGCAGCACGCCCGCGAGCGCGAACGCCGCGTTGCCCGCGCGCGCCGTGAACTCGTTCACGCCGGCGACTTCATAGGTCAGCGCCGACAGCCAATACATCAGGGGCGGCTTCTCGAAATATTTCACGCCGTTCAGCCGCGGCGTCACATAATCACCGGTCGCCGCCATCTCACGCGGGATCTCCGCATAGCGGCCCTCGTCCGGATTGTTCAGCGGACGCACCCCGAGGAACATAAAGTAAAACACGCCGACCACGACCGCCAGCAGGAGCAGGTCGCGCCACCAGGTCGCGACGGTCTCGCGTCCGTCCAGTCCGGCGACTCCGTCCTCGGTTGACCCAAACCCCGCCATCACGCGCATCCCCCGGCGTGGATACCATGGCCGGCCTTCGGTCGCACGGTGTTCAAGCGAAGCGCTTGGGGGGCAGGAGGCGTCATGCGATGCATTTTCATCTAAAAATACCGAAAACTTACGACAAAATTATGAACCCAAGGTGAAGTTGACGTGAATTTTTGTTCATCTGTCCATCCCCGCCCGCGCCCTCCGCGCTTGCCTCGTCGCCGGACGCGACGCCACATTGCCCGCCCATGCCCGCCAGCCATCCGTTCATCTTCGTCTGCGGAGCCGATGACTTCCTCGTCAACCGGACGGGCAAGGCGCGCTACGACGAGCTGACCAAGGACGTGACCGACGAGTTCGCCCGCGAGATCATCAGCGGGTTCGCCAACAACGTCGGCGAGGTCGAGAGCGCCCTCAACCGCTTCCGCGAAAGCGTGCAGACCGTCTCGATGTTCGGCGGCAAACGCGTCGTCTGGTTCAAGGACGTCAATTTCCTCGCCGACTCCGTCACCGGCCGCGCCGAGAGCACGCTCAAGCTCGTCGAGGATCTCCAGGAACTCCTCGCCAAGGTCGATCCGGAGCAGGTCGCCGTGGTCATCACCGCCGCGCCCGTGGACCGCCGCCGTGCGTTTCCCAAGTGGTGCGAGAAGACCGGCGACTTCAGCCTCGTGGGCGGCGACGGCGACAACGCCGCCGAATCCCTCGCCGGCGTCATCCTTGCCGAGGCCCGCGAACTCGGCGTCACCTTCGGCGAAGGCGCCGCGCAACTCCTCCTCGCCAAGGTCGGCGCCAACACCCGCCTGCTCATCGAGGAGACGCGCAAACTGGCGACGTTTGCACCCGCCAACGTCATCGAGGAAGCCCACGTCGCCGAGCTCACCGCCAACACCGCCGAGGGCGACTTTTTCGAGGCGGCGGAGGCGTTCTTCGCGGGCAACCTCACCTGGACGCTCGCCGCGCTGCACCACCACTTCTTCACCGGCGGCGACGCCCGCCCGATCATCAGCGCCCTGCAAAACCGCAACCGCATCCTCCTGCAGGTGCGCGCGCTGGCCGACGCCGGCGAGGTGCGCGTGGGCCCGCGCGGTCTCGACGGCCTGCCCAAGGCCGCGACGACCTACGGCCGCCACTTCGTCGGCGCGACCGAGAAGAGTTCGTTCAACCTTTTCAGCCAAAACGCCTGGTATGTCGGCAAACTCGCCGGCACGGCCAAGCTCCCGACCCTGCGCCGCCTGATCGACAACCAGCAGGAGTTCATCCGCGCCTTTGAGGAGATCGTGCAGCGCCCCGACGAGCAGGAGGAAGTGTTGCGCGAGATGGCCGTCCGCTGCCTCTCCGCCTAGGCGCAGCCCCGGCCTCACGCCGTGATTCCGATCATCCACGATTAACCGCGTAATCTGCGGCCTATGGCTCCGGCATCCGTGCCCATCCGTAAAATCCGTGGTTTAAAAATCCGAGGCTTGGCGCTCGCGAACCATCCGCATCCTCGCCCATCCGTAAAATCCGTGGTTAAATTCGGATGGCAACGGTCCACAACCCCAGCGTTGCACCCGCCCGTCGCGCCCGCTTGCCTACCCGTTTTCATCATGTCGTCCGCCATTCCCAACGTCCTCGCCGAACGCTACGCCTCGCCGCTCATCAAAGACATCTGGTCGCCCACCGGACGCATCACCATTGAGCGCGATTACTGGATCGCCGTCATGAAGGCCCAGCGCGACCTCGGCCTGCCCATCCCCGCCAAGGCCATCGCCGCCTACGAAAAGGTGAAGGACCAGATCGATCTCGCCGACATCGACGCCCGCGAACGCGTCACCCTCCACGATGTGAAGGCCCGCATCGAGGCCTTCAACGCCCTCGCCGGCCATGAGTCCATCCACCTCGGCCTCACCTCCCGCGACCTCACCGAAAACGTCGAGCAGCTCCAGATCGCCCGCTCCCTCGAGGTCGTGCGCATGAAGACCGCCGCCGCGCTCCTGAAGCTGTCCAAGCGCGCCAAACAATACCGCACGGTCATGCTCACCGGCCGCACGCACAACGTGCCCGCCCAGCCGACCACCCTCGGCAAGCGTTTCGCCATGTTCGGCCAGGAGCTCCTCGCCGCCTTCACCGGCCTCGACGAAATCACCGCGCGCTATCCGGTCCGCGGACTCAAGGGCGCCGTCGGCACCCAGCTCGACCAGCTCACGCTCTTCAACGACGCCAAGAAAGTCGCCCGCCTCGAAGCCGGCATCATCAAACACCTCGGTTTTAAAACCACGCTCAACGCCGTCGGCCAGGTTTACCCGCGCTCCCTCGACTTCGAGGTCGTCTCCGCCCTCCACCAGGTTGGCGCCGCCGCCGCCAGCTTCGCCACCACCCTCCGCCTCATGGCCGGCCAGGGCCTGCTCACCGAAGGCTTCCAAAAAGGCCAGGTCGGCTCCTCCGCGATGCCGCACAAGGTCAACGCCCGCAACTGCGAGCGCATCTGCGGTTTCTCCACGATTCTCTCCGGCTACGTGACGATGACCGGTGCCCTCTCCGGCCACCAGTGGAACGAAGGCGACGTTTCCTGCTCCGTCGTCCGCCGCGTCGCGTTGCCCGACGCCTTCTACGCCATCGACGGCCTCCTTGAAACCCTCCTCGCCGTCCTCAACCAGATGGATGTGTTCGAGGCCGCCATCGCCGCCGAGATCCAGCGCCAGCTCCCCTTCCTCGCCACCACAACGATCCTCATGGAAGCCGTGAAAGCCGGAGTCGGCCGCGAAACCGCCCACCTCGCCATCAAGGAAAACGCCCTCGCCGCCGCCAAGGCCATCCGCACGGGCGAAGGCGAAAGCGACTTGGTCAAACTCCTCGCCGCCGACGCCCGCCTCGGCCTCTCCGAAAAGTCCCTCCGCGCCATCCTCAGCGACGCCAAACGCTTCATCGGCGCCGCCCCGCAGCAAGTGGACACCTTCGTCGCCACCGTAAAGACCGCCACCCGCAAGGTGACGGGCGCCGCCAGCTACGAGCCGGGCAAGCTGCTCTGAGTCATCCGTTCCCAAGGCCATGAACCCCGCTGCGGCCACGCCGCCACCATCGATGCCCGCAGTGCCGTCTCCCGACCGCACACTCCGCGACCTCGACTTCGGCTGCCGCATCGGGTTCCTCGTATTGACCTTGATCCTCGGCTACTGCGCCGTGCGCCTGTCCTGGTCATTCTCAGCAGGTTCTGCGCATACATTTTTGTCCGGGATGCTCAAAGGCTCACCGCAGCCTCTCAGCTTGAAAATTGCTCAAGCGATCAATTCGCAGTTGATCGCGTTGAGTGCGACACTGCCCGTCGCCGCCGGAATCGTGGCGTTTACGGTGCGCCGTCCAATCACGGCCTTGCTGATCATAGCCGCCTGCAATCTGGGCCTCGCGCTGATTTCGATCCTGCTCGGCACCGCCATCATGGACACGCTCGGCCAAATCATGGAATCGCTCGTCTGACGAGGCGAAGAGAGCCCCAAAACGACGCCCCCGGCACCCTCGGTCGGCTGGCCCGCGCAACCGCTTACTTCCCCGCCCGAAACTGCACCGTCGGCGTCGATGCACCCAGGTATTTTTTCTCGAACTCACGCCCGGCATCCTGTCCTTCGGCGATCCATTTGAGTTCATCCTCGCGCACTCGTCTCGCGAGCGCCTCTCCTGCCGCCTGTGCGGCCGACATTGCCTGCTTCAATTTTTTAAAATCGGGCGCCGCTTTCGACGAATAGTTCGAATCGGCCTCCTTGATTTTCTGGTTCAGCCGCTCCGTAGCCGTCTTTTCGCCATAAAAATCACGGGCGAGCGCATAAGCCTGATCCGCCATGTGCACGGCATTCTTAAGCGGATTCCCCTGCTCCAGAATATCGCCGAGCGCCTCCAGCAACACCGGGTTCCGGTGATCGGCAAACAGCATCATGCCCAACACCCCGCGCAACGCGGCGCCCCGGGCGTCTTCCTCCATCCATCCGGAGATCTTGCCCTGCCTGAACATAATGAACTCCGCATAATTTTCCCGCAGCTTGTTGGTGATCTCCGCCGGCATCCCCTCCGTTACCTCCGGCAGGCTCGCAGGGTTGGCCCGCAACATCAGGTGCTCGACCAGCCACAGCTGGTATTTCTCCCGGCCAAAGTGGGCATCGGGATTAATGGCCAACGCCATTTGCAGCCATCTCCGACTCGCCGGCAGATCGCCGGTATAGATCGTAAAGGTGCCCAGATTCGAAAGAGTTTCGTAACGCTTCGGCTCGATCGCCAGCGACTCCATCATCACCTGAATCGCTTCTTGGTGCCCTCCCAGCTTGTGGAGGGCAACCGCGAGATCATCACGCAAAGCCGCGTTGCGGGGCTCCTGCACCAAAAGCGCACGGACGCGCTCGATCCGCCAAGTATAGAATTCGGACGAGTGTCGCGGAAAGTTCCCGCCCATCACGTCGAGCATCCCCGGAAACCGGGCCTGCTCCATCGCCAGCGTATCGCTGTCCCAGATGCACGCGCGGCTCTCGGCAAAGCCGCTCAACAAAACCACCATGAGTGCAAACCAGCGACCATACCGAGAGGGGAGCCAAAGCATGCGCATTTTTAGATACTGCGCTAACGACCAAGGCGAGCGCATCCACCATTCCGTTGAAAGCACCCGCACCACCCGAACTTTGGGTTTGCCAGTGCCGCCCGCCCGCCGACACCCTGCCGGTTCACGTTCTCTGTTCACTCCCTTTTTTAACAACCCATACACGCCATGTCTGAAGAACTCGTAGGTAATGCCCTGGTCGGTCAGTCCGGCGGCCCGACGGCCGTCATCAACGCCAGCGTGGCCGGCGTCATCGCCGAGGCCCTCAACAACAACGAGATTGAAGAGATCTACGGCACCCTCAACGGCGTGCTCGGCATCCTTCAAGAGGACCTCATCGACCTCGCCTCCGAGTCCCAGCAGACCATCCGCGGCCTCAAGCACACCCCCGGCGCCGCCCTCGGCACCTGCCGTTACAAGCTCAAGAAGCAGGCCGATTTCGAGCGCGTCCTCGAGGTCTTCAAGGCCCACAACATCCGCTATTTCTTCTACGCCGGCGGCAACGACTCCCAGGACACCGCCGACAAGATCTCCAAGCTCGCCCAAGAGCAGGGCTACGCCCTCCGCGTCATCGGCATTCCGAAGACCATCGATAACGACCTGCCCGTCACCGACCACTGCCCCGGCTACGGCTCCGTCATCAAATACATCTCCACCACCGTCCGCGAGATCGCCTGCGACAACGACGCCATGGGCCAGCACGATCTCGTCCAGATCGTCGAGGTCATGGGCCGCAACGCCGGCTGGATCGCCTCCGGCGCCTCCCTCGCCAAGTGCAAGGACCACCCGCACGACGCCCCCCACGTGATCCTC
>Ga0207648_10004938_pt1 | contig 13570 bp, 15 predicted proteins | sample KBSMisM32_FD_184310 | JGI IMG/M metagenome (GOLD analysis project Ga0207648, IMG submission 184310) | Miscanthus rhizosphere microbial communities from Kellogg Biological Station, Michigan, USA - KBS Miscanthus M3-2 (SPAdes) (version 2) | ecosystem: Host-associated > Plants > Roots >...
ACACCGGGGTCGAACTGCCCGATGTCGTGCACGACATCGCCTGGTGCGGCTCGGCGTGGTCCGCCGACGACGGGTCGATCTTCTACGTCACCGCCAACGAGGCCATGCGCCCGTATCGGGTGTGGCGACACGACCTCGGTACACAGCAAGCAGACGACACGTTGGTGTTCGAGGAGACCGACGAACGCTTCTACGTCTCACTCGACCTCAGCCGCAGCCGCGAATGGATCATCATCGACAGCCGCTGCAAGACGTTCAGCGAGGTACTGCTGATCCCGGCTGACGACCCGAAGCAATCGCCGCTGACCGTGAAACCACGAACGGAAGATCTCGAGTACGCCTTCGATCACTGGGGTGATCGGTTCGTGATCCTCACCAACCTCGACGCCGAGGACTTCCGGGTGATGACCGCGCCGCTCGATCGACCCGACGACTGGACCGAACTGGTCGCCCACGAATCGGGCCGCCGTGTGGTGGCCACCGAGCCGTTCGCGACACACCTCGTGCTCCACGAGTGGTACCAGGCGCAGCAGCGGCTGCGGGTGCTGTTTCGCGCCGGCGGTGAGCGTGTATTCGACCTCGGCAGCGAGCCGCACGAAGTCGAGATCGATGCGAACCCGGAGTGGGACGCCACGACCTTCCGCTACCGATACCAGTCGCTCACGACCCCGCTGACGATCTTCCAAGAAGACGTGCGCACGGGCGAACGGACGATGTTGAAGCAGACACCCGTGCCGGGCGTCGACCTGTCGAACTACACCGCGACGCGTCAGTGGGCGCCGTCGCACGACGGAACGTTGGTGCCGGTCGATCTCGTGCATCGCGTCGACACTCCCATCGACGGCACGGCCCCGTGTCTCGTCTACGGCTACGGCAGCTATGAAGCGTCGGAGCCGCCGTGGTTCAGCCCCGCTCGTCTGTCGTTGCTCGACCGCGGATTCGTCTGGGCGCTGGCCCACCCCCGCGGTGGCGGCGAACTCGGACGGCGCTGGTACCTCGACGGCAAGCTGCTCAACAAGCGCAACACGTTCCTCGACACGATCGCCGTCACCGAACACGTCATCGCCAACCTGTGGGCCCACCGCGACCGAGTCGCCATCCGAGGCGGAAGTGCCGGCGGCCTGCTCGTCGGTGCGTGCATGACCATGCGGCCGGAGTTGTTCGCCGCGGTAGTGGCCGAGGTGCCCTTCGTCGACGTCGTCACGACGATGTACGACACCGCCCTACCGCTGACCATCACGGAGTGGGACGAATGGGGCAACCCAGCAAGCGAGCCGCTGGCCAGTTACATGCTGAGCTACTCCCCCTACGACCAGACCACTGCGCGCGACTACCCGGCGGTGTTCATCACTGCCGGCCTCAACGACGTTCGCGTCAGCTACCACGAGCCGGCGAAGTGGATCGCCAAGTTGCGCGCGGTTCGCACCAACGCCGAGCCGTTGCTGATGCGCTGCGAGATGGGCGCGGGCCACGCCGGGCCGAGCGGCCGCTACGACGCCTGGCGCGAGGAGGCACGCACGCTGACGTTCCTCATCGCCGTCGTGTGACCGAGACCCCCCGATCACGACCCGATCGCGACCACGGCCGCCACGACGATCAACACCCCGTTGCGTACGACGTTGCCCCAGCCGATCGGTCTCGCCGACAGCGCCCCGAAGCACGCACACGGCGGACGGCGGCCCTGCACCAAACGGACGACGAGCACGACCGTGAACGCCAGCAACAACAACGCGGCGACGATCGCTACAGCTCGGCGGGCGAGTTGAGCGATCAACAGCGCACCGACGACCAGTTCGACGATCGGTAGTGCAGCGGCGACCGCGCCCGGCACACCGAGATCGGCGGACTGCGTGCGCCACTGACCGGGCGCCGAAAGCTTGAGCACTCCCGCGACCACGAACACCGCGCCGAGCAGCACGCTGGCGACGACGATCACCACGCCACGCTAGGCAAGATCGACGGTGAGTCCTTCCGATGCCGCGATGACCTCGACACCGCGCGGGGCGCCGACCGCGCATGCGCACTCCAGCAACTCGTCGAGGTCGTCGTCGCGGCGCGACGGATCGTGATGGAACAGAGCGAGGCGCTTGACACCGGTCTCGGCGGCGAGCCACACGGCGTAATCGATCGTGCAATGACCCCACGTCGACTTGGCCTTGAACTCGCTCTGTGTGTACTGCGCGTCGTGGATCAGGAGATCGACGCCACTGACGAGTTCGAGCGCGCTCGGCGATGCTCCGTAGGTGCCGTCGAACGGCTGCTGATGATCCGACAGGTAGGCGACCGAGTGCCCTTGATATCCGACGCGGAAACCGAGCGTGGAGCCGAGGTGCGGAATGAGCCGAGCCATCACGTCGAACTCGCCGATGGAGAATTCGGAATCCGCTGTGTCGTGGAAGCGCACGGTGCCCGGCAACTCGTCGACACTGACCGGGAAAAGGGGTGGGCGGATGGTGCAGTTCACCACCTCTTCCAACGATCGACCGTCCTCCTGTGCCGGGCCGTACACGTCGAGGCTCGCGCCTTCGTTCAACAGCGGCACGAAGAACGGCAGACCCTGCACGTGATCCCAGTGGAGATGACTGAGTAGACAGTTGCCGGCAAACGGACGATCGGTCGGCACCTTCTTGCCGAAGTACCGAAGGCCCGTGCCCATGTCGAGCAACAGCGGGTCTTGACCCGGTGCCTCGATCGACACGCACGACGTGTTGCCGCCGTAGCGCCGGATGTCGTCGCTCTGGCACGGCGTCGAGCCCCGCACACCATGGAACGTGACTTTCATCGCGGCGTGTTCCTCAAGACCGGCACGTTACGCCCCGATTCTTCTGAAACGAAAGCCCAGGTGGCGTGACGTGCGTCGCATCTTGCTACCTTCCTCGAATGGCCAATGATGCGACCCCGCATTCCGACAGGCCCGCGCTGCCCGACGGTCTCGTCGTCGTCGTCAAGCGCGAGTGCGAGACGTGCCAGATGATCGCTCCGCTGTTGCGTCATTTCGACGCCACGGTCTACACCCAAGACGACCCTGAATTCCCACCGGACGTGTCGCCCATCCACGACTCGGACCTGTCGGTCAGTTGGCATCACGAGATTGAAACAGTTCCGACGCTCATTCGCATCATCGATGGAGAAGAAATGGAGCGAACCGTCGGATGGTTGCGTTCCGACTGGCAACGAATCACCGGCATCGACACGCTCGGCGACGAGCTGCCCGCGATGCGTCCCGGATGCGGCTCGATGAGCGTCGACCCGAACCTCGTCGACGTCCTGCGGGCGCGGTTCGGCGACAGCGCGCTGAAGTCGCGGCGAATCGAACTGGCCGACCTCGACGACGAGATGGAGGTGCTGTTCGAGCGCGGCGTCACCGACGGCCTTCCGGTCGTGCCGCCGACGGAGCAGCGCGTGCTGCGGATGTTGGAAGGAACGACACGCAGACCCGACGACGTCGTCGCCGTCGTCGCACCGGATCTCGTCGAGGTCACCGTCGAGAAGGTCGCGATCAACGCGGTGATGGCGGGCTGCAAGCCCGAATACCTGCCTTGGGTCATCACGGCGCTCGAGGCGGTCTGCACGGACGAGTTCAACATCCACGGCGTGCTCGCCACGACCATGCCGGTCGGTCCGGTGTTGATCTGCAACGGCCCGGGCACGCGCGCGATCGGAATGAACAGTGGCGTCAACGTCTTCGGTCAGGGCAACAGGGCGAACTCGACCATCGGCCGCGCCGTGCAACTCGTCGTGCGCAACATCGGCGGCGGCCGCCCGGGTGAGGTGGACCGCGCCGCGCACGGGAATCCCGGCAAGGTCGGTTTCTGCTTCGCCGAGGACGAGGCCGGATCGCCGTTCACGTCGCTGGCGGTCAGCCGTGGCTTCTCCGCCGACGACAACACGGTGACCGTGTTCGCCGGCGAAGGCCCACGCGTGATCGTCGACCAGCTGGCGCGCGATCCGAATCATCTGGCCAACACCTTCGCCGCCTGTCTGCGCACGGCACACCATCCGAAGCTCGTGATCGGCTTCGATTGCGTGCTCGTCGTCGGGCCCGAGCACGGGCACGTCTTCGCCGAGGCCGGGTGGGACCGCGATCGACTGTTGTCGGAACTGCATGCTCGGCTGCAGATCCCCGGCGCCGACCTCGTTCGTGGCGCGGCCGACATGGCTGAGGGCGTGCCCGATTGGCTCGCCGGCGAAACCCTGGGCAAGTTCCGACCCGACGGCCTGTTGCTGGCCTACGCAGGTGGAGGAGCCGGCTTGTTCTCTGCAATGATTGGGGGCTGGGCCAACGGGTCGACCGGATCCCGCCCAGTGACTCGAAGGGTTGTGCCGTGACCAGGCTGCTGCTCGATCCGACCAGCGAACGCACAGTGCTGCAGCGCTCGCTGTTGCCGCGCCCGGCCACACTCCAGGGCAAGACCGTCGGCCTGCTCGACATCTCCAAGCCTCGCGGCGACGTGTTCCTGAATCGGCTCGAGCAACGATTGAGCGAGCTCGGCGCCGAAGTGTTGCGGTTCAAGAAGCCGACGTTCACCAAGCCAGCGCCGGTCGACCTGCGCCACGAGATCGCCACCAAGTGCGAAGTCGTGATCGAGGCACTTGCCGATTGAGGCAGTTGTACGTCGTGCAGTGTGCACGACATCGTTGATCTCGAAGGCCGTGGCGTTCCGGCCGTGTTCGTCGCGTCCGCACAGTTCGTCGACGCCGCCGAAGCACAGTCGGAGTCGCTGGGCTTCCCCGCGGTTGCCCGTGTCTTCACGCCACACCCGATCCAGGATCGGACGGACGAGGAGATGGAGAGCTACGCCGACGCGGCCTTCGACGAGATCGTCGCCGCGATCACCACCGCGGCTCGCTAGCAGTCGATCGCGGCGCGCATGGCCGCACACACCTCGTGCCAACGACCGCTAGCGAGAGCGCCGACCTGACGTGTCAGGAGTGACTTTCGAATCGTCTTGACATTGTCGAGATTGGCGACGCAATCCGTGGGCATTCCCTCGGCACGAGAGACCGCCACCTCCGCGGCAACGCCGCGAGTCCGCGTGGTGAGCGGCGCAACGAGGACCGAGTGCAACACCGGAATTGCACGCGGCCGTGTCAGCACGAGGTACGGCCGTCCTTTCTCGTCGGGCAGGTCTGCCCACCAGATCTCACCCTGCGTCATGACAGTGCAGACCAGTCGTCGTCGCCATCGAGATCCCATGACTGGAAGGGAATGTCCGCCATTTCCTCTTCGGTCTGTGGCATTCGCGTGTAGGCGTCGACGTACTGCTCGTCGATCTGACGTCTCCGCTCTTGGTCGATCAGACGCTTGAGCGCTTCTCGCATGGCCTCGGCACGGCTGTCGTAATCCAAGCGGAGCACGACCCAATCGAGATCGCGCAACAACTCATCTGGTAGTCGAATCGCCAGCTGTGTTGACATGCAAACAGCGTACCATCATGGTAGACACATTGTATACTCATCGACGACCACCAGGCCGTCCGCGGCGAGTGCCTCCACCAATCGATCGGCCCGCTCGGCACTGCATTTCATCACCATCGAGGCGGCGTCGCGGCTGACCGCTCCATCGACCAGGGCCTTCATCAGACGGCCGCGAGCCTGTCGATCGCTGCCATCGAAGCGCGCCTGGGCTCTGCTCACGCCCGCCGAACCCGGCGCGGGATCCTCACCCACTCCGTGCCACGCACAACGAGTCTCCAACGGACACTGCCGGCAACTCGGGGCGACAGGCCGGCACAGGACAGCGCCGAGATCCATGAGGCACTGGTTCCACGCCCACGACTCGCCGGGAGGAACCGCAGCATCGGCAACGGCCTGGGCCTGGCGCGTGGTCAACCGAGATCCGCACGTCCGCGCCAGAACACGGGCGATGTTGGTGTCGACGACGCCGAGCTCACGATCGAACGCGAACACCAGCACCGCACGCGCCGTGTACGGGCCGACGCCGGGAAGATCGAGCAACTCGTCGAGCTCGTTGGGGAACTCTCCCGCCTGCGCGATCTGTTGCGCGGCAGCATGAAGGTTCTTGGCCCGACGGGGATATCCGAGTCCTTGCCACAGCCGCAGCACATCGCCGAGTGGTGCTGCCGCGCACGCCGCCGGCGTCGGGTACGCGTCCATGAACGCCGACCACTTGGGGATCACCCGCAGCGCCTGCGTCTGCTGCAGCATCACCTCGCTGACGAGGATGGCCCACGGGTCGCGGGTCCGCCGCCACGGCAGGTCACGCAGTCGTGGCAGGCCCCACTTCAGGAGGTCAGTCGGCCCAGACGTCGACATCGTCGTACGGCCGCCGGCGCGGCGGCATGCTGTCGCGCGTCCACACCATCAGCCGTCGCCGGAAGTAGCACACCTCCTGGCCGTGCTGATTGAAGCCCTTGCTCTCGACGGTGACGATCCCACGATCGGGTTTCGACTTGGAGGGTTGCACGTCGAGCACGCGCGTCTCGGCGTGGATGGTGTCGCCGTGGAACGTCGGGAACTTGTGTTGCAACGTCTCGACTTCGAGGTTGGCGATCGCTGCGCCACTGATGTCGGGGACGCTCATACCGAGCACGAGTGAGTACACGAGGTTGCCGACGACGACGTTGCGACCCTGCACCGAGTCGGCGGCGAACCACTCGTTCGTGTGCAGCGGATGGTGGTTCATCGTGATCATGCAGAACAGATGATCGTCGTACTCGGTGATCGTCTTGCCAGGCCAGTGCTTGAAGATGTCGCCGACGACGAAGTCCTCGAGGCAGCGTCCGAAGGGTCGCTCGTGCGAAGTCATCCCTCGACAGTACCTATGACTGGTCGTCGTGGTGATCGTCGCGGGGCAACTCGACGGTCGGGTCGGTGGCAGCCTTGCGCCGCTGCGCGAAGCGCACCGAGAAGTCGAGAGCACGCTCGTCGTTCGTGGTCTGGGCGGCGATGTCGCGCAGACGCGCCAAGCGGTCCCGCCGCCTGATGCTCCATGGACCGACGCGCAGGCTGCCGTACAGCACGCCGCCCAACACGATGGGGAAGAAGAACTGAGCGAGCCGGTAGGTCGCCACGCCGAGCACGGCAGTCGATCTCGGCACACCGAAGCCGACCAGAGCACTGGGCAGGGCGATGTCGATGATGCCGAGCCCGCCCGGGGTGATCGGTATGACGGCCAAGACGTTGGCGAGACCGAAGGCGACGATCAACGCATCGAAGTCGAGTGTTGTCCCGAACGCCCGCAGGAAGACCCACAGTGCCGCGGCGTCGAGGATCCAGTTGGCCGCCGCCCAGCCGAGCACCCGCAACAGCAGGACGCGGTCGCCGGCGAGATCGTCGAGCCGCATTCCGATGTGGCGCACGCCGGCCGCCGTGCGATCCTCGTTGAGGCGGAGGTGGCGCGCGATCCAGCGGAGCATCTTCTCGGCGCGGCCCTGTCCCTCCATCAGTCCGAAGACGATGCCGCCGGCAATCAACATCAACACGATGCCGGAGATCGCCGCTGTCGAATAGCCGGGGTTGACGCCGCGAATCGGGATCGACACCATCAGCGCCAGCCAGAAGATCACGTTCAGCACGACCGCAGAACCGAGGCCCGCAGTCGCAATGGCGAACCCGGCGTCCGGACCGTTCACACTGGACAGCGTCATCAAGCGATAGCCCATCGCCGAGCCGGCCGCGCTGCCTCCCGGCACGATGCTGGACAACGCCTTGGTGCTCATCTGGATGCGGAACAAGCGCATACGCGAGATCTTCTCCCCCTCTTCGCCGAGCGCCGCTCTTGTCAGCAACGTGTACGCGAACAAGGCCGCGAGCTCGAGCAGCAGGCCCAGGCCCAACAGTGCCGGATTGACCTTCGACAGCTTGCTGGCTGCCTCCCGAACGCCGGGAACGACGGTCACCGCGGCGAAGTAGATGATCGTGACCCCGGCAAGGAGTTTCAGCGTGAAACGAAACGGTCGGAACCGGCGGGGCCGCGGCGGCCCGCCCGTATCGTCGGGTGACACACGCGGCAGTTCACCGGTCGCGGGGTCATCCGACTCGATGGCCATTGCCTACTGCTTAGCCCAAAACAGCGCCGAACGCGGGCGATGACACCGGCCGAGGCGGTGACCTTCGCGGGCCGTTCTCAAGTATCTGCGGGACCTTTGCCGATATCTTCCTGTGAACGAACGAGGGAGAATGCAATGAAGAAGTTGATCATGGTGGGCGCGTTTGCGCTGCTCGCCGCATGCGGTAGCAGCTCGAACGGTGTGTCCGTCGGTACTCAGCCGGCCGGCGCCTCCGACACCACATCGGCTTCTGCAGCCACTACTCCCGCTGCCGACGACACCGCGACGACGGCCGCGGGATCCAGCGACACCATCAATGTCAACGACTTCTCGGAGATGCCGCCGAAGTGCATCGAGCTGCTCGGCAAGTTCCTGAAGAAGATCGAGCCGACCGTCTCGCAGATCGACTGGAACACGGCCACAGTTGCGGAGTTCGAGGAGTTCAGCAAGCAGTTCCAGACCGACTCCGACTCGTTCGACGCCGAGTCCTCCGCGGCCGGCTGCGACAAGTACAACCTCACGGGCTCCGACGACAAGACGTTCGAGCAGATGGCCGCGCTCGCCCAGAAGGAAGCTCCGGGCGCCCTTGGTTTCATCAACTTCTTGAAGTCACTCGCCACGTCCGACGCGGCCACGGCCGACACGCCGACCGACTGCACCGGAACGATCGCCGCGATCGAGCCGTTCCTGTCCAAGGGCAAGACCATGAAGGACCTGACCCTCGCCGATGTGTCGAGGCTCGGTCAGTTGATGACTGCGGTCAGCAAGAACTGCACGTCCGACGAAGCGAACGCGTTCTTCTCCCGCGACGACGTGACGGCCTTCATCTCCGGCTGAGAGCTACGCGCCCACCGTCTCGAAGCTGTTGACCACGGCTCGCAGGCGGCTCGTCAGTTCGACGCGGGTGTCGGCGGGGCACTTGCCGAGATGCACCAGAACGAGTTCCTTGTCCGGAACGACGACGCAGTACTGACCCTCGTACCCATGGCACGCCAGGCTGCCCGGCTGGTCGCGCCACAACCACCAATGACTGCCGTAGTCCATCCCGTCCTCGTCGTTGGCCACGAACGCGCGAGCGTGATCAGTCCAGCCTGACGGCAGCACCCGGCGACCATCGACCACACCGTCGTTGCGGTACAGCTCGCCGAACTTGGCGAAGTCGCGCGTCGTCGCGTACACGTACGACGACCCGACGAATGTGCCACTGTCGTCGAACTTCGGCACGGCGGAGTGCATGCCGGCCGGCTCGAACAGTTCCTCGCGGAGGAACTGCGCCATGCCGTCGCGCCCGCCACCGACCGCATCGCCGATGATCCTGCAGATGATGTTGGTCGTGCCGCTCGAGTAGTTCCAGACCGATCCCGGCGCGTGGAGCAACGGCAGCCCCGCCGCGTACGCGGCCATGTCGCCCTGCCCGCTGCCGAACAGCATCTCGATGCAGTGGCTGATCGAGTCGTCGACGTAGTCCTCGACCCACTCGAGCCCGGGCCGCATGTCGAGAAGATTCTGCAGCGTGATCGCTGCCTTGTCGGTGCCGCGCCACTGCGGCACGGCCGCCGGCTCGTCGAGTTCGAGACGACCCTCCGCGATCAGCAGACCGACGGCTGCATGCGTGATGCTCTTCGCCATGCTCCACGAAATCAAAGTGCTTTCCGCGGTGATCGGGCCGCCGGGACCGAAGACCGAATCGGGTTGAACGCCGTACCGCTCGAACACGACGTCGCCGCGATGCATCACCAACATCGCGAGCGACACGCCGTGCGGCGCGTCGGATCCGAACAGTTCGTCGGCGACGTTCGACACTGTGTCGTTCACGGTCGAACACCGTAGCGAGATTGATTCGAATGGCTCATTTCGGCGCGCGCCCGATCACTGTTACAACTTCTCGATGGGACGGAATCATCGGGCGCGTTGGTCTGCCATTGGTGCGGCAGTTGCTGTCAGCATCGGCGCAGGCGGACTTATCACATGGGCAAGTGCTGCCGGCGGAACCTCGTCGACATTCACTGCGATCACACCTTGTCGACTTCTCGACACGAGGCCGGCGGGACCGCCGACCGGCGCCACACCGGCGCGCAGCACTCCCCTCGGACAGGGCGAGTCGCTGACGATCACGGCACGCGGCAACTTCGGGAACTGCGTCGGCCTGTCGCCGACTGCAACCGGTGCGGTGCTCAACGTCACCACCGTCAATGCGACGGCGGGCAGCTTCTTGACGGTGTGGCCGGCCGACAAGGACCGACCGCTGGCCAGCAACCTCAACTGGGTGGCCGGGCAGGCAGCGACACCGAACCAGGTCACCACCGGACTCGATGCGTCCGGACAGTTGAACCTGTACAACAACGCGGGAACCGTCGACGTCATCGTCGACATCGTGGGCGTGTACGAGCCGGCGACCGGCGGCAGTGGTCCCGGCTCGGCAGGCCCCGCCGGGCCGAAAGGCGACAAAGGCGACGCCGGCGCCAAGGGATCGAAAGGCGATCCCGGCGATCCGGGTGGTCCTCCAGGCCCCCAAGGCGCCGACGGCCCCGAGGGTCCGCAGGGACGTGACGGCGCTCCCGGCACACAGCTGATGACGTCGTCCAACCCGGACACCACCGTCCCGGACAACGGGCAGTACTCGTCGATGAAGCTCGACGGCAACGACAACCCGGTCATCAGTCATTTCAGCGGTAGCGAACTGCGCCTGACCCACTGCGCGGACCCCGGCTGCATCGGCTCGGTGACCAACACGGTCGACACGCTCTTCGGTTCGTACTCGTCGTTGCAACTCGACTCCGAGGGCTTCCCCGTCATCAGCTACTACGACAACAGCGGCGTCCTCAAGCTCGCTCACTGCAACGACTCCGATTGCGCCGGCGGCGACGAGGCGATCAACACCGTCGATGGCGGGCCGAACGACGTCGGGCAGTTCTCCTCGTTGGCGATGGACGGCGACGGCCTGCCGGTGATCAGCTACTACGACGCCACGGACGGCAAGCTCAAGCTGGCGCACTGCACCGATGCGGACTGCGCGGGCGCCACGACCGGGGCGGTCGACACCGGCGACGGATCCGACGACGTCGGTCAGTTCTCGTCGCTCGGCGTCAACGAGTTCCCGATCATCGGTTACTACAACGCGACGGCCCAGGAGGCGAAGGTCGTGTTCTGCGGCGACGCCGACTGCACTTCGATCAGCTCCGTGGCGCTGGTCGACAACGACGCCGGCACCGACCTGGCGATGACACTCGACGACGAGGGCAACCCGGTGCTCGCCTATCTCGTCAGCGGCGGGATCCTTCGTGTTGCCCACTGTGGCGGCACCGATTGCGACGCACCGAATTACGGCGATCCGCAGTCGGGTCTGCTCGGCGACCCGCTCGGCACCTCCGTGACGGTCGATCAAGCAACGGACTTCCCGGTCGTCAGCTACGTCGATGATTCGAACGGCGACATGTTCATGCGGGTGATCCACTGCAGCGACGCAGCGTGCCAGGAGTCGGCGTCGTCGACGCCCGATCCGGTCGCCAGCAACGTGCCGGCGAACACGTCGATCGCACTCGACATCAACGGCATCCCGACCATCAGTCGCTTCGACAGCAACATCAGTCAACTCACGGTGACCCACTGCGTCGACCCCCTGTGCGTCCCCCACGCCCGGGTGCTCGAGCCTCAGGCTCCCTGACTCTTCCGGGACAGATCCCCCCACAAACCATCATGTGAGCGTGCGAGCCTTCGGCGGCTGGCTTGCACGCTCACATGATGCGCGTCCGGGCACGGTCCGAAGGAGCAGACTTGGACGATGGATGTGGGGACGGCGCTCGGCACGTACCTCTCGGCCGTCGATGCCGCAGCGCCGGGTCTGATCGAGGGTCTGTATGTCGTCGGCTCCTACGCCCTCGACGATTGGCAACCCGGGCGTAGCGACATCGACATCGTGGCGATGACGGCCGAGCCGGCGACCGACGACGACTTCGCCACCCTGCGCACGGCGCACGCCATTCTCGAAGAACATCAACCTCTCCCCCACGTCGACGGTCCGTATCTGGCGTGGACCGACCTCACCGCGGCACCCGCGACGGGGCTGCATCGACCGTGGGCACTCGGTGGTGAGTTGCACCACGACGGCGACTGCTTCGAGATCAATCCGGTGACGTGGTACACGTTGGCCACCTACGGCGTCACGGTTCGCGGCCCCGCCGTCGAGATGCTCGACATCTGGCACGAGGTCGAAGAACGCGTGCGTTTCGTGATCGACAACCTCATCGGCTACTGGGATCCGCTGGCCGACTCGGTCGTGACCGCGTGCGAGGAATCGGGGCCGTTCACACCGGAACTGTTCGAATGGTGCGCACTCGGAGCACTGCGACTGCACTACACGGCGTTCACCGGCGACGTGACGTCGAAACGCGGAGCGGGCGAGTACGGCATCGTCGTGACACCCGACTACATGCACGACACGCTGCGAGCGGCGCTCGACGTCCGCGCCGGCAATGAACGCGAGATCACGACGGCGATGATGCTGGGCGCGGCCGACGTGATCAGCTGGACGGTGAGCGAGGTACGCCAGGCATCGGCGTGAAGTCGCGATCGATCCACTTGTGTCCGACATCCGGCACAGGACCGGTGGCGAGTGCGATGGCCTCGTCGATGGTGTGGGCACGCTGGGCCAGCATCCGATGCGAGTCGCGCACGAAACCGGCAGCGACCGAGTTGCACATCCACTCGAACATCGGCGCCCAGTAGCCGTCGACGTCGAGTAGAACCACCGGCTTGGCGATGAGGCCGAGTTGATTCCACGTCAGCGCCTCGGCGAACTCGTCGACGGTGCCGAAGCCGCCCGGCAGGACGATGAAACCGTCGGCCAGCTCCGAGAGCCGTGCCTTGCGATCGTGCATGGTCGGCACGACCTCCAGCCGCGTCAGCCGGTCGTGGGCGACCTCGGCGCGCACGAGCCGCTCGGTGATCACACCGACGACCTCGCCGTCAGCGGCAAGCGCGGCATCGGCGATCATGCCCATCAACCCGACATGGCCGCCGCCGTAGACCAATCCGATGCCGCGATGGGCCAATGCCGACCCGAGTTGTTGCGCCGCTTCTCCGAACGACGGCGAGGTGCCCGCATTCGATCCGCAATACACGCAGATGCGCGTGGTTGGTTCTGAACGCATGCGAAAGCCTGTCACACGGGCGAGGGTGGCCCGGCACGTCTTATTTTCGAGGCGCTGGAGACGCGTCGTAGCCTCGCGATCGATGGAGCAACAGCAACCCGACCTGGTCGCAGCGGCGGACGCGGTCGACGTGGCCTCCGCCGTCGTCGGGCGCGGGGCGCGGCAGCTCATCAGTTCGGGAGGGCCCGACACACAGCAGGTGTTGGCGTACGACCTCGCGCAGGTCGCCGCGCAGGTCGCGACGGCGCGTGCAATGCTCGACTACGGCGCGAAGGGCGACCTCGAGGCGCGACTGACATGCGCGTTCGTCGCCGACATGCTCCACGACCTCGCCTCACGCCTCGCCGGGCGGAATGGTCTGTGGGGGCTCGACGCCGATCCGCTCGAGGGCGTCACCGAATTCCTCGA
>Ga0207648_10004944_pt1 | contig 13561 bp, 10 predicted proteins | sample KBSMisM32_FD_184310 | JGI IMG/M metagenome (GOLD analysis project Ga0207648, IMG submission 184310) | Miscanthus rhizosphere microbial communities from Kellogg Biological Station, Michigan, USA - KBS Miscanthus M3-2 (SPAdes) (version 2) | ecosystem: Host-associated > Plants > Roots >...
CCCGTCGCCCCGACTCCACGTCGGAAGATGCATTTCGCGTGCACGAGGGTGATGGGCGGATTGTGGCTGTTCTGGCCGACGGACTCGGCTCAAGCAAAGCGGGCGGTGCCGCCGCCCGCCGCGCAGTGGACATGCTGGTCGACTACTACCTGTCGCGTCCGCAGTCGTGGAGCCCGCGCCGCGCGCTCACCGAGTTCGCCTCGCAGATCAACCTTCTGCTCCATCAGGAATCGCAGGCCCTCCACGGATCCCCGGAGCTGCTTTGCACCCTGAGTGCCGTCGCGCTCGAAGGCGGCCGTCTCTACGGGTTCAACGTCGGCGACTCGCCCGTTTATCTCTGGCACCAAGACACGCTAAAGCAGCTCTCAACGGCTCACACCCTCGCGCAACCCGGCATGCATCATGTGCTCACGCGCGCCATCGGCCTGGAACCGGCCGTCGAAGCGACTCCGTTTGAATGCGACCTGGCCGACGGCGACATGGTTGTCCTGTGCTCCGACGGCGTGAGCAACGCGCTCCCATCCGACAAACTGTCCGCCCTCCTCGCCCGCCGCGCCGCCGCCCGCACGATTGTGTCCACCGCGGCGGAAGCCGCCGGCGAGGACGCCGAACTCCACGACGATTCCAGCGCTGTGGTGCTCGAAATCACCCAGTCCAACTGGAGCGGCGCGGCCGCCCCTCGCCCTCTCGAAGTTCTTCCATCGCTCCGCGCCGGCGAATCCATCGACAACTATCGACTGGTCCGCTCCCTCCAGGAGGGCGACCGCGTATGGCTGGCCCAACGCGACGACGGCGCGCGCCATGTGCTCAAGTTTCCCCCGCTCGAAGCCCGCACCGACGAAGTCCGCGCCGACGCCTTTATCCGCGAACTCTGGCGGGCCGCCCGCATCGACTCGCCCGATTTCGCGCGGGCCATCACGCCGGCCGAAGGCTCGCTCCGCTACTACGCGATGGAGTTCATCGATGCGCCCACACTGCGTGAAACCCTCAAGCGCCAGCCCCTGCGAGTCGAAGACGCCGTCGAGCTCGGCCGCTTTCTCCTCCGCGCCGGCCAGTCACTGGTCGCCCGCGACTTGGTGCACGGCGACATCAAGCCCGACAACATCCTTGTGCTCGGCGACACCGCCTCGTCGCGATTCCAACTCATCGACTTCGGCAGCACCGCCGAGGTGTTTTCCGTGACCTCGCGCGCCGGCACCCCCACCTACCTCGCGCCCGAACGCTTCCACGGCGGCGCCCTCTCGGAACGGACCGAACTTTTCTCGATCGGCGTCACGCTCTACGAGGCGCTCACCCGCACCTACCCCTACGGCGAGGTCGAACGTTTCCAAACCCCCCGCTTCGACCACCCAGCCAAACGCCCCAGCCGGCTTAATCCCGCCATCCCCCCGTGGCTTGAGGCGATTTTGCTCCGCGCCATCACCCCCGACGCCACTCACCGCTACCAGCATTTTTCGGAAATGGCCTACGATCTCGATCATCCGCAAACAGTTGTCGCCTACTCCCCCCATGACGCCCCCCTCCTGGAACGCGATCCCCTGCGGTTTTACAAGTGCCTGAGCTTTGCCCTCTTTTTGACCGTTCTCGTGCTTACGTTTTTGATCCTCCAGCGGTGATGATGAATATCCATCATCATTAATCAAAAAACTATTCACGGCTTTAATCACTCAGCAGGCTTCCGTGGCATCCCCGGTGCTGATTTCAACGCACGCTTCCATGACCGAAACTCCCAACGCATCACTCTCGGACTCCGCCCGAACCTTTAGCACCGAGCAGAAGGAATACCTGCAGGGCTTCATGGCCGGCGTCGCCGCCTCCGGACAGTTCCCGCTCACGTCCGCCGGCACGGGCTCGGGCGTCGCCGCCTCCGGCTCCGCCGCTCCGGCCGCCGAGCCCACCGTCCACGGCACCGCGTTGGGCGACCTCTGCAAAGAGGAGCGCTGGAAGCACGAGGAAAACCCTCTCGACGCCTGGGAGCGTCTCATCTCGCATTCCGACGCCGACAAGTTCCCCGACGCGGAGAACACCTACCGCTTCAAGACTCACGGCCTGTTCTACGTCGCCCCGGCCCAGGACAGTTTCATGATCCGCCTTCGCGTTCCCGCCTGCGAGATCACCTCCCACCAGTTCCACGGTCTCGCCGACCTCGCCTCCGAACTCGGCAACGGCCAGATCGACCTCACCACCCGCGGCAACATCCAGCTCCGCGAACTCCGCCCCCGCGACCTCGTCGCCGTCCTCACCCGCGTGCAGGAGCTCGGCCTCACCTCGCGCGGCTCCGGCGCCGACAACATTCGCAACGTCACCGCCTCGCCCAACAGCGGCTTCGATCCCGACGAGCTCATCGACGTGCGCCCCTACGCCAAGGCCGTCCATCACTACATTCTCAACCACCGCGACTGCTACGGCCTGCCGCGCAAGTTCAACATCTCTTTCGACAACGGCGGCAGTCTCACCGTCGCCGCCGACACCAACGACATCGCCTTCATCGCGACCCGCGTCACCGAGGCCACCCTCGCCGCCGCCGGCATCCCCGCGACCACCGTCGCTCCCGGCATCTACTTCCGCGTCCAGCTCGGCGGCATCACCGGCCACCAGGACTTCGCCCGCGACACCGGAGTGCTCATCAAGCCCGCCGAGGCCACCGCTGTCTCCGCCGCCATGGTCCGCGTCTTCGTTGAAAACGGCGACCGCACCAACCGCAAAAAGGCCCGCCTCAAATACCTCCTCGATAAATGGGGCTTCGACCGCTTCCTCGAAGAGACCCAGAAGAAGCTCTCCTTTCCGTTCGTGCGCGTGCCCGCCGCCGCCACCGAGCCCCGCCGCCCGTTGATCAAACACGGCTGGATCGGCGCCTATAAACAGGCCCAGCGCGGTTTCACGTCCATCGGCGTCGGCATCCCCGTCGGCCGCATGTCTTCGAAGCAGATGCACGGCCTCGCCACCCTCGCCGAGAACTTCGGCAAGGGCGAACTCCGCCTCACCGTCTGGCAGAACGTCATCGTCCCCCACATTCCCAACGGCCTCGTCGCCTCCGCCTGCCGCCACCTGCAGAACCTCGGCTTCACCACCGAGGCGTCCAGCACCACCAGCGGCATCGTCGCCTGCACCGGCAGCCGCGGCTGCAAATATGCCGCCGCCGACACCAAGGGCGCCGCCGGCTCCCTCGCCAAGCACCTCTCGTCCACCGGCCTCGTCGTCGAACAGCCGGTCAACCTCCACTTCACCGGCTGCCCCAACAGCTGCGCCCAGCACTACTGCGGCGACATCGGTTTCGTCGGCGCGAAACAGCCCGACGGCTCCGACGGTTTCCACGTCGTCCTCGGCGGCGGCATGGATCTGGAGCAAGGCATCGCCCGCGAGGTTTTCCGCGGCGTCCGCGCCACCGAGATCAACGGCCTCACCGAAAAAATCCTGCGCACCTACCAGACCAAGAAGACCAGCGGCGAAACCTTCGCCCAGTGGTCCCGCCGTCACTCCCTCAAGGAACTTCAGGAGCTCCTCTCCGCCTGATCGTTCCCGTTCTCCCACGCTTACCCGTCCCTCTCCTTTTCCATCGTCCGCATGAGCACCGTCCCGCTGATTCCCGATTCCGCACCGTTTACCGTTGAGCAACGCGCCTGGCTCAACGGCTTCCTCGCCGGCATTTTCAACCGCTCCGGCGTCGCGTCCGGTGCGGGCGCCGCAAGCCCCGCTGCCTCGCTCAAGCCGCTCACCGTGCTCTTCGGCACCCAGACCGGCACCGCCGAGACCCTCGCCAAGCAGGCCGCCAAAGAGGCAGGCAAACGAGGCTTCGCGCCCACCGTCCTCGACATGGCAGCCGTCTCCGTAGACCAGCTGCCCAACCACTCCAACCTGCTCGTCATCACGAGCACCTACGGCGACGGCGAGCCGCCGGACAATGCCAAGGCCCTCCACTCCGCCATCACCGCGGCCGCCGCCGCGCCCTCCGCCCAGCTCTCCGCGGTGCGCTACAGCGTGTGCGCCCTCGGCGACACCAACTACACATTGTTCTGCCAGGCCGGAAAAGACTTCGACACCCACCTCGAAAAACTCGGCGCCGCCCGCGTCAGCCCGCGCAGTGATTGCGATGTCGATTACGAGGCGTCGTTCACCACGTGGCTCGACTCCGCCCTGTCCGCCTTCGGCTCCGCGCCCGCCGGTTCCAGTTCCTCCACCACCGAGGCTCCGGCCGACGCCAAGCCCACCTACTCGAAGTCCAATCCCTTCGCGGCCCCGGTCCTCGTCGTTCGCAATCTCAACGGCGCCGGCTCCGCCAAGGAGGTCAACCATGTCGAATTCGACCTGACCGGCTCTGGCCTGACTTACGAGGCCGGCGACGCCCTCGGCGTCATCCCGCAGAACTGCCTCGATCTCGTCTCCGCCGTCGTCCAGGCCCTCGGCTGCGATGGCGAGGAGGCCGTCCCCACCCCGGCCGGCGAACTCCCGCTGCGCACCGCGCTGCAAGTTCACTTTGACCTCGGCAAACCCGCGCCCGCGCTGCTCGACCTGCTCGGTGTCCCGCCCGACGCCCGCGCCCCGATCCATCACGTGATCGACGCCGTGCTCGCCTCCACCAGCAAGCCCGCGCCCGCCGCCTTCGTCGGTGCGCTCAAAAAGCTCCAGCCGCGCCTCTACTCGATCTCGTCCTCGCCCAAGGCCCACCCCGGTCACGTCCACCTCACGGTCGGCGCCGTCCGCTACGAGATCAACGGTCGCCCCCGCAAGGGCGCCTGCTCCACGTTCCTCGCCGAGCGCGCCCTCGCGCACGGCACCGCCGGCGTGTTCGTCCACAGCAACAAGGCCTTCCGCCCGCCCGCCGATCCCGCCGCTCCCATGATCATGGTCGGCCCCGGCACCGGCATCGCCCCGTTCCGCGCCTTCCTCGAAGAGCGCGTCGCCACCCAGGCCCCCGGCAAAAACTGGCTGTTCTTCGGCGACCAGAAAGCATCCACCGACTTCCTCTACCGCGAAGAGCTCGAGGCGATGAAGGCCTCCGGTGTGCTCACCCGCCTCGATGTCGCCTTCTCCCGCGACCAGAAGGAAAAGATCTACGTGCAAACCCGCATGCTGGAACACGCCGCCGAGCTCTTCTCCTGGCTCGAGGCCGGCGGTTGCTTCTACGTCTGCGGTGATGCCTCGCGCATGGCCAAGGACGTTGACGCCGCTCTCCACCAAGTCGTCGAGAAAGCCGGCGGCAAGTCACCCGAAGAAGCCGTCGCATACATTCAGGCACTGAAGACCGCCAAGCGTTACCAGCGCGATGTCTACTGAACCCCGCGTGGCAGGCGACCCCGGCAAGTCCTGTCCGCTCCCCTCTGCGGGAGCGGGCCCTGCGGCCGTCGACAGCTTGGGCCAGCACGCGGTCAGTTTCACCCGCCCCCAGAGCGCCCAGGCCTTTCTCGCGGAGCTCCTCGCCGACCAGCAGCGTCTGCAAACCCCCGTCGCCCGCGCCTCCGCCGTCCACGATGTCCAGCCGGCCGCCTTTCGCGGTGACCGTTTTCGCGATCTCATCCCGCTTTCCGCGCCCGGCCCCGGCGAACAATACGCCTTTCAGGTCGACCTCGACTCCTGCAGCGGCTGCAAAGCCTGCGTCGCCGGCTGCCACTCCCTCAACGGCCTCGACGACACTGAAACCTGGCGCGACGTGGGTCTCGTCCTCGGTGGCGAGGAGTCCCACCCGTTCCAGCAGACAATCACGACCGCCTGCCATCACTGCGAAGACCCCGCCTGCCTCAACGGCTGCCCCGTCCTCGCCTACGAAAAGGATCCGGTCACCGGCGTTGTCGCCCACCTCGACGACCAGTGCATCGGTTGCAGCTACTGCGTGCTCAAGTGCCCGTATGACGTTCCCAAATACAACGAACGTCTCGGCATCGTCCGCAAATGCGACATGTGCCACGGTCGTCTCGCCGCCGGCGAGGCCCCCGCGTGCGTCCAAGCCTGCCCGACCCAGGCGATCACCATCGTGACCGTCTCGACCCATCGTGGCGGCACCGCCGCCACCGAGCCGGCCGACGCCCCTGCCGCGGGCTGCGGTTCCCATTGCAGCTGCAAGCCGCAGGCCACCGCCGTCATCGAACTGTCGGTTTCCCGCGACTACACACGCCCGACCACCCGCTACGTTTCATCCCGTCCGCTGCCCGCCAATCTCGGCGCGGCCGACGCCACCACTCTCCGTCCCCAGCACGCCCACGCCGCCCTGATTCTCCTGCTGGTTTTCACCCAGGTCGGTCTCGGACTCTTCTGCGCGGCCGGATCGCTAGTCCAGCACGCCCTCCCTCTGCGCGTGTCCGGACTCGCCTTTTATCTCGCCGGCCTGATCGCCAGCGTCGCCCACCTCGGACAACCGTTCCGCGCCTGGCGCATCTTCCTTGGACTCCGCCGCAGCTGGCTGAGCCGCGAAGCCGTCCTCCTCGGCGCCGCCTTCCCGCTGCTGGCCTTTCCCGTGGGAGCGAGCCTGCTCGCGACATTCGATATCCACCTGCCCGCACCTCTGCCTGGTCTCATTGGTCACTGGTCATTGGTCATTGGTCATTCCGGCCTTGTGCTGGCGACGCTCGGCGTCGCCTGCTCGGCCATGATCTACATCGACACCCGCCGCCGCTTCTGGCGTCCCGCGCAAAGCTTCGGGCGCATGGCCGGCACCATCCTGATCGCCGCGCTCGCATTCGTCTCCTCGCCGCTGACGATCGCCGCGCTCGCCGCCAAGCTCATCCTTGAGCTCACCACCCTCGCCGGTCGGGGAACCTCCGCGCGCCTCCAACGCGGTCCGCTCGTCCCGCTGCTCTCCGCCCGCCTGTTCTTCGCCGCCGGCGCTCTGACCTTCTTCGCCATCGGCGCACCCCTCATCGGATTGGTCTGGTTTGTTCTCGGCGAACTCGCCGAACGCACGTTATTTTTCCAGGCCGTGGACGCACCCAAGATGCCCGGCATGCCTTCCTAAACCTTTTTCCCGATGCCCGCCCTCGACGCCTCCCTGCTGCAAATCCAAGCCCGCACCGGTCCCATGACCGACCAGCTGGTGCGTCGCCCCGGCGACTTCGGACTCGGCCAGGTGCCCGCGCGCCTCGCCCCGGCCGCCACGACCAAATCCATCTGCGGCTACTGCGCCACGGGGTGTTCCCTTCACATCCACCTCGATGCCGAGGGACAGGCCATCAACCTCACGCCCGACCCCGCGTATCCGGTCAACATCGGCATGGCCTGCCCCAAGGGCTGGGAGGCGCTCACCTCGCTCTCCGCCGCCGACCGCGTCACCTCGCCCCTGCTGCGCAACCCCGCCACCGGCAAACTGGAGCCCGTGAGCTGGCCCACCGCCATGCGCGTGTTTACCGACCGGATGCAGGGCACCCAGGCCAAGCACGGCGCGCACAGCATCGCCTACCTCTCGACCGGCCAGGTTCCCACCGAGGAGATGGCCCTGCTCGGCGCACTCTTCAAATTCGGCATGGGCGGCTTGCACTGCGATTCCAACACGCGCCAGTGCATGGCCACCTCGCACGTCGCCTACAAGCAGGCCTTCGGCTTCGACTCGCCGCCCTACACTTATCAGGACTTCGAGGAGAGCGACGTGCTGGTCTTCGTCGGTTCCAACCCCGCCATCGCCCACCCCATCATGTGGCAGCGGGTGATGATGAACAAAAACTCCCCCGAGATCATCGTCGTGGATCCGCGCCGCACCGAGACGGCCATGTGCGCCACCCGTCACGTCCCGCTGCGCCCCAAGAGCGACCTCTGGCTGCTCTACGGCATCGCCCGCGTCCTCGTGGAAGAGAACCGCATCAATCGCGAGTTCATCGACGCCCACACCACCGGCTTCGACGCCTTCGCCCGTTTCCTCGAAGCCTACACGCCCGATGCCGTCGCCCTCATGACCGGCATCACGGCCAACGAGATTCGCGAGCTCGCCCGCCGCATCGGCCGCGGCAAGGCCGTCTCCTTCTGGTGGACCATGGGCGTCAACCAGGGCCACGAGTCCACCCGCACCGCCCAGGCCCTCATCAACCTGGCGTTGATGACCGGCAACATCGGCCGCCCCGGCACCGGCGCCAATTCCATCACCGGTCAGTGCAACGCCATGGGCTCGCGCCTCTTCGCGAACGCCACCTCGCTGCTCGGCGGACGCGACTTCGCCAACGCCGCCCACCGCGCCGAGGTCGCCCGCATCCTCGACATTCCCGTCGACCGCATCCCGACCTCGCCCTCCAAGGCCTACGACCAGATCATCGACGGCATCGAGACTGGTGACATCCGCGCGCTCTGGATCATCGCCACCAACACCGCGCATTCGTGGATCGACCAGTCGCGCTTCGCCCGACTCCGCGAAAAACTCGATTTCCTCGTCGTGCAGGACATGTATGCCACGACCGAGTCTGCCCGCCTCGCCGACCTCGTCCTCCCCGCCGCCGGCTGGGGTGAGAAGGAAGGTTTCTTCATCAACTCCGAGCGCCGCCTCGGCCGCATCCGCAAGGTCTCCCGCGCGCCCGGCCAGGCCCTGAGCGACTTCGCCATTTTCAAGCTCATCGCCGAGAGCTGGGGCTGCGGCGACCTCTTCCGCCGCTGGAGCACACCCGCCGCCTCGTTCCAGATCATCAAGGAACTCTCCGCCGGCCGCCCCTGCGACATCACCGGCATCCGCGACCACGACCACCTCGAAAGCGCCGGCGGCATCCAGTGGCCCTACACCAAACGCGACGCCGAGACCTCGCCCCTGCCCGGCTCGCCGGCCGAAAATCAGCGCCGCCTGTTCGCCGACGGCGTGTTCTTCACGCCCGACGGCCGCGCCAAGTTCCTGTTCGACGAGCCGCGCCCGATGCCCGAGCCGCCCGACGCCGACTATCCGTTCTACCTCAACACCGGACGCGGTTCCTCCGCCCAGTGGCACACCGGCTCGCGCACCAACAAGAGCGACGTCCTGCGCAAACTCGCACCCACCGCTCTCTACGTGGAGATCAACCCCGCCGACGCCACCCGCCTCGGCATCGCCCACGACGACAGCGTGATCGTGAGTTCGCGCCGCGGCGAAGCCTCCGCCTCGGCCGTCGTCACCTCGACCGTGCAGCCCGGCCAGCTCTTCATGCCGATGCACTTCGACGCGGTGAATCGCCTCACTTTCCCCGCCTTCGACCCGCATTCACGCCAGCCGTCCTACAAGGCCTGCGCCGTGCGCATCCGTCGCGCCTAAACGCGTTTCCCGTTTGCCCCGCCGGGCCCGGCGCGTTGCCATCCTCGCATGTCCGCGCCGCTCACCGTCGAAGCCAAGATTCGCATGAACTCCGGCCGTCGCTTCGCATTCGGCCCGGGCAAGGCCGAGCTCTTGGAGCGCATCGAGGCCACCGGCTCCATCAGCGAAGCCGCCAAGACGATGGAGATGTCCTACATGCGCGCCTGGCAGATCGTAAAGAGCCTCGACTCCGCCTTCGCCGAACCCCTCGTCCTCAAATCCCGCGGCGGAAAAGCCAAGGGCGGCGCCACCCTCTCCGACACCGGCCGCGAGGTCCTCCGCCTCTACCGCGAAATGGAATCCGCCGCCCAGGCCGCCTGCGAAAAGTCCGGCCGGCGCCTCGCGGGCCTGCTCGCCCCCTGACCTCCAAACGCCCGGATCGCCGCTCATGAACAGCCTGCGCAACTTTCATAAGCCAAATCGTTATATTTCTTTGAATATAACGAAAGCCAAGCCACCGTTCGTCTTCGACCCATGACCGCCGACTGGCTCTATCTCCTCGTCCCCCTTTTTCTGGTCGCCGCGCTTTACGGCACGGTCGGCCACGGCGGCGCGTCCGGCTACCTCGCCGTCATGGCGCTGGCCGGCGTCGCGCCCGCGGTGATGAAGCCCACCGCCCTCACCCTCAACCTCACCGTGTCTCTCATCGGCACGGTGCTGTTTTTCCGCGCCGGCCACTTCGCCTGGCGGTTGTTCTGGCCGTTTGCCGTCACCTCGATCCCGTTCGCGTTTCTCGGCGGACGTCTCGATATGCCCACGCACGTTTTTAAACTCCTGCTCGCCTTCGCCCTGGGCTTCGCCGCGCTGCGTCTCCTGCTGCCTGCACCCAAAAACGAGGTAATCCGCCCCGCCCCGATCGGCTGGGTGCTGCTGGCCGGCGCGATCATGGGACTCGTCTCCGGTCTCATCGGCGTAGGCGGCGGCATCTTCCTCACGCCGCTGCTGCTGCTCATGCACTGGTCGAACACCAAAACCGCCGCCGCCGTGTCCGCGCCGTTCATCTTCGTCAATTCGGCCGCGGGCCTCGCCGGCCACTCGGCCTCGCTCAATCGACTGCCGGCCGAATGGCCGCTGCTCGCGGTCATCGTCATCGCCGGCGGCTACGTCGGCGCTCGCTGGGGCAGCAGTCACGCCCGCCTCGCTCAACTCCGCCCGGTCCTCGCCGCCGTCCTAGGCATCGCCTCCTTCAAACTAGTGATCACATGACCGATCCCTTCGGACGCATCATCGATTACCTGCGCATCTCCGTCACCGACCGGTGCAACGAGCGGTGCCTGTATTGCATGCCCGAAGGCTACAAGGGCTGGGCCCAGCGCCCCGACCACCTCACGGCCGGCGAACTCGTCGCCATCGCCGCCTCCGCCTCCCAACTGGGCTTTAAGAAATTCCGCCTTACCGGCGGCGAGCCACTGCTCCGCCCGGACCTCGTGTCCATCGCCGCCGGCATCGCCGCGCTGCCGACCACGCGCAGCCTCGGACTCTCCACCAACGGCACCCGCCTCGCCGCCGTCTCCCGAGAACTCTGCGCCGCCGGTGTCACCTCCATCAACGTCAGCCTCGACGCGCTCGACGCCGACACCTATCGCCGCGTCACCGGCGGACGCCTCGACGACGCCCTCGCCGGCATCCACGCCGCCCTCGCCGCCGATTTCGAATCGGTGAAGCTCAACGTCGTCCTCATGCGCGGCGTCAACGAGGACCAGCTTGTGCCCCTCGTGCGTTTCGCCGCCGAACACCGCACGCCCGTCCGCTTCATCGAGCTCATGCCGCTCACCCGCACCGACGTGCTGGACGAACGCAATTTCCTCTCCTGCGAAGACGCCCGCACCCGCATCGAAGCCGAACTCGGCCCGCTGGAGACCCTGCCCGATTATCGCGCCGGCCACGGTCCCGCCCGCTACGCCCGCGCCGCCAACGGCGCCGTGATCGGCTTCATCGGCGCACTGACCACCCCCGATTTCTGCGGCTCATGCAACAAGCTCCGCCTCACCGCCGACGGGAAACTCCGTCCCTGTCTCGGCCGCCATGGCGAGATCGATCTGCTCGCCCCGCTGCGCGCCGGCCACGCCGACCTCGACGCGTTGTTGAAAGAGGCCATCGCCAACAAACCGGAAGATCACACCTTCCAAAACGACTACCGTCCCGAGCGCCCCATGACTGCCATCGGCGGCTGATGCCATGACCGTCCTCTACTTCGCCCACGCCCGCCGCCTCACCGGCGTCTCGCAGGAAGAAATCCCCGTCACCGCCCCGCTCACGTCCGCCGCCTTCTGGGAGTTGCTCACGCAGCGCCATCCCGCACTCGCCCCGCTGCGCACCAGTTCGCGCCTCGCCCGCGGAAACGGCTTTTTGCCTTTCGACGCCCGCATCGAACCGACCGACGAGATCGCGGTCATTCCGCCCGTCTCCGGAGGTTAATCGTGCACATCGACATTTTAATCAGCGACACCGTCATCGTTCCGCCCGCACCCGCCGCCGCCTCAGGCGTCGGTGCAATCGCCGAGTTCACCGGCACCGTGCGCGGCGAGGAATTCGGCAAGCCCATCGCCGCCCTCGTCTACGAAGCCTACCAGCCCATGGCCGAGACCGTGATGCACCGCCTGCTCACCGAACTCGCGACCGCGCACCCGTGCCTCTCCGTCCGCGTGCAACACCGCATCGGCGTCATCCGTGTGGGCGAAGCCGCCATTCACATCGCCGTGCACGCCAAACACCGCGCCGAAGCGTTCGCCCTGCTCGCCGCCTTCATGGACCGCCTCAAGCAGGACGTCCCCATCTGGAAAACCGACACCCTGCCCGCATGATCACGGTCGCCGATCTCTGGACGCGCCTCGACGCCCTCGCCCGCCCACTTCCCGGCGAACGCGTGCCGCTCGCCTCCGCGCACGGTCGCATCCTGCACGAACCCATTCTCGCCCCCGAGGACCAGCCGCCCTTCGACCGCTCCGCCATCGACGGCTATCTCGTCCACGTCGAACAACCCGCCGGCCTCGCCGTGCTCGAAGGCACGATTCAACCCGGCTCTCCCGCGCCTGCATTCGCCCCGTCACCTGGCACCGCCTACCGCGTCCTCACCGGCAGCGCACTTCCTCCCGAAAAAGCCGCGCTCATCATGCAGGAGGACACCAAGGCCACCGACACCGGCCGCGTCCACCTGCTGCAACCGCCCTCGACCAAACACATCCGCCGCCGCGGATCCCAAGCCCGTGCCGGCGACATGCTCCTTTCCTCGGGCCAAATCCTCAACGCCGGCGCCCTCGCCCTGCTCGCTTCCGTCGGCGCAACCACTCCGCTCGTCTCACGCCCCGCCCGCGTCGCCCACCTCGTCACCGGCGGCGAACTCGTTTCGCCCGACACCACTCCCGCCCAAGGGCAGATCCGCGATTCCAACTCCACGCTCATCGCCGAACTCCTCCGCGACACCGGCGCCGCACTCATCTGGCAGCAATGCGTGAGCGATTCACGCACCGCCATCGCCGACGCATTGACTGCGGCCCTCGCCACCAACGCCGACGTCATTCTCGTCAGCGGCGGCGCCAGTGTCGGCGATCACGACCACACCGGCGCCCTCCTCGCCGCCCAGGGCTTCACGATCCACTACGACAAGGTCGCCAGCCGCCCCGGCAAACCCTTTATCGCCGCCTCGCGCGACGGACGCCTCGCCTTCGGCCTGCCGGGCAACCCGCTCTCCCACTTCGTCTGTTTCCATCTCTTCGTGAAACGCGTGCTCGCCCGCCTCGCCGGCACCGAACCTAGCGCCCTCGTCCGCGCCAAACTCGCGCCCCGCGCCGAATTGCGCCCCGACCCGCGCGAGACTTGGTGGCCCTGCGTGTGGGCCGACGAAGGCGCCACCCGCCGCGTGCTGCCGTTGCCCTGGCGCGATTCGTCCGACCTCACCGTGCTCGGCGCGGCCGAGGGATTGCTCCGCGTGCCCGCCACCGCCGGAGCTGGCGCCGAGGTGGAGGTTCTGCCATGCCGGTAAAAATGAAAAAATTCTCCCACCTCGACGACGCCGGAGCCGCCGCGATGGTCGATGTCGGTTTAAAACCTCCGCAGGTCCGCCGCGCCGTCGCCGCCGGTGAACTGCGCTGTGCTCCCGCCACGATTCGCCTCTTAAAAAAACAGGCACTGCCCAAAGGCGACGTCCTAGCCTGCGCCCGCATCGCCGGCATCATGGCCGCCAAGCGGACGTCCGACCTGATTCCCCTGTGCCATCCGCTGGCGCTGTCCAAAGTCACGCTCGATATCACGCCGGACAAGAAGCTGCCCGGCTGCATCGTCCGCGCCACCGTGAAAGTCACCGGGCCAACCGGCGTCGAGATGGAGGCGCTGACG
>Ga0207648_10004945_pt1 | contig 13561 bp, 11 predicted proteins | sample KBSMisM32_FD_184310 | JGI IMG/M metagenome (GOLD analysis project Ga0207648, IMG submission 184310) | Miscanthus rhizosphere microbial communities from Kellogg Biological Station, Michigan, USA - KBS Miscanthus M3-2 (SPAdes) (version 2) | ecosystem: Host-associated > Plants > Roots >...
GGCACCAGTGGCGGTCCGGTTGACAAAGCAATTGCCGGCCAGGTCATAGGCGAACGGCCTGCCGTTGGAATCGAAGGTCGTATAGGCCAGCGGACCCGACTGGATCAGGCCGTAGGCCGCTTGCTGGGTTCCCTGTGTGAGGGCGACGTAGAAGCTGCGCGGCTGACCGGCCGGCGGACCACCGCTCAGTCCGGTATCGGCACCATAGGACACCGTGCCCGACTGGCGCGCCAAAGTGCGGCCGCCGATATTGGGCTGCGCGGCATGCTGCTGCTGGACCGGATAGCGCGGCAGCAGACCGTCATTGTAGTTGTATTCGCCCGCCACTTCGAAATGGCCGCGGCCACCCCAGAAGCGCGTACCGGCCGCGAATTGGAACAGGACATTGCCCACGTCGCCATAGGTCGAAATACCGGACTGGGCATTGGTCTTGAAGCCTTCGAACTTCTTGTCGGTGACGAAGTTGATCACGCCCGAAACAGCGTCCGAGCCCCAGGAGGCCGAGGCGCCGCCGGTCACGACGTCGACGCGCTGAATCAGCATCTGCGGCATCTGGCTGACGTCGACGGCACCGTTAAAGTTGCCGCCCACGACGCGCTGGCTGTCCAACAAGGTCAGGGTGCGCAGGGGGGACAGGCCGCGAAGACCGAGGGAGGACAGACCAATCAGGCCGGTGGTGGTGGAACCGGTATTGTAACCTTCACCCGTGGAGCCTTGCAGGGCCGGCAACTGGGTAATGGCATCGAAGACGTTCGGCTTGGCCTGGGCTTCCAGGTCCGCCGCGCTCACGACCGTGGTCGGGGTGGGGGCGTCAAAACCCGCGCTCTGCAAGCGGGTCGACGAGACCACGACCTGTTCGACACCTTCCTGCGCCAGGGCGGCCCCGGCGCTCAGCGCCAGGATGGCCGCGCCACCGGCAAGGCGTGCGCGAGTGCTGGTCAAACCGTAATTCATAGGAATAGTCCCCCTGGACGATTGTTCTAAAGGCAAAATGCCAAACTTCCGGGGTTGGATAGCAGGGGGGCGGAGCCTTATCGAGCTAAATTTGGGTAAGATGCTCGCCTTCGCCGCCGAAAGTCACATAATTGCAACGCCTTATATTGCGATGCAGCACTCGACATTATGCAGGGAATTTGAGGGCTTTCCTGACGCCCGCGATCGTTGCGGCCGTCAGCTCGGTCTCGATCGAGATAGGTTAATTTGCAGCGCAGCGCCGGGCTGCTTCGCAAGCCGCAAATATTCGCCCGATGCACGAATCACCCTGGCTCTTCCCGCTCTCACTTTTGGCGAGAAACTGAGATGACTTGCAGCCCAAAGGGCCTTGCTGTCTAGAACAGGCATGGACCCCGTTCTCAACCAGGCGATCGCATTCCATCAGGCCGGCCGGCTGGCGGACGCCGAGCGGCTCTACCTGCAGTTGATGGCAGCCGACCCGCGCGAGGCCACTGCCCCCCATATGCTGGGCGTGGTGCGGGCGCAGCAGGGACGCCATGGCGAGGCGCTGGAACTGATGCGGACGGCGCTGGCATTGAAGCCCAAGGCGCCGGAAATCCTGTCCAACTTCGCCAATGTGCTGCGGGCCGAAGGGCGCTTGGAAGAAGCCTTGAGCAACTATGACCAGGCTTTGCAGGCCAAGCCCGATTATGTTGGCGCCTGGAACAAGCGCGCCTTGGTGCTGCGCGAGCTGGGCCGTTTGGACGAAGCCTTGGAAAGCGCCGGCAAGGCGCTGGCGTTGCAAGCCCACAATGTCGAGGCGCTGAACACGTGCGGCATTGTCCTGGCGGATCTGGGCCGCCACGACGAGGCGCTGGCGCAATATGACCAGGCCCTGGTCCGGGCTCCGGGTTTTCCGGACACGCTTAACAATCGCGCATTGACCCTGAAGGCCCTGAAGCGGCCCGAAGAGGCCTTGGCAAGTGTCGAGCAGGCGCTGACGTCGCATGGCCAGTTTGCGGAAGGCTGGAACAATCGCGGCATCGTCCTGGCGGAACTCAAGCGCATGGGCGAAGCCTTGGACAGCTATGACCGGGCGCTGGCGTTGCGGCCCGATTTTGCCGAAGCCTACAACAATCGCGCTGCGGCGTTATTTGCAATCAAGCGCTTTTCCGAGTCGCTGGGGGATTGCGACCGCGCTTTGGCGATCGATCCAAGCTTTGCCGACGCTCTTTATAATGCCGGCAATGCGCTGTCCGAACTCAACCGGCCGCAGGAGGCGCTCTCCAAGTATGAGCAGGCGTTGGTCATCGACCCGCAGCATCCCAATGCGTTAAGCGGGCTCGCCAACACCGCCATGACCGTCGGCGATTGGGAGCGCACGGCGCGGCTGGCGGAAGAACTCAAGGCCGATGTCCTTGCCGGCAAATCCCGCATCCAGCCCTTTGTGCTGATGGGCTATCTGGACGACAATGAAATTCAGCTTCGCTGCTCGCAAAATTATGCGCGCCAATCCGGGCCCGGCGCGCTTGCCCCAATTTGGCAAGGCGAACGCTATGGCCATGCCAAAATCCGGTTGGCCTATCTTTCCGCCGATTTTCACGAGCATGTAACCTCCACTCTTTTGGTGGAAATGTTCGAGCAGCATGATCGCGCGCGCTTCGAGACCATCGCCGTCTCTTTCGGGCCGGACGACAACAGCCCGATGCGCGCCAGGCTGATGCGGGCATTCGACCGGTTTTACGATGCCCGCCAGCAAAGCGACCGCGAGGTGGCGGAACTGCTGCGGAGTTGGGAGATCGACATCGCCGTCGACCTGGGCGGCTATACCAGCGGCGCCAGGCCATGGGTTCTGGCGCATCGCCCGGCTCCGGTCCAAGCGAAATATATGGGCTTTCCGGGAACCTCGGGCAGCGATTTTATCGACTTTATTATTGCCGACGAGCTGGTGGCGCCAAGGGACCAACACTCTTTCTTCAGTGAAAAAATCGCCGCCCTGCCCGACACCTTGTGGGTGACCGATACAAAGCGCGCCATCGCCGAAACGCCAAGCCGCCGTGAAGCGGGCCTGCCCGAGCAGGGCTTCGTCTTTTGCTGCTTCAACCACAATTGGAAAATTACTCCGCCCATTTTCGACGTCTGGATGCGGCTGTTGAAACAGGTGGACGGCAGCGTGCTGTGGCTGTTGGAAGGCAATAGCAGCATAAGGGAAAATCTGTGCCGGCAGGCGGCCGTGCGCGGCATCGCCGAAACCCGCCTGATCTTTGCCGGCCGCACCACCCCCGACCGGCATCTGGCGCGTCAGAAACTGGCGGACCTGTTCCTGGATACCCTTCCCTACAATGCGCACACCACAGCCAGCGACGCTTTGTGGGTGGGACTGCCCGTCGTCACCCTCCCCGGCAAATCCTTTCCGGCCCGCGTCGCGGCCAGCATCCTGAAGGCGGCAAACCTGTCCGAGCTGATCGCGCGCGACCTGGACGACTATGAGAAGCTGGCGCTCCAGCTGGCGCGCGATCCCACGGCGCTGGCGGCGATCCGCGCCGGATTGAAGGCCGGGCGGGAGAACGCGCCGTTGTTCGACACCGTGCGCTTCACCCGAAATCTTGAAGCGGCCTACGCCGCCATGCTGGAGCAGGCATGAGCGCGCCCGATCTCGCCACGCCCATTCGCTTGTCGGTGGCCGCGCCCGCCTACAATGAAGCGGCGGGTATCGAGGCGGTGATCGCGAATTGGCATGACTTTCTTGCAGGCCAGGTGCTGGCCTCCTTCGAAATCGTGGTTTGCGATGACGGAAGCACCGACGGCACGGGCGATATTCTGGACCGCCTCACTTTGCCCTATCCGCAATTGCGCGTGCTGCATTTCGCCAAGAACCGGGGGGCGGCGGCGGCCTTGAATGCGGCCATCGCGGCGACCCAAGGCGATTGGGTCCTGCTCACCGACAGTGACGGTCAGTTCGCCATCGAGAATTTGCCCGCCATGTTGGAAGCACTGCGCCGCTCGGGGGGAAAGGCCGCCATCGGGCTGCGGCACAAGAAGGACGCGGCCTTTGCCCGGTTCGGCAGCTGGGCCAGCGGGCTGGTGTGCAACCTGGTCCATGGCAGCCGGATGCAGGATTTCAATTCCGCCTTTAAGCTGGTGTGGGGGCCGACCCTGCGCGGCCTGGGACTGGAAGCCAAAGGCATGAATTATTCCACCGAGGTGACATCGCGGCTGCTCGAGCGCGGCATTGTGCCGGTTGAGGTGGCGATCGAGCACCGCCCGCGCGTTGCGGGGACCAGCCATATGAAGCTTTTGCGCGGGGCGCTGCACCGCTTTCTTTTCGTCTGCTACATCGCCCTGCGCCAACTGTTGCTCCGGCTGGGCATCCTGTCGCGGCCGTCGCCGTGAGCGCGCCGGATCGGTTCAAGAAGTGGCGCATCGCCCTGTTCTGCGGCGGGCGCGGGAGCGCCACCATCATTCGCGCCCTGTTGCGGCGAAGCGATGTGGACTTGACTCTTTTGGTCAATGCCTATGACGACGGCCTGTCCACCGGCCAGCTGCGCAGCTTCATTCCCGGCATGCTGGGACCGTCGGATTTCCGCAAGAACCTTTCTTATCTGTTCGGCAATTACTCCCAATCGCAATATTCCCTGAAAAGCTTGATGGAGCATCGCCTCCCGGGTGACACGGCCAACCTCCAAGCCTTTGCGGGGACCGGCGATGTCCGCCGGTTGGACGAGCCGTTGCAAGGCTGGTTCGCGCAACTGGCCGGCGCAAGCTCGGACCGCGTTCGCGCCTTGCTTTCCCGTTTCTTCAGCCATGCGGTCGGGCGAAATTTCGACTATCGCGACTGCTCCTTGGGCAATCTGGTGTTTGCCGGCGCCTATTTGGAAAAGGAGTCCGATTTCAATGCCGCTGCCGCGGCCGTGGCAGAGCTGGTGGGCTCACGGGCGCGGCTGCTCAATATCGGCGAACAGCAGAACCGGATTTTGGTGGGGCTCAAGCAGGATGGCACCCTGCTTGACAGTGAAGCGGCGATCGTGGGACCGCAATCGGCAAGCCCCATCACGGGACTCTATTTGTTGGAAAGGCCGCTGAGTGCGGACGACGTGGCGCAACTGGCCGGTTCGGAGCACGAGGCCAAGGAGAAATTCCTGGCGGCGCGCGATCGCGTGCCCCTTCTGGCCAAAGCCGCGGCTGAAGCGCTGGCGGGCGCCGACATCATCTTGTATGGCCCGGGCACCCAACATTCCTCCCTGTTTCCCAGTTACCGCATTGCCCGTGCCGCTTTGTCCGCAAGCCCCGCACCCGTCAAGGCGCTGGTGATGAACTTGGAAGGCGATCACGACATCCAAGGTCTTACGGCCAGCGACATTGCGGAAAAGGCGATCGGTTACGGCGCGCCTTTGACCCACATTCTGTTGCAGGAGAATGGCGCCTTGGCGCCCGGGTCCTTGACGGGAGAGGGTTGGCGCAGCGTGCGGATCCTGCATGGATCCTATTCGACGCCTGTCCGGCCCCATGTCCATAACGGAAATGCGGTGGCCGAAAGCGTGTTGGGCTTGTTGGCGAAGCGGCAGGGCGCGAGTGTGGAAATCTTTGCCGACATATTGGGCCGCTCGGTCGCCAGCGAGGAATTGGTCGAGGAGTTCCTGGAAAGCGATTGGGGCGGTGCGCGCGCCCATCTCACCCTGAACCGTGTGGCACAGCAGGAAGCCGCTGTCGCAGTTTGCGATTTGCCCGGGCTGTTTCCGGAGATCGCCTATTTCCGCAACTGGCTCAAGAACGGCACGTCCGATTATCTCGTGCTGATGACGGGTGACGGCGCCTATCGTTTCGCCGATGTGCAGGCCATCCTGCGGCTGTTGGAGCGGCAGCAGTCGCTGGGCGGTGTCTTCGGCTCGCGCACCCAAAGCCGGCGGCAATTCATCACGTCTGTGCGCGCCGCTTACGGCGAGAACCGTCTGCTGTATGGTTTGGGCAAGATGGCGGCCTTTTTCCTCAGCATGCTTTTTTACTTGCGCACGGGCGTGATTTTCTCCGACCCGTTGACCGGTTTACGGGTGTTTCGCCGCGAGGCGCTGGCCGACCTGCCAGAGATTGATGGCAACGCGCCTTTGGCTGTTGTGCGTCAACTGATCCGCAATGGTGTCGAAGTAGCGGAGTTGCCCGTTCTATACCGCACTTTTTCCGGCTTCACCGATCCGAATTGGCGGGTCCGGCGCGGCTTGCGCAACCTGGCGGCGCTATTCTGATGCGGGCCCCGTTGCGAATCTGTGCCGTGATACCGGCCGCGGGACGCGGCAGCCGGCTTGGGACGCCCTCGCCCAAAATCCTGGCGCCGCTGAATGCGCAGGAGACCGTTTGGTCGGTGCTGCACGCCAAGCTGGCGCCGCTGGTGGACCACATCCATTTGGTGCTGTCGCCGGACGGCGCGCGGGAATTTCCGGAATTGCCGCCGCATGTCTCCCAAAGTGTCCAGCGTGAACCCATCGGCATGGGAGATGCGATTTTCGGCGCGCGCCCGTCCTGGAAGAGTTTCGACGCCATCCTGATTGTGTGGGGCGACCAGGTGTTCGTCTCGGAAGACACGCTGCGCCGTGCTTTGGCTGCGTTGATCTCGCCGGAACACCAGGCGGTGGTGCCTGTCACCCGCATGGCCGCTCCCTATGTCGAATATGTCTTCGACGGCAAAAGGCTGACCAAGGTTCTGCAAAGCCGGGAAGGCGACCAGACCACGCCCAACGGGTTCTCGGATGTGGGGACATTCCTGCTCGCCACCCAGGGCCTGGCGGCGGCCTGGAATGACTATCAGTCGAAAGCCGTGCGCGGCGGCCAAACCGGCGAGATCAACTTCCTGCCCTTCCTGCCGTTCCTTTCGGCGCGGGGCTGGACGGTCACGCCGCTGGAAGTCGCCGATCCCACCGAAGCGCGTGGGATAAATACACAAGAAGACCTTTCCTTTTTTCGCGAGCGGTATAAGGACCAGCCATGACAAGATTGCTGGTCACGGGCGGCGCGGGATTCATCGGCAGCCATCTTTGCGAAGGCTTGCTTCGGTGCGGGCATCAGGTCCGCGTGCTGGACAATCTGGCCTATGGGCGTCGCGACTTTGTGCCGGCGGAAGCGGAATTCGTCCAGGGCGACATTCGCGACCTCGGCACCTGCCGTCGCGTGGCGGAAGGGATGGACGGCATTTTCCATTGCGCCGCCATGTCGCGATCCGGTCCCTCACAGGACCAGATCGACACCTGCACCCAGTCCAACATCACCGGCACGCAGAATATGCTGCTGGCAGCGCGTGACGCGGGTGTGCGTCGCTTTATCTATAGCGGTTCCTCGACCTATTACGGCAACAGGACCGTGCCGCACCGGGAGAGCGACCCGCCCGATCTGCTCAACATCTATGGCCTGACCAAGAAGGTGGGCGAGGATTATTGCCTTCTGTTCGATAAGACCTCGGACTTGGCCTGTGTGGTGCTGCGCTATTTCAATGTCTATGGCCCTCGCCAGCCCGAAACCGGCGCCTATGCTTTGGTGCTGGGAATCTTCCTCGATCGCCTGGCGGAAAACCAAGCCTTGGAAATTCACGGCGATGGAACGCAGCGGCGCGACTTTATCCATGTGCGCGATGTGGTGGCGGCCAATATCTCGGCTTTCGAGCACGCCGAGGAAGACGGTGTGCGCGGGGAAATCTTCAATGTCGGCAGTGGCGAAAACCTTTCGGTCAAGGCGCTGGCGGACATGATCTCGCCCGACCAAATCCACACCGAGGCGCGCAAGGGCGATGCCGCCGCCACCCTCGCCGACATTTCCAAAATCCGGGCCAGGCTGGGCTGGTCGCCCCAAATATCTTTTGCCGAAGGCCTCAAGGAATTGATATCGCTCGCCGACTGAGCATTTTCCCGATCCGGCCTTAACTTGCTGCAGCCTTGCCGTTATCCTGCCGCAATAAAAGATAAAAACTAAGGGATGACCATGCGCCGCTTGCTCTTGCCGCTTTTCGCTGTTGCCTTCATCGCCGCCCCGCAACTGGCCGGAGCGCAAGCCGCCAAGCCCGCGCTTTACACGGCCGACCAGGCGAGTGCGGGGGCCGCCGTCTATTCCCAATCCTGTGCCGCCTGCCATGGCTCGCAGCTGGAAGGCGTTGCAGCGCCGGCTCTCAAGGGGTCGATCTTTGGCGAGATGGCCAACGCGCAAGGGCTGACGGTGGACTCGCTGTTTGACGTGATCGCCAACACCATGCCGCAATCCGATCCCGGTTCGCTCAAGCCCGAGGATTACGGCGCCGTGACCGCCTACATCCTGCAGCAGAACGGCTATCCCGCCGGCAGCACGGCGCTTGCCAAAGGCGCCGCCGGTTTGAAAGAAACCAAGGTCACACCCTAAATTTCTTCAATCTTCTTCGCGGGGACGATGATGAAGAATTCCGCACTCGCGTTGCTGGCGGCAGCGTGCCTGAGCCTGTGCGGCAGCGCCGTGGGACAGACCCCGGTTCAAGGCGGCGCCGGCGAGGCGGCCGCAGCCGTAGGCGGCGGCAGGGCAACGGAAGGGGTCAATCCCATCCTGCTCGGCTCGAACCCCGCCAATCCCGGCTCGTTTTTAATGCAGCCGGTCACCCAGAAGGTCGATATCACCGATGCGATGATGCTGGACTCCGATCGCTCCGACGATTGGATCCTGCATGGCCGCACCTATGACAATCAGCGCTTCTCGCCCTTTACCGACATCAACAAGTCCAATGTCCGGCAGTTGAGACCTACCGCCATTATCCAGACCGGCATCACCAAAACCTTGGAAATGACGGCGATCGAAGTCGACGGCGTTCTCTATATTGAAACCGGCGACAACAATATTCACGCCTACGATGCCATCACCGGCAAACAGCTTTGGGCCTATTCGCCCAAGCTGGGCTATGCCAATTTGTGTTGCGGCCAGCAGTCGCGCGGCGTGGCCGTGGCTTATGGCAAAGTCTTCGCCGCCCAGCTGGACGGCCATGTCGTGGCGCTGGATGCGCGCACCGGCAAGCAGATCTGGAAAACCGAGCATGCCGATGCCTTGCCCCAGCCGGCTTACTTCTACTCCTTCACCATGGCGCCCATCGCCTTCAACGGCATGATCCTGGTCGGCAATGCCGGCGCCGAATGGCCCACCCGCGGCTTTCTGCAAGCGCTGGACGCCAATACCGGCAAACTGGTTTGGCGCTTCAACACCACCGCCGCGCCCGACCAGCCGGGCGGCAAGACTTGGAGCGGCGACAGCTGGAAGTATGGCGGCGGCTCGGTGTGGAACACGCCCGCCATCGATGCGAAGAACAATCTGATCCTGTTCGCCACCGGCAATCCCAATCCCGACCTGGATGGCACCAGCCGCAAGGGCGACAATGCCTATACCGTCTCCATTGTCGCCATCGACTCCCGAACCGGAAAGCTCAGATGGTGGTACCAACAGGTGCCGCATGATGTATGGGACTATGATGCCTGTGCGCCGGTGGTCCTGTTCGACACGGTGGACGAGAACGGCAAGGTGGTGCCGGCGGCGGCCGAGGCCGGCAAGGTCGGCAATGTCTTCATCGTCAACCGCCTCACCGGCAAGCTGATCCGCAAATCGCCGGCGATCTCGCTGGTCAACGAGAATTTCATGAAGCCTTTGTCGTCGACGCCGCTGACCATTTTGCCGGGCAGCAAAGGCGGCGCGATGTGGTCGCCGCCCGCCTACTCGCCGCAAACCAAATATTTCTACACCATGGGCGTCAACGAAGCGCATGACTTCGCGGTCAATCGTCCGCTGCCCGAGGTCTACAAGCCCGGTACGCCGATCGTGGGCCAATATGCCGGCGGCAGTATGGCCCTGAATCTCGATTACATCCCGCCCAGCGGCACTTTCACCGCGGTCAATACCGAGACCGGCGCCATCGCCTGGCAGTACAAATCCAGCCGCCCAATGTATGGCGGCGTCTTGGCGACCGCCAGCGGACTGGTCTTCGCCGGCGAAATGAATGGCGACTTTAACGCCTTCGACGCCAAGACTGGCGAGAAGCTGTGGCACTATTCCTTGGGTGCCGGCGTCTGCACTCCGCCCATCACCTACAAGATCAAAGGCGTTCAGTATATCGCGGTCGGCGCCAGCGGTTGTCATGGCGGCGAAATCCTGATGTACAATGACGGACGACCCGCCTTCGGCGATGCCTTTGCGATTTTCGCCCTTCCTGAGAAATAAGAAAGCCGATTCATGGACGCCAATATCAAAGCCACGCTGAGCGGCATTTCCACCGCCACCATCACCACTGTCCTGCTGAAGAAAGGCCTGCGCAATGTCTGGCTGCGCGGCGCCTTTCCCAAACAGCCCGGTCAGAAGCGGGTGGTAGGGACGGCCTTCACGCTGCGCTTCGTTCCGGCGCGCGAGGATCTCGCAACCCCGGCCAGCTGGGCCTCGCCCATCTCCACCCGCACCGCGATCGAAGCCATGGAGGAAGGTGTGATCGCCGTCGCCGACGCCATGGGCGTCACCGATGCCGGCATTTTCGGCGACATTCTCTGTGCCCGCATGGCCAAGCGCAAAGTCGGCGCCCTGATCACCGATGGCGTGATGCGCGACATGGAAGGCGTGTTGGCTACGGGGCTGCCGGTCTGGTGCGCCGGCGCGGCGGCGCCAGCCTCGGTGGCGAGCCTGACTTTCGTCAATTGGCAGGAGCCGATCGCCTGTGGCGGCGTGGCGGTGTTTCCGGGCGACACGATCGTCGCCGATGGCGACGGCGCGGTGGTGATCCCGCAAGCCATGCTGGCCGAAGTCACACAATTGGCCGCCGAACAGGAAGAGCAGGAAGCCTGGATCATCAATGAGGTGAATAACGGCGTTCCGCTGCCAAACCTCTATCCGCCGAATGAAGAAACCAAGGCGCGGTATGCGGCGTGGCGCAAAGAGAACAAGAAGTAGCTTTTGCTTCCGAAAATGCTGGCTCGCATGATTTTTGCCGTGGCATGACAATTTAGATTGAGAAATGAAAAGCGCGATTACCATCGAACAGGGCCTGCGCCGCAGGGCAAGGGTTGTCCGCCGTCGGCTTCATGAGTTGCTGGGATCGGACCGTTATTCACGAACAGCACAGTTCGATCTCGAATCCAAGCTGATGCGCTATATTCCGTACCGAGATGGCGTTTTTATCGAGGCAGGCGCCAACGATGGTCTTACGCAAAGCAACACCTATTGGTTGGAAAGATTTCGGGGATGGAAGGGCATATTGATAGAGCCCAACCCGGTTCTGGCCGCTGAATGCCACCGCAACAGGCCGCGAGCCAAACTTGTGAACGCCGCCCTTGTCGCCGACACGGCAACAACAAGCATTACCATAGCGACGGCTGGACTGCGCGGTTTTGTCGTCGGAAGTTTTACAGATTCCAAGCAGGAAGCCTATCAGCGCAAAGTCGCCGCGGAGCAAGAAAATCTAGAGGTCCGCGATATCATCGTTCCCGCCCGCACGCTGGAAGACATCATTGACGAATCCGGCTATGGCAGAGTCGATTTCTTTTCCCTCGACGTTGAGGGTTATGAGCCCCAGGTGTTGACCGGAATGAATGTGGAGCGTCACCGTCCCCGATATATTATGGTGGAGGGCCTCGGCCCGGACGCCATCTTGCCTGTTCTGCGGGGCCATTACGAATTTGTGGAAATGATCACCCCACAAGATTATCTCTTGCGCGCCAAGGACTGACTTACAGGCCAGCCCGCCGAGAGAAGAGCGACTGCTTTTAACGGACTTTGCGGGAAAGCCAATCGTCAAGGCTTGATAAAGTCCCTTAGTCTTTCATAACTCAGCTCAATGTGCCTTCGCATAGCGCCCTCGGCTTTTGTGCCGTCGCGTGCGCGAATAGCGGAGATGATGGCATTGTGCTCGTGCACCGCCTCTTCCGCGATCTCGCTGCGGAAGCAGGAGCGGAAGATGTGGATATGGATGTGCAGCCGTGCCAGCGAATCCGCGATCAGGTGGTTCTTCGCCCCTCGCGCGATCAGGCGGTGGAATTCGGTGTCCATATCCGCAAAAGCGTCGTGCGACGGCGCGCTCTCCCCGCTGGCCAAAGCGGCCATATCGGCATCGCTCATCATCTCGGCGGCCTTGTGCGCGGCATGCGGCTCGATCAGCAAACGAAATTCGAACAGCTCATCCAGTTGGGCGCGGTTCATGCGCGGGCTGGTGGCGTAGCCGGCGAAGTGGCGCTTGCTGACCAGCCCGTTGGCTTCCAGCATGGAGAGCGCCTCGCGGATGGGGGTTTGGGACACCCCGAGCTCCCGCGCCAGGCTGTCGACCGAGACCCGCGTATCGGGTGGTATTTTCAGCGACATGATATCCGCCCGGACGCGGCGATAGACCTCCTCGGCCAGGCCGGGGGCCCGGACGATGGGTCGCTCCGCCTCGGGAGCAGGCACCGGGAACCGGTCCTTTGAAATCTGTGGCACGGGAAAGCTCGATTTTGCCATTGACCCGGCGCAGCATAACCCATACGGTCCCGAAATCCTATAGGATATTTGATCTGTGCTGGTCCGTGTCGAGGAAGTCCGCAAGCTGGCCGAGGGCATCCTGCTCGCCAATGGCGTGCCGGCCGACCATGCCCGGATCCAGGCCGGGCTGTTCATCGAAGCGGAAATGCGGGCCATCCCCAGCCATGGCCTGCTCAGGCTGCGCCGGGTGATCGAGCGCATTCATGCCGGCCTGTCGGTGCCCGGCGCCACCGGCAAACAGACCTGGACCGCGCGCAGCTTTCTCAGCGTGGATGGCGAACGCGGATTGGGTCCGGTGGTCGCCATGGCCGCGCTGAACGCCATCGTTACGCGCGCCAAGGAAGACGGCATCGCCATCGCCGCCATCCGCAACACCAATCATCTGGGGGCGCTGGCCTTTTACGCCGAAGACGTGGCGGCCAAAGGCCTGACGTGCATCGCGCTCACCATTTCCGAGGCGCTGGTGCATCCCTTTGGCGGCCGCAAGGCGATGATCGGCACCAATCCGATCGCCATCGGCGTGCCTTCCTCGCCCCATCCCATGGTGCTGGACATGGCCACCGGCCTGGTCTCCATGGGCAAGATTCACGATCACGCCAATCGCGGGGCGCCGATCCCGCTGGGCTGGGCATTGGACGAAAAGGGCGATCCCACCACCGATGCGTCCGCCGCCAAGAAGGGCGCCATCGCGCCGTTCGGCGGCGCCAAGGGCTATGCGCTGGGCATCGCCTTTGAAGTGCTGGTCGCGAGCCTGGCTGCATCGGCCATCGGCACCGACGTCAAAGGCACCTTGGATTCGGTGAATGTCTCCAACAAGGGCGATCTTTTCATCGTCATCGCCCCGCCCCATGCCGAAGCCGCCAAGGCCTTGGTGACGGACTATCTCGACAGCATCCGCGCCGCCGCGCCCGCCGATCCGGAACATCCCGTGCTGGCGCCGGGCGACCGCGCCCACAAGGTGCGGGCACAATCGGAAAAGCGCGGCGTTTATCTGGATGACGGGCTGTGGGCGGACTTGCAACAGCTCGCCGCGGAATCGCAAAAGGAAAAAGCATCATGACTGGAATTTTCGGCGCCCTGCGCCTGCCCGCTTCGGTGATCTTCGGCTCCGGCCAGCGTGCCGCCATCGGCATGATGACGGCCCAGA
>Ga0207648_10004947_pt1 | contig 13560 bp, 14 predicted proteins | sample KBSMisM32_FD_184310 | JGI IMG/M metagenome (GOLD analysis project Ga0207648, IMG submission 184310) | Miscanthus rhizosphere microbial communities from Kellogg Biological Station, Michigan, USA - KBS Miscanthus M3-2 (SPAdes) (version 2) | ecosystem: Host-associated > Plants > Roots >...
GGCGATAACGTTCGATTGCATCTTGTTCAGCATTCCAGTATGGCTGGTGCTCCAAGTCAGGTATTGGCAGCGCGCAGAATCGGATTAGGTCCATCGAAGCAATTTGCTAGTCAACTGTCGTAAACAGGCGATTTCAGCAACTACCCGGGCCGGGTAGGTCTGTCTGTGGGCGGTAGTTGGTGAAATGGCGATATTACGACAACGTACAATCGAAGCGTCATTCCCAGACCCTCAAGGTGCAATGACTGCCACGGCAGTGGCGGTGCGAACACCGGCGGTCGTCCTGTCCGCAGATTCTGATTCAGGAAGAAAGTCAAAGGCACGCTCGCCGCCTTCAAGAACCGAAGGCTCCAGGTAAGGTGTTTCTTTGATTCAAAGGCAGACGAAGAGGAAACAGGGCAAATACGAGAGGCAACAATAGCACTGAATTTTAATTACTGTTTACCTAGCATGCATACTCCAACAGCCCGAAGTTGGAAGGTACACCGCCGGTAATAAACCGATAAATCCAAATCCTAACTTAAATCTCCACTTGCCAGATGCTGACTTAGCATCAGGCGACAACGTGCCCGAATAATAAATGTCCCTATGCTGTTTACCATGCATTGCCCGCATCATTTTGCCGATAAACACGGTACGAACCGGCATTCTTTTGACAAACTCGATGCTGTCCCCCGTAATCGCGCCGGAAATTTCGCCAACACCCTCGGTTCCTCCAGTTGTGGCAACATCAATGATTGTGCCGCTAAACCGATCGCCTTCAGAAAACGTGATGTCGATCTCAAAGTTGGTTTGATCTAAACCGGTTCTGGCTTGGAGTTTTCGGCTTTTGTACGTATAACTACCAGTCCATCGTCTAGAAATCATGACAGGCGATCTTACCAGTACTCGGAATAGAGTTGTCCGGTGGGTAGTTGGTGAAATGGCGATGTTTCAACAGTTGTGTTTTGCCTTTGCGATTCCCTTAACCTCGAGTAGAGTTCTGCGGCATGGAAGTATTGCCGGAACCCGCAGCTGGCAATGAGCAAGCGCCGGGTGGGTTGAAAGCTAAGGCATCCACCCTCGTTCGAAATGGAATCCGATACCTGCTGCATCTGGCTGCTATTTATGCGATCGTCAGTTTTGTAACGATCCGGCTTGCAGGCTTAATGCATGGAACCATTCTACCCTTCCTGCAACAGCGCCCCCCTTCGGTAAGTGTTTTTCAGTTCGCGTTTTCTCACCTATTTGCGTTCAGCTTTCTCCCTGCCCTGATTTTTGGATTTCTATACGCCGAGTGGTGGTATAGGCACCGGGTAGCCGTTTTCGTCTGGATTGTTCCCGTCGCAGTTCTCTTTTACAAATTCGCAACATTCCCAGCAACAATCTTTCAAAATCACTTCGCTGCGGCGTTTCACGAATACTTTGGTGGCGGCTTCGTAATTCCTGAATTTCACAGCTATCACAGCTACCAGGAATTATTTCAATTGGCTGCGCTAAACCCTGATGTGATGAGAGGCATGGAACAGTTCGGGTATACCGCTCCGGCTTATGTTGCCATCGGATACAGCATCGGGACATGGATGGCAATTCGTTTCAGAGTCCCCAAACTCGAAGCAGGATTGAGACACATAAAGCCGAGTTTGCTACCACCAAAAATAGATTGATCGACGTTAACAGGCCTGTACCCAACGACGAAGCGAGGAAAAGTCTCCTGGGTGCGGATTGCTTTCTTCGCCTTCAAATCGGCAAGCAGCCAGATGGCTCCCCCTTCGAGCGAATACAAGCAAACTGGCCTGAAGTGGCCGGAATGAGTTGACCCAAGCATCCTGTCGTAACAGGCGTTCTCACAAGCTTGCGCCGTTTATTCGCCAAAATCGGGATCAATGAGTGAAATGGCGATTTGTCGTCAACTATGGTCGTTTTGTGACGCGATCATTCCAATGAGGGCATTTCGGACGCGTCGTCGCCATTTGCCAATCAACATTCAAAGCCGCACCTTCGATTGCACGTTGAATAGTCCAGAGGCCTAAAGGGCCAGCATCTGCATAGTTGATCACTTCATGTGTCTCGCCGTCGCGTTTCGCACGAGTAGACTCGAAAACCGCGTCTGTCACGTCTCCCCAATATTCTGATTGCATTGTGAAAAATGAGTTCTGCTCAAGCAACTGAGCTAATTTTGCAAAGTCCTCCTGCGAAGTACGCCCTTCCTTAACCTCGCAAAAGGTGGTCCGATCCGTGCGACTTGCATTTCGACAGCGTTCAGTAAAGATTTCTGCATTATCAGGGCGCAGGACAATGCGGTGCCTCATACAAAGCACCGAAGATGCCGAATATTCGAAATCAATCTCCGACACCTTCCCTTTCATTGTTTCCGAAACGCCATGCTTCTCCAGTGGCTTTGAATCTTGTCCCTTTCCAGAGACAGTGAAAAGGCAAGTCACAAACAGGATCACAGAGAATTTGCGTGGGAATTGCATATACCACAATTATCAGCGGATACAGAATCAGGAAAGATTACTGTTGTTAACAGGCGATTACACTCATCATCCGATGCTTCGACCACCGGTGTACCGAAGCCGAAAGACTTCTTCCTCCTGTTCCTTAACGAAAACCTGCACCATCTCCTTGTCTCGCCACGGTGCCTGATCAATCGCTCTCAAGATGGCATTGGTATCGGCATGATTGAACGCCGACAGGTATACACGACATTCCATGTACTTCGTCCCACCTGCGTGCTCGGTTACCTCTACGAACTTCCGATAGCCGCAATCTGTCTCGCGTAGGAACTTGTTGACGTACTCAATCTCAGGGTCGGAACCGTCTTGCAGGCCAACATGTGCCGTCAGGATTACATTCGTGACTCGACTCATGGTGCAACGCTACCGCGACCAACGGTCGTCAGTCCAGCAGTGTAATGAATGACGTTAACAGGCGATTACACCAACTACTGGTAAAAAGGCCGCCCTGGCAAAGTAGTTGGTGAAATGGCGATGTTATGCCAACTATCAGCAGGTTCCGGTATTCCGCGCGGTTCCGGACCTTCGGAAGTTGTTGAAGTAAGGCGCCTTCATTCCTGCGCCATGGCATCCGAGACGACTCGTTCCTCGCCGTTCATTTAATGCTAGACTTCCGCCGCGAGGCGCACTGGTGTCGGATGACAACTCATCTCGGATTGTTAGGTTTGGCGTATTTGAGGTTGATCTAAGGGCAGGCGAACTGCGCCGTCGTGGCTTGAAGGTGAAGCTACAGGAGCAGCCATTGCAGGTTCTGACTGCCCTTCTGGAGCACCCGGGGGAGGTGGTTACCCGCGAGGAGTTGCGGGGCAAACTTTGGCCAGCGGACACCTTCGTCGACTTCGATCATGGTCTCAATGCCGCGATCAGGAGGTTGCGCGATGCATTGGGCGAATCGGCGGAGACGCCCATGCTCGTTGAGACAGTCGCTCGACGAGGATATCGCTTCATTGGAAATGTTGAGAACACGGCAGGCAGAACATCAGCCCGGCCCACACCCTGGCAGAGGCTGCGCACTACCAGGCATGTTGGTGTAGCGGGACTAATTGTGTGCGCTCTTGTGCTTTCGTTTTTACTCTACCGCCATTCGGTCAGACCAAAGGCGGTGGAGATGACCGTAACTCCCGCAGTCACCAACCTTGGCGAAAAATACGCTCCTGCGCTTTCGAGAGATGGCCAGCGTTTGGCTTTCGTGTGGGATGGCGGCGTTGGTCCTTACTTCAACTTGTATGTGAAAGTAATCGGTACTGAGGAATCACTACAACTGACCAAGCAGGCGTCGCTCGACTTTAGTCCGGTTTGGTCCCCCGATGGTCGCTATATTGCATTTTGTCGCATTCTTAAAGGTGCCACAGGCATCTACATTATTCCGTCGTTGGGTGGCGCCGAGCGCAGGGTGCGCAACACTCTTTGGGATGATCAGGAGTTCCAGGAAGCCTTCAGGTTCGCGCACCGTCTCTCCTGGTCGCCTGATGGAAAATTCCTCGCATATTCTGACCGTCCATCCCGTAGCGAAGCTGCTTCTATTTTTCTACTTTCGCTCGATTCATTTGACGTTCGTAGACTCACTTCGGCGCCACAATCCAGAGGGGACTTCAGTCCTGAATTCTCACCGGATGGTCTTACTCTGGCCTTCGCCAGAGACACTCAAGGAGTCGAGTCAATCTATGTCACCCCAGTTTCTGGAGGAAAGGAGAAGCGCCTTACATCGGATACCAAACAAAAGTGGGGTCTTACGTGGACTACGGACGGTCGAGAAGTGGTTTTCTCAGACGTTGGCTGGCTATGGAAGGTATCGCTTCGAGGAGGCGAGCCGGAACGACTGCAGTTCGGCCAAGACGGAGTTGACCCTTCGATTGGAGGAAACCGACTAGTCTATGTACGGCACAGATCCAACAAGAACATCTGGAAGAGGGACCTCAACTCATTGATCCCGACTAGCGCTGCCCAGAGGCTCATATCGTCCACCAGAATGGAGAGTGGTCCTCAGTTCTCGCCAGATGGACGTGAGATTGCCTTCGAATCTACCCGCAGCGGCGCATATGAAGTCTGGCTTTGCGGGAGCGACGGAACCAATCTCAGGCAGCTCACTCACTTCGGCCCTTCGGTGACCGGAGCTCCACGTTGGTCGCCCGACGGGCAGCAGATTGCTTTCGATTCTCGTCCTGCCGGCAATCCAGACATTTTTGTCATCGACTCTCAGGGCGGCCCCCCGCGAAAGCTTACGAGTGAGGCTTCGAGTGAAGTCCTACCAAGCTGGTCGCGGGATGGACGTTGGATCTATTTTGCATCGGATCGGACTGGTGGTTGGGAAGTTTGGAAAATGCCTTCGACAGGTGGGTCTGCTGTACGAGTGACGCGCCAGGGCGGATTTGCAGCGTTCGAATCGACCAACGGAAGATTTTTATATTATGCAAAAGGCCAGAATGTTTCCGGATTGTGGCGCACTCCGATAAACGGTGGCGAAGAGATCGAGCTCATAAGCTCCCTGGAAGCAGGTTATTGGGGCTATTGGGCAGTGGTCGAGAACGGCATCTATTACCTCGACACGACCACGAAACCTGGGATCGCGCTCTTTGACACTACTACCCATCGGATTACGCAAATGTTCAATTTGGAGGGTCGCCCAGCCAGGGAAGACACGGGATTGGCCGTCTCGCCGGATGAGAGGACCATTCTCTACACACAATTGGATGCGTCAAATAGCGACATCCTTCTTGTGGAGAACTTCCAATAAATTCAACTATTCTGGCGTACAACGATTCGCGAACAAGCTTCTAAGTACTGGCTTCTCGCCAACGAAATGGGCGTGCCCGAAAACTGTCCGATCAGCGCGATATCGCTGCCGGCAAGTCTAACTGTTGTAAACAGGCTTTTACACTCAGAACCCATCTTCCGGGCTTCCTAAGGCATTCATTCGTAGAGGTGACGAGTAAGTGGAGACCCTTCTAAACTCCCGTAGAAATCCGAGAGCGGAAAACGGCTGCGATAATCAACCAGAAAACACCTGATTCAGTGTGGATATGCACGATCGCAAGGTCGATTCCGTCCGACTTAAAGATTATGATAAGCGCCAGGTCTTATTCTCGGGCGAATTGAAATAGGGGGTGGGGGCAAAGTGCCTAGCACTTCCAACACGATTTGGCGTCGGGAGTGGCGCTCTTCCCGCCGGTTGCCTGGGGTGCTTGTTTTTGTCCTGCTCGCGCTCGGGGCAGTGCGCATCGTTGCAACCTACCATGTCCTTTCACAAGCGGCTGACGAACCTGCCACGATCGCCGCAGGCATGGAGTGGCTCGACAAGGGCACTTACAATCTGGATCCTTTGCATCCGCCGCTTGCGAGAGTGGCTGCCGCGGTTGGGCCGTTTCTGGAGGGACGCCGGCTGCCCCAAGGACAGGTGATCGAAAGAGGGCCGGAGTTTTCGATCTTCAAGGTAGGCAATGAGATTTTCTATGAGGGGGGCAGATACTGGCGAACCCTTGCGTTGGCTCGCCTCAGCATGCTTCCATTCTTTGCATTCGGCGTCGCCATTGTTTTCTTTTGGGGTCGCAGGATCGACGGCAACGTTGCAGGTTTGCTCGGTGTCTTCTTCTTTACCAGCTTGCCGGCTATTTTGGCCTTTGCAGGCTTTGCATATACCGATATGCCGGTTGGCGTTCTCATTGCGGGGAGCGCGTTCATGTTCGTGCGTTGGCTGGATCTTCCGTCAATGCAGAACTCGATACTTTTCGGGGTTCTCACTGCACTCGCTTTGTTATCGAAATTCACCGCACTGCTGTTTTTGCCCGCTTGTTGGGTCGCGATTGTCTTTTGTTGGATAGGTACTAATCAGCGTCGCGAATGGCGTCTCTATTTCCGGCAGGCGGTCTGGATAGTCCTTACATTCTTCGTGATCTTTTGGGGCGGGTACAGGTTTTCCGTCGCTCCTCTGAAGACTGTTTTCCTAAACCCCGGGCAGGACATCCACGCCCTCCACGTGCCCCAGGCCGTCAAGCGCCTCCTTTACTTTGCGGTTGATAAGCCCATACCAGCCCCAGCGTTTTTTAAGGGAGTAACTGCGAGTATACGCAGCGGTGCCGTGTTAGGGCGCCCATCGTACCTCCTAGGCGAGATTCGTCAGACGGGATGGTGGTACTTCTTCATCGTAGCGATCGGTGTTAAGACGCCGCTGGCATTCCTTCTGTTGGGAGTTCTTGGCTTATTCCTAAGCCTGATGCGCGGTTTAAAAGAACGCAATTGGCAACTAGCCGCGCCGGGTGCGTGCATAGTCGCGATTCTTGTTGCGACCTTTCCCGTGAGAGTGAACTACGGGGTCAGACACATACTCGGCATCTATCCCTTTCTGTCCGTGATGGCAGCATACGGTGCGGCGAAAATCTACGAGCAGCGCGAGAGATGGGGCTTGCAAGGCCGCGTAGCGCTGGCCGGACTGCTAGCGTGGCACCTGCTGGTAACTTCCCATGTACATCCGGACTACGTGACTTACTTCAACGAATTGGCCGGGAGGCAACCACAAAAAATATTGATGTGGGGTTGTGACTACGATTGCGGTCAGGATGTGGCGCGACTGGCGCGACTGCTCGGCGAGCGCAAGATTCAGCATGTAACACTCGGCGTCTTCGGAAATAATGATTTCAAACGGTCTGGCCTTCCACCATTCGAGAGCCTGGATCCCTATCAGCGACCCAAAGGATGGGTCGCAGCAAGCGTGCGAATAGTTGAGACCGGAGACGCGTTCCTAGGTGGCTCTCATCGTGACGCTTTTCAATGGCTGTCGGCCTGTAAACCGTTGGCACGTGCGGGAGAGACGATCTATCTCTACGAGGTCCCTTGTGGCTCCAGCGACAGTGTAGTAAGTAATCCCTGATTGAGTTGCCGGAAAGGCAAAGTAACGGTCTCGAAATCGTTGGGCCTATCTTTCCGGATACACATGAAATCGATCCCCGCATCTCTTCAGTTGCTAACCCCTTGGGCTTGCCAGCGCTGATTTTTTTCGTCCAGTCTTCCGGAGCATTCTCGCCGAATATCCACTGCAATCATCCAGCTCAATGAAGTTTGGCTTTGTTGTGTGACTGCTGGTTTTTGGCGCTTACTTTGCCAGAAGGGCCTTTAATACGGCTCGGCGAAGCATCACTACAACAGTATGAATACTATGCTCCTACCCGAACGGGACTTTTGGCGTTCAATTGTTGTAACAGGCGATTACACTAACTACTTGGCGGCGAGGGTCAGTAGTTGGTGAAATGGCGATGTTTCACCAATCGACGCTAACTTTTTACGAGCCATGGTTTAGCTCGCATCCCGTTCTCTTCACTTCATGCCTTCGCGAACATTGACCAACAGTTGATCAAACGCTTGGAGGCGGATCAAACCGGCCCGTGGGTATTCAACATCAATGATCACATATACGATGATGACCGTGATGACCGCGAAACTCAGGATATGGAGCCAACTCCGGTGCTGGCCAATTGCCATTCGATACCCAGCCAGCAGGGAGCAAATAAGACCGAGGCTGAACAACAGTGCATAGATGATGTTTGGCGGGTGGGTTTGCAGCGCCATCGCACGAATCGTAGTAATGTCGATCATGTCGTTTAGCGCGGGCAGCAGGAGCTTACCTACGTCAGGATGGGAGTTCGGAAGCCGTGTAGCGGCAATTGCTTTTGTCCAAATCTCTTCCTGGAACTTTTTGGATCGAGCCATCTCGATCTTAGCGGCCTCCATGTTTGGCAGCTTGCGATAGGTTTCCAATCGAGAGTCAACATATCCTCGAAACAACTCTTGCAGTTCGGGCCGCGCTTCTTGCGACAATAACTGCAACCGGAGATATGCGGTTTCGATGGTGTTAGCTTCCTCGGCGATTAGCGTCCGTTTCTCATTGAAACGCGATGCCGCACCCGAGAACGTAAACGCCACCACCAATCCAAACAGGGCAAACATCGCGCCCTCGATGGTACCCAGACTGGCCCGCTCGCCTTCCGACTCTTTCGGCTTGCGCCTGATGCCAACACGACGGCCGATTTCCAGCAGGCCAAGCATACCGACGAAGAGCAGTGCCGCAAAAAGTAAAGGGCTAATAGCAGGTTCCATCTGACTCTCCGATCCGGCCCAATTTTACCCAAGGATAACGATTCTTGTGGATCGGGCGTGTTCATCCGGTCCCAAAGGGTGTTAACTGGCGCTTACACCAACTACCCGGAAAACGGCGTCCGGGCCAAGCTAGTTTGGTGAAATGGTGATTTATCGCCAATCGACTTGAAGATGTAAAATCCCGGTGGTCGCGTTAATCGATGTTTCGGAAGCAGGCTGCCTCTCATTTTGGCACGGCCGACTTCGTTACGGCGCAGTGTTCTATGAGGTAGAGAATGTTGTTACGCGAAAAGGCGAGTACTTGCTCTACCTAAGACGTCTGCCGCGCAAGGTGCGAACAGAGATGCCAGAGGCGTACCATGACCGTCGCTCGTTACTCTTTTTCGCACAGCAGACCGTATTTGATTCCCGCTGGACATGGCTTGTTGTGTGTGTAACCGCCGCCTTGTCCTACCTTGTCCCAAAGCTTGCCAGGTTCGCGACACCAAATCCCCAAACGGTCTGGCCGATTTGGCCAGGCTGCGCGATTTTGGTGGCAGGATTGTTATTGGTCCGAATGAGTGTCTGGCCAGCGCTCATCGCTGTGTGCTTTGCCGCATTTGGTCTTTCTGACTTGCAGGCAGGCGTCTCAGCTAGTGCGATTGCCTGGTTCGTTCCTGGCAATACGGTCGAAGTCCTTACCGCGGCACTTGGTCTCAGATATTGCTTCCAGGGTGTGCCTCGGCTCAACACCGTGAGGGCACTGGCTAAGTATTCGCTCTTTGCGGTCATCCTGGCGCCGTTGGCTGGATCATTTCTGAGCGCGCGCGGCATCGGCCCCGATTATTGGTCCAGTTGGAGGATTGCTTTCTTGTCCGAGGTGCTTGCATTCGCCACGGTGACCCCGGTCTTATTAAGCTGGATCACCGGCGGCCGTGCATTGATGCGGATGCCGAGGGCCTGTCACGTGGAGGGATTGATCCTGATCACAGGGTTGGTTCTGCTCAGCTATGTAACCTTCACCAGCCCTCAGAACCTGAGCTCGCCCGCACTGCTTTTTTCGTTGGTGCCATTTCTGCTGTGGTCTGCGTTGCGCTTCGGATGGTTGGGCATCAGCACCTCGTTGATAATAGTCTCCTGTGTATCAAGCTGGGCGGCTCTCCATGGCACAGGTCCATTTTCACGTCTGGTGCCGTACACCAACCCGCTGTCGCTTCAACTGTTCCTGGTTTTCGCTGCGGTACCCTTCATGGTTCTGGCCGCCCTCGTCGAAGAGCATGAACAATCCGCGCATGTGATCCGTGAAAGCGAAGAGCGCTTTCGACTGATTTCCAACTCAGCCCCAGTAATGATCTGGTTGGCTGGAACAAACAGGCTTTGCACCTACGTCAATCAAGCCTGGTTGCAGTTCACTGGACGTCCGCCTGAAGCTGAGTTGGGGAATGGTTGGGTCGAAGGAGTACACAGTGAAGACCTGAAGCGCTGCTTGGAAACCTATTCCCAGGCGTTTGATAAGCGTCAATCGTTTGAAATGGAGTACCGCCTTCGTCGTAGTGACGGAGCGTACCGTTGGATTCTGGATAGCGGTGTGCCGAGATTCAGCCCTGACGGCAGTTTTGCTGGTTACATTGGATCTTGCCTGGACGTCACCGATCGAAAGCTGGCCGAAGAAGCAGTGGCCAGTGTTGGGCGCAGGTTGATTGAGGCCCATGAAGAAGAACGTACATGGATTGCTAGAGAACTGCATGATGATATCGCACAACGGATTGCATTACTGGCCATCGAATTAGGCCGCTTCGATGATCATGGTCCTGATTCGGTCGTCGATACACATGAGTACGTTCGGCATGCGCAGCAGCGCATCTCTGACCTTGGGCAAGACATTCAGGCGCTCTCGCATCGGCTACATTCCTCGAAACTCGAATATCTCGGCCTCGTCCCTGCAGCCAAGAGTTTCTGCTCTGAATTGTCGGATCAACAAAAGGTTCGAATTGACTTCCAGCATTCGGATATGCCGGCTGAAATTTCAAAGGAAATCTCGCTTTGTTTGTTTCGCGTACTTCAGGAAGCAATGCAGAATGCTGTTAAGCATAGCGCTGATCAGAACTTCACAGTGAGCGTACGCGGTACAAAAGAAGGAATCAGTTTGATTGTGAGTGACTCAGGAGTTGGGTTCGAATGGCAGGACGCGATGAATCGTCAGGGGCTAGGTCTGATCAGCATGCGCGAGCGGCTCCGTTTGGTAAATGGAGAGTTGTCCATCCAATCGGTACCAGGTCGTGGGACCACTGTCCTTGCACACGTACCCATCGAGCAAAAGGGCCGCTCGGAATTAGCGAGCTAAGACACGCGTTTGTTCGCCAAAATCCGAGTCAACGAGTGAAATGGCGATGTTACGCCAACTGCTAAGACCGTAACTGACGAAAACAACCTATTTCACTCATTGACCGTGAGCCGTGGGAAAAGCGGCGTTCCGCGCGGAAGAGGTGAGGAACGACTGAGCTGGCTTATCTCATTTTTGTAGTGTCTTTCTTGGGGCGCAGCTTCAATTCTGGCATTGCTTCTTTCCCGCTCATGCCGGCTAGCAAGCGCTCGAGATTACAGGTCGCCGCTTGAAGCATTTGGACATCTCTCTCTCTAGCCTCTTTGCGCCGGGCTTCTTCGATGTCCTTCAACATTTGATCGAGACGGGCGGCGGCGGCTCTCAGCGTCTGGACATCTGCTTGCGCCACCCCTTCGGAACGGGCATGCCCGTCCGCCTGCATGAAGTTCGCTATCCGATCCCGGACTTCGACTTGCCGACTGTTGTTGGAATCGCTAGACATTGTGCTGGCTGCGAAAACCTATCATGGAATCAAAAATACGCGTTGTCCATTTACTGGACGGGAACCTTCGACGCCCATACTGCACACGAGGTAGGCTCCCACATGGCCAAGATTCTTAAGACCATGAGGAGAGCGTGAATCGTCTAACTTCCGCAGCTGCTCCGCTGGATTCATGCCGAATCGCAAAAAGCTGTCGTTGTTGTTAACAGGCGATTACAGCAACTACTGTGCGGATGCCAGTTTCTTCTGTTGACCTGATGCGTTGTGCTCAAACAGATGCCGAAAGACGGCCTCCCGAATGTCCGAGTTGTCCTGGAGGTCAACGGGCGTCGCCATTGTATTGATTGAGGCTTTTCCAGTTGGTGTAATGGCGATTTTCACCAACTGCCGGCTTGGATTACTTCAGTCGCGTCCACGCGTAAAGTGTACGAGATGCCCGAATGGAGGCCTGCAATGTTGGTAGATCGACGCGAGTTCCTTAATGTCGCCACAGCAAGTACAGTCGCGACAGCTATTCATCCGTTCGGGAGCGAGAAAAACAAAAAACAAAGGCCTCAAAACAACTCAACTGTATTTGCTTTTCAGCAGGTTGACGTATTCTCGTCCACGCCATTGCTTGGCAACCCTCTCGCTGTAGTCGTTGGCGCCGACGCACTAAGCGATGATCAAATGGCGGCTTTTGCAAGCTGGACGAATCTTAGCGAAACAACCTTTCTCCTAGAACCGAAGGCGCTTCATGCTGACTATCGGGTTCGTATCTTTACTCGACAGCGGGAGGTGCCTTTTGCCGGTCATCCGACCCTGGGAAGCTGTCACGTTTGGTTAGCCGTGGGTGGTGTCGCAAAAGGCAAGGAAATTGTGCAGGAATGCGGGCTGGGTCTCATCCACATCCGCCGTGGGCCTGAGCGCCTTTCGTTTATGGCGCCTAAACTAGTCCGCAGCGGGCCGATCGAGCCTGAAATCCTAGCACGGGTAGTCAGGGGCTTGGACCTAGCGCCAGACGCAATCATGGCGTCCAATTGGGTGGACAATGGCTCGGGCTGGTTGGCGATCATGCTGCGTTCCCGCGAGGCAGTTCTGGCACTCCGTCCCAACTACTCGACCTTGACAGGGCTGAAGGTCGGAGCCTTTGCAGCATTCAATCCCTCGAAAGATGGAAACTCCGCTCAATTTGAGGTACGCGCTTTTAGTGTGGAGGACGTTGGACATGAAGACCCTGTTACGGGAAGTCTAAATGCCGGCCTTGCACAATGGCTTGTTGGAAGCCGGATCGCTCCCTCGGAATATGTCGTCAGCCAGGGTACAGTCTTGAAGCGTATGGGTCGTGTTTACGTAGAAGCGAATGGATCCCAGATATGGGTGGGTGGCACGGTCCGAACGTGTGTCATGGGCAAGCTAATGCTTTGACTGTATTTCTCACAGCGAGCGCGGATTGTACCGCGATCAGGCCTGTCTCTACCCAATTGACGAAATCAGGCGATTACACCAACTACTCGGGACGGGCACCTTGGCTGCCAGTAGTTGGTGAAATGGCGATTTTTCACCAATCATGTGTGAGCAGTATCCTGCTGACTACCGGTTTCGGAAAACTGCTTCTCGTAAAAGTGCCACATGCAGAAACCGAAGACTTATCCGGCTAAGGGCCATATCAGTAGATTTATCGTGATGTCAAAAGCGTAGTCGATAACTTCACGCGGAAAGGGTGGCTTGCGCAGCAAGTCCAGGCCCGTCATCACGACGAACATAAAGCCGCCGAAGCGGATGATTCCCACCCGCAAAATGAAACTCTTCTTCCCCTTAGCCTTCATTTGTTGCCAACGTTCCTGCTGGGCGGGATTGGGCGGTTTGAAGAATGATTGGATTTTCATTCCATCCTCAGAATAATGCGCATCTTATCTCCCCCCAGCCACCAATCACAAACGATTGAAATCAGTGTTTCCTGAGCATTGTTGACGAAAACAGGCGATTTCACTCATCAAGAGCAACAACAGAAGTTTCGGGTCCGGTTGGTTTGACGCGCACTGGGATCTGCGACCCGATATGAATTTGAGAAACATAATTTTCCGCTGAACTCCTCTTCAGATGTATGCCAGAGTAGTATTCCCCCTTGTGGGTGTAGGTATACCCCAATTCGGCGACTGGTCCTCCATAGACCGCTGCTGGACATGTCG
>Ga0207648_10004948_pt1 | contig 13559 bp, 11 predicted proteins | sample KBSMisM32_FD_184310 | JGI IMG/M metagenome (GOLD analysis project Ga0207648, IMG submission 184310) | Miscanthus rhizosphere microbial communities from Kellogg Biological Station, Michigan, USA - KBS Miscanthus M3-2 (SPAdes) (version 2) | ecosystem: Host-associated > Plants > Roots >...
CATGTACGGCAGGCGATATCACGTCCATCGCCATGTACGCGAATGTGCTCGAAGGCAGAAAAGACCGGATTCCGACTTTTATTCAATACGGCTCAGAACGGGTGCGCGACGAAGCCAGGCGCCGCGGCATTCATGAAACGCTGTTGTCGGCGGGGGTAAGCATCATCGACGAGCCCGGATTCGGGGCCTGCATCAGCGCCGGGCCCGGCGGCCCCCAAAAAGGTCAGGTCGCCATTTCAGCCACCAATCGCTACATGCCGGGCCGGTTGGGCGCGCACTACATCGACGGGCACAGCGAGAAGCGCACACCCGTGATGCTCCATCGCGCAATCTTCGGCTCGCTGGAACGGTTCACGGGCATCCTCATCGAGCACCACGCCGGCAAGTTGCCGGCCTGGCTCGCACCGGTGCAGGCGGTCGTCCTCAACATCACGGACAATCAAGCCGAATATGCACTAAAAGTGACCGAAACCCTGAAAAATCAGGGGCTTCGAGTCGCCGCCGACTTGCGCAATGAGAAGGTGGGCTTTAAGATCCGCGAGCACACACTGCAGCGCGTCCCGTACCTTCTGGTCGCTGGCGATCGCGAAGCAGGTTCAAATTCCCTGGCCGTGCGCACGCGCAGTGGCAAAGACCTTGGAGCGATGTCGGTGGACACCATCGCTCAGAGGCTTGCCCAGGAAGTCGCGAGCCGCGGCCGGATTATTTTGGAGGTATGACGTATCGCTGCTCCTATTGCTAAGCGCGTTCGGCGTAACGAAGAGATCAGTTCGCCGAAGTTGCGTGTGATCGATGCCCAGGGCCATCAGGTCGGCGTGATCACTCGTTTCGAAGCACTGCAGATGGCACAGACTGCCGAACTGGATCTGGTCGAGGTGTCGCCCACCGCCGATCCGCCGGTCTGTCGCATCATGGACTTCGGCAAATTCCTGTTCGAGCAGAACAAGAAGGCGCACGCAGCGAAGCGCAAGCAGAAGCAGATTCAGATCAAGGAAGTGAAGTTTCGCCCGGGTACGGAAGAGGGCGACTATCAGGTGAAGTTGCGTAACCTGATCCGCTTCCTGCAGGAAGGCGACAAGGCCAAGGTAACCATGCGGTTCCGCGGCCGTGAAATGGCACATCAGGAAGTCGGCCGCGAGCTCCTGCAGCGGGTCTCGGCAGATCTGGCGCCGTATGCGCAGATCGAGCAGAACCCGCTGATGGAAGGGCGGCAGATGGTGATGATGTTCGGGCCGAAGAAGAAGTAGGCCCGAGCAGTCGGGCTTCGGCCCGACACAAAAAGTGAGCAGCGCTCGCAAGAGCGTTGTCCCGCCCCAAGGTGCTTGCACCCCACGGGCTAAATCAAGAGAGAGCCCTAATCCGGCTCGGAGTTGTTATGCCCAAGTTGAAGACCAACAGGGCAGCGGCGAAGCGTTTTCGCAAGACTGCCAAAGGGTTCAAACGAGCCCAATCCCATCGTCGTCACATCCTCACCAAGAAGCCGAGCAAGCGTAAGCGTCAGCTGCGCGCGCCGAGCATGGTGGCGAAACAGGATCTGGTGCGGCTCGATCAGCTGCTTCCGAATCATTGAGGAGATGACAGATGGCACGCGTTAAGAGAGGCGTCATTGCTGGCGCCCGTCACAAGAAGATCCTCAAGAAAGCGAAGGGCTACTACAACGCCCGTCGCAAGGTTTTCCGCGCGGCGAAGCAGGCGGTCATCAAGGCCGGCCAGTACGCTTACCGCGATCGCAAGACCAACAAGCGCACGATGCGCTCGCTGTGGATCACGCGCATCAACGCTGAAGCGCGCGTTCACGGCTTGTCGTACAGCAAGCTGATCGCCGGGCTCAACCTGGCGGGACTCGAGATCGACCGCAAGGTGCTGGCCGACATCGCGATGAACGATCCGGCGGCATTCGGCGTGATCGCGCAGAAGGCAAAAGACAGCCTGTTGAAGCAGGCTGCCTAAATGCAATCGCTCGTTGAGGCCGCGCGCGCGGAGATCGCGCGCGCGGCCAACATCGAGGAATTGGAGCAGATTCGCGTTCGCCTGCTCGGCAAGAAGGGCGAGATCACCGCGCAGCTCAAGTCGCTCGGGTCGATGGACCACGAGGCACGCAAGGCTGCGGGCGCGAAGATCAACGAAGCCAAGGAAGCGCTGACCACGGCGCTGGACGCGCGTCGCGCTGAGCTCGAAAACGAGCAGCTCGCGGCGCAGCTCGCCAGCGACACCGTGGATGTCACGTTGCCAGGTCGCGGCCAGACCGTCGGCGGATTGCATCCCGTCACGCGTTCGCGCCGCCGCATCGAACAAATCTTTCGCGGTGGCGGCTTCACGGTCGCCGACGGTCCGGAGATCGAAGACGACTGGCACAACTTCGAAGCGCTGAACATTCCCGCGGATCATCCGGCGCGGGCGATGCATGACACGTTTTATTTCGGCGACGGACGTCTGCTGCGGACGCATACGTCGCCGGTGCAGGTGCGCTATCTGCAGGCGCACAAGCCGCCAGTGCGCATCATCGCGCCCGGCCGCGTCTATCGCTGCGATTCCGATATGACGCACACGCCGATGTTTCATCAGCTCGAAGGGCTGGTGGTCGACGAGGGCATCAGCTTCGCGAACCTGAAGGCCGTGCTGCACGGCTTCATGCAAGAGTTTTTCGAGAAGGACGTCGGCATGCGGCTGCGTCCGTCCTATTTTCCGTTCACCGAGCCGTCGGCCGAGGTCGATATTTCGTGCGTCGCGTGCGGCGGCACGGGCTGTCGTGTGTGCAAGCAGACTGGCTGGCTCGAAGTTGCGGGCTGCGGCGTCGTGCATCCCAACGTGCTGCGAGCAGTGGGCGTCGATTCCGAACGCTACACCGGCTACGCATTCGGCTTCGGCATCGACCGACTCACGATGCTGCGCTATGACGTCAACGATCTGCGCTTGTTCTTCGAGAACGATTTGCGCTTCCTCAGGCAGTTCTCCTGATGAAGATCAGCCTGCAATGGTTGGCCGAGTGGGCGGACACGGGCAGCGATGTGCGCGGGCTGGCGCACGCGCTCACGATGGTCGGACTCGAAATCGAAGCGATACAGCCGGCGGCGCCGCCGCTCGCGAATGTCGTAGTCGGCGAAGTGAAGTCGGTGACGCGTCATCCCGATGCTGAAAAGCTCAACGTCTGCAGCGTGTGGAATGGCCGCGAAGAGTTGCAGATCGTCTGCGGCGCGCCGAACGTTCGCGTCGGCATGAAGGCGCCGCTCGCGCTCATTGGCGCGAAGTTGCCGAACGGGATGGAGATCAAGCAGGCGAAGCTGCGCGGCGTCGAGTCTTCCGGAATGCTGTGCTCGGCGCGTGAGCTGGGCTTGAGCGAGGACGCGTCCGGATTGTTCGATCTGCCGAGCGTGCTGCAACCCGGCCAGGATCTGATCGCGGCACTGGGCCTGAACGATACGATTTTCGAAGTGAATCTCACACCCAATCGCGGCGACTGCATGAGCGTCGCCGGCGTTGCGCGCGAAGTCGCCGCGTTGCGTAAGCGGGCGCTGCATCCGCTTGCGATGAAGCCTGTCGACGCGCAATCGAACGAACGCTTCCCGGTGCGGCTCGAAGGCGGCGCCGCGTGCCCGAAGTTTGGCAGCCGCGTCGTCCGTGGCATTCGTGCGGGCGCGAAATCGCCGTTCTGGATGCAGGAGCGACTGCGTCGTGCCGGACTCCGTCCGATCAGCGCCGTCGTCGACATCACCAACTACGTGATGCTCGAGCTCGGTCAGCCGCTACACGCATACGACCTCAACAAGTTGAACGGGTCGATCATCGTGCGCTACGCGCGCGCGGGCGAGACGCTGAAGATGCTCGATGGCCGCGTCGTCGAACTGACACCGGACACACTGATGATTGCCGACGAGCGCACGCTGCTGGGCATGGGCGGAGTAATGGGCGGTGAGGATTCCGGTATCGGCGACGAGACGAAGGACGTGTTGCTGGAAGGTGCGTTCTTCCATCCTTCTGTGGTCGCGCGCGGTCGTCGTTACGGCTTGATTACGGATGCCTCGCAGCGATTCGAGCGCGGCGTGGATCCTGAATTGCAGGAGCGCGCGATCGAGCGCGCTACGCAGCTGCTATTGGAATGTGCCGGCGGCACGCCTGGTCCGCTCGAGATCACGCGCACGCCTGAGCAATACCCGGCGCGCGGTGCAATTCGCGTTCGCCATCAGCGCGTGCAGCACGTCCTTGGCGCACCGCTGGCTGCTGACATCGTTGCGGATTGCTTGACCCGGCTTGGCATGAAGGTCGAAGGCGCCGCACCGGCCTGGTCCGTGACTCCGCCGAGCTGGCGCTTCGACATCAGCATCGAAGAAGACCTGATCGAGGAAGTCGCACGGCTCTACGGCTTCGACAACATTCCCGAGCAGAATGAAATCGCCGCGCAGCGCATGCAGCCGTGGACCGAAACTCGCGTCCGCAACGAGCGCGCAGGCGATCTGCTGGTCGACCGCGGCTACCAGGAAGCAATTACGTATTCGTTCACCGAGCCGGCGGCGCAGGCGCAACTGCTGCCCGGCGCGGCATTCGCGCTGGCGAATCCGATCTCGGCCGAGTTGGCGGTGATGCGCACGTCCCTCTGGCCTGGCTTGCTGCAAGCGCTCGGTAGCAATCAGCGTCGACAACAGACGCGCGTGCGTCTGTTCGAAATCGGTCGCCGCTATGCCGGCACCGATGGCGCCGAAACCGAAGTGATCGCGGCCGTTGTCGCGGGCTCGGCATTGCCGGAGCAGTGGGGCGCCGAGGCGACGAAGATCGACTTCTTCGACGTGAAGGCAGACGTCGCAGCATTGCTCGATCTCACTGGCGCGCCCGCGCAATTCCGTTTTGTGCCAGAGCGACATCCAGCTTTGCATCCGGGACAGTCGGCGCGCATCTGGCGCGGTGAGCGTTCCGTAGGGTGGCTGGGCGCGCTGCATCCAGAGCACTCACGCCGTCTGGATTTGACATATCCGGTGTTCGTCTTCGAGATCGAAACCGCGGCGGGCCTGAGTCGTGATATCCCTGTCTTCGCCGAGATCTCCAAATACCCGGCCATCCGCCGCGATATTGCGGTGATCGTCGACGAAGCCTTGGCGGTGCAGGCGCTGCTGGACCGCGTCCGCGAAGCCGCTGGCGCCCTTCTGCAAGACCTGACGGTGCTCTCTGTCTATCGCGGGCGACAGTTCGAGAAAGGCAAGAAAAGCATAGCCTTAGGTCTGCAATTGCAGGATACTTCCCGCACCCTGACCGATAGCGAAGCCGACGCCCTCGTGGCGCGGGTCATCGAACAACTGACGCTCAAGCTGAACGCCACGATCCGGGATAAATAAACATATGGCACTGACGAAAGCGGAGATCGCCGAGGCATTGTTCGACCAACTCGGTTTGAACAAGCGCGAAGCCCGGGAGCTCGTCGATCTGTTCTTCGAAGAGCTGCGTGCCTCGCTCTCTACCGGCGAGCAGGTGAAGCTATCCGGATTCGGCAACTTCGATTTGCGTGATAAAAACCAGCGACCGGGTCGTAATCCGAAGACGGGCGAGGAGATTCCCATCAGCGCTCGCCGCGTTGTGACGTTTCGACCGGGACAAAAACTGAAAGCACGAGTCGAGGCGTATGCTGGAAGCAGGCAATAACAGCGAGCTGCCCCCGATCCCTGGCAAGCGCTACTTCACCATCGGTGAAGTGAGCGATCTTTGCGGGGTCAAGCCGCACGTGCTGCGCTACTGGGAGCAGGAGTTCCCGCAGCTGAAGCCCGTGAAGCGCCGCGGCAATCGTCGTTACTACCAGCGCCAGGATGTGCTGGTGATCCGTCAGATCAGGAGCCTGCTGTACGAACAGGGTTTCACGATCGGCGGCGCCCGCAATCGCCTGCAAGGCGACGAAGCGCGCGACGATCTCACGCAAGCGCAACAGATCGTGCGCCAGATCCGCACCGAGCTCGAAGAAGTCCTGCGTATCCTGCGCAGATAAAGCATCAGATCGCTGTTATGGCGCTGTAGGTCGGGCTTCAGCCCGACTCCCCATACATTTTCAAAAACGCATCCACCGCCTCATTCACATGCGCGCTCCGCGTGCGCGCACTCATCACCCCACCGCACGCGGCGCTGAACACAATCTGTCCCTGCACTAACGCGATGAACCTGCTCGCAGCGAGCTGCATTGCCTCCGTCGATCTCTCGATCTTCAACGCGCCGCGATCCGCCACCGTTTGCAGATAACTCGCAGTCCGATCGAGCAACCCAGGCATTCCGACTTCGAGCAACGCCTTGCGCAACGCCGGGAAGCGCGGCGCTTCATGCACAGCGAGGCGATACACGGCGAGGCCGTCGTCGGACAACATCCGCTTCAGCATCTGCGTCGCGAGCGCGCGCAGTTCTGTTTGCGCGTCGAGCGATTGCTTCGGCACTGAGCTTTCCTCTGGAAAGAATCGCGCGGCGCGTTCGCTGAGCACCGACTCGAACAGTGATTCCTTGCTGCCGAACTCAGCGTAGAGCGTCGCTAGCGATCCGCCAGCTTCTCGCACGATCGCGTTGACGCTCGTGTTCGCGAAGCCGTTCTGCAGGAACAACTGCTCTGCGACGGCGATCAATTGCTCGCGGCGAGCGGCGAGCTGGCGTGCGCGCGTGTTGCCGTTCGCGCCATCGTGGCGGAGCGCCTGTTTCATGGCCGCTCCGGCGCCGGCACGCTCGATTGCGAGGCGCGTTCCTTCTTACGACGTTCGACGAACACGAAGAAGAGCGGCACGAATACGGTTGCCACGAACGTCGCGATGATCATGCCGCCGAACACACCGGTGCCCATCGACTGCCGCGCAGCCGCGCCCGCGCCGGTTGCGATCACGAGCGGCACGACACCCAGCACGAAAGCAAGCGAGGTCATGACGATCGGACGGAAGCGCAGACGCGCCGCTTCCTTGGCGGCTTCGATCGGCGATTTACCTTCCAGTACGCCACGATGCGCGAACTCGACGATCAGGATCGCGTTCTTCGCTGCGAGGCCGATCAGCACGATCAGGCCGATCTGGAAGTAGATGTCGTTCTCCATGCCGCGCAGCGCGACGAATGCGAGCGCGCCGAATACCGCGAACGGCACCGCGAGCAGCACAGAAACTGGCAGCAGCCAGCGTCCATACAAGGCCGCGAGAATGAGGAACACCATCACGATCGCGAAACCGAACGCAAACGCGGATGCGCTACCGGTGCGCTTTTCCTGGAAAGCCTGGCCGGTCCAGGCGACCTGGAACCCGTCGGGCAGCGTTTTTGCTGCGACTTCCTCGACGGCGGCGAGCGCTTCGCCCGAGCTGACGCCTTCGCGTCCGGAGCCGTTGAATCGAGCTGCGACATAGCCGTTGAAGCGTTCGAGCAGCTCGGGGCCGACGACTTCCTTCACCTGGATCAGCGCCTTCAGCGGAATCATCTGGCCGCTCGTCGTCGAGCGGACGTAGACCTCGCCGAGATCGTTGGGATCGTTGCGGAACGGCGCTTCCGCCTGCATCTGCACGCGGAACGTGCGGCCGTAGAGATTGAAGTCGTTGACGTACAGCGCGCTCATCGTGCTCTGCAGGGCATCGAACACCTCGGATACAGGTACGCCGAGCGCCAGCGCCTTCTCACGATCCACTTCGACGCGAAGCTGCGGCACGGAAGCGCGATAGAAGGTGTTGATGCCGCCAAGTCGCGGATCCGCCGCGATCGCCCGCTGAAATTCGTTCAGGACCTGGCCGAGTCTCGCCGGATCCGACGAGCCGCGCGCCTGGAGATAGCCCTCGAAGCCGCCGGCCGTGCCGAGGCCGCGGATCGAGGGCGGATTGAAGGCGACTGCAATGCCGCCGCGAATTCCGCTGGCCCGCTGGTTCAATTCTCGCGCGACGACCTGCGCCTGGCGGTCGCGGTCCTTCCACGGCTTCAGGATGATGAAGAGCGTTGCCGAGCTGCTCTTCGTGCCGCCGCCGACGAAATCGTTGCCGTTGATGACGTTGACGAACTCGAACTCAGGGAAGTCCGGCAGCATCTGCTGAACCTGCGACGAGACTTTGCCTGTGCGCTCCAACGTCGCACCGTCCGGCAGCTGTACGCTGCCGATCAGGTAGCCCTGGTCCTCGGGCGGCACGAAACTGTTCGGCAGATACCAGAACAGCAATCCGGCCAGGGCGATGATGCCAGCGAAGATGGCGAGCGCGCGTCCGCGGTACTGCAGTGCCTGACCGACGCTCGTGAGAAAGCGATTCGTCGTTGCGCTGAATGCACGGTTGAACCAGCGGAAGTATTTCGAATCGTGAGTTTCGTCGTGCAACAGCAATGCGCACAAGGTCGGCGTCAGCGTGAGAGCGGTGAAGCCCGAGATGACGACGGCGATCGAGACCGTGACAGCGAACTGCCGATAGAGCTGTCCCGCAATACCCGTGAGGAATGCGACCGGAACGAAGACGGCGCACAGAACCAGCACGATGGCGATGATCGCGCTCGACACCTCGCGCATTGCTTCGATGGCTGCGGCGAGCGGCGTCATCTTCTCTTCGCGCATCAGGCGCTCGACGTTTTCGAGCACCACGATGGCGTCGTCGATCACGATGCCGATGGACAGCACCATCGCGAACAGCGTCAGCGTGTTGATCGAGAATCCCACGAGCCACAGGCCAGCGAACGTGCCGATGAGCGACACGGGCACTGCAATCACCGGGATCAGCGTCGCGCGCCACGTTTGCAGGAACAGGAACACGACCAGGATCACGAGCGCACCCGCTTCCAGAATCGTCTTGGTCACTTCCTCGATCGAGGCGGACACATAGCGCGTCGGGTCGAACGGCGTTTGGAAGTCGACTCCGGTCGGGAACGACTTCTTCATCTCGTTCATCTTGTCACGCACCGCCTGCGCGACTTCGAGCGCATTGCCGCCGGACTGCATGAACACGGCCATGCCGATCGACGGCTTACCTGACAGCAAGTTGTACGTGTCATAGCTTTGAGCGCCGAGCTCGACGCGCGCTACGTCCTTGAGCCGCAGCACACCGCCGCCCGCGGTCGAGCGGATCACGACCTCGCCGAATTCCTGTGGCTCGACCAGGCGCCCGCGTGCAGTGACCGTGTAGACGAGGCTCTGGCCTTTGATTGCGGGCTCTGCGCCGATCTTGCCGGCGGCGTATTGATTGTTCTGTGCGCGCAGCGCGTCGGCGATGTCGCTGACCGTCAAGCCGAGTTGCGCCAGCCGATCAGGTCGCAGCCAGATGCGCATCGAGTAGTCGCGTGCGCCGAAGACGCCGATGTCGGCGACGCCGGGTACGCGCTTGAGTTCGTCGAGCAGATTGATCGTTGCGTAGTTCGACAGGAAGAGCGTGTCGCGAGTGTTGTCGGGTGAAACCAGTGCTACCAGCAGCAGAATATCGTTCGATCGCTTTTGCACCGTTACGCCGTTGCGCCGCACGTCGTCCGGAAGTCGAGGCAATGCCAGCTGCACGCGGTTGTTGACGTTGAACACGGCGGTGTCGATGTTCGTGCCGATGTCGAAGGTCGCCGTGATCGTCAGATCGCCGGTGGAGGAGGAGCTGGAATTGAAGTAGAGAAGATGCTCGGCACCGGACAGTCGCTCTTCGATCGGCGCAGCGACCGTCTTGGCAATGGTCTCGGCGCTGGCGCCGGGATAGCTGGTATTGACGACGACCGTCGGCGGCGCGATGTCCGGATACTGCGCGATCGGCAGAATCGCGCTCGCGACCAGTCCGGCGATCACGATGATGATCGCGATGACTCCCGCGAGCACCGGTCGGTCGATGAAGAACTTCGAGAACATGTCAGTTGGCCGCGGAGGTGGAGGCGGGCGGCGGGTTCGACTGTTCTGCCTGTGCGACAACGGCGACGCCGGGATTCAGCTTCATCAGGTTGTCGAGGATGACGGTGTCGCCGTCCTTCAATCCCTTGCGGATGATCCAGTCCTGGCCAACCCAATCGCCGACCTCGACGTCGCGCTGCATGGCTTTGCCATCCGCGCCGATGGTCCACACGAAGCGGCCTTGAGTGCCTTGTAGAACGGCAGTCTGTGGAACCGTGATGACCTGTTGTGTACCGGCGTCGAGCCGCACCGTCGCGAATTGGCCGGGGAGAATCGCCAGCTTTGGATTCGGAAACTCCGCGCGGAGTTGGACAGTGCCGAGTGACTGGTCGACGGTCGACCCCGCGAAGTTCAAGTGGCCGCGGTCGCCGTACGTCAAGCCGTCTGCAAGCACGAGCTCCACGGTGCTCTTCTCGTCGCCGGCGCGTCGCAAACTCTCGTGCTCGGACTCCGACAGAGCGAAGCGAACCCAGACTGGATTCGTTTGCGAAATCGTAGTGAGCAGACTGCTGTCTGTGTTCGCAGTTACAAGGCTGCCTTCGGAGTGAAGCGCGCGTCCGGTAACGCCAGCGATCGGCGCGCCGACGGATGTGTATGAAAGATTCAGCTCGGCTTCGTGAACCGCTGCGCGCGCGGCAGCCAGCGATGCCGTCGCAGATCGATACGCGGTCGCTGCTTCCTCGGCAATGCGTTTGCTGACCGCGGAGCTTGCGAGCAAGCCCGAGACGCGATCCGCCTCTCGTCGCGCCTGATCGTTGGTCGCTTCCGCCTGTTCGGCGGCAGCCCTTGCTTGCGCAAGCGCGATCTCGAACGGCGCACGCTCGATCTGAAACAGCGGGGCGCCGGCCTTTACGAACGAGCCTTCGTCGTAGAGGCGCTTCTGCACGATGCCCGACACGCGCGCGCGGATCTCGACTTCTTTCGATCCTTCGGTGCGGCCCACGGCCTCGAGCACGATGGGCGCGGAACTCACTGCGACCGTGCGAGTTGTCACCGGCACCGGCTTCGCGGCATTGGAGTCGGACTTGCCGCCGCAGGCAGACAGCCCGAGGACGCCGGCGAACAGGAGGACGGCTCGGAAGAGTGGGCGCTGCAGGAACATGAGAGCTCGACACTGCGGTGGGGGCCGCAAGTGTAGCAGTCGCTACACGAGTTTTCTCAGCTTTCCTGGGCGATCTGCAGTCGTGCGCCGATCTGAAGATTCCGCACGCGGTGGCCGCTGGCTGCAAAAATGGCATTGGTCAGCGCGGGCGCCGCCGTCGGCAGGCCGATCTCGCCCGCACCGGACGGGTCGCGCTCACTGTCGACGATTGCAACTTCGACGTCCGGGGCATCGGCGATGCGCAGCAACGGGTAGTCGTTGAAGTTGCTTTGCATCACTTGACCTTCCTTGATGGTGATCTCCAGGTTGCGCGCGGTGCTGATGCCGTCGATCGTTCCGCCCATCATCTGCGCTTCGAGGCCCAGGCGGTTGATCGGCCGGCCGACATCGACTGCACATACGCAACGTTCGATTCGATAGCTGCCGTCGCCGGCCACGCTCACTTCCATCGCGTGCGCGGCATAGCCGCCGAAAGTGAAATGCCCGGCGATGCCGAGGCCACGACCTCGCGGCACACTGCGACCCCAGCCGATGCGTTGCGCGGCCAGGCGCAGCACATCGGCGAGTCGACCCGGATTGAACGTCGGTCCACCGTGCTGCTCGTACTTCAGTTCGCGCGGCTCGCCGAGGAGGCGAAGGCGGAGAGCGAGCGGGTCCTGTTGTGTGGCGTGCGCGACCTCGTCAACGAAGCTTTGTACTGCGAATGCGTTCGCAGTGTGCGCGGGCGCGCGCCACGAGCCGCGCGTGATGCCGGAGTTGACCGCGAACCATTCCATGCGAACGTTGCCGAGCAGCTGCGCGGGGAAGTCGTTCGGATAGAGTTCGGAGGTCCACATGTCTTCCGGTTTCACATCCGGGCGCCGGTAGTATTTCGATGCGCTCGCGAGGCGGTGTGCCCAGCCTGTGAGTTGTCGGTCCGCATCGAGTGTTGCGATCAAGTGATGCTGGCCGAACGGTCGGTACCAGTCGTGGCGCATGTCCTCTTCGCGAGTCCACAGCAGCTTGATCGGCTTGCCGACTTGCTTCGATAGCATGACGGCTTCGGCGATGAAGTCATTCGTGAGGCGTCGACCGAATCCGCCGCCGACGCGCGTCATGCGGACGTCGATCTTCAGGCGATCGATACCTGTGAGCTGCGCGGCGATTCGAGAAGCGCCGCCGGGCATCTGCAGCGGTGCCACGATAAGGACACTGTCCTTGCGAACGTCGACGCACGCATTTTGTGGCTCGAGCGGGGAGTGTGAGACGAAGGGAATGCGATACGTTGCCTCGATGACTTGCGCGGCCGCGGCGCGCGCGGCGTCGAAGTCACCGTCGTTGCGAGCTCGGATGCCAGTGCCCTTGAACAGTTCAGTGCACTGCGCATCGAGCGTGGCTGAGGATTCGGTCGCGTAAGGGCCAGGTGTCCACTCGATCTTGAGCGCTCGTTGGCCTTGTAGTGCTGCCCAGGTGTTGTCTGCGATCACGGCGACGCCGGGCGCGAGGTTTGCAGTGATCGGCTCACCATGCTTCGGGCCGGGGAGCGCGATGACGTCGCGTACGCCTGCGATTTTCTTCGCGGCGGTGGCGTCGAATGATTTCAGCTCGCCGTCGAAGGTCGGGCAGCGAGTGATGACTGCGGTCAGCGCCCCGGGCATCGTCGAATCGATGCCGTAACGTGCGCGGCCGGTGACGATGTCTGCGGTGTCGACGACGCGAGTGCGCGTGCCGAGAATGCGCCACTGTTTCGGGTCTTTCAGCGGTGGTTGTTCGGTTGGCAGAGGAAGTGTTGCGGCGAGCGGCGCGAGCTCACCGTAGCTGATGCTTCGGCCGTCCTTGTGCTTCACGACACCGGGTTCGGTGTGCAGCTCGCTTGCCGGTGCGTTCCACTGCTTCGCCGCGGCGGCGAGCAGGACCTGTCGAACACGCGCACCGGCGTGACGCAGATCGGCCCACGCGTCCGGAATGTTCGTGCTGCCGCCCGCGCCTTGTTCGCCGTACTTCCAGGTGAACGTACCGTCGGCTGCGCGCACGATGCCGAACGGCAGCTGCTCGACGCGCACCTTCGACCAGTCGGCGTCCATCTCTTCGGCGATGATCATTGGCAAGGAGGTTTTCACGCCTTGGCCGATTTCGGGAGAGCGGGCACCGATGAAGGTCGTGCCGTCTTTTTCGATGCGGACGAAAAGGCCGATTGCGGGGGCGGAATCAGCGGAGGAGGGTGAAGCAGCCCGCGCGAGTCGGGGGGCGATGTGTAAGGAGAGGAGCAGGCCACCGGCGGCGCTTGCGCCGAGCTGCATGAAGGTCCGTCGATCGAGGGTGGTGGCTGAATCGGGACTGCTCATGCGGCGGATGCTAGCAAGCATCAGGGGATATTCACCGCACGTGAGGCTCCGTTCGTCGCAAATCGAAGGGCAGGAGGCGTTGAACGCGCTACAGCGTTGCGACTGGGAGTTTGGTGGCCGGGGCGGCGTGGTGGCTTGGCTCGGACATCTCCACGTACTTTGCGAAGCGTTCCCGAGCCTGTTTCTTGGCGATGGCATCCGCGCTCGGATCTGCCAAGAGCGCTCGGTAGCTCTCAGATAAGTATTGCTTGGCCTCGCGAGTGAGCCCTTGCCGATATAGCGCTTCGCCAAGTGCGCTAGCGGAGCGCATTGC
>Ga0207648_10004955_pt1 | contig 13545 bp, 10 predicted proteins | sample KBSMisM32_FD_184310 | JGI IMG/M metagenome (GOLD analysis project Ga0207648, IMG submission 184310) | Miscanthus rhizosphere microbial communities from Kellogg Biological Station, Michigan, USA - KBS Miscanthus M3-2 (SPAdes) (version 2) | ecosystem: Host-associated > Plants > Roots >...
CACCCCTTTACTACGGTGATGGACATGAGTGCGCAGCGCTGGCTGGTCGAGCAGGTGTTGGCGCTGGCGCCGCGCCCGTCGTCGGTCTCGGCCGCCCAACCGCTCGCCGTCCCGGCGCGCTGGAGCAGCACCGGCTACGACGCCCGGCTGGTGTGGGGCCGCTGCACGGGCACCAGCGCCGAGCCGTACGAGTGTGCGGTCGATCATGTCGACGTCGCCTTCCGGTGCAGCTGTCCCAGTCGGGTCCTGCCGTGCAAGCACGCGCTCGCCCTGCTGCTGTTGTGGGCGCAGGGCCAGGTCGCCGAGGGTCAGGCACCGGCGTATGCGTCGTCGTGGGCCGCAAAGCGACTTGCCACCTCCGCGCCGTCGGCCACTCCACAACCCGCTGCGCAACCTTCTCCTCAGCCCGCTGCCGCGGACAGCGCTCCTGAACCGATGCCCTCGTTGCCGCCGTCCATCGAGCCGGGCAAGGGCCGCGACGATCGGATCGCCCGCATGTCGGCGGGCCTGGCCGAGCTCGACCGGTGGATCGACGACCGCATGCGCACCGGGCTGGCCGATCCGTCGCTCGCCGACTACAAGACGTGGGACGGTCTGGCGGCGAGGTTGATCGATGCACAGGTAGGTGGCCTGGCGAACCGCGTCCGACGTCTCGCCGGTCTCGTCGGTGCCCACCCCGACTGGCACTCGCGGGTCCTCGCCGAACTCGGCGTGTTGCACCTCCTCGCCGCATCCGGTCGCCACCTCGGCTCGCTGCCGCCCGGTCTCGCCGACTCCGTTGCCGCGGCCATCGGCTGGCAGGTGCGTCAGGCCGACGTGCTGGCGGGTGTGCCGGAAACCGACCACTGGGTCGTCATGGGCCGCAGCGACACCCGCGAGGATCGCATCGAGGTCCGTCGCATCTGGCTGCGCGGTCGACGATCGGGTGCGTGGGCGATGTTGCTGTCCTTCGCCGCGTACCAGCAGAGCCTCGACGAGTCGTTCGAGGTCGGCACACAGGTGCACGCCGACGTCTTCCGCTACCCGGGTGCCGTCGCCCTTCGAGTACTGGTCGGCGTGCGCCACGCCGAACCCGAGCCGGCGTACGCCGTCGGCGGCTCGTCGATCGCCGAGGCCTGCTCACAGATCGGCCGGGCCATTGCCGCCGAGCCGTGGCTCGAGCGCTATCCCGTCTGCGTCGTGGCCGCACCGACGCGTGTCGACGGCAGGTGGATGCTCACCGACACCACGGGGTCACTGCCGCTGGTCGAGGGCTCGTCGATCGCCACCCTGCTCGCCTGCACCGCTGGTCGACCGTCGACCATCACAGTCGAATGGACGGTGGCCGGCATGATCCCGCTCACCGTGCAACTGGCCGATCGCGCCGTCGACATCGGGCCGGTCGCCGACACCTCGTTCGTGAGGAGGGCGTCGTGACCGCCGCCGTTGCCGACTACTGGCGGGAGATGGTCACGGTCGCCCTCCTCGGCACAGACCGCAGGGAGCCACCGACTCCTCCACAGGGCGGCTTGACCGATCTCGCCGTCGACGATCCGCAGTCGACACCGTCGCAGCGTCTGCTGCAACAGGTCGCCGGATGCACCGTCGCCCAACGCGCCGGTCTACTGCCGACAGAGCGTGCACCGCTGACGGCGCCCCCCGACGACGATCCGCGTCCGGTCACACCGCCTTCGACGACGGCCACGTGGCGGCGGATCAGATCCGACTGGCCGGTGCTCGAGGACGAGTGGATGCTGGCCGTCATCCACAGCGGCCGGCGATTGTCGCCCGAGCTGGTGGTGCCGGTGCTGGCCCGCCACCGCACCGATGCCACCCGCCATGCCCGGGCGTTGGTGGCCGCCGGGTCGCTCGGCCGCTGGATGATCGAGTGGACACCACGCTTGGCGTGCACGGCGCGGGTGCCGGCATCGATGGAGGCGATCGGCGAGCTTCCCGAACTGGCGATCGTCCCCGACCTGTTGCCGGTGTTGTCCGCACCACCTACCCGGGCGGCCCGCATCATCGCCGACGGGCTGGCGTCGGGCGTGTTCAGCACCAGCCATCGCGCTGTCCTCGTCAATCTCGTCGCCCGTATCGATCCGGCGTCGCTGCCGGCGCTCGGCGAGGCGATCGGCGCAATCGACCCCGGGGCCCCCGCCATCGGTCTGGCGTTCGCACTCGCCGATCTCGCCCGCCTCCGAGATCGCATGCTCACCGAACTACGTACACGTCCTGAACTGGAGACACCATGAGCTCGACGTCCACACCGACCGTGCTTCGCCCGCACGCCGAGCAAGAGTTCGCCCACGAGCTCACTGCCTTGGCCGCGGTCGACGATCGCGAGCGGCCACCGAACTGGCGGCTGTCGCCATGGGCTGTCGTCACCTATCTGCTCGGCGGAACCGCGGGCACCACGCCGATCACCCCGAAGTACGTCGGGCAGCGCCGGCTGATCGAGATCGCCGTCGCCACGCTCGCCACCGATCGGGCCCTGCTGTTGCTCGGCGTCCCCGGAACCGCGAAGACGTGGGTGAGTGAGCACCTGTCGGCGGCGATCAGCGGCGACTCCACACTGCTCGTGCAGGGCACCGCCGGAACCGCGGAGGAGAGCCTGCGATATGGGTGGAACTATGCGCGGTTGCTCGCCGAGGGTCCGACGGAGGCCGCGCTCGTCCCCAGTCCGGTGTACCGGGCGATGCGCGCCGGCTCGATCGTTCGCGTCGAGGAGCTCACCCGAATGCCGAGCGACGTGCAAGACGCGCTGGTGACGGTGCTCAGCGAGAAGACACTGCCCGTGCCCGAGCTGGCCGGCGAGGTGCAAGCCGTTCCTGGCTTCAACCTGATCGCGACCGCCAACGATCGCGACCGGGGAATCAACGATCTCTCCGCGGCACTGCGGCGACGTTTCAACACGGTCGTGCTGCCGCTGCCCGCCGATCCGGAGGAAGAGATCGCCATCGTGCAGCGGCGTGTCGCCGAGATGGGAGTCGCCCTGCGGCTGCCGAAGGTTCCCCCGGCCGACGAGGAGATCCGCCGTGTCGTCACAGTGTTCCGCGAGTTGCGCAGCGGCTCGACGGAGGACGGCCGCGTCAGCCTGAAGGTCCCCAGCGGATCGTTGTCGACGGCCGAGGCGATCTCGGTCGTCACCAACGGTCTGGCCCTTGCCGCCCACTTCGGCAACGGGCAACTCAACGCAGCCGATGTCGCCGCCGGCATCGTCGGCGCCGTGGTGAAGGACCCGGTTCACGACAGTGTGGCGTGGCGCGAGTACCTGGAAGCGGTGGTGCGCGACCGTGCCGGATGGGACGACTTCTACGACGCCTGCCGCGAGCTGTAGGCGATGGCGCCGACGGTGCAGCTCCTCGGGATCCGCCACCACGGTCCCGGATCTGCCCGATCGGTACGGCGCGCCCTCGACGAACTGGACCCGACCGTGGTGCTCGTCGAGTTGCCCACCGACTGCGAACCGATGCTGCGATGGGTGGGCGACGAACACCTCGTCCCACCGGTTGCCCTGCTCGGCTACGTGATCGACCGTCCGCAGCGCGCCGCCTTCTTGCCGTTCGCGGAGTTCAGCCCGGAATGGCAAGCGCTGACGTGGGCTCAGCACCACGGCGTCGCCGTGCGGGCGATGGACCTTCCTTTGCAGCACTCGCTCGCGGTCGACGGCGACGATGCCCCAGAGGCGGCGACTGCGATCGGCGACCCCTTGGCCGCGTTGGCCGCCGCGGCGGGCGACCCGGATCCCGAGCGATGGTGGGACGACGTGATCGAACATCGGGGCGACGGTCGACCTGCTTTCGAGTCGGTCGCCGAGGCGATGACGGCGGTGCGAGGCGACACCGAGCCGGCATCGCTTCGCGAGGCCCAACGCGAGGCCCACATGCGACAGGTGTTGCGGCGCGCCGTCGCCGAAGGTCACCCGCGCATCGCCGTGGTGTGCGGGGCGTGGCACGTGCCGGCGTTGGCCCAGCCACTGCCGCCGGCCACCGCCGACGCGCAGACGCTGCGCGGTCTGCCTCGCGTGAAGGTCGGAGCCTGCTGGGTGCCATGGACGCATCGCAGGCTTGCGTCGTCGGGCGGCTACGGCGCGGGCGTGCGCAGCCCCGGTTGGTATGCGCACGTCTTCGCCCATCCCGGCGAGGCAGGGGTCAGCCAGTGGTTCGTGGGTGCGGCGCGGCTGCTCCGCGACCGAGGCATGTCGGCGTCGCCCGACGACTTGATCGCCGCCACCCGCGCGTCGACGACGCTGGCGGCCCTGCGCAACCGGCCGCGACCGGGACTGGCCGAGGTGCTCGACGCAGCCGAGACCGTGATGGCCGGCAGCAGCGGAATGACGTTGATACAACGCGAGCTGATCGTCGGCGACGCGATCGGCGAGGTACCCGAAGACGCTCCGCAGGTGCCGCTGGCCCGCGACCTCGCCACGCAGCAGCGCCGGGTTCGGCTGAAGCCGGCCGCGACGGTCAACACGCTCGAACTCGACGTGCGCACACCGAACGGCCGGGCTCGGTCAGTCCTGCTGCATCGCCTTCGGGCGTTGGGTGTCGAGTGGGGTTCGGTCGAGGAGGGTAGGGGCAGCAGTGGCACGTTCCGCGAGACGTGGCGACTGGTGTGGGAGCCGGAGCTGACCATCCGCGTCATCGAGCTGGCCGCCCACGGCACCACCGTTCACGCCGCGGCCACCCACCGCCTGCTCGAGCGAGCCGCATCCGCCGAGGCCCTCGCCGACCTCGTGGCGGTGCTCGACATCGCCCTGCTCGCCGACCTGCCCGAGGTCGTGCAGCCGGTGGTCGCCAGGGTGGAGGCGCAAGCCGCCCACGACCCCGACGTCGTGCGGGTCATCGACACCCTCGGTCCGTTGGCGAGAGCGTTGCGATACGGCGACGTCCGCGGCACCGACGCCACGGCGTTGCGCGCCGTGTTCGACGGTCTCGTCGTGCGCGTCCTCGCGGGCGTGGTCATGGCGTGCCGCTCGCTCGACGATTCGGCTGCGGCGGCAATGGTCGAACGATTAGCGGGCGCGCAGGCGGCACTCGCCCTCATCGACCATCCGGTCCGGCGCGGGGAGTGGCCGGCCGTGCTCGCGGTCATCGCCGAACGCGGCGACGTGCACGGGCTGGTGCAGGGTCGGGCGACGCGGCTGCTGCACGACGGCGGATCGTGGAACCGAGCCACCGTCGGCGCCAGGCTGTCGCGAGCCCTCTCGGTCGGCACCGCGCCCGCGGCCGGGGCCGCGTTCGTCGAGGGTTTCGTGGCGGGCAGCGGCACCGTGTTGGTGCACGACACCGATCTGCTCGGCCTCATCGACGCCTGGGTTTCGTCGTTGCCCGCTGACTCGTTCATCGCGGTCGTGCCGTTGCTGCGTCGCACGTTCGGTGCATTCGAACCGGGCGAGCGTCGTCAGTTGGGTCTGCTCATCGCCGATCAGCAGGTGCCCGCATGGTCGGGGTTCGGCAGCGACGTCGATGGCGAGCGCGCCGCCGCGGCGCTCGTGACCGTCCGGTGGCTGTTGGGCGTGCCGCAATGAGCGACGTCACCGCGCTCCGCGTCAGCGATCCCGAACGGCTTCGGCGATGGCGAATGGTCCTCGGTGGCGCCGACGAGACCGATGACTCGTCGACATCGGGTGTCACCGGCGTACAACTCGAGGGCACCGATGCGCGTGTCGACGCCGCACTTGCCGCGGTGTACGACAGCAAGCCGCGCGCTCGAGGTGGCGGTGGCCGCTCCGGCGGTCTCGGCTCCTCGGCACCATCGGTGGCCAGGTGGCTCGGCGACATCCGTCGTTATTTCCCGACGCCGGTCGTGCAGGTTCTGCAGCGCGATGCAATCGAGCGCCTCGACCTCCGCCAACTCCTGCTGGAGCCGGAGATGCTGCAGGCGATCGAGCCCGATCTGCACCTGGTCACCTTGCTCGTCGAGCTCAACAAGCTGCTGCCCGACGCCACCAGGGCCACGGCGCGCGCAGTGGTGGCTCAGGTGGTCGAGCAGATCGAGCAGCGCCTGGCATCGCGAACCCGACAGGCCATCCATGGCGCCCTTGCCCGCAGCCAGCGAACCCGGCGGCCACGACACAGCGACATCGACTGGAGCCGCACGATCTACGCAAACCTGCGGCACTACCTGCCCGACCAGCGCACAGTCGTGCCCGAACGGCTGATCGGTTATGGCCGCCGGCAGCGCAGCCTCTCGCGCGACGTGATCGTGGCGATCGACCAGTCCGGCAGCATGGCCGACAGCGTCGTCTACGCGGCCGTGTTCGGTGCAGTGCTGGCGTCGATGCCGGCGTTGCGGACCAGTGTGATCGCCTTCGACTCGGCCGTCGCCGACCTCACACCGTTGCTGCACGATCCGGTCGACGTGTTGTTCGGGGTGCAGTTGGGCGGCGGCACCGACATCGGCCAGGCCGTCGGGTACTGCCAACAGCTCGTCACGCGGCCGGCCGACACCGTGCTGGTGCTCGTCAGCGACCTGTTCGAGGGCGCCAACGCGACGGTGCTGCACCAGCGCGTCGCCGCGCTCACCCGGGCCGGCGTCACGGTGCTGGTCCTGCTGGCCCTCAGCGACGAGGGCGCCCCCGCGTATGACCATGCCCAGGCGGCGGTGTTCGCCGAGCTCGGTGTTCCCTCGCTGGCGTGCACTCCGGATGCCTTCCCCGATCTGCTGGCCGCCGCACTCGAGCACCGCGACATCGGTCGATGGGCCAACGAACACGGTATGCACACCGCCGTGCCGTCGTAGAGGATTCGGCCTTCGAATCAGTGGGTAAAACTGCGGTCATGCCCTCCGCCCTGCAGTTCTACTTCGACCCTGCGTGCCCCTGGACGTGGATCACCTCCCGATGGGTCGTCGAGGTCGCCGAGCAGCGCAAGTTGCCGATCACGTGGCAGCTGTTCAGCCTGCGATACCACAACAAAGAGAATCCCGGGTACGACTGGATCCGCGACCGGCTCGACGACCAGTACGCCGGGATGCGCGTGCTCGCCGCTGTGCAGAAGCACCACGGCAACGACGCCGTCGGTCGCCTCTACACGTCCCTCGGCACGTTGATCCACTACGACGAGGACAAGCACCTCACGCGGCTGGCCGAAGGGATCGCCGCGGCCGGCCTCCCCGCCGAGTTGATCGACGAGGGCGGCGACGACAGTTGGGACACGTTCATCGAGGAGTCGACAGAACGCGGCCGAGCCATCGTCGGCAAGGATGCCGGCATCCCCATCATCGTGATGGACGACGCCCCGCACACCTTCTTCGGTCCGGTCCTGTCGCCGGCACCCACCGGCGAAGACGCGTTGAAGTTGTGGGACGCCTACGTCGCTCTGTGCAGCATCGACGGCGTGTACGAGATCAAGCGTGGCCGTGAAGTCGGCCCGCAGTTGCCACCACGGCCAAAGGTGGCGTGACGCTCTACCGCGCTATTTGGTCTGGGTCCCGACCTTCAACTCGCGGAACGGCGACTTCGAGTCGATGCCAGGCTCCTTCGGCAGACCGAGCACTCGCTCGCCGACGATGTTGCGCATGACTTCGTCGCTGCCGCCGGCGATGCGCCCGCCCGGTGTGCCGAGCACCAACATGCTCCACGCGTAGGTGCCCCACTCGCCGCTGTCGGCGATCAACTTCGGCCCGAGCACGTGCGAGACGAAATCGCCGAGCCGGCGCATGTTCATGGTGCCGGCCAACTTGGCGATGCTCAGCTCCGGGCCGGGCATCTGGCCGGCCTTGATCTTGTCCATCGCCCGCTGGTTGTTGTAACCCGACACGCGGCTGTGGATGATGAGATCCGCGAGCCGGTCGCGCACGACGGGGTCGTCGCCGAGCCCGTAGTGGCGGACCATCTCGACGACCCGGGCGTAGAGGTTGATGCCGCCGCCACCGCCACCACCGGCGCCGATCGCGGCGCGTTCGTTCATCAGCGTGGTGAGCGCGACGTTCCAGCCGTTGTTGAGTTCGCCGAGGCGGTCGCTGTCGGGCACCCTGACCTCGTTGAAGAAGACCTCGTTGAAACTGGCGCCGCCGGTCATCTGCCGCAGCGGGCGAACCTCGACGCCTGGCGCCTTCATGTGGACGACGAATCCGGTCAGCCCTTTGTGCTTGGGAAGGTCGGGGTCGGTACGGGCGATGATCTCGCCGATGTCGCTGTAGTGCGCGCCCGTCGTCCACACCTTCTGCCCGGTGATGACCCACTCCTCACCATCGCGCTCGGCCTTCGTCTGCAGGCTGGCCAGATCGCTGCCGGCACCGGGCTCGCTGAACAGCTGACACCCGACGATGTCGGCGCGGTACATCTTGGTGAGGTAGCTCTGCTTCGCCTCCTCGCTGCCGTGAGCGAGGATCGTCGGTGCGACCATGCCCAGCCCGATGGTGAACGCGGCCTGGTTGGGCACCTGATACTGAGCCTCGAGTGCATTCCACGCCTTTTCGTAGGCGCCGGGCAGCCCGCGGCCGCCGTACTGCGGCGGCCCCGTGATCCAGCCGAACCCGGCGTCGAACTTCTTGGCCCGCCACTCGCAGGCGCGGTGCAGATCGTTCGACTCGTCGGTGCGGTTGCGCTCCTCGAACATCGCCACCTTGTCGGACCCCTCGCCCCACACGAACTTGCGCTCGGCGGGCTTCTTCACGCTGTTGGCATCGAGGAAATCGCGGGCCTCGGCCTCGAACGTCTCGAGCGAAATGTCGGTCATGCCCGCACCGTAGCGGGCACCGTCTCGGCACAGCCGAGTCGAGCGGCGTGGCAGAGTGGTGTCGATGGATCTCAACAGCTACCTGGCCGTCATCCGGCCCGAGACGTCGCTGTTCGCGGCCACTGCCGACGAGGCCGGCCTCGACGCCGACGTGCCGACGACTCCGGGTTGGAAGGTGTCCGACCTCGTGCTGCACATGGGTGAAGTGCACCGTTGGGCCACGGCCGCTGTTGCCAACAAGGCGACAAAGCTGAGTCAGGTCCCCGGCGACTTCCTCGGGCCGTTACCGGACCCTTCCGAGGCGACGGACTGGCTGCGTCGTGGTGCCGACGACCTGTGCGACGCATTGGAGCACGCCGATATCGCGGTCGAGTACGCCACGTTCCTCAGCGATCCGGCGACCCCGCCGCTGTTGTTCTGGGCTCGCCGCCAGGCGTTGGAGACCACCGTGCATCGCGTCGATTCGGAGTCCGCGCTCGACCGTTGCAACCTCATCTCCCACGAGGTGGCGCTGGACGGCATCGACGAGTTCCTCACCGGGTTCGTTCCGCGGGCCAGCACCAAGTTGCACTCCAGCCCGCCGCGCTCGTTGCAGGTCGCGCCCGACTACACCGATCAACGCTGGACCGTGTCGATCGGCAGCGACGTGCCGGTGACCGAGCGCCGGGCCATCGATGCAGATTGCGTCGTGTCGGGTCCGGCGGGCGATCTGTACCTGGCACTGTGGAACAGGGTCTCACTGGACGCGGTGCGCGTCGAGGGCGATCGCAGCGTGATCGATCTGCTCCGCGAGAGCGTGCGCGTCCGGTGGGGATGATCGCGATCGAGGCCGGCCGCTAGGGTCGTGGCATATGGGTCAACAGGTCTCAGTCGTCGAACGCCCGAGCACTCGCCCGGGAATGATCCGTTTCGAACTGAACCGGAGCCTCACGGGGATGGGTCACGAGCACTTCAACTCGGCCAGCGACGCCGTCGGCCCGCGACCGGCCGCGGCGCTTGCCCGCCAGCTGTTGGCCACGGGCAAGGTCGACTCGGTCTACATGTACGGCAACATCGTCACCATCGACGTCGCCAAGGGATACACCGCCGACGGCCTGGACGACGTGGTCCGCAACATGTACCAGTACTGGAAGCCGGGCATGGAGATGCCGACGTTCGACGCGCCTGCTGAAGAAGCGGCGCCGGCGGCGGCAGCGACGGGAGACGGAGGTGGCGCCACCGAGTCGGCGTACACCCAACTCGTGCCGCAATCCCTGCGTGAACGCAGTGCCGCGGCGCTGGCCAAGTGGCAGGCGTCGCACTGACCCCGATGTAGTCGCCGCCTCGTTCAAGCGGGCGTCGTCGATGCCGATAACTGTTCGTGAAGGTTGGCGGACCATCGACTTCTCGTCTTCGGGCGTTCCTGGCGCTCGCCGTCGCGGGCGCGGCCGTCTACTTCTACGCGATTCACGGAGTCGCCGCGGCCGTGTATTGGGACGTCTGCGTCGCTGTGATGTTGGCGGCCGGCTTCGCGGTCGCGTCACGCCTCGACAGACATCGCTCGGCGTGGACGATGATCCTCGTCGGTCAAGCGTGCTTCCTGACGGGAGACGTGTGCTTCGCCCTGCTCGAGCACGTGTTCCACAGCGACGCGTCCCCGAACATCGGCGACATCTTCTACATCGGCGGGTATCCGTTCATCGCCGCCGGGCTGGTGATGCTGTTGCGATCGCAGGGCACCTCGCGAGATGCGGGCGGTGTGATCGACGGCGTGATCGTGTCGACCAGCGTCGCCGTCCTGTTGTGGGTGTTCTTCGTCGTGCCGACCGCGTTCGATCACACCGTGTCGGTCTCGTCGCGACTGATCAGCGTGGCCTACCCGGCGGGCGACCTGTTGTTGATCGCGATCGGTGCCCAGCTCGCCGTGCGGCACGTGCGCCGCCAGGCGCCCTACTGGATCCTGGCCATGGGTCTTGTCGCCCTGCTGGTGTCCGATCTCGGCTACCTCTACCAGTCGTTGTACGGCGTGTACAACGAGCGCGACCCGATCGACTTCGGTTGGTGGATCAGCTACGCGTTGATCGTCGCCGTGTTGCTGCACCCGCGTGTCGGTGAGATCGCCGCCCCGTCGACGAGGACGACGCCGAGCCTCTCGCCGCGACGGATCGTGGTGCTGTCGTTCGTGACGATCGCCGCGCCCGTGACGATCGGGGCCCGCTCGCTCGCCGGTGCCGGGTTGGAGCTGCCGGTGCTGCTCGGCGGCACGGTGGTGCTGTTCGGCCTCGTCGTGTTGCGCCTCGTCGTGATGGCGCGGGAGTTGGAGGCGAGCCGAACGCTGTTGCTGCACGAAGCGACGCACGACGCGTTGACCGGACTCGGCAACCGCACCTTGTTCAGCGATCGCGTCGAGGACGCCCTGTCGACCGGCAGGCCTGTCGCCGTGCTGTGCCTCGATCTCGACGACTTCAAGTTGGTCAACGACAGTCTCGGGCATCCGGCAGGCGACGTCGTGCTGCAGGTTGTCGGCGAACGGCTCGCCGGTCTGCTGCGTCCCGGCGACGCGGTGGCGCGACTCGGTGGTGACGAGTTCGCGATGATGATCGGTGACCCCGATCCGGCATCGGCGGCGGCGGTCGCCACGCGGGCGCTCGCCGCGGTTCGCCAACCGATCGGCCTTCCCGGTGGCCGTGTCGTGCACTCGAACGTCTCCGTCGGCATCGCACACAGCAGCGCTGACAGTTCCGTCGAGGCGTTGCTGCGCGACGCCGACATCGCCATGTACATGGCCAAGCAGGCCGGTAAGGGACATCACGAGGTCTTCCAGCCAGGCATGCGCCAGGGGATGATCGATCGGTTGGAGATGCGCGTCGAGTTGGCCGAGGCGCTGGCCCGCGACGAGTTCGTCCTCGACTACCAACCGATCGTCGAAGTGGCCACCGGTCGTCCGGTCGGCGTCGAGGCGCTGTTGCGCTGGAACCACCCGCGCCGCGGTCGGGTCGAGCCGATGCAGTTCATCCCGTTGGCCGAGGAGACCGAGTTGATCGTTCCGATCGGGCGGTGGGTGTTGATGGAGGCGTGCCGTCGCGCAGTCGAGCTCGACCCGCGACCCGACGGTCTGGAGATCGCCGTGAACATCTCCGCGGTGCAGTTGCGTCACGCCGGGTTGGTCGACGACGTGCAGCGGGCACTCACGGCGGCAGGTCTGTCGCCATCGAGGCTGATCCTCGAGCTGACCGAATCGGCGGTGATCAACGACGTCGAGTCCGCGGCGATCACGCTCTGCGAGTTGCGCACCCATGGTGTGCGCATCGCCCTCGACGACTTCGGTGCCGGATACCGCTCGCTGCAGCACCTGCGGGCGTTTCCTGTCGACATCGTCAAGCTCGATCGCAGCTTCGTCGTCAGCAGCCTCGAACACGACTCGACGGTCCTGAGCGGCTTGATCGACATGGCCGCGAACCTGGGGATGGAGACGGTGGGCGAGGGGATCGAAGAACGCAGTCAACTCGACCTGCTGCGCTCGCTGCGATGCCGTTATGCGCAAGGTTTCCTGATCGCCAGACCAATGCCGTCCGATCGCCTCGCGGATGTGCTTTCACTGGCACCCATGACAACGGCGTGATCGCGCTTGCGCATCGTGCCGGTGAGGGGCACGATGCGCTGTGGCCGGTGCCGGCGAATCACAGATCATCGAGATCCATCGTCTACATCTCACCGACGTGACACCCGCGCCGTACCTGCCGTGGACGCGGCCGACTTTTCCGGTCTTTGCGTACCTGGTGATGCATGCGACCGGCCCGATGTTGATCGACACCGGCGTTGGCGTCGGGAGCGCGTTGATCGACGAGCTCTACTCGCCGATCCACCACGACCTCGACGAGGCGGTTGAGCGCCACGGCGTGAGGGTCGACGACATCACCACTGTCATCACGTCGCACCTCCATTTCGATCACTGCGGGCAGAACAACCGGTTCGCTCGCTCCACCATCTTCGTGCAGCGCGCCGAGGTGGAAGCAGCGACAGCGGAGATGTACACGGTGCCGGAGTGGGCCTTCCCGCCCGGAGTCGACCTCACCGTGATCGACGGTGACCACCAAGTTGCCAGTGATGTCACGATCGTCTCGACGCCGGGACACACGCCTGGCCATCAATCAGTGCTCATCGATGTCGGTGACAGCACACGAACGATCGTGTGCTGTCAGGCGGCGTGGAACACGAACAGCTTTGCCGTGGCAACGCTCGGCGATGACGGATGGGACCAAACCGTGGGCGCCACGTCGCTCGAAAGGCTCCATGCACTCGAGCCGGACCGTGTGCTGCTGAGCCACGATGCGAACGAGTGGCGACCCGACTGAGAACCTGGCCGCTTGAAGAACGAACACCTGTTCGATACACTTCATCGGGTGCTCACGCTCGCCGAACGGTTCCCTGCGCTCACCGCAGTTGCCGCAAGTGAACGTACTCTGCCGGTGCACGACTCGCTCGTCGGGTTGTTGCCGTCGCTGCAGCGTGGTTCGACCATCGCCTGCAACGGCCCCGCCGGGGTGTCACTCGCTTTTGCGCTTGCCGCGGCACCCTCGCAACAAGGGGCGTGGGTCGGGGTAGCAGGCCTTCCGGAGCTCGGCATCCGCGCCGCGGTCGACATGGGAGTTGCCGTCGAGCGATTGGTCATGGTCACCGGCGAACCGTCCTGGGTCGACGTGCTGGCGGCAATGATCGACGGATTCGACGTCGTCGTGGTCGGTCGTCGTGTCGGCCGGCTCGCCGGTGGCGCAGTCCGCAGGTTGCAAGCCAGGGCTCAATCACGGGGAGTCGTGATGCTCACCGTCGGTGCATCGGCGCTCGGCGCCGATCTGCAGATCAATGCCGGAGATGGCACGTGGATGGGCCTCGGCAACGGTCA
>Ga0207648_10004957_pt1 | contig 13540 bp, 11 predicted proteins | sample KBSMisM32_FD_184310 | JGI IMG/M metagenome (GOLD analysis project Ga0207648, IMG submission 184310) | Miscanthus rhizosphere microbial communities from Kellogg Biological Station, Michigan, USA - KBS Miscanthus M3-2 (SPAdes) (version 2) | ecosystem: Host-associated > Plants > Roots >...
ATCCAGGCGCCGGCGAGGGCGCTGTTGTTGGCCGAGCCGCTCTCGACGATGCCCTCGACGTGGCCGGTGCCGAACTTCTCCGGCTCCTTCGAGAGCCGCTTGCTCATCGCGTACGACATCCAGGCGGCGATATCGGCGCCGGCGCCGGGCAGCGCACCGATCAGCGTGCCGAGCGTGCTGCCGCGCAGGATCTGCTTCGGGTACTTGACGGCGAGCCCCCACATGCCCTTGAACACGTTGCCGATCGGCTGGTCGACGATCAGCGCCTCCGGCTCCATGTTGACGACGAAGCGGATGATCTCGGAGACCGCGAACATTCCGATCATCAGCGGGATCAGGCCGATGCCGCCGAGCAGGTCGGTGCTGCCGAACGTGAAGCGCGGAAACGCGGCCGGGTTGTTGAGCCCGACACCGGCGATCAGCAGGCCGAGGAACAAGGTGACGAGGCCTTTCAGCGGCTGGTCGGTCGAGATGAAGACCGCGCAGGTCAGGCCCATCAGCACGAGCCAGAAGTATTCGAACGAGCTGAACTTCAGCGCGAACTCGGCCAGGGTCGGCGCCGCGATCATCAGCACCGCGGTGCCGAACAGGCCGCCGACCGCCGAGAACACGAGGCCGGCGCCGAGCGCGGTCTCGGCCATGCCCTTCTTCGTCATCGCATACGCCTCGTCGGTGTACGCGGCCGATGCCGGCGTGCCGGGCATGCGCAGCAGGCAGCCGGGAATGTCGCCCGAGAAGATCGCCATCGCGGTCGCCGTGACGATCGCGGCGATCGCCGGGATCGGCGCCATGAAGAACGTCACCGGCACGAGCAGCGCGGTGGCCATCGTCGCGGTCAGTCCGGGCACCGCGCCGACGAACAGGCCGAACAGCGACGCGCCGAGCATCACGACGATGTTGTAGGGGGCGAAGACCAGCCCGAAGGCCTGCAGCCAGGCGTCGCTCACGAGGTCTCTTTCCTCACCACGCGATCGGCTGCAGCACGCCCCACGGCAGCGGCACGCGCAGCAGCTTGTAGAACGCGTAGTGGATCAGCAAGGTCAATATCAATGCGATCGGCACGATCCGCGCCGCCTTCACGCGCAGCACCCACATCAGCGCGGCGAGGTAGAGGGTGCCGGTCAGCACGAAGCCGAGCCGATCGACCGCGAGCAGATAGAACACGTTGACGCCGACCAGCACCGCGAAGCCGAGCCGCTGGCGCGGCGCGCGCGCCCATGCCGGCCAGGTCACCCACTCGGCGCCGTCGCGCTGCGCCGCACGTGCCCGCAGACCGCGCGCGAGCAACAGCAGTCCGCAGACCGCCAGGCCGACACCAAGCGCGCCCGGAAACAGACCCGGCCCGACGCTCTGCCCGGGAATGCGCGGAAAGCTCTGTACATGAACCACCAGAACGGCGCCGAGCAGCACCAGCAGGGCGCCCCAGAGGGCGTCGTTCAGCTTCACGGCGAGCCGCTACTTGGCGATGCCGACCGCCTTCATCGTCGCGCCGAGGTCGGCGTCGGATTTCGCCATGAACTTGGCGAAGTCGTCAGGGCCGGAATAGATCACGCCGAAGCCGCGGCTGCTCATGAAGTCGGTGTAGTCCTTGCTCGCCGCGATCTTGCCGATCGCGGCGACGAGCTTGTCGCGCGCTTCGGCCGGAATGCCCTTCGGCGCGGCGATTCCGCGCCAGGCGCCGAGCTTCCAGTCGCTGCCGGTTGCGGCCTTCAACGTCGGCACGTTCGGGTAGAGCGCGGCCGGCGTGTCGTTCATCACCGCGAGGCTCTTGACCTTGCCGGCATCGATCAGCGAGCGCGCCTCCGGCAGCGAGCACGGCACGACCTCGACGCCGCCGGCGACGAGGTCCTGCAGACCCGGCGCCGCGCCGTTCGAGGGCACCCACGGCGCTGCCGCCGGATCGACCTTCAGGTCCTTCAGCATGCCGGCGATCGCCAAGTGCCAGATGCCGCCCTGGCCGGTGCCGGACGCCTTGAACTTGCCGGGGTTCGCCTTGATCGCGGCGACCAGGTCGTTCGCGGTCTTGTAAGGCGCGTCGGCGCGCACCTGCAGTCCGGCCGGGTCGGAATTGACGAGGCCGATCGGCGTGTACGACGCGCCCGAGAGGTCGGTCAAACCCTGCCAGTGCATCATGCCAATCTCGACCGTGATGAGGCCGATCGTGTAGCCGTCGGGCGCCGCCGACGCGATCGCCTGGTGACCGACGACACCGCTGCCCCCGGTCCGGTTGACGACCGTGACGGGCTGGCCGAGATCCTTCTCGAGCAGCGAGCCGATGATGCGGGCGGTCGCGTCGGTGCCGCCGCCCGCTCCCCATGGAACGATCAGCGTGATCGGCCGCTCCGGCCAGGCCGCTTGCGCGGCACCCGCCGCGAATGCGAACAGCGATGCGGCGACGCAGGAAAGCAGGGTTCTGCGCGTGGTCATGGAGGATCTCTTTCGTTCGGAGTCGGGCGATGCCGCGAAGTGCGGCACGTGCAACGCAGGCGGCGGACGCAGTGCCGTTTTGCGCGCACCGACTGTGCCGATGCAGGCCGCCGCCGGCTACGGGGCTGACCCTAGGAGCGATGCGGCGGACACGGCGCGCTCAGCCGTATCGGTGCGACCTTGCGGCGCTCCGTCATCGCCGCCATCGAAGGAACGGCGTCGCTGAGCGAACGCCGCCGTTCAATTGGTCAGTCCTGTCCTTCGGTCAGCGCATCGAGCTGGAACCGGCCGTTCTTGTGAACGAGCCAGATCTCGATGAAGTGGACCGGCCCGCGCAGCTTGGCGGGCACCGGCAGCGGGCCCACGCGGTAGGTCATCTCGCGTACTGCCGCGGTCACGTCGGGCGCATGCGACGGTCCGCGCACGACCTTGACGTCGCGCGGGCGACCGTGCTCGTCGACGGTCGTCTCGAGCACGACGACCGCATGGATCAGCGGCGGCAGCCGCCCCTTGTAGATCCGGTCGGGATACGACTCATAGATGTGGCGCGCGACGGCGAGCCGGTACTCGCGTGCCGTCGTCGCCATCGAGACCTTGCCCGGCCGCGCCGCGAGCGGCGCGGAGAGATACGAGATCTCCGCATGCGCCGTCAGGGTCGGGAACACCAGCAGCGAGGCCACCGCATACACGCCGATTCGCTTCATCATCGCACTCCCGTCCGGACACGCCCGGATGACCGATCGACGTTCGTTCGACGGTCTTTTCGACCGGCGCATCGAACGCGCAGCGTCAGCGGCGCCTGCACGCAAGCGAATCGAGTGGCAACCCCGCTGTCATGGCCCTTGCGGGCGGTAGACCGGAGGCTTTGCGACCCCGCCTTTCGTACGGGTGTGCCTTTGACGTGCTGCAGAGAATAGGAGAACCGCAACGCCTTGACACAGCGTGTGCGGGCCGCTGATCCGAGCGCTTTCGGCTCGCGTGCGGCTCTTCACGTTGCCAGGTGTAACGCTTCGAACGCCGCCGGTCGAATGTCGCGAGTGGAGGCGCAATCCGGTGACGGCGTTGCGGCGACACGTCGAACGCAGGACCGGTGTGAAGCCCGAGCGCGCGGCTCAGCGCGCAGGCGCCGAGGTGGGCGCGCCGGACGGCGCGGCGGCTGCCGATGCCGCATCGATCGATGGCGCGGACGCGCCTTTCGCAACCGCCTGCGCCTGCCGCATCGCCTCGAGCGCGCGTCGGATCCCGTCGGGGTCGTTGGCGCGCAGCGCATCCGCCAGCGCATGCGCGGCGTCACCACGCAGCAGCGCGTACTTGCGCAGGAATTCGAGATCGGCCGCCGATGGGGCTTCGGGCGACAGTGCGATCGACGACAGCTGCTCGAAGCTGTCCTGGTACTCGCGCGAGACATCGGCGTCGATGTGGCCGGCGAGGTCTTCGAACGACGCGCTGCCGCTGCGGCCGGCGTCCACGATCGACTGCCAGCGGTCGTTGATGCGGTGCTCGTCGGCAAGGAACCGGCGGATCGCCGAGCGTGCCTGCATCTCCTCGCCGAGGCGGTAGCGCGGGGCTGGAATGTTGAATGCGAACAGCGCGGTCGCGAGTGCGAATGCAGCGCCGGCGAGCGCGCGCGATGCCGGCGCGATCGGCCTTTCGCGGGTCAGCGCGCGGCCGAGCGCGATGCCGAGCAGCGTACCCGTCGCGAGGCCGCCGAGGTGGGCCGCGTTGTCGATCCCGGTGACCAGAAAGCCGAGTCCGAGCGACGCCGCGGCGAACGCGCTGCCGCCCCAGAACAGCCAGCGGAACTCGAACCGATCGACGCTGCGGCGCTCGCGCGCGAGGCAGATCAGCAACGCGCCGATCACGCCGAAGATCGCGCCCGAGGCGCCGCCGGAGACCGCCCGATCGCCCTGCACGACCAGCGAGACGAGGTTGCCGACGAGGCCGCTCGCCGCATAGATCAGCGCGAAGCGCCAGGTGCCGTAAAGGCGCTCGACGAGGCGGCCGGCGTCCCACAAGGCCCACATGTTCATCGCCAGGTGGACGATGCCGAAGTGCAGGAACATCGCGCTGCCGAGGCGCCACCATTCGCCGTCCTTCGTGGCTGGCCCGAAGTTCGCACCCCACGCCAGCTGCACGCCGTTCGGCGCGTGCCAGAGGCCGGCGCCGAACGGCAGCATCAGCGCGAACACCGCACAGTTCGCGACGATCAGCGCGACCGTGACCGGGGTCTGCCGCGGGCTGCTTCGCATCAGCGCCGTCAGGCTCGGATTTGCGGCGTCGCTGGATGGGGTGTTCATCGGGGGCGCCGTCATTATCCGGGCCGCCTTCGCGAGTCGACCCTGCACGGGCAGTTGCGGCAAAAAATGCAACGGCCTTCCGCTGCCGGGCGCGCGTGGCCCTCGTTCCCCGGGGGCGCACAAACGCGACGCGGCACGCGGTATGCCGCGATTGCCTTATCAGCATCCGAACAAGGAGACTCCTATGGCTTCCCGTTTTGTGGTTCCGTTCGCGTCCGGTCGTGGCTTGATGGGAGGCGACCCGTTGCTCGACCTGCACCGCGAGATGAACCGCCTGTTCGACGACGTCTTTCGCGGCAGCAGCGGCCAGGGCGGCAGCAGCAGCCTGGCCTCGATGCCGCGTCTCGACATGCACGAGAGCGACAACGAGCTCTGTGTGACCGCTGACCTTCCGGGCGTGACGCCTGCCGATGTCGACCTGCAGATCGATCGCGACGTGCTGACGATCAGCGGCGAGCGCAAGGGCGAAAACGAACAGAAACAGCAGAACTACCACTTGATGGAGCGCAGCTACGGACGGTTCCAGCGTCAGGTCCAGCTGCCGTTCGCGCCCGACCCGGGACAAGTCCGGGCGAACTTCGAGCATGGCGTCCTCACCGTGCGCATCCCGCGTCAGGCGGAGCAGCAGCGCAGTCGGCGCATCGAGGTGCGCACCGGTGCCGAGCCGTCGCAGCAGTCGGTCGGCATGTCGGGCGGTGCAGGCGCCGGGTCGAGCGCGAGCCAAAACGGGTCGCCCGCTTCGGGCAACGTCGGTCAGCAGCCGCCGCAGGGGGGTGGAGACGGCAGCCGGCCGGGCGCGTGAGCGCGGCGCGCACCCGGGCGAACCCCACGTCGCCCGGGTACGTCGATTGCCGCTCCGACGTCTGGCCTGATCGCGGCGCATCGCGCGTCGGGCGTGGAGTGTTCCCATCGCGCAGTCCCATCGCAAGCTGTCGCGTCTTGCCGCTGTCGTTCTCGCGGCGCTCGTCGTCTTGCTGGCGCTCACATGGCGGCCGCAGCTGGCGCCGATCGACCCGCCAGCCAGGAGCAGCTTCGACGCGGCGCTGATCCGGCGTGGCGAGCAACTGGCCGGCGTCGGCAATTGCGCGGCATGTCACACGACGCGTGACGGCGGCCCGTATGCCGGCGGGGTGGCGCTCGCCACTCCGTTCGGAACAGTCCACGGCACCAACCTCACGCCCGATCCCGACACCGGCATCGGACGCTGGTCGGAGGCCGCATTCCGGCGTGCGATGCGCGACGGCGTCGCCCGCAGCGGCAGCCGCCTCTACCCGGTCTTTCCGTTCGATCACTACGCGCGTGCAAGCGACGACGACCTGCAGGCGCTCTATGCGTTTTTGATGACGCGGGAGCCGGTCCGCGCCGAAGCGCCGGCCAACCGGTTGATGTTCCCGCTCGGCTTTCGTCCGCTGCTGGCCGGATGGAGCCTGCTGTACCTCGACCGTGCACCGCCGCCCCACGACACGCGAATGAGCGCCGAATGGAATCGCGGCGCCTACCTGACCGCGTCGCTCGGGCATTGCTCGAGCTGCCACTCGCCGCGCACCGCGCTCGGCGGCGAGGACCGGCGCCGTCGCTTCGACGGCGGCGAAGCCGAAGGCTGGTACGTGCCGGCGCTCAATGCGAAGTCGCCCTCGCCGCTGCCGTGGAGCGTCGAGCAGCTGACCGACTACCTGAGCAGCGGCATCGCGCGCGATCACGCGATCGCCGGCGGCCCGATGCAGGGCGTTGTCGCCGGACTGGCGCGCGCTGCGCCGGCCGACGTTCGCGCGATCGCCGTCTACATCGGCTCGGTGATGGGCGATCCGACGCCGCAGCGCGACGAACGCGCGAAGGCGAGCGTGGCGCGTGCCGAGCGCGGCCCGCTGGTCGCGAACGCTTCGACCGTGACGAGCGGCGATCGATCGCCGCTCGGGCTCGGCGCGGCGGTCTATGCCGGTGCCTGCGCGAGCTGCCACGACCTCGGGCGCCGGCTGTCGTCGGGCGGCGCCCTGCAGCTGCCGCTCGCGGTCGCGGTCCACGATCCCGATCCGCGCAGCCTGATCCGGATCGTGCTGCGCGGGATCGAGCCGCTCGACGGCGAGCCGGGCCGGCTGATGCCGGCGTTCGGCGCTCAGCTGACCGACGAGCAGGTGACCGCGTTGCTGACCTTCCTGCGCCAGACCGCCGCCGGTGCACCGCCGTGGCCCGACTTGGCGGCTGCGGTCCGCAGCGCACGCGAGGACGAATCGAGATGATCACGCTGAACATCAACGGACGCGCCGCAGCGGTCGATGCCGATCCGACCACGCCGCTCCTCTACGTGCTGCGCGACGACCTGAAGCTGAACGGCGCGAAGTTCGGCTGCGGCCTCGGCCAATGCGGCGCCTGCACGGTGATGGTCGGCGGCCAGGCGGTGATGTCGTGCCTGATGCCGATCGGCCTTGTCGAGCAGCGCGCGGTCAAGACCGTCGAAGGGCTCGGCACGCCGACCGCGCCCGGTCCGCTGCAGCAGGCGTTCATCGACGAGCAGGCCGCGCAGTGCGGCTACTGCATCGCCGGCATGATCATGCGTGCGCAGGCCTTGCTCGAGCGCAATCCGCACCCGTCCGATGCCGAGATTCGGCGCCACATGGCGCCGAATCTGTGCCGCTGCGGCACCCACCTGCGCATCCTGCGCGCGGTCCGCCGCGCCGCCGATCGCAGCGGCGTCGCGATCGCCGCGGAGAGCCGCACCTCAGCGCCATGAAGCGCATTGCGTCGAGCCGGCTCGATCGGCGCCGCTTCCTCGCGAGCGGCGCTGCGCTGGTGGTGTCGTTCCGCCTGGCTGACGGTGCTGCCGCACGGAACGGCGCTGCGCAGTCGAAGAAGGCGCAGCCGAAACCGGCGCCGGCCTTGCCCGGCAGCCTGAAGACCGAGCCGATGCTCGATGGCTGGATCCGCATCGACGCGGACGGCCGCGTGACCGTCTTCACCGGCAAGGCCGAGCTCGGGCAGGGCATCAAGACCGCGCTGATCCAGGTCGCGGCGGAGGAACTCGTGGTCGATCCGGCGCGGATCACGTTGGTGACCGCCGACACCGCGCGGACCGCGAACGAGGGCTACACCGCCGGCAGCCATTCGATGCAGGACAGCGGCACCGCGATCCGTCATGCCGCTGCCCAGGTGCGCGCGATCCTGCTCGGGCGCGCCGCTGAAAGATTGGCGGTCGCTCCCGAACGCCTGACGGTCAAGGACGGCGTGGTGGGTGCCGACGGCGGGCGCAGCGTCGCCTACGGCGAGCTGGTCGCGGAGGCGAATTGGCACCTCGCCGCCGCGCCGCAGAGCCCGCTGCGTGAACAGGCCACGCACACCGTGATCGGCCAGCCGATGCGAAGGATCGACATCCCGGCCAAGGTCGCCGGCGGCGTTGCCTACGTGCAGGACCTGCGGCTCGACCGCATGGTGCACGGCAGGATCGTCCGGCCGCCGAGCCCCGCTGCGTCGCTCGCGTCGCTCGATCCGAAGGCCGTCGAGCAGCAGGCCGGCGTGCTGAAGGTCGTGCGCGACGGGCGCTTCGTCGGCGTGGTCGCCGAGCGTGAACACCAGGCCGTCCGTGCGCTGCGCGCGCTCGGCCTCGCCGCCCGCTGGGACGAGCAACCGACCTTGCCGCTGGCCCAGAACCTCTACAAGAGCGTGCGCGAGACGCCGGCCGAGGACAGCGTGATCCTCGACCGCGGCGTGCCGGCGCCGAGCGACGCCGCTGCGCTCAGCGCAACCTACCAGCGGCCCTATCAGGCGCACGCGTCGATCGGGCCGTCGTGCGCGATCGCGCAGCTCCTCGACGGGCGCTACACGGTCTGGACCCACTCGCAGGGCGTCTATCCGCTGCGCAGCGCGCTCGCCGAGCTGCTCGGCGTTGCCAAGGACGCGGTCCGCTGCATCCATGTCGAAGGCTCGGGCTGCTATGGCCACAACGGCGCCGACGATGTCGCGGCCGATGCGGTGCTGCTCGCGCGCGCGATGCCCGGTCGTCCGGTGCGCGTGCAATGGATGCGCGAGGACGAGCACGGCTGGGAACCGTTCGGGCCGCCGATGATCGCCGAGGCGAAGGCGACGCTCGATGCCGCCGGCATGATCCGCGACTGGCACTACGAGGTCTGGAGCAACACCCATTCGACCCGTCCCGGCGCGGCCGGCGACCTGCTCGCGGCGACGCACCTGGCGCGTCCGTTCAAGCCGACGCCGCCGAAGCCGCTGCCGCAGCCCGAAGGCGGCGGCGACCGCAACGCGATCCCGCTCTATGCGCTGCCGAACGCGCACGTCGTCCACCATTTCCTGCGCAAGATGCCGCTGCGCGTGTCGGCGCTGCGGTCGCTCGGCGCGTACCTCAACGTGTTCGCGATCGAGAGCTTCATGGACGAGCTCGCGCGCAGCGCGAATCTCGATCCGGTCGCGTTCCGGCTGCGCCACCTGAACGACGCGCGCGCACGCGACGTGATTAAGACCGCGGCCGACCGGTTCGGCTGGCCGACCTTCCAGCGCCGTCCGGGGCGCGGCCGCGGTTTCGCGTTCGCGCGCTACAAGAACCTCGGTGCGTATGCCGCGATCGCGATGGAAGTCGAGGTGCAGCGCGATAGCGGCCGGGTCCGCGTGGTGCGTGCCGTCGCCGCGACCGACAGCGGCGAGGTCGTCAACCCGGACGGCATTCGCAACCAGATCGAGGGCGGCATCGTCCAGTCGTCGAGCTGGACGCTGAGCGAGGAGGTCACCTTCGACGCGAGCCGCGTGACGAGCCGCGACTGGGGCGGCTACCCGATCCTGCGCTTTCCCGACGTGCCGGAGCAGGTCGATGTGCACATCGTCGACCGGCCCGGCCAGCCGTTCCTCGGCACCGGCGAGGCCGCGCAGGGGCCGGCTGCAGCCGCGATCGCGAACGCGCTCGCCGACGCCACCGGCGTGCGCCTGCGCGAGCTGCCGTTCACCCGCGATCGGGTGCGCGCGGCGATCGGCCCGGCCTGACGCTCAGGCCGTGACCGGCGTGTAGCCGGCATCCTCGATCGCCGCCTGCAACGCGGCGGCGTCGAGCCGGCCCGATTCGATCTCGACGCGGTGCTCGGCGAGGTCGACCCGGATCGTGGCGTCGGCATCCGCGCTCTTGACGGCGCGCGTGATCGTGCCGACGCAGTGTGCGCAGGTCATGTCATCGATTCTGAACCTGATCATCGGCTTTCCTTCGAGCGCTCTGGCAGAGCGCATACTCTGAAGCTTGCCATCGTGGGAAGGTCAAGCGATCGGCCAAGACCGCACGCTCTTGAGATTGTCGAGCGTCGCCTTGACCTTCCCACCATGGGAAGCCACAACCTTGCCGCCATGGATGCCGTCAGCACCGCCCCCGTCGACACGCGCGAGACCAGGCTGCGCATCGAGGGCATGACGTGCGCGTCGTGCTCGGGACGGGTCGAGAAGGCGCTGCGCAAGCTGCCCGGCGTCAGCTCGGCAGCCGTGAACCTGGCGACCGAGCGCGCGACGGTCCTGGCCGCGCCGGACGTGTCCGTCGCGATGCTCGAGGCCGCTGTCGAAAAGGCCGGCTACACGGCTGCGCGGATCGCCGACGGACCGACGCACACCGCCGAAGCGCCGGTGCCGTGGTGGCCGGTCGCCCTCAGCGTGCTGCTGAGCCTGCCGCTCGTGCTGCCGATGCTGCTCGCCACCTTCGGCGTCCATGCGATGGTCGACGGCTGGGTCCAGCTCGCGCTCGCCACCCCGGTGCAGTTCTGGCTCGGGGCGCGCTTCTTCCGGGCCGGCTACCGCGCGCTGCGCGCCGGCACCGGCAACATGGACCTGCTGGTCGCACTCGGCACCACGGCCGCCTACGGCCTGTCGCTCTATCGGCTGCTGGTGCCGGCGGCCGACGGCGTTTCGCACCTCTACTTCGAGGCGTCCGCCGCGGTGATCTCGCTGGTGCTGCTCGGCAAGTGGCTCGAAGGGCGCGCCAAGCGCGAAGCCGCTGACGCGATCCGCGCGTTGAATGCGCTGCGTCCGGTGCGGGCGCGAATCCGTCGCGACGGTGTCGAGCGCGAGGTTCCGATCGAGCAGGTCGCGGTCGGCGACGCCGTCGTCGTTCGGCCCGGGGAGCGGGTGCCGGTCGACGGCACCGTGGTCGAGGGTCGCAGCCATGTCGACGAGGCGCTGATCACTGGCGAAGGCCTGCCGGTCGCGAAGGCGGCCGGCGCGCGCGTGACCGGCGGATCGATCAATGCCGAAGGCGCGCTCGTCATCGACACCTCGGCAATCGGCACCGAGACGACGCTGGCCCGCATCATCCGGATGGTCGAGTCGGCGCAGGCCGCGAAGGCGCCGATCCAGCGCATCGTCGACCGGGTCAGCGCGGTGTTCGTGCCGGTGGTGCTCGGGATTGCGGCCATCACGCTCGCCGGCTGGCTCGTCGCCGGCGGCGGCTGGGAACGCGCGATCGTCAATGCAGTCGCGGTTCTGGTGATCGCCTGTCCGTGCGCGCTCGGCCTCGCGACGCCCACCGCGATCATCGCCGGCACCGGCGTGGCCGCGGCGCACGGCATCCTCATCAAGGACGCCGAGGCGCTCGAGCGCGCGCAGTCGATCACGACGGTTGCGTTCGACAAGACCGGCACCTTGACCGAGGGCCGGCCGGTCGTCGTCGACGTGCAGGTCGCGCCCGGACAGGCTGTCGACGACGTCCTGCGCTGGGCGGCGGCATTGCAGAGCCGGAGCGCGCATCCGCTTGCTCGTGCGGTGCTCGAGAAGGCGCGTGCGGCCGACGGCGTCGTTCCGGCGGTCACCGGCGCCCGCGCGCTGCCGGGGCGCGGTGTCGAAGGCGAGGTCGGCGGCGATCGCTATGCGCTCGGCGGCAGCCGGCTGATGGAGGAACTCGGCGTCGATGCCGGCGCGCTGGCAGCACCGGCCGCAGCGCTCGCCGATGCCGGCCGCACCGTCTCCTGGCTGGTCCGCTTCGAGCGCGCAGGGCCGCGACTCTGCGGCCTGCTGGCATTCGGCGATGCGGTCAGGCCGACAGCGCGTGCGGCAGTCGAGGCCTTGCAGCGCATGGGCATCGCGGCACTGATGCTGTCCGGCGACAACGTCGGCAGCGCGCGAGCAGTCGGCCGCGAAGTCGGCATCGCCGACGTGCGCGCACCGATCCTTCCGGCCGAGAAGGCCGCGGTGCTGCAGGCCTTGCGCGCCGACGGTCGGCTGGTTGCGATGGTCGGCGACGGCATCAACGACGCGCCGGCGCTCGCTGCGGCCGACGTCGGCATCGCGATGTCGAGCGGCACCGATGTCGCGATGGCCGCCGCCGGCATCACGCTGATGCGCGCCGATCCGCTCGCAGTCGTCGACGCGATCGACCTGTCGCGCCGGACCGTCGCGAAGATCCGGCAGAACCTCGGTTGGGCGTTCGCCTACAACGTGCTCGGCATCCCGCTCGCCGCGCTCGGCCTGCTCAGCCCGGTGATCGCCGGCGCGGCGATGGCGCTGAGCAGCGTCAGCGTGGTCGCCAATGCGCTGCTGCTGCGGCGCTGGCGGCCTGCGAAGCAGCGTGTCGACAGCCGCTCCCCAGCACTGCACGCCATCGACGGGGCGGACTCGCTGCGCACCCGCAGCACCTAGACGATGAACATCGGTGAAGCGGCGCGCGCATCGGGCGTCTCGGCCAAGATGATCCGCCACTACGAAGCGGTTGGCCTGTTGCCGGCGGCGCGTCGCACCGAGGCGGGTTACCGCCTCTACAGCGAGCGCGAGGTCCACGTGCTGCGCTTCGTGCGGCGTGCGCGCGACCTCGGCTTTTCGATCGTCGAGATCGGCGAGCTGGTCGGGCTGTGGCAGGACCGCAGGCGGTCGAGCCGGCAGGTCAAGGCGCTCGCCGAACGGCACATCCGCGAGCTCGAGGAAAAGGCCGCGCAGTTGCTGTCGATGAAGGCGACCCTCGAGCACCTGGTGCACTGCTGCCATGGCGACGAGCGCCCGGACTGCCCGATCCTCGACACGCTGGCCGACGGCGGCGACATCGACGCAAGCCGTGAGCTCGCGTTGCCGGGGCGGATCGAGCCGGCCGCACGCCGCGCGTCGAAGCCAACGCGCTCGGCGCGGGCGAACCCGCGGCTGCCGAAGGCGGCGGCACGACGGTCGCCGGCGTGATGCGATCGGGGGCGCGCACCGGCGAGCCCGTCGAGGCCGTCGAGGCCGTTGCCGTCGATCGCCGCGAAAGACCCGCGCCGCCGACCTTCGCGCAGGCGCTCGCCTACTGGCTCAAGCTCGGCTTCATCAGCTTCGGGGGGCCGGCCGGCCAGATCGCGCTGATGCACCAGGAACTGGTCGAGCGCCGGCGCTGGATCTCCGAGGGCCGCTTCCTGCACGCACTCAACTACTGCATGGTGCTGCCGGGTCCGGAAGCCCAGCAGCTCGCGACCTACATCGGCTGGCTGATGCACCGCACGTGGGGCGGCATCGCGGCCGGCGCGCTGTTCGTGCTGCCGTCGCTGTTCATCCTGGTCGCGCTGGCCTGGCTCTACATGGCGCATGGCGATGTACCGGCCATTGCCGGGCTGCTCTACGGCGTCAAGCCCGCGGTGGTCGCGATCGTCGCGTTCGCGGCCTGGCGGATCGGCATGCGGACGTTGCGCAACGCGGCGTTGTGGACGATCGCAGCGGCGTCGTTCGTCGCGATGTTCGCGTTCCGATTGCCGTTCCCGCTGATCGTCGTCGCAGCGGCATCGATCGGCCTGATCGGCGCGCGCATCGCACCGGCCGCCTTCACAAGCCGTACAGGCCACGGACCTGCCGCACACGCCGCCGCACCGGCCTGGCTCGACGACACGACG
>Ga0207648_10004959_pt1 | contig 13539 bp, 9 predicted proteins | sample KBSMisM32_FD_184310 | JGI IMG/M metagenome (GOLD analysis project Ga0207648, IMG submission 184310) | Miscanthus rhizosphere microbial communities from Kellogg Biological Station, Michigan, USA - KBS Miscanthus M3-2 (SPAdes) (version 2) | ecosystem: Host-associated > Plants > Roots > Rhizosphere...
GTGATGCTGTTGCGGGTATGGCCGGCCAAGCCGGTGCGGGTGGCGTAGGCGCGCACCCGCTGTGCATCGTCGTGGGCCAGGAACAGCTTGCCGACCGACGTGAGGTGCAGCGGCGCACGCCCGCCAATGGCCCGCACGACCTGCATCCCTGAGCGCTCGCTGTAGGTGCGTTCGATGTAGACGATCTCGTCGCCCTGTCGCATCGACAGGTTCACCGGCTGGTGCGTCAGCTTGTGCAGTTCGCGCATCGGGCCGAGCGCCGCGTCGCGCACGTCGATGCGGGCCTTCACCAGATTGCCCAGTTCGAGCAGCCGCATCCCGAGCCGATAGCTGCCCGCCTCGGGGCGGTCCACGTAGCGGCCGATCGTCAGGTCGTTCAGAATCCGGTGTGCGGTCGACGGATGCAGCCCCGTCTGTTCACTGACCTGCTTCAGCGAGACCGGATCGGGGTGCGAGGCCAGCACATCGAGCAGCCCGAAGGCGCGCTCCAGGACCTGTATCGTCGGAGTGGTCTGTTCGCTTTTCGCCATGCGCATGATTGTGACGGAAGTTCCATAATTTTTGGATGGCGAAAATGAAGACTGCGATCCGAGAGTGACCGGTGTGAGACGAATTTGGCTGCGGCCGGGTTTGGCGGTCCTGTTGGCGATGTCCGCCCTCGGCCTTTCGGTAGCGCAGGCACAGCTGCCCGATGATGGTGTGCAAGCTGCGTCCGGCTCCGGCTCCGGCTCCGGCTCCGGCTTCGGCAAGCCGCAGTACGACTTCGCCGCGCCGCCGGCATCCGCACCCCAGCCGCGCTGGATTCGCGTTCCGCGCGCGGTTGGGCGCCTGACCAGCGACGATATCGGCCTCGTCATCAATACCGCGGATCCGTATTCGGTCGAGGTCGGCGCCTTCTACATCGTGGCCCGCAAGCTGGCACCCGAGCAGGTGCTGCGCATCGCGTTGCCGTTGCGGGAAAGTCTCACGCCCGACGAATTCAAGACGTTCGCGGCCGAGGTCGAGGCGCATTTCGGTGCGGGCACCCAGGCGCTCGCGCTGGCCTGGTCGCAACCCTTTGCGGTCGGCTGCAATTCGATCACTGGCGCGCTCGCGCTCGGCTACGACGGCGCGTTGTGCCAGCACAGCTGCAACGCATCGCGGCGCTCGCCGTACTTCGATGCCGCGACGAGTCGCCCGTACACCGACCTGATCTTGCGTCCGTCGATGCTGCTCGCGGCGCGCGACGTCGCCGGCGCGAAGGCGATGATCCGGCGCGGGGTCGCGGCCGACGCGAGCCTCGGCCTGCGTGGCGCTCCGCCGGTCACCGCCTTCTTCGTGAAGACTGGCGACGCGGCGCGCAGCGTGCGCGCGCCCGACTTCCCGCCGCCGGGCCTGGTGCGGCGTTTTGGCGTCGACGTGCAGGTTGTGACGGCGCAGGCGATCGAGGACGCGAAGCGCGTGCTGCTGTATGAAACCGGCCGGGCGCAGGTCGACAAGCTCGCGACGCTCGATTGGGTACCGGGCGCGCTGGCCGATCACCTGACCTCGTTCGGTGGCTACCTGCGCGGCGCGGCCGGGCAGATGTCGATCCTCGACTGGATCGCCTCGGGCGCGACCGCCAGCTATGGCACGGTCTCCGAGCCGTGCGCGCATCCGCAGAAGTTCCCGCACCCGCAGGTGCTGCTGCTGAACTACCTGCAGGGCGCCACCGCGATCGAGGCCTACTGGAAGAGCGTGGCCTGGCCGCAGCAGGGGGTGTTCATCGGCGAGCCGTTGGCGGCGCCGTTTGCCGCGCCCGTGGCCGCCTCGGCGCGGCACTGACGCCGCGGGCTCAGGCGAGTCGTTCGGCGGCCTCGAGCCCGCTGCGCACCGCGCCTTCGAGCGTCGCCGGATACGGGCCGGCTACATGGTCGCCGGCCGCAAACAGCCCGGCCGCGATCCGCATGCCGGGGCGATGCAGGCCCGGTGTGCAACGGAAGGTCGCGCGCTTCTCGGTCAGGGTGCGCACCGCAGCGAGCGGGCCGCGCAGATGCCGGCTCAGCGCGGCGCGCGCCTGCGCCTCGACGGCTTGCGTGGTGGCCTCCATGCCGCGCTCGACCCACGGCTGCGCGCCGCTGATGACGAACGCGAGCAGGCCGGGCGGGCCGCCCAGCTGGCCGCGGTCGAACACGAACTGCGCCGGCGCTTCGGCATCGCAGCGCAGCGCGAGCATTGGCGCCGGCAGCCGCGCATTTTCGCTGCGCAGATACACCGTGACGATCGGCTCGAAGCGCAGCCGCGATGTCGCCGCCGACCAGGCCGGAGCAATGTCGGCGACGAGCCGCGCCGCTTCGTTCGGCGAGGCCGCCAGCACCACGCGATCGAAAGCCCGGCCATCGACCTGCCAGACGTCGCCCTGCGCGCGCAGCGAGTCGACGCGTTGCTGCAGACGCAGCTCGGCACCCGCGGCGGCGAGCCAGCGCTGTGCCGGCGCGGGCAGCAAGTCGCTCAGGCTCTGGCGCGGCAGCAGCAGGTCGGCCGAGCCGGGGCCGGAGAACAGCGCATCCCGCAGCACCCGCAGGAACACGCTCGCGCTCGCCTCGTCGGCGGGCGTGTTCAGCGCCGCGACGCACAAGGGGTCGATCAGCTCCTCGCGAACCGGGCGCGGCAGTCGCGCGGTCAGTGCGGCCACCGTGAGCATCGGGTCGCAACGAAAGCGGCGCAGCGCCCAGCCGCCGGCGGCCGCGAGCAACGCCAGCCGTTCGGTCGTGGACCAGCCGCGCTGGCGCAGCACGGCGCCGGCGAACGCGACGATCGGTGCGCCGTCGTGCAGATGCAGGCCGGCACCGTCGGGCGTCGTCAGGCGCAACGGCGTGCGCAGCAAGGCCTGCCCGGCATCGACGCCGACGGTGTGCATCAGCGCGAGGGTCGCGGCATAGGCGCCGATCAGGATGTGCTGGCCGTTGTCGAGCGCCAGGCCGCCGATGTCGACGCCGCGCGAGCGGCCGCCGAGCTGACCGGCCATCTCGAACACGGTGACCCGATGGCCAAGCGCGGTCGCGCGAACAGCCGCCGCCAGCCCGGCCCAGCCGCCGCCGATCACGGCGACCGTCCGACCGTCGGCCACTAGTGGCCGCGCCAGTTGGTGCGCATCGCGATCCACAGCTTGCGCAGCGGCGTCAGCGAAGTGCGCTGGTGCAGCACCCGGAACTCGTCGGCTTCGATCTCGCGCAGCAAGGTTCGGTAGATGTTGGCCATCATCACGCCGGGCTTCTGCGCGCGCCGATCGGCCTCGGGCAGCAGCGCGAATGCCTCGTCGTAGATCGCGTGCGCGCGTTCGGCCTGGAACTTCATCAGCGCGGTGAAGCGCTCGCTGTAGCCGCGGTTCAGGATCTCCTGCGCCTTGACATCGAACTGTTTCAGCTCCGACATCGGCAGATAGATGCGGCCGCGTCGCGCATCGTCGCCGACGTCGCGGATGATGTTGGTGAGCTGCATCGCCAGGCCCAGCTTGTGCGCGTAGGCGGTCGTCGCCGGCGAGGTTCGGCCGAAGATGCCCGAGGCGACCTCGCCGACAACGCCCGCGACGAGATGGCAGTAGCGCGCCAGACTGGCGAAGTCGAGGTAGCGGGATTGATCCAGGTCCATGTGGCAGCCGTCGATCACCGCCATCAGGTGCTCCGCGCGAATCTCGTACGCGGCGGCGTGCGGCAGCAGTGCCTTCATCACCGGGTGGCTGGGCTGGCCGGCGAAGGCGCTCGCGACCTCCTTGCGCCACCACGCGAGCTTGGTCGCCGCCACGCTCGGGTCGCTGACCTCGTCGACGACGTCGTCGACCTCTCGGCAGAACGCATAAAACGCCGTGATCGCCGCACGCCGCGGCGGCGGCAGGAACAAGAAGGCATAGTAGAAGCTCGAGCCGCTGCGGGCCGCCTTGTCCTGCACATACTGTTCCGGCGTCATGCGGCTTCCCGGACGATCGGGCCGCGCGCCGGCCGCATCCACAGCGCACGCCACAGCAGCAGCGGCGCGTCGGCCGCATGCAGGCGCGGGCGGTCGTGCAGCGTCGCGAAGCCTAGCGCCTCGATCTTCTCGAGGATGCGCAGCCCGCCCTGGACGACCAGCCGCAGCTCCCACCCGGCACGCCCCGGAATCGTGTGCGCCAGCGCCGCGCCGGACTGCATCAGCGTGCGGGTCCAGGCGACCAGCTCAGCCACGAGCGTGCGGATTGGCGTCGCGCTGTCGCAGCGCGCGCCGCGCTCGGCCGCGACCAGGTCGTCTGGTGCGACACCAAAGCGGGCGCAGTCGGTGGCCGGGATGTAGAGACGGCCACGGCGCGTGTCGACGCCGAGGTCCTGCCAGAAGTTGGCGAGCTGCAGTGCGGTGCAGATGGCATCGGAGCGACGCAGCGCCTCGGTGCCGGTGACGCCGTACAGGTGCAGCAGCAAGCGACCGACCGGGTTCGCCGAGCGGCGGCAATAGTCGAGCAATTCGGTGCGATCGGCATAGCGCTGCTGGACCACGTCCTGCTCGAAGGCCGAGAGCAGGTCGGCAAGCAGCCGGATCGGCAGCGCGTGTTCGGCGATTGCGCGGCGCAGCGGCTCGAAGACCTCGGGCCAGCGCGCCGAGCAGGGCGCGTCGCCCGATGCCGCCGCCAGGTCCGCGCGGTAGGCCGCCAGGTCGGCGAGGCGCTGCGCCGGCGTGGCATCGCCCTCGTCGGCGATGTCGTCGGCGGTGCGCGCGAAGCCGTAGATCGCGACCACGGCCGGCCGCAAAGCGGGCGGGCACAGGACCGACGCGACCGGAAAATTCTCGTAATGATTGACGCTCACGGTCGCAATTGTCCACGTTGCGCGCGTCGCGCTCCGGCGTACCGTTCGCGGGCGGTCACGGGCGATTCATTTGACATCAGCACGGGTGCCGAATATATTACTGACTAGTCAGTCATTTATTCAGTGCGGCGACGCCCGGCCCTCCCCGGCGTCACCCAGACGCGGCGCCGCAGCCCCATCGCCAGATCGTTCCGAGGAATCCCATGCGTCACGCGCTGCTCGTCGCACTCGCCGGCATCACCGTGCTGGCCGCTTGTTCGAAGACCGTGCCCGCGCCGGATCCGGTGCGCGCGGTGCGGACCCAGACGGTTGCCCCCCAGACCGCCGGCGGCGCATACGAATACGCCGGCGAGGTGAAGGCGCGGACCGAGTCGCGCCTGAGTTTCCGCGTCGCCGGCAAGATGCTCAAGCGTGCGGTCGATCTTGGCGACTCCGTCAAGGCCGGCCAGATGCTGGCCGAGCTCGACCCGCGCGATCTGCGCCTCGGCCAGGATGCGGCGCGCGCCAGCGTCGCGATGGCCCAGGCCAGCTACGACCAGAACGCCGCCGACTTCAAGCGCTACAAGGACCTGCATGACCAGGGCTTCATCGGCCCGGCCGAGCTCGAGCGCCGCGACATGGCGCTGAAGACCGCACGGGCGCAGCTCGATCAGGCCAAGGCGCAGTCGAACGTGCAGGGCAACCAGGCCGGCTATGCGGCGCTGCTCGCCGACGCCGCGGGTGTCATCACCGGCGTCGACGTCGAGCCCGGCATGGTCGTCGCGGCCGGCGCCCCGGTATTGCGGCTCGCGCACGACGGCCCGCGCGATGTGGTGTTCTCGGTGCCCGAGGACAAGGTCGGACTCGTCAAAGCGCTGGCAGCGCAGCCGGGGCGCTTCAAGGTCCGGCTGTGGGGCAGCGCGCCGGAAGAGCCGCTGCCGGCGACGATCCGCGAGATCTCGGCTGCCGCCGATCCGGTGACGCGCACCTTTCTCGTCAAGGCCGACATCGGGCCGGCCGCTGCGAGCGGCGTGCGGCTGGGCCAGACGGCCACGGTGCTGGTCGAACTGCCACAAACTGCCGGCGTGACGAAGCTGCCGCTGTCGGCGCTGCGCGAGGATGCCGGTCACAGCGCGGTCTGGGTCGTCGATCGCGCGAGCATGACGGTCAGGTCGCAGGTCGTGCAGGTCGCGGGCGCCGACGGCAATGACGCGGTGATCCGCACCGGGCTGACACCGGGCGAAGTGGTCGTGACGGCGGGCGTGCATGTGCTGAACCCCGGGCAGAAGGTGAAGTTCTACGTCGATCCGGGCGCACCGCCGGCGCCCGACGGTTCAGGTGCGAGCGCTGCCCGCGTCGGCACGGCGGTCAGCGTCAAGTGAGCGAGAGCACCGCCACGGTCGGCACCGCGGGTGCCGCGCACCCCGCCGACACCGCTTCGCGCGTGAACATCTCCAAATGGGCCCTCGAGCATCCGGCGCTGACCCGCTACCTCCTGGTCGTGCTGATGCTGCTCGGCGCGGCCGCGTACTTCCAGCTCGGCCAGGACGAAGACCCGCCGTTCACGTTCCGCGCGATGGCGCTGCGCGTGTTCTGGCCCGGCGCCACGGCGCAGCAGGTCGCCGAGCAAGTCACCGACAAGCTCGAGAAGACGCTGCAGGAAGTGCCGTACGCGGACAAGATCCGCTCGTACTCCAAGCCCGGCGAGGCCTTGATCATTTTCCAGGTGCGTGACTCGTCGCCGCCGAAGGAGATGCCGCAGATCTGGTACACGGTGCGCAAGAAGATCGGCGACATGCGCGCGACCTTGCCGGCCGGCGTGAACGGGCCGTACTTCAACGACGAATTCGGCGATGTCTACGGCTCGATCTACGCGCTCTCGGCCGATGGCTTCAGCTACCAGGAGCTGAAAGACCAGGCCGATCGCGTGCGTCAGCGCCTGCTGAAGGTGCAGCACGTCAACAAGGTCGCAATCTTCGGCGCGCAGGACGAGAAGCTCTTCATCGAGATTTCGCAGAAGCGGCTGGCGCAGCTCGGCCTCGATTTCAGCCAGGTACTGGCGCAGCTCGGCCAGCAGAATGCGATCGAGTCGGCCGGCACGATCAACGCACCGACCGATTACGTGCAGGTGCGCGTCGGGGGGCAGTTCAATTCGGTCGAGGAGCTGCGGATGCTGCCGATCCGCGCCGCGGGTGCCGGCTTCAAGCTCGGCGACATCGCCGACATCAAGCGCGCCTATGTCGATCCGCCGCAGGTCAAGGTGCGGCACCAGGGGCACGAAGTGCTGGCGTTGGGCATCTCGATGACCAAGGGCGGCGACATCATCGAGATGGGCCAGGCGCTGAACCTCACCATCGACCAGATCCGCGCCGAGTTGCCGGCCGGAATCGAGTTGCACCAGTTCGAGAACCAGGCCAAGGTCGTTTCGGGGTCGGTCAACGAGTTCGTCGGCACGCTGATCGAGGCCGTGGTGATCGTGCTCGCGGTGAGCTTCATCAGCCTGGGCCTGCACTTCAAGCCCTTGCGCCTGGACTGGCGGCCCGGCCTGGTCGTCGGCATCACGATCCCGCTCGTGCTCGCGATCACCTTCGTCACGATGTACTACTGGGGCGTGGGTCTGCACAAGATCTCGCTCGGCTCGCTGATCATCGCGCTCGGCCTGCTCGTCGACGACGCGATCATCTCGGTCGAGATGATGGTGCGCAAGCTCGAGGAGGGCTACGACAAGGCGCGTGCCGCGACCTTCGCCTACGAGGCAACGGCGATGCCGATGCTGACCGGCACCCTGATCACCGCGGTCGGATTCCTGCCGATCGGCATGGCGCGGTCCACGGTGGGCGAGTACACGTTCGCGATCTTCGCGGTGACGGCAGCGGCACTGCTGATCTCGTGGCTGGTGTCGGTGTATTTCGTGCCCTACCTGGGCGTGCTGCTGCTCAAGACCAAGCCGCATGCCGACAGCGAACAACCGCACGAGCTTTTCGACACGCCGTTCTATGCGCGCTTTCGCGCGACAGTCGACTGGTGCGTGCGGCACCGCTGGATCACGATCGGCGCGACCATCGCGACCTTGCTGCTGGGCCTGCTCGGCATGGGCAAGGTGCAGAACCAGTTCTTCCCGGATTCGAGCCGGCCGGAGATCCTGATCGACCTGTGGTTCCCCGAAGGCACGTCGTACGCCGCGAACGAAGCGGTCACGAAGCGTGTCGAGGCGAGGGTCATGAAGCTCGACGGCGTCGACCACGTGACGACCTGGGTCGGCAGCGGCGTCGAGCGCTTCGTGCTGGTGCTGGACCAGGTGTTTCCGCAGAGCAACGTCAGCCAGATGGTCGTGCTGCCGAAAGACCCCAAGGCGCGCGAACGCGTGCGCCTGCAATTGCCGGAGCTGCTCGCGACCGAGTTCCCGGAAGTGCGCGCGCGTGCCAAGCTGCTGCCGAACGGGCCGCCGGTGGCGTATCCGGTGCAGTTTCGCGTCGTCGGTGCCGATCCGGCAAAGGTGCGGGCCTACGCCGACGAGGTCAAGGCGATCATGCGCAAGAACCCGAACCTGCGCGGCATCAACGACAACTGGAACGAATCCGTGAAGGCGCTGCGCCTGGACGTCGATCAGGACAAGGCGCGCGCACTCGGCGTCTCCAGCCAGTCGATCGCGCAGGCGGCGCGCACGATCAACGTCGGCAGCAACGTCGGCCAGTACCGCGACGGCGACAAGCTCATCGACATCGTGCTGCGCCAGCCGCTCGAGGAGCGCAACGCGATCACCGACCTGGCGAACGCCTATGTGCCGACCACCGTCGGGCGCAGCATCCCGCTGGCCCAGATCGCGAAGGCCGAGTTCGTCTGGGAGCCGGGCGTGCTGTGGCGCGAGGGCCGCGACTATGCCGCGACCGTGCAGGGCGACATCATCGAAGGGCTGCAGGGCGCGACCGTGACGGCGCAGCTCGATCCGCTGTTCGCGCCGGTGCGGGCCAGGATGCCCGCGGGCTACCGCATCGAGGTCGCCGGGGCGGTGGAGGAAAGCAGCAAGGGCCAGGGCTCGATTGCCGCCGGCGCGCCGCTGATGCTGTTCATCATGTTCACCCTGCTGATGCTGCAGCTGCACAGCTTCAGCCGCTCGGTGCTGGTGTTCCTGACCGCGCCGCTCGGCATTGCGGGCATCGCGGCTGCGCTGCTGGTGCTCAACCGGCCGTTCGGCTTCGTCGCGTTGCTCGGCGTGATCGCGCTGATGGGCATGATCATGCGCAACGCGGTGATCCTGATCGACCAGATCGAGCAGGATCGCGCGCGCGGCGTGCCGACCTGGGATGCGATCGTCGAGGCGGCCGTGCGGCGCCTGCGACCGATCATCCTGACCGCCGCGGCCGCGGTGCTGGCGATGATCCCGTTGTCGCGCAGCGTGTTCTGGGGGCCGATGGCGGTGGCGATCATGGGCGGGCTGATCGTCGCGACCGTGCTGACCTTGTTGTCGCTGCCGGCGATGTACGCGGCCTGGTTCCGCGTCAAACGACCGGGCGCCGAAAACGCGCCGGCGGCGGGCTAAAATCTCGGGTTCGCCAGAGAAGCAATCGAGAAGCATGGGCGAAGCGGGCCGCGTCGGTGGCCCCGCCGTCCTGTTGAGACACCGCGCGGGTGGCGAAATTGGTAGACGCACCAGGTTTAGGTCCTGACGCCAGCGATGGTGTGCGGGTTCGAGTCCCGCCCCGCGCACCAGCCAGCAACATTAACGAGTTCATCACATCATGTCCGTCCAAGTTGAAACCCTCGACAAGCTCGAGCGCCGCATCACGCTGACGCTGCCGACCGCCACGATCAACTCCGAAGTCGAGTCGCGTCTGCGGAAGCTGTCGCGCACCGTCAAGGCCGACGGTTTCCGCCCGGGCAAGGTGCCGATGAGCGTGGTCGCCCAGCGCTACGGCTACTCGGTGCACTACGAGGTGATGAACGACAAGGTCGGACAGGTGTTCTCCGACGCCGTCAACGAGGCGAAGCTGCGCGTCGCCGGCGCGCCGAAGATCTCAGAGAAGGAAGGCGCGCCCGAGGGCCAGGTCGCGTTCGACGCGACCTTCGAGATCTACCCTGAAGTCAAGCTCGGCGACCTGAGCGCCGCCGAAGTCGAGCGCGTCTCGACCGAAGTGACCGACGCAGCGATCGACAAGACCATCGACATCCTGCGCAAGCAGCGCCGCACCTTCGCCCAGCGCCCGGCGGCCGATGGCGCGGTCGTCGGTGACCGCGTCACGATCGATTTCGAGGGCAAGATCGATGGTGTGCCGTTCGATGGCGGCAAGGCCGAGGGCTTCCAGTTCCTGATCGGCGAAGGGCAGATGCTCGAGCAGTTCGACCAGGCAGTGCGCGGCATGAAGGCGGGCGAGTCGAAGACCTTCCCGCTGCAGTTCCCGGCCGACTACCAGGGCAAGGACGTGGCCGGCAAGGAGGCCGATTTTCTCGTCACCGTGAAGAAGATCGAGGCGCAGCACTTACCCGAAGTGAACGAGGCGTTCGCGAAGTCGCTGGGCATCGGCGACGCGACGGTCGAGGGCCTGCGCGCCGACGTCAAGAAGAATCTCGAGCGTGAAGTGAAGTTCCGGGTGCTGGCGCGCAACAAGGCCAGCGTGATGGACGCGCTGGTGAAGGTCGCCGAGCTCGACGTGCCGAAGGCGCTGGTCGCCGGTGAGACCGAGCGCATGGTCGAGGCCGCGCGTGCCGACCTGAAGAAACGCGGCGTGAAGGATGCCGATACCGCGCCGATCCCGGCCGAGGTGTTCCAGCCGCAGGCCGAGAAGCGGGTGCGGCTCGGGCTGGTCGTCGGCGAGCTGGTGCGCAGCAACAACCTGCAGGCCAAGCCCGATCAGCTTCAGGCCCACATCGAGGAGCTGGCGCAGAGCTACGAGAAGCCTTCGGAAGTGGTGCGCTGGTATCTGGGCGATCGCCAGCGCCTGGCGGAGGTCGAGGCGGTCGTCGTCGAGAACAACGTCGCCGACTTCGTGCTGAGTAAGGCGAAGGTCACCGACAAGGTGCTGCCATTCGACGAGCTGATGACGGGCTGATCTCGGCCTGCGCGACGTACCGAGGCGCCACCGCGAGGCTGGCGCCTTTTTCGTGGTTTCGGCGCAAACCAACGCCTCGACCTTGTGGCGACATAATCAGCCCCAACATCGTTTGAATCTTCTTCCAAGGACTGCCATGAGCGCGCTGGATACCAACGACCTGGGCATGGTGCCCATCGTCATCGAAACCTCGGGCCGCGGCGAGCGGGCGTACGACATCTACAGTCGCATGCTTCGCGAGCGGGTGATCTTTCTGGTCGGCCCGGTGACCGACCAGACCGCGAACCTGGTGGTCGCGCAGATGCTGTTCCTCGAGAGCGAGAACCCCGACAAGGATATTTCCCTGTACATCAATTCGCCGGGCGGTTCGGTCAGCGCCGGGCTGTCGGTGTTCGACACGATGCAGTTCATCAAGCCCGACGTCTCGACCCTGTGCATGGGCATCGCCGCCAGCATGGGCTCGTTCCTGCTGATGGCCGGCGCCAAGGGCAAGCGCATGGCGCTGCCGAATTCGCGCGTGATGATCCACCAGCCGTCGGGCGGCGCGCAGGGACAGGCCACCGACATCGAGATCCATGCCCGCGAGATCCTGAAAACGCGCGAGCAGCTGAACAAGATCTATGCCGAACGCACCGGCCAGCCGATCGAGAAGATCCGGGCCGACATGGAGCGCGACTTCTTCATGGACCCTGAGGAATCGAAGGCCTATGGCCTGATCGACCAGGTGCTGATGCACCGCAGCCCGCTGGCGACCGCCTGAGCGTCAGGGGCCGGCCGACACGGACGGCAACAACACCGTAAACGGGGCCTTTTTTGCGGAGAAGACCCCGTTTTCTTTTGATCTATCATCCGTCCATCCTCTCTTTCTACGCCCCGAAACACCCACCTCTATGGCCGACAAAAAAGGCGCTTCCAGCGAGAAAGTTCTGTACTGCTCCTTTTGCGGTAAGAGCCAGCACGAGGTCAAGAAACTGATCGCCGGCCCGAGCGTGTTCATCTGCGACGAATGCATCGAGCTCTGCAACGACATCATTCGCGATGAAGTGCCCGCCGAAGGCAGCGACCCGAAGGCCGCGAAGTCCGACCTGCCGGTGCCGAGCGAGATCAAGGCCAGCCTCGATCAATACGTGATCGGCCAGGAAGTGGCCAAGCGGACCTTGTCCGTCGCGGTCTACAACCACTACAAGCGGCTCAAGCACATGAGCCGCACGAAAGACGAGATCGAGCTCGCGAAGAGCAACATCCTGCTGATCGGGCCCACAGGTTCCGGCAAGACCTTGCTGGCGCAAACGCTCGCGCGGCTTCTGAACGTGCCGTTCGTGATCGCCGATGCGACGACCCTGACCGAAGCCGGCTATGTCGGCGAAGACGTCGAGAACATCATCCAGAAGCTGCTGCAGAACTGCGGCTACGACGTCGACAAGGCCCAGCGCGGCATCGTCTATATCGACGAGATCGACAAGATCAGCCGCAAGGCCGATAACCCGAGCATCACGCGCGACGTGTCGGGTGAAGGCGTGCAGCAGGCGCTGCTCAAGCTCGTCGAAGGCACGATGGCCTCGGTGCCGCCGCAGGGCGGGCGCAAGCACCCGAACCAGGATTTCCTGCAGATCGACACGACCAACATCCTGTTCATCTGCGGCGGCGCGTTCGACGGCCTCGAGAAGGTGATCCAGAACCGCTCCGAGAAATCGGGCATCGGTTTCGGCGCGACCGTGCACGGCAAGAGCGAGAAGCGGGTCTCCGAGGTGTTTCGCGAGGTCGAACCCGAAGACCTGATCAAGTTCGGCCTGATTCCCGAACTGGTCGGCCGCCTGCCGGTGGTCGCGACGCTCGGCGAGCTGACCGACGACGCGCTGGTGCGCATCCTGACGGAGCCGAAGAACGCGCTGGTCAAGCAGTACCAGAAGCTGTTCGCAATGGACGGCGTCGAGCTCGAGATTCGCCCCTCGGCGCTGCAGGCGATCGCCCGCAAGGCGCTGGCGCGCAAGATCGGCGCGCGCGGCTTGCGCTCGATCATGGAGCAATCGCTGATCGACACGATGTTCGACCTGCCCACGCTCGACGGTGTGGCCAAGGTCGTGCTCGACGAGCACACGATCGAGGATGAGGCCAAGCCGTTGCTCGTGTATCGGGAGCAGAAGGCGAGCGCCTGAAACGCGCCGATCAGTCCGGGTCTTCACCTGCCCGCGCCGGGCCCCTGGCGGGCTTCTTGCAATTGATCGCTCAAGCCCTACATCGGTTTGAGAAAGAGAGGATCCCTCAATGTCCGGACACCCCGTTTTGCCTGCTGAACAGATCACCCTGCCGCTGCTGCCGCTGCGCGACGTGGTCGTGTTCCCGCACATGGTCATCCCGCTGTTCGTGGGCCGGCCCAAGTCCATCAAGGCGCTCGAGGTCGCGATGGAAGCCGGTCGCCAGATCATGCTGGTCGCGCAGAAAGCCGCCGGCAAGGACGAGCCGAAGCCCGACGACATGTTCGAGGTCGGCTGCGTCTCGAGCATCCTGCAGATGCTCAAGCTGCCCGACGGCACCGTGAAGGTGCTGGTTGAAGGCATCCAGCGCGCCAACACGCACAGCATCAGCGACAACGGCGAGTACTTCGTTGCCGATGTCACGCCGGTCCCGCCCGAGGCTGACACCAAGCCCGAGATCGAGGCGCTGCGCCGCGCCGTGACCCAGCAGTTCGACCAGTACGTCAAGCTGAACAAGAAGATCCC
>Ga0207648_10004961_pt1 | contig 13535 bp, 10 predicted proteins | sample KBSMisM32_FD_184310 | JGI IMG/M metagenome (GOLD analysis project Ga0207648, IMG submission 184310) | Miscanthus rhizosphere microbial communities from Kellogg Biological Station, Michigan, USA - KBS Miscanthus M3-2 (SPAdes) (version 2) | ecosystem: Host-associated > Plants > Roots >...
ACTGGAGCGCTCAAACGGTCTGGCGTCGGGCAGAATCGCCGCCATCAGAAGCGCGCTCACCAGCGCCGAGTCTGCAGGGGCAGGTCAGCGGCAGAGTGCGTTGACCGCGCTGGCCGCACAATTGGATAATGAGGCCGGAGCGTCCAGCGATGCCGCGAAGGTGCGGACATTGGCCGCGGCTCTCAGAAGCCTGGCGTCGGGCCGCACGACATCGTCAGGGATGTAAAACCGGAACCATCATCACTGAAGTAAACCTCGAAAATCCACCCTGGCTCGCAACTCACGTTGACGAGCCAGGAGTGGAGTGAGGGATTGATGGGCGACGAATGGCGGGTCGGCTTGATTGGATTCGGGTTCGTCTCCAGGACGTTCCACGTCCCGCTGCTGCTGGCTACGCCCGGCTACAGAATCACCGCCGTGTCATCGCGCCGCCCGGCGGAGGTGAGAGAGATCCTTCCCGGTGTCGACATCGTGTCGGATCCGGTGGCCCTGGCGACCCACCCTGACGTCGATCTCGTCGTAATCGCCAGTCCCAACGAGACGCACGCACCACTCGCCTTTCAGGCGATGCGCGCCGGCCGGAACGTCGTCGTCGACAAGCCGTTCACAATTACCGCCGAGCAGGCGAGACAGCTCGCTACCATCGCCACGGAAAGCCGGGTCCTGCTTTCGGTGTTTCAGAACCGGCGCTGGGATAGTGATTTCCTGACCGTCCAGGAAGCGATCGGCCGGGATCTCACCGGGCGCGTCGTTCTGTTCGAATCCCGCATCGATCGGTATCGCCCCGAGGTGCGCGACCGCTGGCGCGAGATTCCGGGCCCTGGTGCGGGACTCCTGTACGATCTCGGTCCACATCTCATCGACCAGACGCTGCTGCTGTTCGGGATCCCCGACAGCGTACAAGCGACCCTCGCCACCCAGCGCCAGGGTGGAAGAACCGATGATTTCTTCCAGCTGGTACTGCGTTACGGCGACATGATCGCCACGCTCCAGGCCGGATCGCTGGTCTCGGGCGGCAGCGCGCGCTTCTCCGTCCACGGCGAGAAAGCGAGCCTCGTCAAGATGAAACCGGATATTCAGGAGGATCAGCTGCGCGCTGGAATTCTACCGGGATCTCCGGACTGGGGAGTCGATCCGGACAGCGCGATTCTCCACGACGGCGCGACCGGTCAGTCTCTAAGCATACAGGCAGCGCGCGGTGATCAGCGCGGCTACTACGTCGCTCTGCGCGAAGCGTTGAATGGCCGCGCGCCCAACCCGGTCCCGCCGGCGCAGGGCGCCTCCGTGATGGCGATGATCGAGGCCGCGCTGAGGTCGCATCGCGAAGGTTGCCGGGTAACTCCCGAGCTCACCAAGGCGGAGCGCGACGCGTGGGTAGTCTGACTAAGGCTTGAAGATATTGGGATCGCGCAGCGCCCCGTTCCACGGGCGCAGCCATACAGTCCCATTCCACGCGTGAGCGAGGTATGCATTCACCGCAGCCATCTGGGTCGGGGTGTACTGGGTGCGATGGCAGGCGAACTCTTCGCGCCCGGCAGTCAGGTCCCGATCCTCGAATGGAACGCGGACTGTCAGCAGCCTCTCCGCCATTCCATTCACGGTTGGTTCGGCACGCGGGGCAGTCTTTAACCGCTCCGTCGGCAGCGACGCGAACAGGAGATCGATGTTCGAGTAACGGGCATCGCTCTGAACAACTTGCGTCGTGACGTCTCCTACGAGCCGGTGATCGGGATGGCCCGTTCCACCCTCCGGGCCAAACGTGATGATCACCGCCGGCTTGAGAGAGTCGATGATCGCCGCCAGACCCGACCGCAGCTTGCCGAGCACCTCGAAGGAGGCAAGGCCGCCGTCGGGAAGACCCAGCAGATGCAGCTTCCTCACCCCGAGCCTATTTGCTGCGCAGGTGGCTTCCTTTTCCCGGGCGGCAGCCAATTCGGCGCCAGCGGGAATCTTGGCGAAGTCTGTAATGCCCTTATCCCCATTGGTAGCTATGACGAGGTGCGTCTCACGTCCTTCCCTCGCCAGACGCGAGAGAAGCGGACCGATGACGCGCTCGTCGTCGGGGTGAGCGAACACAGCCAGCACCGGTCGCCGCGCCTGGGCTGGTGACGCCATCGGGGCGACGGCAACGGCCATCGCGATGAGGAAACGAAGTGAAGTGTGCATGCTATATAGAGTGCATTCTGGATTGTTGACGCGCGAGAGGACTAACCCCGAGAGTCATGGTTGCCATGGCACCGGTACCGGGGAGATAATCCAGTCTCTACGATGACGAAGCCCACGGCAATCGATCCGGCGATCTCGGCGTACTACGAACGGTCGCCCGAGGAATCGCGACTCCAGCAGGGTGCTTCCCAGCTTGAGGAGCTGAGGACCCGGGAGCTCATTCTCCGCCATGCACCCGAACCGCCGGCGGTGGTGCTGGATGTCGGCGGAGGCGCCGGTCCTTATGCGTTCTGGCTGGCCGAGCGTGGCTACGAGGTCCGGCTCATCGATGCGTCGCCCCGTCTGGTGGCGATCGCCAGATCCCTCAACGAGCGCGCCACCCATACTCTTACCGCGACGAGCGTCGGCGACGCACGAGCCCTGCCCGAGGAAAATGAGTCCGCATCGATGGTGTTGATGCTGGGGCCGCTCTATCACCTGCAGGAGGAGCGCGACCGCCATGCCGCGATTGCCGAAGCGGCGCGGGTGCTCAAGCCCGGCGGCGTGCTGATCGCCGCAGGTATCTCGCGCTGGGCCTCCGCCCTCGATGGCCTTTCTCGCGAGCTGCTGCGGGATGGTGATTTCACGCGAATCATGCAGCAGGACCTGATCGACGGGCGTCACCGCAATACGACGGACCGTCTGGACTATTTCACAACGGCGTATTTCCACCGCCCGGAAGATCTGAGGCGCGAGGTCGCCGCAGGCGGCTTCGTTGTCGAGCAGTTATATGGCATCGAAGGTCCGGGCTGGCTGCTCTCTGATTTCGAGGGGCGCTGGGCTGATGAGAAAAGGCGCGACATCATCGTCAGCGTTGCGCGCGCTCTGGAGACCGAACCATCGGTGATCGGGTGTAGCGCGCATTTGCTCGTCGTCGCTCGGAAATCCGGCAAACCGGGCCGCGGGCGATAGACATTATTCCTGATGCGCGCGACTGATTCGGGTTTTCTGTCCAACGTCCTGAAGGGCGACGCCGACGACGAAATCGTCGCCCTCGAGTCCCAGCTGCGAGCCGCTCAGCTCTCGGCGGATGTGTCCGCGCTCGACAGACTCATTCATGAGGATCTGCTCTTCACCGGCCCCGATGGGCGGCTCGGGACCAAAGCTCAGGACCTCGAAGCGCACTCGTCTGGCCTCGTTCGCTTTCGCTCCCACGAGCCCCGCGAGCTCCGCATCCGGCGGGTGGGGAAAAATGTCGCCATCGTCGCGCTGCTTACCTGGTTGGTGGTTGAAGTCGCCGGGACCTCGACGGAAGGCAACTTTCGTTACACTCGCGTCTGGGCCCGCGACAAGGACGGACGGTGGAAGGTCGTTGGTGGACACGTCAGCGAAGTCCCTCGCGCGACCGGATGACGGAGGAGACCACGCAATCCCCGAAAATCGGGCCCGATGACCCGCGCTACCGCGCCGTAGTCGATAAGCGGTTCAACAAGCGGTACAGCGGCAGCCCTGATTACGTGCGACTGGTCGTGTCCACCGACCAAGTAGTCTCCGCAGTCCAGGACGCCGTGAACGAGGGACGGCGTCTCGTCGTCACCAGCGGCGGCCACTGCCTCGAGGGCTTCGTCGCCGATCCCGAAGTGCGCGTGATCATCGATGTCTCCCCTATGAAGCGCGTGTACTACGACGCCGGAATGCGGGCGATCGCTGTCGAGGCGGGCGCCACAGTGGGGGAAGCCTTTCGCGCTCTGTTCGAGAACTGGGGCGTGGTGGTTCCACTGGGCGAGTATCCCGGCATCGGCATGGGTGGACACGTCTCAGGCGGCGCCTTCGGCTTTCTCTGCCGCCAGCTCGGTCTTGCCGCCGATTATCTCCAGGCGGTCGAAGTCGTCACCGTCGACAGCGCTGGTCACGCGATGGCGACGATCGCCACTCGAGATACGACGGACCCGCATCGCGACCTGTGGTGGGCGCACACCGGTGGCGGGGGAGGCAACTTCGGCGTCGTCACGCGCTACTGGTTCAGATCACCCGACGCCGAGGGCAGCGACCCGCGCTCTCTGCTGCCGCCCGCGCCGAATTCGATCACCACGTTTCGGGCGGAATGGGACTGGAGCGACATCGATCAGCAGTCATTCCTGAGATTGCTCCGCAATCACGGGCGGTGGGCCGAGAAGAATAGCGCTCCGGACTCGCCCAACATTTCGCTCTGGAATCTGTTGATGGTCTCGCGGGTGAAGGCGGGCAACATCGTCATTCGCGGACTCACCACCGCCGCCGAAGGCGCCGATCGACAGATCGATGCCTATCTCGCTTCGTTGAGTGAAGGTGCTGCTCCGCCAAAGAACCGGCAGGTGTCGAAGCTGTCCTGGCTCGACTTCGCGCTGAATCCATTCCCCGATTTATTCGGGGGTCCGACGGGCGGCGTCAGCACCAAGGTGAAGGACGCCCTTCTCAAGCGACCACTCAGCGACCGCCAGATCGCGGTGGTCTACGACTACATGACCCGCACCGACCACGACGTGATGGGCGGCGCGTTTGGATTTGCCAGCTACGGGGGCCGGATTAACGCCGTGGCACCGGGAGCGACGGCGTCAGCGCAGCGGAGCTCGATCTTCGACATGGCCTGCAATGCCGGCTGGCTGGATCCCGCCGAGGAAAAAAAGAGTCTCGACTGGGTGAGAGCCTTCTACCGCGAGCTGTTCGCGGACTCCGGCGGTGTGCCCGTTCCGGGTGATGCATACGACGGGGCGTTCATCAACCATCCAGACATCGATCTCGCCGATCCATCTCTGAATAAATCGGGAGTATCCTGGTCGACTTTCTACTACCGGGAGAACTACCCTCGACTGCGGAAGATCAAGGGGAAGTACGACCCGAAGAACGTCTTTCGTCACCCGCTTTCCATTCAGGGGATGTGACCGTTCGGCAGAACTGACGGCGTCAACACGGGGTTATTCCGGATAGCATGACCGGTCAGCGAATGCAATAAAAAAAATCAGTCCGGATTCAGCAAATCAGTCTGGAATTCCTTGTAACCGTTCAGTAACATACCCTCCCTCTTTATACAGATAGAGGACGGCGGGAGCTTCCCCAAGCTCACCACACGCCGGTACATCATCCTTCCATCCCCGGTGGACCTCATGATCAGACGAGTACTCATGATGCTGTTCCCGGTATTCCTCGTTGCCGCACAGGCCTCGGCGCAGCAGCGGACAATTACCGGAAAGATCACCAGTGAAGCGGGCACACCCTTGCCCGATGTATCGATCATCGTAAAAGGGACAGGCACCAGGACCACCAGCGACGCTGAGGGCAATTTCGCGATCCGGACCTCAACGGGTCAGATCCTCCAGTTCAGGGCGATCGGTGCCGCCCCCGAGGAACACCCCGTCGGCGCTGCCGACGTCATGAATGTTCAGTTGCGCAGAGTCGCCAGGAGCCTCGACGCGGTGGTCGTCACTGCCCTTGGTCAGACCGCCGCGCAAAGAGCGCTCGGCACGTCGCAGCAATCGGTTACCGGGGAAGTAGTCGCCCAGACGCAGCGCGAGAACTTCGTCACCGCTCTGCAGGGCCGCATCGCCGGCGTCGACGTGACCACCACCTCAGGCACTCCCGGCGCGTCGGCCTCCATCGTCATCCGGGGAATCAGCTCGATCTCCAGCAGCAACCAGCCGCTGATGATCCTCGACGGACTGCCGATGGACAACAGGACCCTGAGCACGGGCGTCCTCTCATCCGACAACAACGCCACCAGCGCTTTCAGCAATCGCAGCGTCGATTTCACCAATCGCGCCGCGGACCTGAATGCCGAGGACATCGAGAGCATCACCGTCCTCAAGGGACCGGAAGCCGCCGCTCTATACGGAATCGACGCCGCCAATGGCGCGATCGTCGTCACCACCAAGCGTGGCAAAGTCGGCGGTGGTTTCTCGTACAACAACAGCCTGCGCTTCGAGAAAACCAGCGCCAAGCTCGACCTGCAGCGGATCTGGGGTCCGAACGGCGTCCTGACGAGTCCGTTCGCCGCGACGAACTCCTTCGCGTACTTCGGAGCGCCCTACGCACCGGGGACGGTCTTCTTCGACAACGTCGACAACTTCCTGCAGACCGGAAAGACCCTCACCAACAATCTGTCGTTCAGCGGCGCGACGGCGGACAACCGGATCAACTACCGTCTGGCGACGTCCTTCGACAATCAGACGGGAATCATCCCGACCACCGACTACCGCCGAACCAACATCACCGGCGCTTCGCAGGCCCAGATCAATTCGTGGCTGAATACGGACCTGTCGATGGCCTACACCTACTCGAACAACAATCAGGTGTACAAGGGTGAGATCGGTCCTCTGATGGGTCTCTTCACCTGGCCCCAGACCGACGACGCGCAGAATTTCCTCACCCCAGCCGGCAGCAGACGCAAGCTCGTGTCGACCCTCGGTGCTGGAACGGAAGTCGATAATCCGTACTTCAATGTCTACAAGAACGACATCGAATCGAAGAACAGTCGCATCATCGCCAATGTCGGCCTCACGCTGACGCCGGTCTCATGGGGAAACCTGAAGAGCAACATCGGCACCGATGTCTACACCAACAGCAACCTGCTCCTGCGCAATCCGGAAAGCGTCGTTGGAGCCAACTTCAATGGGCTGCTCGATCTGGCTGACGTGATTCAACGCAACACCAGCATCCAGACCCTTCTCAATTTCAACGAGCATCCGCTTGGCAACAGCTTCACCGTCAGCGGGTTGATCGGCAACTCGATTTCCGACTTCAAGGCCACGACAGACGCGGCGACGGGCAGAGATTTCCTCGATCCGAACTTCGTCTCGCTGAACAACACCAATACGAGAACGGGCAAGACCACCGTCGAACAGCGCCGTCTCGTCGGCGCGTTTGCGCAGGCGTCGCTCAATTTCAGGAATTACTTCTACCTGAGCGCCACCGGTCGCAACGACTGGACGTCGACGATCCCGAAGGGTCGCAACTCGTTCTTCTATCCTTCTTTCTCCTCGAGCTTCGTGTTCTCCGACGCGTTCCCCAGCGTCAAGCGGTTCATGACGGGCAAGCTGAGAGCGGCGGTGGCATCGGTGGGTAAGGATGCGAGGCCATACGCGTACCGCCCGGCGCTGCAGTACAAGACCACTGCTTACGGTGGATATGGTTACGACTTCTGGGGTCCGAACCTGGATCTCAAGCCGGAGTTCAAGAGATCGCGCGAGTTCGGCGCTGAGCTGAGCTTCCTCAACGACCGTCTCGGTGTTGACGCGACGTTCTACCGCTCGCAGACGCTCGACCAGATCGTCAACGACATTCGCGGCAGCTACGGCACCGGTTTCATTCTGTTCAACCTGAACGGCGCCTCGACCAGAAATAAGGGAACAGAGATCACGTTGCGTGGAACGCCGATCCAGATGGCGAACGGCTTCACCTGGGATTTCCAGGCGAACTACGCCAAGGAGCGCGGCATGGTAATCTCCCTGCCGCACCTGCTGCCTGAGTCGTACGTCTCCGACACCTGGCTATACGGCAACGTGCGCAACGGGACCATGCCGGGCATGTCGACGATGTCCCTCACCGGCCTGTTCTACCTTAGAAACAACAATGGCGATCTGCTGATCGATCCGACCTCGGGACTTCCGGTGCGGTCGACTTCGTTCATCGACGGCGGCTACGATCGTCAGCCCAAGTACACGATCGGTCTCAGCAACACCTTCAGGAAGAACAAGCTTACGCTCGACTTCCTGGTCGATATCCGTCGCGGCGGCGACATCTTCAACGCCACCGAGCACTACCTGACGGCGAGAGGTCTCAGCAGCGAGACGCTGGATCGCGATGTACCCCGCGTGATCAAGGGCGTGCTGCGTGACGGAAAGGAGAATTCCCCGACTCCGACGCAGAACGACATCGTCATCGTTCCCAGCTCGCAGACGGATTACTACCGTCTCATCAGCGAAGAGCTGTTCATCCAGAAGAACATCAACTGGCTGAGGCTGAGGGACATCCAGGTCAGCTACATGCTTCCCAAGGGTTTCCTCGGCGCGCGGAACTCCAGCGTGTTCGTCAAGGGCACCGACCTGGCGCTATGGACCAACTACAAGGGGCTTGATCCGCTCGTCAACGGCAACAGCGCCGCGGTCGGCGGGTCGGGCGGAGTCGGTATCGACTTCGGCAACGTTCCAGTTCCGAAGGGAGTCAATTTTGGCGTGAGGCTGGATTTCTAAAAATGAAAAAACTATTTGCAGTGTCACTCGCAGCGTGCCTGACGCTCTCGGCCGCTTGCAGCGATTACCTCGATGTAAATACAAACCCCAACGGGCCGCAGACCGTCACGGCGCACTTGTACCTGCCGCCGATGCTGCACTGGATGGTCACCGCCCCGCAGTTCGATGGCCGTTTTGTCGGACGCTACGTCCAGGAATGGTCTCTGTCGAATGGCCAGACGGTCCTCAGCACCTGGGACCGCATGGGATACGATCCGTCCAGCGACAACGGCGGAGAGCAGTGGCGTGACGTGTACTGGTCCCTCGGCCAGAACCTGATCGATATGAACAGCAAGGCCGAGACAGAGCAGCGCTGGGATCTTCTGGGTGTAGGATTGGTCCTGAAGGCCTGGGGCTGGCAGGCGCTTACCGATCTGCACGGCGAGATCATCGTCAAGGAAGCGGTCGATCAGTCGAGAACGTCCTTCGACTACGACACCCAGGATTACGCGTACCAGGAAGTCAAACGGCTCCTCGACAGCGCGATCGTCCTGCTGCAGAGGACCGACGGTGCGGTCGACGCCGGGTACCTGGGGAAGGGCGACAAGATGTACAACGGCGACCGGCTCAAGTGGTTGAAGTTTGCGTACGGAATGCGCGCCCTCAGCCTCAATCACTTCAGCAACAAGGCGACGTACGATCCGGCAGCGGTGATTGCTGACGTGGACCGCTCGTTCGCCAGCAACGCCGACGACGCGCTGTTGGCTTATCCGGCGGTCAGCACCGACAACGCCGACCGGAATTTCTGGGGAAATACCAGAGACAACATTACGAGCTACCGGCAGACCGTCTTCATCGTGAATCTGATGAACGGCGTTCAGTTCCCCGGTGCAGTTGATCCTCGGATGTCGCGAATGCTGGCCCCGTCGCAGGACGGGACTTGCTGCGTCGGCGTGGACCCGAACGTGGTGGGTTTCGGCGCGATCCCGACGGCCAAGCAGCCCAACAATTTCTACGGCTATACGGGCACCACGCGGCTTTCGAGCGGCAACCAACCGCTTCCAAGCAGGTACCTCTTCGCCGACAAGTCAAAGATGCCGGTGATGACGTATTCGCAGCTCCAATTCATCAAGGCGGAAGCGGCGCTGAGAGCGGGAGATCAGGCAACCGCCCGCGCGGCGTATCTGAACGGAATTTCGTCGCACATCGATTTCGTCAATGCCCGCAATCTCGACGACAATCAGACGCCGTCGCAGATCTCGGCGGCGGAAAAGGCGGCTTTCCTCGCCAATGCATCCATTGCGCCCGCGGTCATCACGCTGTCGCACATCATGTCCCAGAAGTTCGTCGCCCAGTGGGCGTGGGGGCACAATGAAGCGTGGATGGATATGCGCCGGTATCACTACACGGACGTCGATCCGGTGAGCGGAACGCAAGTGTTCCGTGGCTACGCTCCGCCGACCACCCTTTATCCGGACAACGGCGGCAAGGTTGCGCAGCGCATCCGGCCGAGGTTCAACTCGGAGTACGTCTGGAACAGACCAAGCCTCGATCTGATCGGCGGCCTGGCAACTGACTATCACACCAAACCGCTTTGGATCACCCAACCATGACCAGGACAATGAACAGATACTCTGCTCTGGCGGTGCTGGTCATTACCGGCCTGCTTTCAGCATGCAGCGGCGATAAGTGGACGATGCCGGACCTCAGCGGCCCGATCGACAATTCGCGAATCAAATTCTTCAACTTTGGCGTGAACGCCCCGGGCGTGAACTTCTACGCGAATGAGAAGAAGATGACAGCGATCACGTCGACCACGGGAACCGAGGCGACCACAGGCGTCGCCTTTGGCGGTGTCGGGGCGGGCGGCGCCTATGTTTCGATCGCTGCCGGCCAGTACGCGCTGACGGGCAAGATCGCGGCGACGACGGACAAGGATCTCGCGATATCGACCGTCAACCAGGCGATCGCGGACGGAAAATACTACTCGTTCTACCAGAGTGGTATCTATAACACGACGGCGAAAACTGTCGATGCCTTCGTCGTCGAAGACAACTTCACACCGCAGGACGACAGCACCATCACCACGGTGCGGTTCGTCCACGCAATCTCCAACGCGAATCCGATGACGTTGTACGCCAAGAACACCGCGGCGGGGAGCACGGAGACTGCGATTGGAACCGAAGTGGCCTACAAAGGCGCAACCGCATTCGTAAACATTCCGGCCGGCGTGTACGATCTCAGTACTCGCTACACGGGATTGTCCACCAACGCGATGACCAGGACAGGCGTCTCGTTCGTGGGTCGCAAGATTTACACGATCACCGCTCGCGGTGACATCACCGTCGCGCCAACGACAACCGGTTGCGCAGCTGCGAACCGGACATGTCTCGACAACACCGCAAACCGATAGCCGATTTGATTTGGAAAGAGAGCCCCCGGGATTCTCCCGGGGGCTTTTTTCTTGGGGAGGACTGAGGCTTAGGACCAACGGCATTGATAACTGAGGATTAATCGAGGATTCCGAATAACCGATGACTATCCTCGATTGTCCTGATTTCTCGATTAATCCTCAATTATCAATGCCGTTAGTCATAGCCCTCGATCCTCTTATCCCCGCTATAACGCCGTTAACTCCCCCCTACGTATCCCAGCTCAGCAGTAATTCGTCAAATTCGCAGGACAAGGCCGACGGCCGCGACTAGGCCGCCCACCGTCTCGCGCTTCCCGTGGTTCGTCCGGCCAGCGCTACACCTCTGTCCGAGGTCGACGACATGTTCGATACGCTTGCGCAACTATTTCCCGCGCAATGGCAAGGCGCGGTGCTCGCACTCCTGGCGCCACTTAGCTGGCTAGCCGACGTGCAGTCAACTATTGGCCACGCCCTGGTAAGCGCGCATCCCGCTGGACGCGTGTTCCTATGGGTATTGCTACTCATCCCTGTCCTGGTAGTCGCGGCGGGTATGTGGTGCACAGCCCTCGCCATGTACACGATTCCGTTCCGCTCGGGACGCGGCACCTTCGTTACCGTGATGCTCATGACGTGGTGGGATGCCGGCCGCTGCATCTGGCTGTTCTGGGCCGGCATGCTCCGCGTCGGAGTCGCACTCGTTGGCTGGGTGATCGGCTCGGTGCGCTTTGGCCTGCTGATGCTGAAGAACATGCTTCTCGGCCTCGCTCGCTCGCCGCTCACGCTCCTCGATGGTGCGTCGCGCAGCTACTTCCAGCCCGGTGTGCCCTGGGTGGCATTCCTCGTCCTTGTCGTATGGTGCGCGATCGAGTCGACCATCTTCACGTTCACGCTCCAGCCCACACTCGTCGAAGTCTTTGGCAGCCTCACCGGGTTCGATCCGAACCCACGCGTGATGGCGCCCCTGCTCTGGATGTTCCTGTTCCTCCTGGTGGCGGGAAGCTTTGCCTGCGTTCAGGTCGTAACCGACGCCATCAAGGCGAAGAAGACGGCCACGATCGTCCAGATGCTCATCGTCGAAAGCGCGGTGATGTTCTTCGAAGTCATCTTCCTTTACCGCGAGCTCATTGACGCCATCACCCCGTGGATCGCCCAGCAGTCGGGCGACGCCATGCACCTCGGTATCGGCGCGACCCTCGCCCTGGCCTCGTTTGGATGGCTTGGCGTGCGCGGCATGTCGTGGTTCCTGTTTGGCCGCTTCGGTACGCCGGCACTCCTGGCAGTTCTATCACGCCAGGCGGTCGAGCACGAAGGCGTAACCCGCGCCCCCGAATCGAAGGCGCAGCCGGAGATCTGGCGCGCGCCGATCAACGCCCTCAAGGCGGAGACCGCGTGGTTCCACGAGGAAGCGAAGCGGATGCTCGAGCTTCTCTCGTTGCCGGTGCTCCAGCTGTTCGCGGCTGCGATCAACTTCCCGGTAATCGTCGTGCAGTCACGACCGATGTTCGTGCTGCCATTCAAATCGCTCGATGACGTTCTCGCCGCGGCGCCCGTGTTCCACCATTCGCACTCGGATCGTGAGAAGGGCAGAATGCGCACGCCAATGGACCCAATGCCGAGGATAGCCTGATGAGATTCTCGCGCACAAAAACCACGCGGCGCACCGTTGTCACAGTTGCGGCGGCAGCGCTCACTCTCGGCGCGGTTGTCGGATGCTCGGCTGCCGCGGGCGACAGCCCCCGCGTTGCACGCTCGACACTCGTCATCGCCATCGATGTCAGCGGCTCGTTCGGCGGTAAAGCCCGCTACGAGAGTGCCATCGATTTCACGGCCAATTATCTGTATGCCCACCTACACGGTCTTAGTGGGCTGAAGCAGCCTACCGCCGTGTTCGTCGGGTCGGTCGGTGGGGAGAAGCCGGGAGAGACAAAATCCTTCCAGCCAATCCACACTTTCCAGAACATGACGGTCCCGCAGATCTCTGCCTATCTGAGAAAGGAATACCCGTCCCGCGACGGGTTAACCGACTTCAATCCTTTCTTCGAGCGCGTGGCGACACTCGTCAAGCGCCAGAACCTGGTGCTCTCACCGCTCAACATCGTCATGCTGACCGATGGGATTCCCGATACTCCCTCGGAGAAGAACGACAGTCTGAGCAAATACAAGAAGATCAACGTCGGTGGTCTCGAGTACCTCTCGAAGAACACGACGCTGCGAATCCTCTATCCGCGCCCGACGGTGGCGGTGCACTGGGAGAAGAATGTCCCACGTCGCCGCGTCCGCATGTGGACCGTCGACGACGAAGTCATGGGCACCTGGCGCTCGCACTACCATGCCGGCGAGAAACCGGAAGCCCAGACCGAGCTGTGGAAGTGGATCAACGACAACGTCGACTTCCGGGTGAGAAGCGGGGGAATCCTCTAGCCTCACCGGAAATCGAATGAGAAAAGCGGCCACCTCACGGTGGCCGCTTTTTTGTATCATCCTCCGTCGTCACACCAGCATGCGGTCAACCATTCGGCAACCCAAGGGGACGAAATGATTCACCATCGCGCCGGTAGCGTTGTGATCTCGCAGTTAGCCCTTCTCGTGCTGGTCGGAGCGAGCGCACTGAGTGCGCAGCTGCCGGGGCGGATGGGTTCGCCGAATCTGGGGGGATCGTCGTGGCAGCTGGTGAGATTTCAGGGCGGAAACGGCCGCGTGCTCACTCCCGACATTCCGTCCAATTACACGATCTCTTTTGGCACCGATGGACGCGTCAGCGCCCGCATCGACTG
>Ga0207648_10004962_pt1 | contig 13535 bp, 6 predicted proteins | sample KBSMisM32_FD_184310 | JGI IMG/M metagenome (GOLD analysis project Ga0207648, IMG submission 184310) | Miscanthus rhizosphere microbial communities from Kellogg Biological Station, Michigan, USA - KBS Miscanthus M3-2 (SPAdes) (version 2) | ecosystem: Host-associated > Plants > Roots > Rhizosphere...
TAATGCTGAATTGCCCAGCTGATAAGCGAGCGAAACCGTCTTCAACCGCACAAAACTGCCGTCTGCTACTCTTACGTTGGAATAATTATAGTTGTTATACGGATAAGCTCCGGCACCCACCAACCTGGGGGCGTATAAATTATCATCAATTACAGGCACATTTGTCTTTGTTTCATCACCGGGCATTTCCCAGCGGTCAAGAAACTCTTTGGGCATTGCATCGAGGTCAACATAAGCACTTCTGAATGCAGGATACATCCTGATTTTATTTCCGGCCTGGTAGGTAACAAAAACATTCAGCGACAAATTTTTGTACGTAAATGTATTTGAAAAACCGCCTGTAATGGTTGGATCTACCGGTCCCTCGTACACGAGATTGTCTACATTATCATCCTGCATGTTTACGGCCTTGCTCACTTCACCTTTTTCATTTGTAAAAAGTGGTTCGCCGCTATTATGTTCCAATCCCTGGAATTTTATCGAAAACAATCCATTTACAGGATAACCTAACTTGTTGCCGCCTTCCGCTTTTACCAAATCAAAAATCAATGGCACATTCGCGGCATTTGTTATTTCGGTTTGATTATAACCAAATGTCAGCGTTGTTTTCCATGAAAAATTCTTTTGCCGGTACGGCTCACCACCAAGTAAAAATTCAAAGCCGGACGATTTCAGATCAGCATAGTTGGCCACTTTGTATGGTTCTCCACCAATACCCGATGTCTTTATACGGCTTATTAAATCAAAACTTCTTCTTAAATAACCATCGATACTTGCATTGACACGGCCTTTGAATAAACCAATGTCTATACCCACATTACCCTGGTAATTCTTTTCCCATGTCAGATCATCATTTTCAAGATTGATTAATTGTATTACGGATTCTCTTTCGTCAGGATAAGTTCTGTTGGTTGTTGCACTGCGCAGTACAACTGCAGAATTTGTGGCAGGCCCAAGGCTGGCTGTTATTCCATAGCTGCCTCTGAGTTTCAGGTAATCAAGAAACGCCACATTCTCCAAAAATTTTTCTCTTTCCATATTCCATGCGCCACCAAAACTCCAGGTCGGCAGCCAACGTGCCCGCGGAGATGAACCGAGTGAGTTGGATCCATCATAACGCACGGTACCGAAGAGATTATACTTTTTATCAAAAGTATATTGGGCATTGAGATAAAAGGCCGCAAAGCGATCATAGAACTTAGTCATTTGGTAATAGGGAAAATTAGCCTCTATCGTTTGCTTCAATATCCGGTAATCAACAAAAGGAGTACCTCCATTATCATATTGGTATCCATACCCGGTATTATTAAAACTTTGCCGGTCTGCATATTTTATTTGCTGACCCGCCAGTATGCTGATATCATGTTTATCACCCAGCGTATTCGTATAGCTAAGACCGTTACGCACGTCAAAATTGATCAGTTGATCTTCTGCCCTGTTATAGAATCCACCGTAGGGTAACACAACAACTGCCGGATCGTCCGGATGATCGGGATCTTTGTACAAAAATTTATTGTTCTGGTTTATTGTGGAATTTCCATTGGCCCGGTATGCATTCGCCATGTTTGAATTTTCGGTGATCTGGTGTTCACGCGATGATTTTACATAACGCAAGGCACCGATAAATTCATACTTCAAATGTTTTGTAAAACGATACGTGAGTTCCCCCTGTAATTTGAGATCAACAATGGTGAGGTCTATATAATTGTTCTTTAATTCCGTTAAAATATTAAATGGCGCAAAATTTCTCCGGAAATATTCCAGGTTTCCGTTCTGATCATATGCAGTCAGGGCCCGGCTGGTGTTTAATGCATAACTGAAAGGATTGATATCAAAATCACGATCGAATTGTCCTGATACAGGATTGCTGATACGATTTAGTGTACCCGGCGCACGTTGTTGACGTACCGACCCTGTTGTTAAAAACCCGACGGACAATTTATCGTTGAACGTGTAGTTATTCCGGAAATTGAGCGTATAACGTTTTACTCTATCCGCAATTGTCCAACCATTGTCATTGTAAAAGCTTGTTGAAAAAAATGATTGCGATTTATCTGTTCCGGCGGAGATACTGATAGAGTGTTCCTGTGTTAATGAATTGCGGAACAGGAGATCGAACCAATCCGTATTTGCATTTGCGTAGCGTAATAAGAAAGCTTTTTTCGCTTCAGGTGTATTTTGTAACGAAAAATTTCCGCTGTTAGGGTCCGCATTCAGCGCATCATACATCTGGCCAAAAGGACCATAATTTGCCCGGCTCAGGATATCTGAGTTCACAAAGCCCTTTCGTTCCAGTTCTCCCAGTATTGACATTTGCTGTGCAGAGTTCAGTATATTATAGTCCAGGTAAGAAGGTTTCAACTGTGAACTGAAATTGCCGGTATACGTAACAACGGGTTTACCCGATTTACCTTTTTTTGTGGTAATGACAACAACTCCATTCATGGCACGGGCACCGTATAATGCGGTAGCAGCTGCGTCTTTCAATATATCGAAGCTTTCAATGTCGTTTGAGTTGATACCCGCTACTGCTGAACCCAATAAAGTAGTTGGATCGCCGCTGGAAAGCTGGTCGTTTGAGATATTCACAATATCTTCCAACACCACGCCATCAATTACCCATAATGGCTTATTATCTCCATTAATAGAAGTGGCACCACGGATGCGTATTTTCGGAGCTGATCCAAATGTGCTGGATACATTTTGAATAGAAACCCCCGCCACTCTTCCTTCAAGCATACGGCTTACGTCCGGCACGCCGCTCAATTTTATTTCATCCGTTTTTAATGATACTGCCGCGCCTGCAAATTTTTTGCGGTCAATATTCTGAAAGCCGGTTATTACCACCTCACCCAACGTACCCTCCGACCTTGCCAATTGAATAACCAGGGCGCCCTGTCCATCCCAATAGACAGTTTTCGGTTGCTTGCCCGCGAAAGAAAAACGTATACTGTCACCCGCGTTTGCCTGCAATGAAAAATTCCCGGTTACATTTGTTACTGTTCCTTTCTTGCTTCTGACATTTACTACCGATACGCCAGCCAAAGGAGATCCGTCTTCCAGGTCAGTTACCTTCCCGGTTACTCTGTCGGAAGAATTCGCATCCTGGAACGGTAAAGCCTTTGCCTTATTAATGAGAACAATTGCACATGCTAAAAAAAGAAAAAGTACCCGCTTGTATTTTTTTGGTTGAAGATGGTAATTCTTTCCCCGAAATCTCATAGTCAACAGTTTTGGATTGGATGTATAAAACTAAGACAATCAAAGTTTAGAAAAAGCTGTAAAGGCAGACAATTTCAAGTTCAATTTAAGAATAAATCCTTTGAAACATGTGATATAACCACGTAAACAACAATTAATTCAAACGTAAATAACTATAACGTGGTTGCTACCGGTTGTTCGTTGAAACAGTTCACTGAAATTATCTGAAAATTGCTTTTCTTATACACCCGATTGGATAAAAGGCAAGAAAAATAGACCGGCGATCAGATACTACGTTTAATCAATCATTTATTATTATCTGTCACCTGGTAAAGTGTTTCCATGATTTTTGGTCGTATGTTCATATCCGAAATAAGGCTATTGTTTCTTGTGGGATAAACCCGGTTTGATAAAAACACAAAAACGAGTTTTGACACGGGGTCAACCCAAACACAAGTACCGGTGAACCCGGTATGACCAAAAGTTTTTGGCGAAGCGCTTTTACAGGGATAAGGCTCTCTTCTTTCACTATTGTCTTTTTCCGGTTTATCAAAACCATATCCCCGGCGACTGATATCGCTGTGATACTCAGCAAAAAAACTTATCGTTTCCGGTTTTAAATATCGTACACCGTTCAGTTCTCCGCCATTCAGCAACATTTGATAAAGGATCGCCAGGTCGTACGCATCTGAAAATAAGCCTGCATGCCCCGAAACGCCGCCAAACATTGAAGCTCCTTCATCGTGTACGTCACCTCTTATTAATTGCCGCCGGAAATGATTTTTTTCTTCTTCTGTCGGAATTAGCTGGTCAACCGGAAAGCGATCACGCGGTTTGAAACCCGTCGTTGCAAGACCCATTTTGCTATAAAATGCCTTTTGAACAAATTTGTCAAGTGTCATTCCCGTTATGGCTTCAACGATTTTTCCGAGCAGTATGAAATCATTATCACTATATACATACTTGCCGGATGGCCCCAGCGGACTTTTTAATATGCGCTGAAACATCGTGTCCTGCCAGTCATTGCGCAAGTATAAATTTTCCGCGACACGAATTGAATAGCCAGGTTTTTGTTTTGCAGAATAAACAGTTGAATCGGGGTTACCTGTTGCTGTATCAATTGTTTCACGGTAAAAAGTAATAAACGGCACAAGACCTGCCTGGTGCAACAATATATCTTTAATCTTTAAATGTGCTTTATCGCTTCCTTTTGTCCATGGTAAATAATCACCCAGCGTTTTATCGAGACTTAATTTTCCCTGGTCGTACAATTTCATAATAGCGACGGTGGTAGCTGATGTTTTTGTAACCGAAGCGAGGTCATATATATTTTCCAATGAAACAGCTGGCGAAGGTTCGTATTCATCGTGACCAAATGCTTTATGATAAATCACTTTTCCGTCTTTTGCCGCAAGTACAACGCAGCCGGGAAATGCCTTGCGTGCAATCGCATCGTTAGCAATGGAGTCAATTTTATAGAATTGAGGATAAACGGAAGATGGATCTATAACATCGTTGCTTTGTACAATGCCATTTCCGAATTTTAATTCATCGCAAACCGTCACAGGTAATTTACCTTTCGCCGGACGAATTCCTTTTAAAAACTCGAACGCATTTTGCTGAAAAAGAGAATCGTCTTCATACACCGCTACGAGATTACGGGCATTACAAGTATTCGCGATCGCATAAGGATTTCCAAAATAAAGAATAGCTGTATTATCGTATTGCTGCAAAGATTGCAGCAGCGTGGTCTGTGCCGCACTGATATTAAAATTGTTTGCAGGAGAAAAACTGTAGGCATGCACACCCGCAAGTATGACTGAATAGTTTTTCGCCCAGCCATCTATATCCGATTGCTGAATTGCTGTAGTGGCATCAACCGGGATAAACGTGGCATCATATTCTTCCTTTAATCTGCGGGCGATTGTATTTTCTTCTTTCAATCCGACACCGATATAAAGTATTTTGCCCCGGTCTCTCCGGTTCAATCGCAGCAACGATTTATTTTTATTTCGTACAACTGTCAATGAGTTTTCCGCAACCATTGCAGTTATTCTATCAGCATCCGAATTCAAATCATTTACGATGTTGGCAGTATTAACAGGCCTTATATTGCCCAGCACATAATCATATTTCGCTGCCAATACCCTTTTTACTTTGCTGTCAATATCTTTCCAGCTCAACCGCTTTTGATCAATCGCTTCTTTTATTTTGGCGATGCTGGTATCTACATTTCCCGGAAGGCAAAGCATATCATTTCCTGCGACCAGTGATTGTACTGACGCCTCACCCGATGGAAAATATTTGGAAACTCCCTTCATTTCCAATGCATCCGTAAACGTTAGTCCTTTATACCCGATTTCATCGCGCATCAGTTTTGTTACATTGTTATATGAAATGGAAGTGGCCCTGTTTGCTTCGGTGTCTATGGCAGGAATAAACAAATGCGCCACCATTACCGATGCGACACCGCCGCTAAACAGGCGGCGGAATGGATAAAGTTCCAATGAATCCAGTTGTTCTTTTGATTTATTGATTACCGGCAGGTCATAGTGTGAATCAACGGCTACATCGCCATGGCCGGGGAAATGTTTGGCGCAGGCCATAATACCATTATCCTGCAACGCTTTCATGTACTGAAGACCATAGGCCGCGACCTTATACTTATCCTCTCCAAAAGAACGGTAACCTATAACCGGATTTGCCGGGTTATTATTTACATCTACAACCGGTGCATAATCAACATGAATGCCCATGCGGTGTAATTGCTTTGCCACGGCGGTACCATATTGATAAATGATTGCCTGGTCCTGCACGGCGCCAAGCGTTAATTGATAGGGATAGCGCCTCACGCTATCGAGTAAACGCATTCCGAGACCGTATTCCGCGTCCACGCAGATCATCAAAGGCGTTTTCGCAAGACTTTGCAGTCGGTTCAACATCGTTGCCTGCCAGGTTACCTGGCCCTGGAAAATACAAACGGCTCCTATATTATACTTTTGAATGGCTGCAGCGACAGCTGAATCATAGTAAGCAATCTTCAATGTTTTGCGATCCAATAATTCCGTTGTGCGCAACACCATCAGTTGAGCGATCTTTTCATCTTCACTCAGCGTTTTGAAAACGCTGTCTACCCATTGCTGCCGGGACAACCCTCCTTTGTTTTGAGCAATCGTTGAAATAACCAAAGAATGCAGAACAATAAAAATCAAAAGCCGCTTCATATACATTACTTGAAGCACACAAGTTAGCCAAATCAACGCGCTGATGAATGGCTAGAAACCGATTTCGCAGATTTTTTTTATTGAAGACGCTTTGTAATGAACAATGGAATCACAATTCATGAATCCAGATAAAAATATCATGCGGTGCTGATTCGTTGCCGCCAAAATAAGGATATAATTTATAGCCGTCAGCTTTTACCGTCGCACTGGTTCTTGTCATCGTTACGGTTTTATCATTCAGTTTAAAAATATAAAGGCTATCGTTAATCGTTATCGAACAATTATATTCACTGCCGGGAACAACGGATGCTATTTCCTGCGATTCCCGAACGCCATTATTGTATATGTAAGCATATAAACGCAACGAATCGCGACTCCAGTTCCATCCAAACCGTGCGCTATATTCCTGGTGTGCACTATTGTTATCAGAAAATCCGTAAAGCTTGTTGATATCTTCCTGGTTTGCCGGATCTAAAGTTTGATAGATTGCAGAGTTGTCAAATTTTACGGAAAACCTCAATTCGCTATAAGATACAACGACAAGATTACTTTGATCGCTAAACTGCTGTCCTTTGCGAATCGTATATTTTATATAGTCATCTAAATGTGCGGGCGTTGGTATTTGCTGCACGTCGTTTTTACCCTGTTTGTTGCAACCGGTAAAAAATACAGTAAGAAGTACTGCAGATAAAAATGAGGCGGTGGTCGTTCTCATTTGATGGTGGTTCGACGTGGTTCCTGATTAAGGGTATTCAATTTACAAAAAATAATCATGTGTCCGGGCGACATTCATAATTTGCCCACTCTTTTATTATTAAAACTTGTGTATATCTCTATTGTTGAAAAATATCGTCTGCATTATGCCCGCAGTGATCAACATCTTTGAAAAACGGGTTGGGAATCTGTTTAACGAATGATTTCTTCTCTTTTTGATTAGTACATTTGCCGTTTAATTTTTTATACATTGCCGGATAAGATTACTTTATTACCCGATAACATTGCCAACCAGATAGCTGCAGGAGAGGTAATACAGCGCCCCGCGAGCGCTGTAAAAGAGCTTTTGGAAAATGCAGTAGACGCGGGAGCCACAGAAATAAGACTGGTTGTTCAGGATGCCGGCAAATCATTGCTCCAGGTGATTGACAACGGCAGCGGCATGAGCGAAACCGATGCAAGAATGTGCTTTGAACGTCACGCCACGTCAAAGATCCAGACAATTGACGACCTTTTTCATATCCGCACGATGGGTTTTCGTGGCGAAGCATTGGCATCGATAGCTGCTGTAGCCCAGGTAGAGTTGAAAACCAAAAAAGCAGAAGACGAGGCCGGTACTTATATAGAAGTAGAAAACAGTGCGGTAAAAAAGCAGGAGCCGGTGGCAACGCCGAACGGTACCAGCATCGCGATGAAGAATTTGTTTTTCAATGTACCCGCACGGCGAAACTTTTTGAAGAGCAATGCCGCCGAGATGCGCCATATTGTAGATGAGTTTACGAGAGTTGCCATGGCATTTCCGAATATCTTCTTTTCATTGACGGCAAATGACCAACAACTTTTTCACCTTGAAGGTGGCAGTTTGAAACAACGGATACTTCAGTTACTCGGCAATAATTACAACGCAAAACTTGTAACAGTAAAAGAAGATACCGACTACCTGAATATTTATGGATTTGTGGGCAAACCGGAAACGGCAAAGAAAACAAGAGGCGATCAGTATTTTTTTGTAAACAACCGCTTTATCAGGAGTGCCTATCTCAATCACGCCGTATTGAGCGCTTACAAAGAAATGATTGCAGCGGATAGCTTCCCGATGTATGTTTTGTTTATTGATCTTGATCCGACCCGCGTGGATGTAAATGTGCATCCCACCAAACAGGAAATAAAATTTGAGGATGAGAAGATAGCCTATGCTTTTATACAGGCAGCAGTAAAACATTCATTGGCACAATTCAGCGTGATGCCGGCACTGGATTTCGACCTGGATGCATCTATACAACAGTTACCTTCTATACAAAAACCTTTTACGGAAGAAATCAAATCAGCCGCTGCATCATCGTCGATATACAAAGGGTTTACGGAAAAACACCAGGCACATTTTATTGAGCCATCCCGAAAGAGTGAATTAAAACATTGGAAGGAGTTTTATGAAAGCCCGGAGAGTGAGTTGCCGGCAGGCAGTTTGCAGCCGGCTTCCGACGTTAATCGTGAAGGCAGTTCAGAACCGATTAATAAAGAAGACTCGTTATTCACCATTGACCATTCACCATTCACCCTACAGCTTCATAATACATACATTCTTACGGAAACATTGCATGGTTTTATACTGATCCATCAACAGCTGGCACATGAGCGGGTTTTGTATGAACAGTTTATAGCAGCCTTAGAGGGAAAAAATATTGCCACTCAAAAAAGCTTATTTCCGGCGACATTTGAATTAGCACCTGCAGATGCATCTATCATGCAGGAGATTGCTGAAGATTTATCCAAACTTGGTTACCTGGTCGAGCCTTTTGGAAAAAATTCATTCGTTGTGCAGGGAACGCCGGCCGATATTGCACAGGGAAATGACAGAGTCATTATCGAATCCCTGCTGGAACAATACAAGCATTTCAGCAATGACGTTAAGTTTTCAAAACGGGAAAAATTAACCCGCTCTGCTGCACGTCAGCAATCTATTAAAGGTGGAAAAAAACTGACAGAAAAAGAGATGCAGCAATTGATTGAAGACTTATTCGCCTGCAAACAACCTAATATAACGCCGGATGGCTATCCGACATATATGGAGTTTAAAAAAGAACAATTGGAGAAGGCGTTTGGAAGATAAAAGTCAAACTTATTTATAGCTTGCTCGTTTTTTCTTAAATAATCCCGATTTCCATAATTCATACCGCACAAGAACCTGGATAGACTGGTTTTTTCGTTGTGATAAAACGCCTGCCGCATTCGTATACCTTATGTACGGTTGAATCCCGAGCGAATAGCGCATACCGAAAGTAAAATGCCCCCAACTATACTGACTTTCCAATAACCAGCTTAACTGCGATTTTGTAAAAAAAGAATCCGTGTTTGCTTTTGTCTGAATTATTTTTTTACTGATAAGCGAATCTATTTGCAAAAAATCGTTCCTCAATCTTATTTCTTCTTCTGAAACAGCACCATAAAATTTACTCCAAACAAAGCCGATTCCTACCGTCAACTTCGGCCTTATGTAATAATTGAAACTAACCGGGAGTTGATGATAATATGTCTTTTTTAATAGCAAAGAGTTTACAATTGAATTACCCATTGAATCGCTTACCGAATTCGTTCTGTAAGCAAAGCTTTTCGCATATTCAGGCGCGCCATACCTGAACTCCGCCTGTATAAACCATTTTTTATCTCGATACAATTTTAAATAAACAGAGGGTATGTAATCCGCTAACGTTCCCTTTCGGCCATAATAATTATACGGAACTACGCTTTGACCATCAAACGGAATTTGTTGTTGTAGGGAAATACCTGCCGCAATTGAAAACGATTTCGCATTTTTGTTCTTTATATTTTTTTTGGTCACAGTATCAATATTAGTTTTTAAGGAACTATCCTTCAAAGTCAATTTTTGCTTTATAATGTCAACTACTTCACTTCTATTAACAGTATCGTACGATGGATGATCGTTCAAATTATTCTGCCGTTCTTTACCAGTTTGAACAATCGTTACATTTTGATTTTCAGTCCTGGATCTTTTTTGCTTACCGGGCGTGTAATTTTCCCTGTCAATGTGTACTCTCTGTATTGCTTTAAGGGTATGTTCGCTTTGTTTCCCGCTGGACGCTTTTTTTGTTCTGTTTTGCCGAATTTCTTCTTCCTTATTTTTTAGAACATTCTTTTTCCCTATTACGATATCAGGGTGTTGAACTCTATTTTCTATCCGAACTATTGTTGAATTAATAGAATCTTTTGACGACGTTACACTGTCATTAATTTTTTTGGAAAGTGTATCCCGATAATGAATATGATCATTAGCTTTTCGTGCAGTATCGTTTATAACTGAACGAATACGCAGATTAACGGAATCAGTTGTCAGTTCTTTCTTCCTTAATAAATTTTTATGTTGAACAAACCACCAACTAAAAACTCCAAGTGCGAATAAAAGCAACACTGCGATTCCACATCCCCAACGCAACGGAACTGCGGGAACAAGGTCATCATCGTCATCTAATCTGCGTTTCATATCCAACCAGGCGGCATTTTCATCCGGCAAAGGCAGATCTGTAAGCAAATTCCTGATCTCTTCTTCGTATTTCAACAATTCATTCATGAACTAATCATTACTCTTGTATTAATTGTTTTAAAATTTTTCTTGCTTCACTTAAATGCCATTTACTCGTACCCTCGCTTATTCCAACCATTTGCCCGATTTCTTTATGTGTATATCCTTCAATAACGTATAAATTAAATACTGTTTGAGTTGCGATTGGTAACTGTCTTATCATTTCCAACAAATCAACGGATTTCATTTTTGATATTATCTCCGGCTCCAGCTCAATCTCTTCCGCTTTGTCTAATTCTTCAGCCTTTATATTTTTTTCTTTTACTCTTATAAAATCAAGGCAATTATTAATTATTATCGTTCGTATCCAGGTATACAGCGATGCTTTATCAGGATCATATTGATGGATATTTTTAAAAACTTTGTAGAATCCGCTGTTCAAAACCTCCATTGCATCCATTTCATTTTTTGTGTAGCGTAGACAAAAGTTCATCATAACCCGGTAAAAGCTTTTGTATAAAAGCTCCTGGGCCTGGCGGTTGCCATTCCTGCAACCATTTACAATATTATTTATGTCGGTCCCTTCCTTGCTCAAAAAGTCCTGTTAGTTTTGAGAAACGAACTTATATTTTAAAAAAGTTTTCTTGTCCTGCTACCTTGTTCTTACCCTAAACGTTCCATTAATGTTATGCGTATCACTAGTTGGCAAATCTTTAAACTGGCCTGCGAAACTTCCTTCATAAAACCCGCCTGTCGTTGCTGGGAAATTTGTTATTGTAACATTAAATGGCTGAATGAGCCGTATACTGTCATATTGCTGAATTGCAAAATATTCAATAGGATAAACGCCGTTTGTTTTACTATTATCAAAACGGAAACTCAAATATTTATTCGAATCGAAATATCCAGCGATCAATGTGGTGTAAGGAGGTGAGCTTAGGGTTGGATAAGTGTACCCTACCAACGAGGAATCTCCCGGTCTTGCATTAACGATAGTATAATTGGTGCCGTTAAGTGAATAGTTGATATATTCCTCTGCTGAGAAACCGCAGGCCACAATATTTCCAATATCTGTGTTTTGGGCAGAGACGGTAAAATATGAAGCATTTCCTTGTTGGTTAGCTGATTCATCTACACCCAAAATCTTATAATTTACGTTTCCACCCGTGCATCTTATAAAAGAAATCGAAAACTCTCCGCTTTGTGTAACGGCGGCATAACGAACAAAATTGTCTCCATCATTATAGATGATCACATACCCTTTTTGTGTGGTCTTATTGTCGCAATTTAATAGCGTACCCTTAACCGTGGTGACAGGAATAAGTGAATTTGGTACGGTCACTATTCCTAAATCTGTGTCTAAAGAATAAGGCCCTATATTTTCTGAGAAAATGACATTATTACATTGATCATGTATTTCAATAACCAGCCCGGTATTGGCGGGAACAAGTCCACTAACCTGGCCTAATGAATCGGTAAAACCGTCAACATGACCATACGAACTATCCAAAGATTTTAATGTAACAGCCGAATAGGCCAGCGATACTCCGTCAGGAGTTTGAATTGTGAGTGAAAGTTTGACTGCAGGGCTTCCAACGTCACAATTCCAAAACGTAAAATGTTTTACGTCACCTACATAACCAGTTCCGGTTTTCAAAGCGTCACCTTCTTCTTTCCATATACCTGTTTTCTCGTCCACATACCACAAACTTATTGAAGCAGGTGCCGGCGACTGTATTGAGGTAGGGATAGGTATGGTAATTCTTGCTGTTTTACCATCGGCAATCTGTAGTCTTTCACCGGAAGACGATTCCAGTTCTACAGCAAGCATTCCGTACGATTTTAAAATAACTCTCTTTTTATTTTTATCATCTGCCATGAATGATCCCGGAACCGTCTGATTTATCTCAGGTGACGAGGGATTAATATACATCGCATATACATTAACGTTTCCCGTATAAGCCGTATTATTGGAGGCAATTACAAAACCATTTGCCGGCAACGAAATTTTGGCACCATTGGAGAGTGATATTTCACCGCCAGTAGTTCCGTCAAAGGCGGCGGATAATGTTTTCTTGCTAAGTTTGATCATCACCTGGTTTACACCTGAACTTGCAATAAATGTCCTGTATGACCTAAAATATCCTTGTTTTTCTGCAGTCACAACAGCAGAATTTTTGTCAAGCAATGCCTCCCGGATTCTAAAATACCCATGAATATCAGTAAATGTTGTTTTATTACCAGCTGTGATAGTCACCCCGGAAGCAGGATAGCCGGATTCATCTACAATATTTCCCTGTACCGTTACCGTAATAGGGTTGGTCATTGTATTACCTGGATCAACTGGATTATTAAAACTTTTCTCTTTCTGACACTGGGAGAATAAAAAAGAAATAAGAATGAAAAAGAAAGCAGCACGTATTGGTTTCATAAAATGCCTTTAAGGCATATACTCTCCCGGGATGGAAAGGGTTGGGCAGTGTCAATAATTATTTCTTATTCCTTCAAGATATTTTTCAACGGCCCTGCGAATTAAATAAGGAGTCGATTGATGATTATTGACAAGCACAGAAAAAATCAAAAGCTTTTTGTTTCGCGTGTATAGAAAACCGCTCAATGCTATAACGCCTGAGAGACTGCCTGTTTTGGCGAATATATACCCGCTGTCAGCTTTATAATAATTTCTTATTGTACCCGTACCGCCTGTGGCAAAAATGGATTGAAGCCGCTGCATGCCAAATTCATTTTTCATTTTATTCAGAATAAATGCAAAATCCTGCGGCGTAAATAAATTATAACGGCTGAGCCCGGAACCATCGGCCCATTGCGGTTTTTGCGGCAGATCTTTAAAATCAGTT
>Ga0207648_10004964_pt1 | contig 13532 bp, 8 predicted proteins | sample KBSMisM32_FD_184310 | JGI IMG/M metagenome (GOLD analysis project Ga0207648, IMG submission 184310) | Miscanthus rhizosphere microbial communities from Kellogg Biological Station, Michigan, USA - KBS Miscanthus M3-2 (SPAdes) (version 2) | ecosystem: Host-associated > Plants > Roots > Rhizosphere...
AGCACGTCGAAGAAGAATCGCCGTGGCGCAATCGCTTCGTCGTCATGGCGGCGCTCGGGCTGGTGCTCGCTTCCGTGGTCCTGTTCACGCTCGCGGCGAAGGGACGCGTGACGCCGCGCCAGGCCCGCCCGGCCCTCCCCACGGCCAACACCGAGCAGGCGGCGCAGCCGCCGGCGTCGCCGCAGCCGGGGCTCGAGCTGGTGTCGATGCGCGACGCGCGCACCGCCGGGACGCTGACGATCAGCGGCCTCGTCCGCAACCCGCGCACGGGCACGCTGCTCTCGCGCGTCAGCGTCACCGCCTACGCGTTCGACGCCAACGGCGCGTTCCTCGCGAGCGGCCGCGCGCTGCTCGACGTCACGTCACTCTCGCCGGGCGACGACTCTCCGTTCCTGGTCTCGGTTCCGGTCACCGAAGGAGTCGCGCGATACCGCATCGGGTTCCGCGGCGAGGACGGGCGCGTCATCGCGCACGTCGACAAGCGGCAGCAGGGTCCCGTCGCGGCCCTTCGACCTGGCTCAGGGCAGGCCAACTGGTGAACGCCATGATCCAACGCATCTCCTCCTGCGCGATCGCCGTTCTCCTGGCCGCGGGAACCCTGCTGTCCGCCGCGGGTCAGCAGACGGCGCCGCAGAATCCCCCGCCGCCGTCGCAGCAGCCGCCGCCATCGGACGGGCAGGCCTTCAGGTTCCGCACCGGCGTCGAGCTGATCAACGTGAACGCGACCGTCACCGATCAGACCGGCCGCTTCGTCGGCGGCCTGAACAAGGACGACTTCCGCGTCTACGACGACGAGCAGCTGCAGACGGTGACGCACTTCAACTCTGAACGCGTCCCGGTCAGCCTCGGCATCATCCTCGACACCAGCGGCAGCATGGACGGCGAGAAGATGGTCGCCGCGCGCCAGGCGCTCGATCGCTTCCTGTCGCAGCTGCTCGACGCGCAGGACGAGGTGTTCCTCTACCGGTTCGACAACAGCCCCGAGCTCGTCGAGGGATGGACGCACGACAAGCGGCGCGTCAGCGAGTCGCTCAACCGCATCCACCCGCGCGGCGGCACCGCGCTCTACGACACCGTCGCTGAAGCGGTGCACATGGCGCAGCAGGGGAAGAACCGCAAGAAGGCGGTTCTCATCATCTCCGACGGCAACGACACCAGCAGCCGGACCGACGTGTTCGCGGTGAAACAGTTGATCCGCGAGACGGAGGTGCTGGTCTACGCGATCGGGATCGACTCGGCGGGGACGACGGCCTACGTGCGCGATCCGAACCTGCAGCAGGGCGGCGTCTACCGGCAGCGCGGCTATCCGCCGGCGCCGCGGCCGATCCCGCTGCCATTCCCGATTCCCGGGCGGAGGCCGACACCGAACCCGCCGCCCCCACCGCAGCCGCAGCCGCCGGGCGGCGGCTATCCCGGCGGCGGCAACTCGCGCTGGCACGGCGGCAACGACGATCGCGTCAACGTCGCGGCGCTGCGCGACATCACCGACGACAGCGGCGGGCGCACCGAGATCATCCGCTACACACGCGACCTCGATCCCGCCACCGCCGGCATCGCCGACGAGTTGAGCAAGCAGTATTACCTCGGCTACTCGGCGGGCGGTGCGCGCGACGGCCGCTGGCACTCGATCCGGGTCGAAGTGCGCCAGCCCTCCTATCACGTCCGGGCGCGGCGCGGCTATATCGCCGGCCGCTGAGCGCGCACGGCGGTTTTGCCGCGGCAGCGGGCTACTGCATACTGCTTACCCGGTGAGACTGCTCGGCATCTCGGTTGGACTGTCCATTCTCGGCTCGCTCGGCGGAGTGATCGTCGCCTCGAGCTTCCTGCTTCTCGGTGAAAAGCTGCGCGTGCGCCTGGTGCCGTGGCTGATCAGCTACGCCGTCGGCACGCTCGTCGGCGTCGCGCTCGTCGCGCTGGTGCCCGAGGCGCTCGGGGAGCTGCCGGCGCGGCCGGCGATGCTGACGATGGCGGCCGGCATCCTGACGTTCTTCGTGCTCGAGAAGGCGGTGATCTGGCGTCACTGCCACGACGACGAGACGTGCCACGTGCACAGCACGGCGGCGTCGCTGGTGATCGTCGGCGACGCCTTTCACACCTTCGTGGACGGCGCCGTGATCGCGGCCGCGGTCGTGACCTCGATTCCGCTCGGGCTGACGACGGCGCTGGCGGTGGCGGCGCACGAGATCCCGCAGGAGGTTGGCGACGTCGCGATCCTGCTGCGCGCCGGCTACTCGCGCATGCGCGCCTTCACGTTGAACCTGCTCGCGGGCGCAGGCGGCATTCTGGGCGCCGCCGCGATGGTGGTGGCGTCGAAGCTGCTGCCGCAGGTCCTGCCGTACGTGCTGGCGTTTGCCGCGGGCAACTTTCTGTACGTGGCGATGGCGGATCTCATTCCCGATCTGCATCGAGGCGGCGATGTCGGCAGCGTGCGGCAGTTCCTGCTGATTAGCGCGGGAATCGTCACGATCGCGCTGCTGTAACCTGTGGCTTCCGCCTTCAGGCGGAAGTAGCGGAGCGCCGATCTACCGGCTAAAGCCGGAAGCCACGGGATGGGCCGTTGCGGTAGCAGTAAACCCCGGCGGGCTATGGCCGGTCTTACAGTGGACACACGATGCGAAGACTCTCCGTGCTCGTCGCACTCCTCGCGCTGGCGGCCGGCGCCGGGATGGCCCAGCAGCCGCCGCCCCAGCCGCCGCCGCCCCAGCCGGCGCAAGGACAGCCGCAGACGCCGCCGCAGCGGGGCGGCGGGCGCCAGGGGCAGCAGCAGCAGCCGGCGCGCGATCGCGCGCTGCTTCCCCAGGGCACCTCGTCGATCGCCGGACGCGTGCTGACGGCCGACACCGGCCGTCCGGTGAAGCGCGCGCGCGTGTTCGTGGCGGGCGGCGGCCGCGGCGCCAGGACGGCGATCACCGACGACCAGGGGCGCTACCAGATCGGCGAGCTCGCAGCGGGGAACTACAACGTTACCGCCTCCAAGGCCGGCTTCGTGGACGCGGTGTTCGGTCAGCGGCGCCCGCTGCAGCCGGGCACGCCGCTGACGCTCGCCGACAACCAGGCCGCCGCCGGCGTCGACATGCGCCTCACCCGCGGCGGCGTCGTCACCGGCCGCGTGCTCGACGAGGACGGCGAGGCGCTGGCGCACGCACTCGTCACCGTGCAGCGCTACCAGTATGTCCGCGGCGAGCGCCAGTTGATGCCCGCGGGCGGCGATCAGACCGACGATCGCGGCCAGTACCGCGTGTTCGGACTGCCGCCAGGCGATTACTACGTCAGCGCGAGCGTATCCGGGCTGGCCGAGATGCTCGGCCGTGGCCTGCAGCAGCTCGCCACCGGCATCGCCGCGGCTGGTGCGGGGCGCGGCGGACGCGGAGTCGTCGGCGGGCCGGGGCCGCTCGGATTCGGCGCGACCAGCAACGATCCGGCGGCGAGCGGATACGCGCCCACCTTCTATCCCGGCGTCGTCACGCCGTCCGACGCCGGCAAGGTCGCCGTCGGACCGGGACAGGAGGCCGGCGGCATCGACTTCCAGATCCAGCTCGTGGCGTTCGCCACCGTCACCGGCGTGGTGGCCGGCGCCGACGATGTCGCGGGGGTGCTGCTCGTGCCGCAGAACTCCGGCGGGCTCGGCGGGCTCGCCGGCCTCGGCGGCGCGGCGCTGAACGGGCGCGCGCAGGCCGACGGCACGTTCAGCATCACCAACGTGCCGCCGGGGCGGTATCTCGCGGTGGCGCGATCCGGCGGGCGCTCCGGCGATCCGAAGATCGGCATGCAGGCGGTCGCGGTCAACGGCCAGAACATCGACGGGGTGACGCTCGTGCTGCAGCCCGGGGTCACCGTGTCGGGCAACTTCACGGTGGAATCCTCCGGCACGCCGGCGCCGACCGACTACTCGTCGTTTCGCGTCGACGCGCCCGACGTCAATCCGCTGCCGATCGGCGGCGGACTCGGCGGCCGCGGCGGCGGCCCGTTCGGCGGCGGCGGGCGCGCCGACAAGAACGGCACCTTCCAGATTCCGAACCTGCTGCCCGGAGCGCATTACCTCCGCGTCGCCGCGCAGGGGCCGTGGACGCTGAAGTCGATCCAGGCCGGCGGACAGGACGTCACCGATCAACCGATCGAGATCAAGCCGGGGCAGAACATCGACAACGTCACGGTCGTGCTCACCGATCGCTTGACCGAGCTGTCGGGGACGGTGCGTGACGCGAAGGGCGCGGGCATGGGCGGGGTCACCGTGATCGCCTTCTCGACCGACCAGCAGCTGTGGCGGCCGCAGTCGCGCCAGATCCAGGTCGCGCGCACCGATCAGGCGGGCGCGTATCACATCCGCAGCCTGCCGCCCGGCGACTACCTGGTGATCGCGGTGGACGACGTCGAGCAGGGCGAGTGGTTCGACCCGGCCTATCTCGAGGAGATGCGGCCGGCGGCGAAGAAGGTGTCGCTCACTGAGGGAGAGAAGAAGTCGGAGGATCTGCGGGGGCCCGCCGCATAGTCATCCAGATCAATCCGCCGAGGACCGCGACGGCCGCGGCGAACGCGAGCGCGAACAGCCACAGCGTCCGGTAGAGAATCGACTCCTTGTCCATCCGGACTTCCATCACGTCCGGCTTCGTGTCCTGCGCATAGCCGATCGGTTTTCCCGCCAGCCGATCGCCGAGCCGCTGTTCCCACGTCAGGATGTTGCCGCGCGACGCGTCGCGCACCTGGTTGGTGTCGTAGTAGCGCGAGTTGTGGAAGCGGATGCGCGCCGGCAGGTGCAGCCTGAAGGCGACGAGCTCGTTGCCCTTCCAGCCGGCCCGCGCAGCGTCCTCCGGCGACGCCGGCGGCTTGCTGAGCGTGTGCTTGAAGAGCATCTCCTCGCCGTCCTGCCGCAGCTCGTAGGTCGCCCATGAGAACGGCGCCGCTTTCGGCAGATTCCGGATGTCGGGGATGCGCAGGTAGACGCCGACGAAGCGGCGCCCGTGGCGCGTCCACGTGCTGACGCGGCGGACGTCGGCGTATGGCGACGTATACAGGTCGCGCACCTGCGTCTTCACCTGATCCGCGCGCACCCGCGGATCGGCGTCCAGCGGCAGGCCGCGCAGCGCGATCAGCGCCGGCAGCGACGCGTTGACGGTCATCGTCGCCGAGCCGTCGAGGCTGAGCGTGAGATCTTCTTCGTACTCGTACTCGGGCGCGAGCGGCGAGATGCCGCGGCCGCTGCAGGCGCTGACGGCCGCCGCCACGATGATGGTGGCGATCAGGACCGCAACCGTCGAAGCGCGCATCGATCGAATGATATACTGAAGTTTTCCCGCCGCATGCCCACGCCTCGTCGTCTGTTCCTCATCGACGGCAGCTCGCAGATGTATCGCGCGTATCACGCGCCCGTGCGGACGGCCGAAGGCGGCTTCCTCCGCAACGCGCAGGGACGCCCGACCAACGCCGTCTACATCTTCGTGACCATGCTGCGAAAGCTGTTCAACGAGATGCAGCCGGAGTACATCGCCGCGTCGTTCGATCTGCCAGGCCGCACCTTCCGCGACGATCTCGTCTCGGACTACAAGGCGAACCGCACGCCGATGCCGGACGAGCTCGCCGAGCAGATCCCGATGGTCCACGCCGCGTGCGAGGCGCTCGGCGTCCCGATCCTGACCTCGGAGCGCTACGAGGCAGACGACGTGATCGGCACGCTGGCGGAGAAGGCCTCGGCGGCCGGCTTCGAGGTGGCGATCGTCACCGGCGACAAGGATTTCTTTCAGCTCGTCCGCGACGGCATCAAGGTCTACAACCCGAAGGAGGAAGGCACCTGGTACGACGCCGCCGGCGTGAAGGAGAAATTCGGCGTCGCCCCGGACCAGGTCGTCGACGTGCTGGCGCTGATGGGCGACACGATCGACAACATCAAGGGCGTGCCGGGGATCGGCGAGAAGGGGGCGCGCGAGCTGATCGCGACCTACGGCACGCTCGAGAACCTGATCGCACATGCGGGCGAGGTCAAGAACAAGCGCTATCGCGAGGGGCTGCAGGCGCACGCTGACGAGGCGCGCCAGAGCCAGGTGCTCGCACGCATCCGTACCGACGTGCCCGTGCCGTTCGATGCCGACGCGATGCGCTACCGCGGGGCGACCCGTGAGCGCTGCTTCCGGATCTTCAACGAGCTCGGCTTCCGCGCCTTCGTCGGCGAATACGCGCCGACCGCCGACACCATCAGCAAGACCTACCGCATCGTGAGTACCGAGGCCGACCTGGGGACGCTCGCGGCGCGGCTGCGATCGGCGGGGCGCTTCGCCATGCGGGTGCTGCCGGATGCGCCGTCGGCCATGCGCGCGGGCATCGTCGGCATCGCGTTCTCGACGGCACCGCGCGACGCCGACTACATCCCGACCGGGCATCGCGGGCCTGCGCCCAGCCTGGTCGAAGAGGCCGCCGAGGTGCCGACGATCGCCGTCGGCACGGTGCTCGACGCGCTGCGGTCGGTGCTCGAGGATCCGGCGATCGGCAAGTCGGGGCACGACCTGAAGTTCGACGCGATCATGCTGGCGCGCCACGGCGTGGCGCTGCAGGGCCTCGAGACCGACACGATGCTCACGAGCTACCTGATCGACGCCACGCGCGCGGAGCATCGCCTCGAGGATCTCGCGCTCGAGCACGTCAGCTACAAGGCGCTCAAGGAAGAGGACGTCTGCGGCCGCGGCGCCAAGGCGATCTCGCTGGCCGACGTGCCGGTGGACGCCGCGCTCGACTATGCCGCCGAACGCGCGGATCTCGTCGGCCAGCTCGCGCCGGTCTTCCACGATCTGCTCGTCAAGGAGCAGCTCGCCGACGTCTACGAGCGGCTCGAGCGGCCGCTGATTCCCGTGCTGGTGGCGATCGAGCGCGCCGGCATCCGCATCGACGGCCCGGCGCTGGCGTCGCAGTCGCAGCGCCTCGAGCAGGAGCTGGCGAAGCGCACGAAGGAGATCTACGAGGTCGCCGGCGGCGAATTCAACATCAACTCGCCCAAGCAGCTCGCGGAAGTGCTGTTCGACAAGATGCAGCTGCCGGTGATCAAGCGGACCGGCACGTCGCGCGCGCCGTCGACGGCGGTCGAAGTGCTCGAGGAGCTCGCGCTGGCGCACGAGCTGCCGCGCATGATCCTCGAATGGCGCAGCCTGATGAAGCTGAAGGGCACCTACATCGACGCCCTGCCGCAGCTGGTCAACCCCGACACCGGCCGCGTCCACACCTGCTTCAACCAGGCGGTGGCCGCGACCGGGCGGCTGAGCAGCAGCGATCCGAACCTGCAGAACATCCCGATCAAGACCGAGCTCGGGCGCGAGATTCGCCGCGCCTTCATCGCCGATCGCGGCAACGTCCTCATCTCCGCCGACTACTCGCAGATCGAGTTCCGCGTGCTGGCGCATCTTTCCGAGGATCCGGTCCTGGTCGCGGCGTTCTCGGAAGGCGCAGACTTCCACGAACGGACGGCGCTCAAGATCTTCGGCAGCGAATCGGGACGGGATCCGCACCAGCTCCGCAGCATCGCGAAGATGGTCAACTACGCGCTGCTCTACGGAAAGTCCGCGTTCACGCTGTCGAAGGACATCGGCGTGACCACCGAGGCGGCGCAGGAGTTCATCGACGCCTACTTCGCCGGCTTCCCGCGCGTGCGCGAGTTCATCGATCGCACGCTCGACGAGGGGCGCAAGTCGGGTGTCGTGCGGACCATGTTCGGACGGCGCCGGCTGGTGCCGGAGCTGACCAGCCGCAATTTCCAGGTGCGCTCGGCCTCGGAGCGGATGGCCGTCAACATGCCGATCCAGGGATCGGCGGCCGACATCCTCAAGCGCGCGATGATCGACGTCCATGCCGGGCTGCCGAAGGTGGCCGGCGGCCGCGCGCGCATGATCCTCACGGTGCACGACGAACTGCTGTTCGAAGCGCCCCGGGAAGCGGCCGACGAGACCGCCGCCGCCGTGCGCGACCTGATGGAAGGCGCGGTCAAGCTGAACGTGCCGCTGACCGTCGACGTCGGGGTCGGCGACAATTGGAAGGAAGCGAAGTAACTATTCCACGCGCAGCGCGACCAGCGGGTCCAGTCGCGCCGCGCGCCGCGCCGGCAGGTAGCCGGCAATGCCCGCGACAACGGCCATCAGCAGCGCCGCCGCCCCCAGGCTGATCGGATCGGCGGGCTTGACCCCGAACAGCATCGCGCCGACCGCTCGTCCGCCGGCCACGGCCAGCGGAATGCCGAGCGCGAGCCCTGCCACCGTCATCGTCACCACCTGCCGCAGCACCAGCCACAGCACGTCTCCGCGTTGCGCGCCGAGCGCGATGCGGACGCCGATCTCGCTGGTCCGGCGCGCCACCGAGTACGCGGTCACGCCATGCAGCCCGATGCACGCGAGGAACAGCGCGAAGGCGCCAAACGCGATCAGCAGGCGCGTGAACGCGATCTCGGTGCCGAGCGTTTCCTGGATCTGCGCCTGCTGCGTCTTCATCCGGCTGATCGGCACGTCGCGATCGACGTCCGCCGCCACACGGCGCAGCTCGCCCATGAGCGCCGCCGGCGGCACCGTCGTGCGCGCGACGACGTGCATCGCGCCGCCGCGCGAGAAGGGCGTCGGCTGCCGGTAAGGAATGAACATCGTCGGCACGACGTCCTTGCGAACGCTGTCGTACTTGGTGTCGCGCGCGACGCCGACGACTTCCAGCTCGTGGTCGAACGGCTTGAGGCGCCGCCCCAGCGCCGGAGCGCCGCCGAACAGCGCGCGCGCGGCCGTTTCGTTGATCACGACGACGCGCGGCGCCGCGGCGCCGTCGCGCGTGTCGAGGGCGCGGCCCGACACCATCGCAATACCGAGCGTCGAGAAGTAGTCGGGCCCGACGCGGTTGTAGTACATGTCGACCTTCGTGCCGTCTTCCCGCGCCACGTACGTGTTCGAGGACCAGCCGCTGAGCAGCGCCTCCTGCACCAGCGTCGCCGACGAGACGCCGGGCACGGCGCGGGCCCGATCGAGAATGCGCTCGTAGGTGCGCGCGACGCGCTCGCTGTCGTAGCCGTTCAGCGCCGGGTCGACGCGGAACGAGAGCAGCCGCTCGGGGTTGAACCCGAGGTTGACGCTGCCGAGGTTGTAGATCGTCTGCAGGAAGATCGCGGCGCCGGCAACGAGCGGGACCGACACCGCGACCTGCACGACCATGAGCAGCCGCCCCGCCGTCAGCCGCGGCGCGCCGGTGCCGGCCGCGGTCGATAGCTTCAAGGACGGCGCGACGTCGCGGCGGATCAACCGCACCGCCGGCAGCAGGCCGAAGAGCACGGTCGCCGCGCACGCAGCGCCGCCCGTCAATGCCAGCAGCCGCCAGCTCACGTCGACCGTCATCGAGGTCGGACCCTGGCTGGCCGTCAGCATCAGCAGCAGTGCGCGCCCGCCCGCGATCCCGATCACCACGCCGAGCGCGCCGCCGACCGCCGACAGGAGCAGGCTCTCCACCACGGCCTGCCGCAGCAGCCTGAGCCGGCCGGAGCCGAGGGCGAGGCGGATCGAAATCTCCTTCTGCCTTGCGACGCCGCGCGCCAGCATCAGGTTGGCGAGGTTGACGCACGCCAGCAGCAGCACGCTGGCGACGACGGCGGTCAGGATCCGTACGGGCTGCCCGGCGCGCCGCGAGAACTCGTCGACGCCGCGTCCGCCCGGCAGCAGGCGCACATCGACGTCGGTCGCCTGGCGGTACGGCGGATGGCTCGACGCTTTCAGCGACTGCGCGAACGCCGTCGCCAGTTTCGCCTGCAGCGGCTCGATCGCCGTCGATGGCTCGACGCGCGCCATGACGTGGATCCAGAACACGCGGTCGCTCGTGAAGAGCGACTGCCCCGACGGCGACCACTCCGGCGTGATGGCCGGCTGCGCGTGGAGCGGGATCGCCACGTCCATCGGCGGAAAGAAGCCGCCGCGCGACATCCCGACGAAGCCCGGGCCGCTGACGCCGACGATGGTGAACGGCACGCCGTTGAGGCGGATCACCTTGCCGATCGCGGCCGGATCGCCGCCCATCCCGCTGGTCCAGAAACGATGGCTGATGACGGCCGTGGACACGCCGGGCCGATCGTCGTCGTCGGTCAGCGCCCGGCCGAGCGCAATCGAGGCGCCGGCGCCGCGGAAGTAGTTGCCGCTGACCAGCGCGCCGGCGCCGGTCGTGGACCAGCCGTCGACCGAAATGTTCGCCTCGCGGACGAACGTGAACGCGAAGACGTCGGCGTCCTTCGCCGCCGCGTCGCGAACCGCGAGGTAGGACGGAAACGGCATCGGCGCGCGGTAGCTGCGCCCGCTTGCCGGATCGCGATAGGAGGTGCCGTTGATCTGCGAGGTGCCGCCCATGCCCGGCGGGATGCGCAGCTGATTGGCGACGGCGAACAGCCGTTCCGGGTGCGCGATCGCGAGCGGCTCGGAGAAGAGGGCCCACGACACGCTGAAAATCGCGGTGTTGGCGCCGATGCCGAGCGCCAGCGAGAGGACGGCAATCGCCGCAAAGCCGGGGCTGCGGCGGAGGACGCGCAGGGCGTAGCGGATGTCGCGCATGGCTCTGGCTGCTTTGGACGGCGGGCCGCGCGCGATCGTTGGCTGGGTTCTCCGCCTACCGGCCCCACGTCGTCTTGAACGCTTCCCAGTCCGCGTTCATCGACGTCAACGCCTGGCGCCGATCGCGGGCCGGAAGGCGGGCGGCACGGTCGGGGATGATGGCCTGGGTCACCAGCCGATCGAGATCGGCGCGCAGCGCGTCGCCGCGCGCCGGCGCGAGCGAGGCGCGGATCCAGCCGGCGGCCGCCGCGGACCACGCGCGATCGAGATCGCCGGACGAGCGCGCCGCGGACGCGAGCCAGTAGCTGGCGGGCAGCGACGCCGGGTCGCGCCGCAGCTCCTGCTCCATCCGCTCGGTGATGCGCGCCTGCGCCGACGCGCGATCGCCCGGCGTGCCGGTCTGCGCCTGGCGATCGAGCGCGGTCGCCCACCAGTCGAGCGCGCGCTCGTGCGCGTCGGGCGCGAGCGACGCGGACGCGTCGATCACCGGATCGAGCAGCTCGGCGGCGGCGCCGAAGCGGTCCTCGAAGTAGAGAAGCTCAGCCAGCCCGATCTGCAGCTCGATTCGCTCGCGCGCGTCGATGGCCTTCGAATCCACTCCGCGCAGGTCGCCGCGCGCCGCGTCGAGCTCGGCCGGCTGCGGCGACTGGCGGTACCGCTCGAGGCGGGCGCGCCCCATGATCAACCGCGCCGAGGAAAGCGTCGCCGGATTGGCCGCGGCCAATTGTGCCGCCTCCAATGCCTGGTCGAATTGCCCCTGGTTGTAGAAGCGCCGCGCGATCGCCAACTGGTCGGGGGCGTGGGCGGCGGCGAGGCCGCTGGCGGCGACGAGGAGCAGCACCGCCGCGCGCATCCGGAGCATCCGCCGATGGTAGCATACGGCCCAGTCCCGTATAAGTGTATGCGTTTCTGCCACTTACCCCGTGATCGCGGGCCCCTGGTGATATAATTTCGGACCGATGGTGGAGCCGACCGTCGTTGCGCGGTCAGAGCATTCGATCTCCCGACGCGACATCGATCCCGACGCACTGAAGGTCCTTTACCGCCTCCACGAACACAACTACGTCGCGTATCTGGTCGGCGGCAGCGTGCGCGATCTGCTGCTCGGACGCCGGCCGAAGGATTTCGACGTCGGCACGTCGGCGCATCCGCACCAGGTCAAGAAACTATTCCGCAACTGCTGGATCATCGGGCGCCGCTTCCGCCTCGCGCACGTCAAGTTCGGCCCCAAGACGATCGAGGTCGCGACCTTCCGCCGCCAGGTCGATCCGGCGGAACTGCCGCAGCATCCCTTCGAGAGCGACCAGGCGGTCGAAGCCGCCGTCGAAGAGCCGCTGTCGCCTGACGCGTCGCGCGAGGAGCAGGTCCTCGCCGAAGGCACGCATCTCGCCCGCGTGCGCGCGCACGATCGCCTGATTCACCGCGACAACACGTTCGGCACGCCGGAAGAGGATGCCTTCCGCCGCGACTTCACGATCAACGCGCTCTTCTACGACATCGCCAGCTTCTCGATCATCGACTACGTCGGCGGGCTGAAAGACCTCGAGAACCGGCTGGTGCGATCGATCGGCGATCCCGGCGTGCGCTTCCTCGAGGATCCGGTGCGCATGCTGCGCGCCGTGGTGTTCGCGGCGCGCCTCGACTTCCGCCTCGACGAGCCGATCCTCGAGGCGTTCGAGACGCACCGCCACGAGATCGGCAACGCCGCCCCGGCCCGCCTCGTCGAGGAGTACTTCAAGATCCTGCGTTCGGGCTATGCCGAGAAGACCTTCCGCATGCTGAAGGACGTGCGGCTGCTGCGCGAGATGACGCCGGAGCTCGACGCGGCGGGCGCCGCGCTGTGGCAGTCGCTGGCGCGGCTCGACGAGTACCGCCGGCGATTCGCGTCGCCGCCGGAGGCGCTGACGAATGCGATCCTCGCCGGCACGCTGCTGTCGCCGCTCGGCCTGGCCAACCCGCAGCGCCGGTTCTCGGCGGATCCGCTGGAGCGGCGCGTCGAGCTCGGCATCCTGCCGATCCCGCGCCGCGACGTCGAGCGGCTGCACCAGATCCTGGTGCTGCAGCCGCGGCTGACGGACCTGCGCGCCCCGCAGCGTGCGCAGCGCGCCCTGCTCCACCGCCACGTGATCGGCGAAGCGCTGACCTGGCTGGAGATGCACGGCGGCCGTCCCGACGCCGTGCAGCACTGGCAGGCGCTGCAGGCGGAGACCGGACCGGGCGCGCCCGTCGACGGCAACCGCGCCGTGGATCCGGGCGGGGCGCATCACCCGCGACGCCGCCGTCGCCGCCGGCGGAGGCGCTTTCCCTCGGCCGCGCCTCAGGAATAGGCCACAGATAAACACAGACAAACACGGATGCTGCCTTATCCGTGTTCATCCGTGTTCATCTGTGGCGTTTATCCGTGTTTATCGGTGGCGTTCACCCGGCGGGACTTCCATTGAAACGATAGCCGACGCCGCGCACGGTCAGCAGGTGCTTCGGCCGCGACGGCTCCTCCTCGATATAGCGGCGCAGGCGGACGATGAAATTGTCGATGGCGCGGGTGTCGGTGTCCTCGCGCAGCCCCCACACCTGCTCCAGCATCGTCTTGCGCGAGACCGCCTTGCCTTCGTGATCGATCAGGTAGCGGAGCAGGTTGGCTTCCATCAGCGTGAGCTGCAGGACGCGCTCGCCGACGGTCAGCTCGAGCGTGTCGAAGTCGATCGTGCGCCCGTTGAAGGAGACGCGATTCTCGCGCGGTCCGGGCTGCGGATCCTGGCGCGACCAGGTGCTGCGCCGCAGCAGGCTGCCGATGCGCGCGAGCAGGATCGCCAGCTCCGTCGGCTTGGCGAGATAGTCGTCGGCCCCCGCCGCGAACCCGTTGAGCACGTCGTCGGGACGGCCGCGCGCCGTCAGCATCAGCACCGGCACGTAGTTCTGCCGCTGCCGCAGCTCGCGCGCGACGGTGAAGCCGTCCATCCCCGGCAGCATCACGTCGAGCACGACGAGGTCGTA
>Ga0207648_10004965_pt1 | contig 13532 bp, 7 predicted proteins | sample KBSMisM32_FD_184310 | JGI IMG/M metagenome (GOLD analysis project Ga0207648, IMG submission 184310) | Miscanthus rhizosphere microbial communities from Kellogg Biological Station, Michigan, USA - KBS Miscanthus M3-2 (SPAdes) (version 2) | ecosystem: Host-associated > Plants > Roots > Rhizosphere...
ACGTGAACTTCATGGCCGGCAACCTGACGTCGCAGGTGCGCGGCATCGCCAAGGTCGTGACCGCGGTGGCCGACGGTGACCTGAAGCAGAAGCTCACCGTCGAGGCCAAGGGCGAGATCGCGGCGCTGGCCGAGACGATCAACAGCATGACCGACACGCTCGCGACGTTCGCCGACCAGGTGACCACGGTGGCACGCGAGGTCGGCGTCGAGGGCAAGCTCGGCGGCCAGGCCAAGGTGCCGGGCGCCGCCGGCACCTGGAAGGGGCTGACCGAGAACGTCAACGAGCTGGCGGCCAACCTGACCACGCAGGTGCGCGCGATCGCCGAGGTGGCCACCGCGGTGACGCAGGGTGACCTGACGCGTTCGATCACGGTCGAGACGCAGGGCGAGGTGGCCGCCCTGAAGGACACCATCAACGAGATGATCCGCAACCTGAAGGACACCACGCAGAAGAACACCGAGCAGGACTGGCTCAAGACCAACCTGGCGAAGTTCACCCGCATGCTGCAGGGCCAGCGCGACCTCGTCACCGTGGGCCAGCTGATCCTGTCCGAGATGGCACCGGTGGTGGGCGCGCAGCAGTCGGAGTTCTACGTGATGAGCAACGCGGCCGAGGTGCCGCGCCTGAAGCTGGTGGCCAGCTATGCCTCGGGCGGGCTGGCGGCGCACGGCAAGGAGGTCGACCTCGGGCAGGGCCTGGTCGGGCAGTGCGCGATCGACAAGCGCAAGATCCTGCTCACCAACACGCCGTCGCCGGCCTTCCGCATCGCGACGGGCCTGGCCGAGAACGCGGCCATGGACGTGCTGGTGCTGCCGGTGATCTTCGAGGGCCAGGTGCGCGGCGTGCTCGAGCTGGCATCGCTGGAGCACTTCAATCCGGTGCACGAGGCCTTCCTCGACCAGCTCACCGAGTCGATCGGCATCGTGATCAACACGATCGAGGCCAACACCCGCACCGAAGACCTGCTCAAGCAGTCGCAGTCGCTTGCCGAAGAGCTCGGCAGCCGGCAGGAGGAGCTGCAGGCCACCAACCTCGAGCTGCAGAACAAGGCGCGCCTGCTGGCGCACCAGAACCAGGAGGTCGAGCGCAAGAACACCGAGGTCGAGCAGGCGCGCCAGGCGCTGGAGGAAAAGGCCGAGCAGCTGGCGCTGACGTCCAAGTACAAGAGCGAGTTCCTGGCCAACATGAGCCACGAGCTGCGCACGCCGCTGAACAGCCTGCTGATCCTGTCGGACCAGCTGTGCAAGAACCCCGAGGGCAACCTCAGCAACAAGCAGGTCGAGTTCGCCAAGACCATCCACAGCTCGGGCAACGACCTGCTGATGCTGATCAACGACATCCTCGACCTGTCGAAGATCGAGTCGGGCACGGTGGCGGTCGACGTCAACGAGTTGCGGCTCGAAGATCTGCACCGCTCGATCGAGCGCGGCTTCCGCCACGTGGCGGAGTCCAAGCACGTCGACTTCGTCGTGCACCTCGAACAGCCGCTGCCCAAGGTGATGGTCACCGACGTGAAGCGGCTGCAGCAGATCATCAAGAACCTGCTGTCCAACGCCTTCAAGTTCACACACGTCGGCCAGGTGGCGTTCACGATCTCGCACGCGCACGGCGGCTGGTCGCACGACAACGACGAGCTGAACAAGGCGAGCCAGGTGATCGCGTTCGCGGTCGCCGACACCGGGATCGGGATTTCGCCGGACAAGCAGCAGATCATCTTCGAAGCGTTCCAGCAAGCCGACGGTTCGACCTCGCGCAAGTACGGCGGCACCGGCCTCGGCCTGGCGATCAGCCGCGAGCTGTCGCGTCTGCTGGGCGGCGAGATCAGGCTGGTGAGCGCCCCCGGCGAAGGCAGTGTGTTCACGCTGTACCTGCCGGTGAACTACAACCCGGTGCGCGTTGTGCGGCACGGCCGCAGCGTGCCGAGCGTGCCGAGCGTGCCGAGCGAGCCGGCCGAGGCCCGGCCGCGCACGCCGGCGCCGATCGTGCACACGCCGTACATCGAGGCCGACGAGGTCTCGCCACAGGCACCGGTGGTGTTCGCCAACCTCGCGGGCGACGACCGCGACGACATCGGCAGCGGCGACCGCGTGATGCTGATCGTGGAGAACGACATCGCGTTCGCCAAGGTGCTGCTCGACTCGGCGCGCGAGCATGGCTTCAAAGGCCTCGTCACCGGCACCGGCGCCAGCGCGCTGACGATGACGCGCGACTTCCTGCCGAGCCTGATCACGCTCGACATCCACCTGCCCGACATGGCGGGCTGGCGCATCCTCGATCGCCTGAAGGCCGACCTGCTGACGCGCCACGTGCCGATCTGCGTGGTGTCCACCGACGATGCGCGCGAGCGTGCGCTGCAGGCCGGCGCGGTCGGCTTCGTCGCCAAGCCGCTGCAGTCGGCCGACATCGCGCACGAGGCCATCGAGCAGCTGGCGCGCTACACCGAGCGCCCGCTCAAGCGCCTGGCGATCGTGATGCCGCCGTCGGCGCTGCGCACGCAGTTGCTCGAAAGCTTCGACAGCGATGTCGAGGCGCACGTCGCGGACCATCCGGACCAGGTGCGCGCATTGCTGGACGACGCCGATTGCGTGGTGGTCGACGGCGCGAGCGCTGCATTCGGTCCGGAAGACCTGCTCGACGCGATCGCCGAGCGGCGCAGCGTGTGCCAGCTGCCGGTGGTGTGCTACCGCGACGATCGCGCGCCGACACCGAGCGCCTGGGGCCGCAGCCTCGGCGGCTTCGGTCTGCGCGAGGCCACCTCGCTCGAGACGCTGCGTGCCCACGTGGCGTTCTGGCTGCACCGCAGCCCGGGCGACCTGTCGGAGCGCGACCGCCACGACTTCGATGCCACGATCGGCTCCGCGGACGGGTTGCGCGGCAAGAAGGCGCTGATCGTCGACGACGACATGCGCAACATCTTCGCGCTGGCGACCGTGCTCGACGAGGTTGGCATGCAGATCGTGTCGGCCGACAATGGCCGCGAGGCGATCCGTCTGGTGGAGGCCGATCCGGGGATCGACATCGTGCTGATGGACATCATGATGCCGGAGATGGACGGCATGACGACGATGCAGGTGATCCGCGGCCTGCCGCGCGGACGCGAGCTGCCTCTGGTGGCGGTGACTGCCAAGGCGATGAAGGGTGACCGGCAGAAGTGCATCGAGGCCGGCGCCTGGGACTACCTGTCCAAGCCGGTGGACCCGATGCACCTGCTGGCCGTGCTGCGCGGCTGGCTGTGCCGTTGAACGCAGGAGGGGCTGGGATGGACCCGTCGCAAGTGCCGGAGGCTGCCGAGAAGGTCGACATCCTGGTGGTCGACGACATCCAGGAGAAGCTGCTGGTCTTCAAGACCGTGCTCGAGGAGCTGCAGCAGAACCTGGTGTTCGTCAGTTCGGGCGCCGAGGCGCTGCGCGAGGTGCTGTCGCGCGAGTTCGCGGTGATCCTGCTCGACGTCAACATGCCCGACATCGATGGGCTCGAGACCGCCACGCTGATCCGCCGCTACAAGCGCAGCGCGCACACGCCGATCATCTTCATCACCGCCTACGCCGACGAGCTGCAAACCGCGCGCGGCTATTCGCTGGGCGCGGTCGACTACATCCTGTCGCCGGTGGTGCCCGACGTGTTGCGCTCGAAAGTGCGCGTGTTCGTCGAGCTGCAGCTGCTGCAGCGTCGCATCGCGCGCCAGGCCGATGCACGCGTCGCGCATGCGGCGGCCGAGGCCGCGTTGCTGGTGGCCGAGGAGTCGGGGCGGCGCGCCGCACTGCTGTCGAACCTGAGCCATGCGCTGAGCGGAGTGCTCGACGTGCGCACCGGCGTGCACAAGCTGCTGGCCACCGTGGTGCCGGCGCTGGCGCCGGCCGCCACGGTGGCGCTGGTGGACGCGCAGCTGCGCGTGCCGTACGCCGCCAGCCTGCGCGACGGCGAGAGCGCCGCCACCGACTACGACGGCGGCGCGCTGCCGCGTGACGACCTCGAGCGCGTGCAGCGGGCGCTGCAGCCGCACTTGGCGTTGCCTTTGAACGTGACGATGGCCTACCCGTTGCGTGACGGCAATCGGCTGCTTGGGGTGCTGACGCTGACCGGCGAACCCACCTCGCTCGGCTCGGCGGTGCTCGAAGAAGTGGCCACCCGCGCGGCGATCGCCTTCGCCGCGGCGCAGCTGCACCAGAGCCTGCAGGAGGAAATCCAGGAGCGTCGCCGCACCGAGGCGCGGCTGGAGGAAGCCAACAAACGCAAGGACGAGTTTCTCGCGATGCTGTCGCACGAGCTGCGCAACCCGCTGGCGCCCATCGGCAACGCGGTGGAGATCATCCGGCGGCTCGGCGGCCACGATGCCAAGCTGATGTGGGCCAACGACGTCACCGACCGCCAGCTGCGCCAGTTGACGCGGCTGGTCGATGAGTTGCTCGACGTGGCGCGCATCGGCGAAGGCAAGATCGTGCTGCAGACCGCGCCGTTGGAGCTGAGCTCGCTGCTGACCCAGTGCGTGGAACTGCAGCGGCCGCAGCTGATCGCGCGCAAGCAGACGCTGACGCAGGCGATGCCGGCCACACCGGTGTGGATCCAGGCCGACAGCGCGCGCATGCAGCAGGTGGTCAACAACCTGATGTCCAACGCCAACAAGTACACCCCGGAGGGCGGCAGCGTGCACGTGGCGCTGCAGGTCGACCAGGGCCAGGCGGTGATCAGCGTGCGCGACGACGGCATCGGCATCGAGGCCGACCTGCTGCCCCGCGTGTTCGACCTGTTCGAGCAGGGCAAGCGCTCGCTCGATCGCGCGCAGGGCGGGCTCGGCGTCGGACTGACGCTGGTGCAGCGCCTCGTGCGGCTGCACCACGGCCGCGTCGAGGCACTGTCGGCCGGGCCCGGCAAGGGCTCGGACTTCCGCATCTACCTGCCCTGCCTCGAGGCACCCGTCGCCGCCACCAGCGTGACCGCCAGCGCCACTGCGGGCGGCGCGCGCGTGCCGCGCCGCGTGCTGCTGGTGGAAGACAACGCCGACGTCGCCGAGACCACGGCGACGATGCTCGCGCTGTCCGGCCACACCCTGCGCTGTGCACACGACGGCCCCCAGGCGCTCGCGCTGGCGCAGGAGTTCGCCCCGGAGGTGGTGCTGCTCGACATCGGCCTGCCGCAGATTGACGGCTACCAGGTCGCGCTGCGCCTGCGCCAGCTGCCGCAGACCCGGCACGCGCTGCTGGTGGGCCTCACGGGCTACGGGATGCCGGCCGATCGCCAGCGCGGTCGCGAGGCCGGGTTCGATCACCACCTGCTGAAGCCCGCCGACCCGGTGGCACTGTGCGCATTGATCGAAGACTGGCAGATGTCCAACGCCGACTCGACGCCCGCGCCGACCCAGCGCGGTGACGCCGACAACGCGCCGCCCCGGGCAGCAGCCGCGCTCTACGCCTTCAAAAGGTCTTGAGCGGCGCGTCCTGCGCGGCATCGCGAGCGCCCCCACAATCACGCCCAGTTCGCCGCCGCTTGCCATCAGCACGCGAAGGCGGGTGTGCCGGCACGCATCCGACGACGCAGCAACAACGTATGCCGTTGAAACACGACCGTTCGTAACCACGTGGTGACGTTCGGGAAGTCGCTGCCCGTGAATCCGGGGGCACTTCCGGGTGGGTCAGCCCTCAAAAACCTGACCCCCGGCATATACTGGGACGACTCCACATCAAATGGGCCCCTCGGGCCAGGCAGGACACGATGGGTGGCAAACTCAAAGTCGCTGGGTTCATCGCGCTGGGCGCTGTTGCCGGTGCTCTCACAACCATCCAACTGACGGCATTTGCACGCAACACGCTCGCTCCGCTGCCGTTGGACGAACTGCAGCAACTGGCCGCCGTGTTCGGCATGGTCAAGACCGATTACGTCGAAGCGGTCGACGAGAAGAAGCTGATCACCGACGCGATCTCCGGCATGGTGGCCGGGCTCGATCCGCACTCGCAGTACTTCGACAAGAAGAGTTTCAAGGAATTCCGCGAGGGCACCACCGGCCGCTTTGTCGGCGTGGGCATCGAGATCGGCATGGAAGACGGCCTGGTCAAGGTGGTGTCCCCGATCGAAGGCTCCCCCGCCTTCCGCGCCGGCATCAAGGCCGGTGACCTCATCACCCGCATCGACGACACCGCGGTCAAGGGCCTGAGCATGGATCAGGCCGTCAAGCGCATGCGCGGCGAGCCGCAGACCAAGGTCGTGCTGACGCTGTTCCGCAAGACCGAGAACCGCACCTTCCCGGTCACCATCGTGCGCGAGGAGATCCGCGTGCAGAGCGTGCGCGCCAAGGTCATCGAGCCCGGCTATGCCTGGCTGCGCGTGAGCCAGTTCCAGGATCGCACGATCGACGACTTCTCGCGCAAGATGGAAGAGATCTACAAGCAGGATCCCAGCCTGAAGGGCCTGGTGCTCGACCTGCGCAACGACCCCGGCGGCCTGCTCGAAGGCGCGGTGGCGCTGTCGGCGGCGTTCCTGCCGGGCGACGTGACCGTGGTGTCGACCAACGGGCAGATCGCTGAATCGAAGGCCACCTTCAAGGCCGCGCCCGAGTACTACATCCGCCGCGGCGGCCCCGACCCGCTGAAGCGCCTGCCCGCCTCGATCAAGACCGTGCCGCTGGTGGTGCTGGTCAACGAGGGCTCGGCCTCGGCCAGCGAAATCGTGGCCGGCGCGCTGCAAGACCACAAGCGCGCGATCGTGATGGGCGCGCAGACCTTCGGCAAGGGCTCGGTCCAAACCGTGCGTCCGCTGTCGGGCGAGACGGCGCTGAAGATCACCACCGCGCGTTACTACACCCCCAGCGGCCGCTCGATCCAGGCCAAGGGCATCGTGCCCGACGTGTGGCTCGACGAAACTGCCGATGGCAACGTGTTCGCGGCGCTGCGGCTGCGCGAGGCCGACCTCGAGAAGCACCTGGGCACGCCCGACGAGAAGAAGGACGAGGCGCGCGACAAGGCCCGCGAGGAAGCCCGCAAGCGCCTCGAGGAGCAGCAGGCCAAGTCGCGCGAGCCCATCAAGCCGCTGCCCGATTTCGGCACGCCCGAAGACTTCCAGCTGATGCAGGCGATCAACCAACTGAAGGGCAAGCCGGTCGCCGTCAGCAAGGCCGCGATCGAGCGCAAGGCCGAGGTGAAATCGCAATAGGCCGCCGCCCGAAGGGCGTGCGCGAGGAGAAGGGTCCGCGACGCGGACCCTTCCTTCTTCTACTCCAGCTCCAGGGTCAGGGACTGCAGCGCGTCGCTGACCGCCGCCGCCGGCTCGATCGTGGTCGCCAGGCCCGACTCATGCAGCCGATACAGCGCCGCGCGGCCGAGGGTCTGCAGCGAATCGCCCTGCTGCGTGGCCAGGATCACGTGTGCGCTGCTGCACCCGGCCACCTGCGCGCTCACCCAGCGCGCGTGCAGGAACACGCGCACCCGGTCGCCCTCGCGCAGCGCGTCGACCCACGCCTTGTGCGCGTCGGTGCCGCCCTGGCCGGGCAGCTCCATCGGCACGGTGGGCAGACTGCCCTCCCCGCCCCAATCGGTGGGCAACGAGCCAGCGCCGGCCGCCGGCGCAGCGGTGACACCGGCGTCGGCGAGCTGCGAGTCGGCCCAGCCGGTGGCCAGCTCGTCGAGCTCGACGAGCGCGCGCTGGTAGGCCGCGAACGACGAATCGGTGCCGCGCTCGAGCTGCGCCAGCACCGGCTCGATCTGCGCCGCCAGCCGCGCCGCCTGGCTGCCGCCGCGCAGCGCACCGAGCGCCGCGATGCGGTCCACCAGCCGCCACAGCGGGTGCTGCAGCGACGACACCACCGCCGGCTCGACCTTGGCGCTGCGCAGCGCCGGCACGGTCAGGCGCTGCAGCAGCGCGGCCAGCACCGGCGCGAGCTGCGACTGCTTGGCTACTTCCGACAGCAGCCGCGGAATCATCTGCTCGGCCGGCGCCGCCACCGCGCCGAGCTTGCCGGCCAGGCGGCGCATCGCGCCGTCGTCGCGCGCGCCGCTGCGCTGCACCTCGGGCGTCAGACGCAGCTGGTACGGCAGCGGTTCGACACCCCAGCGCTTGAGCTCGCGCGTGTGCTCGCGCACCAGCGCAGTCAGCCGCTCGGCCACCGCCTTGCCGACCATGCGCAATGCGAGCAGCCGCGCGTCGCGCGACAGGTTCAGCGTGTGCAGCGCGCGGCTCAGCGCGCGCGCCGCGACCTCGGGCCGCAGCGGCACCACCTCCGGCGCGGCGGCCGGGGCTGCGCGCAGCGTCGCGCACAGCGCGCGCAACTCGCGCAGCTCGATTTCGACCGCGGTGTCGACCAGCTGAATCACGCGCGCGACCTCGATGTCCTCCTCGATCTGCTGGTCGTCGACCAGCGTGAGCTGATCGATCGGCACCGACGCCGCCGCGCCGGTGCGCGCCCCGGACTCGCCGTGCGGCGTGCGGGTGAACTCGTCGCGCAGCTGCTGACGCAGGGCTGCGGAAAACGCAGCCGCCAGCCCGTGCGGCCCGGGGCGCAGCAACGGCAGCACGCTGGCGGTGTGCTGGCGGTCGCCGGCCACCGCATGGCTGAGCGCAGGGCTCTGCAACTGCTCGAGCGCGCGCTGCGCCGATTCGGACGCCAGCGCCGGCACACTGGCCAGCACCAGGTCGCGCCAGCGTTCGAATCGCGGATCGGTGGAGGTCATCGGCGCGTGGATGCTCGCCTGCCATCATAGTCAGGCGAGCCTTTATCCTTGCTGAATGAACGACGCCGAGCTGCTGCGCTATTCACGCCACATTCTGCTCGACGAGGTCGGCATCGAGGGGCAGCGCCGGCTGCTGGCCGGGCGCGCGCTGGTGATCGGCGCCGGGGGGCTCGGCTCGCCGGCAGCGCTGTATCTCGGCAGCGCGGGCGTCGGACGCATCACGCTGGTCGACCACGACGCCGTCGACCTGACCAATCTGCAGCGCCAGATCGCGCACACGCTGGCGCGCGTCGGCCGCCCCAAGGCCGAATCGGCGCGCGCCGCGATCGCCGCGATCAACCCCGACGTGCGGGTCGACGCGCTGGTGCAGCGCGCCGAGCACGATGCGTTGGAAGGCTGGGTGTGCGAGGCCGACGTGGTGCTCGACTGCAGCGACAACTTCGAGACCCGGCAGGCCGTGAATGCGGCCTGCGCGCGCCACCACGTGCCGCTGGTGGCCGGCGCGGCGATCCGCTTCGACGGCCAGATCTCGGTCTACGACACGCGCGACCCGGAGTGCCCGTGCTATGCGTGCGTGTTCCCGCCGGATGCCGCCTTCGACGAGGTGGCCTGTGCAACGCTCGGCGTGTTTGCGCCGCTGGTGGGACTGATCGGCACGCTGCAGGCGGCCGAGGCCTTGAAGCTGCTCGCCGGCATCGGCTCGTCGCTCGCCGGCCGGCTGCAGATGGTCGATGCGCGCACCATGCAATGGAGCGAGATGCGCCTGGTGCGCCAGCGCGACTGCCCGGTCTGCGCGCGCTGGCGGGCCTAGCGCGAGCGCGCCGCGCGCCGCTGCTCGGCCGCACGCGCCGCGCGCGCGGCGCGCGCTTTGGTCTGGCCCGGCAGCGCGCGTTCGACCGCGGGGCGTGCCGGAGCGCCGAGCACGCCCGGCCCCGCGAGGCACTTGAGCGCCGCCGCGGTGGCCGCGAACGCGACCGCGGCGCGCTCGTCGCGCCCTTCGCCGATGGCCAGTGCGAGCGCGGCGTGAAACACGTCCCCGGCGCCGGTGGTGTCGATCGCTGCGATGCGCGGCACCGCGAGCTTGCGCAGCGGGCCGTCGCGGCGCAGCCACCACACCGGCCGATCGCCTCGCGTCACCATCGCCACCTCGCAGCCGCTGGCCAGCGCCTGCCGCAACGCCGCCCGCGCACCGAGCCCGGCCGCATAGGCGGCGAGGCCCGCCTCGGAGAACACCGCCCACGGCGCCAGCGCCACCAGCTGCTGCAGATCGGCACTCGGCGCGACGTCGACGTCGAGCATCGCGGTGACGCCCTGCGCACGCGCCCAGCGCAGCGCCGCCGCCGCGCCGGCCACCCAGCGCGGGTCGACCAGCACCACGTCGGCCCCCTCCAACAGCCGCGTGTCGAGCGGGTGTGCGCGCGCGATCGCGTCGCCACGGTGGTTGAAGATCTGGCGCTCGCCGTGAGCATCGACGACGATCGCCGACACCGAGGTCGTCGCACCGGCCACGGTCTCCAGGCCGCGCGCCTCCACGCCTTCGGCATGCAGCCGCTCGCGCAGCATCTGCGTACCGGGTTCGCAGCCGACGCGCCCGATCATGCGCACCACGGCGCCCAGGCGCGCCGCCGCGACCGCCGCGTTGAACGCCATGCCGCCGGTGCCCGGCCGATAGCGGTGCGCCGGTGTCTTGGTCGGCCGCGACGGAAAGGCGTCGACCTCGAACACGTGGTCGAGGGCGGCGTGGCCCACGCAAGCGATGCGGACGGCTGTCATCGACGGGAGTATCGCCGCACAGCGCGTCGAACCCGCGCAGCGGCATTGCGCTCGGGTGGCCTGCGCGGCCGCCTCGGAGCGCCTCGAAGGCCGCGTCAGCGCTCGCGCGCGCGGTAGATCATGTCGAGCGTGATGTGGCGCACCTCGAGCTTGCTCTGCTCGATGTGCGCCGCCAGCAGCCGCGTGGCCTCCTCGGCGCGGCGCCGCGTCAGCGCGCGCAGGATGCGCGCGTGCTCATCGTAGGTGGCGGCCACCCGCGGGCGCTTGGTGAAATCGAGCCGCCTCACGATGCGGATGCGCTCGGTGATCTCCTGGTGCACGCGCGCCATCTCGGCGTTGCCGCTGGCACGCACCAATTCATTGTGGAACGACTCGTCGAGCACGCGCACGTCGTCGGGCCGCATGCGCCGCTCATCCGGCGGCACCAGCCACACGTCGGCCAACGCTCGCAGCTGCGGCCGCTCCTCGATCTGGCACAGCCGCTGCGCGGCGTGGCACTCCAGCAGCACGCGCAGGTCGTACAGCTGGTCGAACACGTCGAAGTCCAGCGGTGCGACGCGCCAGCCCGACTTGGGAAACACCTGCACGAAACCCTCGCGCTGCAGCTGCTGCAGCGCCTGGCGCAGCGGCGTGCGACTGACGCCGGTGGAACGCGACACCTCGGCCTCGGAGAAGCGGTCGCCGGGCATCAGCGTGAAGTCGAAGATCGACTGCTTGACCCGGCCGTAGGCCTGCTCGGCCAAGGTGGCCGATGGCAGCGTCAGCACGCGCGCGCTCTTGCGCGTTGCCGGCGCCCGCCCGACGCCGTGAGCCGAGGTTTTGGACAGGCTGGCTTGGGCCATGGGGCGATCATAGGAGCGGCGCGTCACGGCGCGGCCACCGCGGGCGCGCCCGACTCCGGCGCCGCGTCGGCCGCCGATGCGTGCCACGGCGGCGCGTTCAAGCCGCCGCCTGCTCGGGCACGGCGGGCGCCGCGGCGGCGCTCGCAGCGGCGTCGTGCGCGTGCGTGCGCCCCCCCATGTGGGCACCCAGCGTGCGGCGGTCGGCAGCGGCGGCCGCGGTCTCGTGCACGATGCGGCCCTCGCTGATCACGACGATGCGGTCGGACAACTCGAGCAGCTCGTCGAGGTCTTCGCTGATCAGCAGCACCGCGGTGCCGGCGTTGCGCGCCGCCATCAGGCGCGCATGGATCTCGGCCACCGCCGCGAAGTCCAGCCCGAACACCGGATTGGCCACCAGCAGCAGACGCGCCGGGCTCGACAGCTCGCGCGCCAGCACCGCGCGCTGCACATTGCCGCCCGACAGCGTGCGGATCGGCGCCCGATCGCCTTGCGTCTTGACGCCGTACTCGGTGATCAGCTCGCGGGCTCGCGCAGCGACGTGCGCCCAGCGCATCCATCCCGTGCGCGACAACGGCGCCCGGTCGAAGCCGCGCAACGCCATGTTGCTGCCGACGCCGAGTTCACCGACACAGGCATTGGCCAGCGGCTCCTCGGGCAGGCTGCGCACCGCGTGCCGATGGTTCTGCGCGCGCGTGGCGCGGTAGTCGCGCCCTTCGACGCGCAGGGTGCCACTGTCGCACACGCGTTGCCCGGTGAGCGATTGCATCAGCTCGCGCTGCCCGTTGCCCGAGACACCCGCCACGCCGACGATCTCGCCGGCGCGCACCGTCAAGCTCAACTCGCGCAACGCCGGCTCGCCGCGGTCACCACGCACCGAAAGCGCCTCGATCTGCAGCACCGGCGCGCCCAGGCCGTTGGGCTGGCGCGTCCAGGCCACCGGATCGCGCGCGCTCGCGCGCTCGCCCACCATCGCCTCGGCCAGCGCGTCAACGGGGGTGTCGGCGACGCGCGCGCTCATCACCAGGCGCCCCCGCCGCAGCACGCTGACGTCGTCGGCGTAGGCGTTGACCTCGCGGAACTTGTGCGTGATCAGCACGATGCTGCACTGCCCGGCATGCGCGCGCTCGCGCAGCGCGCCCAGCACCTCGTCGGCCTCCTGCGGCGTCAGCACCGAAGTGGGCTCGTCCAGGATCAGCAGCCGCGGCCGCAGGAACAGCTGCTTCAGGATCTCGAGCTTCTGCTTCTCGCCGGCCGACAGGTCCATCGGCGTCGCATCGAGCGGCAGCCTGAACGGCGTGGTGCGCAGGAACGTGTCGAGCTCGACGCGCGCGGCGCGCCAGTCGAGCACCAGCGGCAACTTGCCGCGCGCCAGCAGCAGGTTCTCGGCCACCGTCAGGCCCGGCACGACGGTGAAGTGCTGGTACACCATGCCGATGCCGAGCTCGCGCGCCACGGTCGGCGAGGCAATCGCGCGCTCGCGTCCATCGAGCAGCACCGCGCCGTCGTCGGGGGTGTGATAGCCCACGACGCACTTCACCAGCGTGCTCTTGCCGGCGCCGTTCTCGCCCAGCAGCGCGTGCACGCTGCCCGGCCGCACCGCCAGCGACACACCGTCCAGCGCCGTGAAAGCGCCAAAGCGCTTGGTGAGGTTGTAGGTGTCGAGTTGCAGTGCAGCCATGGCCTGAGGTTTCACGCGTTCATCTCGCGCCGGAACACCTCCAGCGTGTGCGCCTTGACGCGCACGAACTCCGGATCGGCCACCGCCTCGGGCAGACGCGGGCGCGCCATCTCGAAGCTCACCAGCTCGGCGATGCGCGTGGGCCGCCGCGTGAGCAGCAGGATGCGGTCGGCCAGGAACACGGCATCTTCGAGGTCGTGCGACACGATGACCATCGTCGTGCCGGTGGCCAGGTGCGCCTCCTGCAGCTTGGCGCGGATGAACAGCGTCATCTCGAAGTCGAGCGCCGAGAACGGCTCGTCGAGGAACAGCACCTCGGGCTCCGTGGCCATCGATCGCATGATGCACACCGTCTGCATCTGGCCGCCCGACAGCTCGTACGGGTAACGCTGCAGGTCGAAGCGGATCTCGAACAGCTTGACCAGCGCCTCGACGCGCGCTCGCACGTCGGCCTCCTTCATGCCGCCGCGGCGCAGCGGATAGGCGATGTTGTCCCAGGCGGTGATCCACGGAAACAGCGCGTCGCGGTAGTTCTGGAACACGTAGCCGATCTTGGTGTCCTTCAGCGACTTGCCGTCG
>Ga0207648_10004967_pt1 | contig 13529 bp, 12 predicted proteins | sample KBSMisM32_FD_184310 | JGI IMG/M metagenome (GOLD analysis project Ga0207648, IMG submission 184310) | Miscanthus rhizosphere microbial communities from Kellogg Biological Station, Michigan, USA - KBS Miscanthus M3-2 (SPAdes) (version 2) | ecosystem: Host-associated > Plants > Roots >...
CATGCGCCAGACCGGCAACGACATGCGCTCCAAATACAAGGAAACAAGCCTTGGCGGCCTGGCCGTCAATGTGGTCGAGTGCTGACGCAGACGTTGGGGACACGATAATGGCCAGTGCAATGAAAGCCGCTTTGGCGGCGGCGTGCGTGATGGCGCTCTGTGCGGGCGCCGCGCAGGCAGCCTCGCAGAAATTGATGGTCCTGTCCGTGGATGGGCTGGATTGGCGCTATCTTCGTGACCGCGATGCCCTGGGGCTTAAAATCCCCAATCTCCGCAAGCTGATGGCCAAATCGCAAATCGCCGACGGCGTCACCGGCGTGTGGCCGACCATCACTTGGCCGTCGCACACCACCATGCTGACCGGCGTCCGCCCGGACCAGCACGGCATTCTCGCCAATGCGGGCGGACCACCCGATCCGGCCCTGAGCTATTGGTCCGCGACCAAAATCACGGTCCCCACCCTCACCCAATGCCTGGCCGGCGCGGGGCGAACCGTCGGCGCGGTCAATTGGCCGGTGACGGTGGATGCCAAGATCGACTGGAACCTGCCGGAGGTCTATGCGCGCCGCAATGGCGACTCCTCCGACATGGATACGGTGGACAAGTTCGGCACACCCGGCTTGGTGGCGGAAATCGGCCGCACCTATCCCTCCTTTCCCCAGCAATGGCTGGACGACCGCTCCCGTGCGCTGGCCACCATCTATCTTTTGACGCGCAAGCATCCCGACCTGATGCTGCTGCATTTTGCCGAACTGGATTCCGAGCAACATGAGGAAGGCCCGTTCACTCAGCATGCCAAAGCGGTGGTGGAGCGCAGCGACGAATTGATCGGCGACATTCTCAAGGTGCTGCCCAAGGATTATTCGCTGGCCCTGGTGTCGGATCACGGGTTCGAGCAGATCGACCACATCGCCAACCTCAAGGTTATGGCGGCAGCCGACGGCGTCACAGGCGCGATGGCGGTGGCAGGCGGGCTGGTCACCAGCAGCGATCCGCAAGTCCTTGCCTGGCTTCGGGGACAATCCGGTAAAGGCGAGGTGGGACGCGAAGTGCCGCCCGAAGAGCTGAAGCGCTATGCGCCGCACTTGTCAGGCTCGGGATTCGAGCCGGCGCCGCATGTTCAGTTCGGCAATGGCAAGGAGCCGCGTCAGCCGTCCCAGACCAAAGGCAATCACGGTTTCTGGCCGACCCGTCCGGATTATCACAGCATCTTTTTGCTTTCCGGTCCGGGGATCAAATCGGCACGGCTGGGCACGATGGAAATGACGAGCCTGAAGGACCGGCTGGCGGAAACGCTGGGCGCGACCTGTTCCGCGCCCTAGAAGCTACTGCTGCGGCCTCTGGGCCTGCCGGCGCGGAGCATCGGTATTCTGCATATTGATGAGGTTGTAGCCGCCCAGCGCCAAGCGTACGGAAGGACCGGACGGCGCCTCGGCCGCCATTTCGTGCCAGCTCATCGGCGCGGCATAGAGCACGTCGCCCTCCACCGCGTGAAACTCGCCGGCATTTTCGAAACGTCCCCGAATCTGGCCCACTTGCACGATCCACCATTCGGCCGGACCGGGATGCATGTGGCCGAAGGTCGAACGCGGCGCAAAGCTGTCCTGGGTCGGGCCGCTGCCGATGTTGAGCGATCCGGTGCCGCATTTGTTGTCCGCCGGATTCACATAGCCGAGCAGCGGATTGACGAAGATGTGGTCGTCAATGACTTGCGGCCCGCGGGGCGCGCATTTCGCTATGCCATCCTCGAAGGTGTTCCAATGCAGTTTGTTGGGCGCTGTATAAGAACCCGGCTGATGCGGAAACGCCACCTTAACGACCTTTGCGCCCTTTGTGGCTTCGGGTGCGGGACCGTCGGCCGGATAGGCAGTCTTGTAATTGGTCGGATTGACTTCGACCCAAAGTGCGTTGTCGGCGCCGGCCACGTCAAACGAAAAGGGCGTGGTTTTCATGATGTTGACGATCGAGCCGCGCGTCGCCTTGAGAGGCTGCTGACCTTCGACATTGAAATTCATCTCTCCCGCCACCACGACGAATACGGTCGGGGTATCGGGATGCAGCTTGGTCCCGAAGCGCGTGCCCGGCGCGGCCGAGTTGTAGGTGGCATCCTGTTCGGGATCGAGAATGATCTGCTGGGACCAGTTGGATTGGCCGGCATGCATCTTCTTCATGTCCGCCAGCCGCCATATGGGGCGCATCGGCGGCTTATAGATTCCGCCTTCGGTCTTGTTGACCCACCAATACTCAGGGGCGCGGTCGGCGGCGGGCTGCGCAGCCGCAAATCCAGGCAGCACCAATGCCAGACAAGCCACAGTATTGCAGAGATTTTTGCGCATGCCATTCATCCCCATAGGGCGTGCATGAGGCACGCGCGACCGCGCGTAGTTCATATGCGAAGGAGTCGGTGGCGTCGATAATCCCTGGTCCGGCCAAGTGTAATGTTTTCGTAAAAACAGCATGGAGGGCGCAAAGGACCGAATGGCGATCGGCCCGGCACCGGTGTAGGATTTGCAAGAGAACGGAACTAATTCAAGGGAGGTTCACTTGGATACCAGCGGACGCAAAAAGGCCACCGACTTTCCGCAAGAGCTTCTCGACCTGCTGGATTCTTATGTCCACGGCGCCATCGGCCGCCGCGAATTCCTTTCGGGCGCGCAAAAATTCGCCACCGGCGCGGTGACCGCCGCGGCATTGGTCGAGATGTTGGCACCCAATTATGCCTGGGCTATTCAAGTGCCGGAAGACGACAGCCGCATCAAAGCGGAAAAAGTCACCGTGCCCTCGCCCAACGGCACCGGCCATATCGATTGCTATCTGGTGCGGCCGGCTTCCGCGCGCGGCAGGCTGCCTGCCGTCCTGGTGATACACGAAAATCGCGGTCTCAATCCCTACGTCAAGGATGTCACGCGCCGCCTGGCGACCGCGGGCTTCATGGCGATGGCGCCCGATGGGCTGACCTCGGTCGGCGGCTATTCCGGCGACGATGAGAATGGCGCCAAGCTGTTCCAGCAGGTCGACCGGGCGAAGATGGGCGAAGACCTCTATGCGGCGGCGGTCACTCTCAAGAACCGGCCCGACTGCACCGGCAAGCTGGGTGCTGTCGGCTTTTGCTTCGGCGGCGGTGTGGTGAACAACCTGGCGGTGCGCATGGGGCCGGACCTGGCGGCCGGTGTGCCCTTCTACGGCGCCCAGCCCAGCGCGGAGGACGCCGCCAAGATCAAGGCACCGATCAATGCCCAATTTGGCGAGTTGGACCAGCGCATCAACGCCGGCTGGCCGGCCTTTGACGCGGCGCTGACCAAGGCCGGGGTTCCGCATGAGGGGCACATCTACCCCAAAGCGAACCATGGCTTTCATAACGACACCACGCCGCGTTATGACGAAGCCGCCGCAAAGGAAGCCTGGCAGCGCACCTTGGATTGGTTCAACAAGTACCTGAAGGCCTGATTTCGAATTCCGGACGGTTGCGGTAGCTTCGCGGACAATATCCCGACCGGAGACCGACACATGACCTTGGATCGCCGCGCTTTGTTGGGCGCCAGCGCTGCTTTTGGCTCCGCCTATCTTATGCCTGCCGCGCAAGCGCAGGTCGGCGGCAAGTCCCTCCCGGTCACTTCGATCCTCGCGCGCTATCTGGTTCAAGCCAAGCCGGCCGATATTCCAGAACGCGTAAAGCGCGAGGGGCGCCGTTCCTTGTTGAACTATGTGGGTGTCGCGGTCGGAGGCTCACGGCACGAGACCGTGGCCCGCGCGGTCGCCGCGCTGGCGCCGTTATCGGGAAAGCCGCAAGCAAATCTGCTGGGCCGCGGCGAACGCGTCGATATGCTGAATGCCGCGCTAATCAATGGCATCAGTTCCCATATCTTCGATTTTGACGACACCCATTTGAAGACGATCATCCACCCGGCGGGTCCGGTTGTGTCGGCAGCTTTGGCGCTTGCGCAACACAGGCCCGTCACCGGCAGCGCCTTCCTGCACGCCATCATCCTGGGCATGGAAAGTGAATGCCGCATCGGCAATGCCGTTTTCCCCAGCCATTACGAGATGGGATGGCATATCACGGGCAGCTGCGGCACGTTCGGCAGCGCGGCGGCCTGCGGCAAGCTGCTTGGCCTGAACCAGCGGCAAATGGTCTGGGCGCTCGGCATCGCGGCCTCCCAGCCGGTGGGATTGAAAATCCAGTTCGGGTCCATGACCAAAAGCTTCCATCCCGGGCGGGCGGCGCAAAATGGTCTGACGGCCGCCTTGCTGGCAGCCCGAAATTTCACCGCCGCCGAAGACGCGCTGGAGGGCAAGGACGGTTGGGGACAGGCTTTGTCGCGTAGCGTGAAGTGGCAAGAGGTCACGGACGGGCTGGGAAACCGCTTCGAGGCGGCGCTCAACACCTACAAGCCCTTCGCCTGCGGGATCGTCACCCATCCGGCCATCGATGCCGCGATCCAATTGCGCAATGAATACAAGCTCGGTCCGCGGGACATCGACTCGGTTCAGCTGCATGCCAATCCGCTGGTTCTTTCGCTCACCGGCAAGAGAGAGCCGCAAACGGGGCTGGAAGGAAAATTCAGCATCTATCATTGCGTCGCTGTCGGCTTGGCATTCGGCGCCGCGGGAGAGAAGCAATTCCAGGACGCCATTGTCCGCGACGTCGAGATCGCAGCCCTGCGGCGGAAGGTGAACGTCCAGGCAGACCCGGCGGTCGATGCGGCCCAATGCGACTTCACCATTCGCCTCAAGGATGGACGCACCCTGCGCCGTCACATTCGGAATGCGATCGGAAGCCTCAACAATCCCATGAGCGACAAGGCCCTGGAGGCGAAATTTTTCGACTTGGCGGACGGCGTCTTGCCGGCGCGCCAGGCGCGGGAGCTTGTAGAAAAATGCTGGGCCATCGAAACGGCATCCGACGCCGGATCGCTCGCCCGTGCCGCCGCTGTTTGAAACCCCTAACGGCGGCGCGCCGGCCTGGTCCCCAACTCGCCATCCGGCGGGACCTTTTGGGCGGCATGTCCCGGCGAAATGGAAAGATAGGGGTTGCTTAGCGTGGAAGATGTGATGTCCGCCCGCGAGTCGACGGGCAAAGTCAGGTCGTCGCGAATCTGGGCCTCGATCAAGGCGCTGTAATCGCTCTTGTCCAGGGAAAGGCCTGTGACGGAACCGATCTTGGTGCCGCCCAACCGGACATCGCTGCCCACCGTCAAGCCGGAAGCATCCGTGACGCGGATGCGCAAGGGGTAACTGCCGAGATGGCCGGTACCCGTCCGGTGGAAGAGAAAAATCAGAAATCCGATGGCGACCAGGATGACCAGGGCGCTGAGAATAATCTCAAAGATATTGCCGCCCTTGAGCGAAACCTTTGGAATTGGAAGAGCCATGAACGCACCCCGATGACCGAACCAGGATATTCGGGACGGCGGCGAAAAACAAATCCGGTCCGTCACATCATGCTGACGGGACCCGCCGCGCGCACGGTGCCGGGGTCGTCTTCGCAATCCGAATGCATCTTCTCGATCAGGCTCAGTACCGACGTCCAGGTCACCACGCCATTGCGGTCCTGCACCGACACCGCGTGGTTCAGGAATTCCAATGCGATTTCGTAAGCCTCATCGGGTTGCGATAGAAAAAGCGAGGCGGCCAGGCGCTCCGGCTGCAATGGGCGGTCGAGCATGTGAGTTTCCTGCTGAAAGGCGCGGCCCGAGTATCGCATCTCGGCCGCCCTCTTGCTGTACGTGAAAACCCGCAGATGCCCTAGGTACTTTTACCTAGGCGGACAGGGAAACTGTCCGATTTCGGCACGGATGCTATTGCCTTTCAGGGCTCGGAATCCCGATCCGCTTAGGGCAGGCCGTAGGCCAACAGCACATTGCCGCCGCGTCCGCCATGGGAGCCGTAACCCGAATTGACATACAGCATGCCATCCGCGATGGCCGGCCCGGGACCGATCATCGAGCCGCCATGGGCCTTGACTCCGTTGGTGGTGGCAAAATCCTTGTTGGTATCCGCGCTCCAGAGCACTTGGCCATCGGCCGCGGAATAGGCCCGCAATCCGCCGTCCGCGGAGCCGGCAAACACAACGCCGCCGATCACGCTGGGCGCGGACGCCTGCGCTCTTGTGCAGCCGGGTCCGGCAGCACAAAGGGGCGATGGTGGCGGCGCATACCAGGCGCGCTTGCCGGTCGCCAGCGTCACCGCATGCAGCCCCCCGGCATGCGGCGGATCCTGGATGTTGGATACGGGGACATAGACATTGCGATCGTCGGCGGCCTGCCCCCAGACAAGCGCTCCAAACTCACCGGCCGCTGACGGCGCGGCTTGGTAATGCCAGACGACCTTGCCGCTTGCGTCGGGATCGACCGCCCAGACCGTTCCCGACTTTTGCCCGGCCACGATCAAGTCCTTACCCTTTGCCAGATGGACAAGAATGGGCGCGCTTCCGAAATCCGCGTCCGGTCCATTTTCCTCGGGGCAGGAAAAATTCGCATTCCCCGGCCGGTCACAGCCCGGAACGAAGATGTCGTTGCCGACCTGACGGCTCCAGCGAACTTTGCCCGTGTCCAGATCGAGGGCGACGATGGCATCGGTCAGGGGTTGCGGCGGCCCGCTGAAGCCGTTTCCCGTGGTGATATAGATGGCGCGGCGCGCTGGATCGATGACCGGCGACGACCAGCTGCTTCCACCGGAAGGCCCCACCAATTGCCGTCCCGCATCATTCTTCTTCAGCACCGATAGCGGCCCGTCGATCATGGCGGTCTTCCAGATGCGCTTGCCGGTCAAGACATCGAAGGCCGACAGGCTTCCGCGAAAGGTGCAGCAGTCATAATTGCCGCTGGCCGACATGCCCTCCTCAAACGAGGCGCTGACGGCATAAAGCCTGCCCCCATAGACGACAGGCGAGCCGGTCAGCCGCGTCGAAGGATGGTCCTCGATCCGCGCCTTCCAGACTTGTTCGCCCGTCTCGGCGTTCACCGCATAAAGCCATCCCGGAATGGTGGTGAAAAAGGCCATGGCTGCGTTAGGCCGTCCCGGCCAATCGCCGATCACAATCGCCGTTCGCGTAGGACCGGTCGCCAGGAAGGACCAATGAATGCAGCCGGTCTTTGCATCCAGCGCAAAGACCCTTCCGCCCTGGCTGCCGACAAAGACTCGCCCGCCGGCCACGGTCGGCTGGGACCAGGCATGAGAAGTTTCGGGAAAACCGAAGGCCCATTTCAGTTTGAGGTTGGGAACATCCGATGCCGCCATGCCGGCCATCGCGCGCGGCTGGAACCGGCGGTTGGACAGATCGATGCCCCAGCTTGTCCAGCGCGGCGCCCCAGATATTTTTGTCATGGCGTTGGGGACGGGGCAGCGTCCAACAGTGGGATCGAAACTTTCCATTTGCAGCGGCTTGGCGGTGACATACTCGGCCACGGCGCGCATCTCGGAGATGTTGAGCCGCATGCCCTGCAAGCGCATCACGCCCGAGGCCAGCGTATCCAAGACAAATCTGGGTTCCAGCAGGCGCAGATTCTCCAACTGTGGTGCTCGCGTCACGCCGCTTGCGGCGTGGCACCCGGCGCAGTTCTGCGAAAACACCCCCGCGCCATCCACCTGCTGGGCCGGCGCTGAGCCGGCGGCAGCGATGAATCCGAACGCCAGAAGAAAGGCGCGTCTCATGGTTTGGCTGAAGCGTCAGACGAAATCGATGCGAAAGACATAGCCGCCGAAAGGACTGTTCAGCGGCGGCCAGCCCGGGCGCTGATATTTGGGATTGTCGATCGACCAGCGCGGATGTTCGCCGGCATCGACGCCATAGAAAACGCCGTCATGGATCGCCAGATCGTGGGGATCGCAGGTCCCCGGCAGGAATTCCACAATCTCCATCACCTGGCCTGTCGTAATGTCGTAGCGGATGAGCTTGGGCGTATAACCTTCATAGTTGGGCACGTCGGGCTTCTGCGTGCCGGTTACCTGCCACAACCCGCCGGTCTTGGCGTCATACTCGATGCCGTGGATGCGGTCCTTCAGTTCCGGCCGCATGGTGTGTGGGAACATCCAGTCCACCTGCCAGCTCTTGGGATCGACCCGCACCAGCGATTCCAGTCGGTTGGAGCTGATCCAAAGCTTTCCATTCTCCCAAGCCAGTCCATGGCAGGGACCGCCATTGTTCGCCGGTCCGAACGGGATCTGGCGATGGCTGATCTGTTTGCCGGTCGTGTCGGTTTGAAAAACGCCGTTGACCGGCGGTTCGGGGTGATTGCGCACGGACGCGCCGTTGGCGCCGCTCCAGACACAGCCGTCGCCAAAGGTCATGCCGCTTGTATTGGCGCAATTGGTGACCAAGGTGTTGAGCACTTTGCCGGTCTTGAATTCCAGCAGCCAGGCTTTTTCCTTTTCGCCGTCATGACGCTGCTCTTGCACCCAAAAACCGCGCGCCGGATCGACTGCGATGGCATTGGGCCAGCCGGGCGGCGTGAGGAACAAAGGCGTGGTCTTGGCCTTGCGGGTGGGAATCGCTTTCACCGGTTCAGGACCTGGTCCACGGCCCAAATCGTCGACGCCGCGCGGGCGCGCGCCTTGTGCCAGCACCGCCGTCGCGCTCAATCCCAAGCCGAGGCCCGAAGCCAGCAATTGCCGCTTGTTCATGATTTCCTCCCTGCGACACATCCGTCGCATCCATGCCGCGTTGCAGCAGGCTGACGCTTATTTGCGTCTTTGTTTGACGCTAACACCGGCCTTTCATGAGATCAAATTACGCAAATTCTCCATCCAAAAGCCCTTGCTGCGCCGCGGGCTCAGCGTGTGATAGGCTCGAATCCTGTCGCCGGGTTTGCCGATTCCGCCCGGAAATCATTAGGGGACCCTGGTGGAGCAGCCGACGAAACGCCTGACGTTCTTTCAGATTAGCGCCACCGTTGCCGCTGCCGGTGCCTTGGCCCTTTGCGCCGCTTATGTGATGTCGCGCATCCTGCCCGCCATTCTCTGGGCCTTCGTGCTGGCCATCGCTTTGTGGCCGACGTTCAAGCGCGTGCAGGGGTGGCGGCCCTCTCCCCTTTGGCATCGGGCCGGCGCCCCTGCCGCCCTCACGCTCCTGATCGCCATATTGGTTGCCGCCCCGGTCGGTTTGGCCGCCATCGAGATCGTGCGGGAGGCCGACGGGCTTTTGGCCTGGATCAATGACGCTCGCGCCCATGGCGTGGCCGTGCCGGACACGATCGGCCAACTGCCCTGGATCGGCGACGACGCCTTGCGCTGGTGGCAAACCAACCTCGCCACTCCGAAAGCCGCAACGGAATTTTTTGCCGGCATCAGCCCTAGAGGCGTCCTGGGTTTGACCCGCAATCTGGGGCCGGAAATTTTGCACCGCGCGCTGCTGTTTGCCATCACCTTGCTGATTTTGTTTTTCCTGTTCCGGGACGGCGAAGCCGTGTGGAAACGGGCGCTGCCCTTGGCGGAAAAGGCGTTCGGTCCGCGTAGCGGGCCCATAGCCCATCATGTGATCGACGCCATCCACGGCACGGTCGACGGACTGGTGCTGGTGGGGTTTGCCGAAGGCCTGGTCATCGGCGTCAGTTATGTGGTGACCGGCGTTCCCCATTCCATCGCTTTTGCCATCGTCACCAGTATTGTCGCGGCGATCCCGTTCGGCGCTCCGCTGGTCTTCTGCGTGGCGGCCATGCTCCTATTCGGGCTGGGCAAGGTCCTGGCCGGCATCGGCGTGGTGGTGTTCGGTTTCCTGGTCGTTTTCGTGGTGGACCATTTCATTCGCCCGATTGTCATTGGCGGCGCCACGCGCATTCCCTTCCTTCTGGTCCTGCTGGGAATCCTTGGCGGTCTCTCCTCGCTCGGGATGGTGGGGCTGTTTGTGGGACCGGCCATCATGGCCATTTTCACCGCGGTCTGGCGCGACCTGACGCTGGAGATTACGCCAGGCCATGCGCAGGCCCCATGACGGAGCGCAAAACCTCCATCCGCATTCCCAACAAGATCGCAGCCGATATCGGCGTGAGAATTGTCGCCGGACGCCTTAAGCCCGGAACGATCTTGGATGGCGAGATTGTAGCCAGCGGCCAAAGGCAAGTATCCCGCTCCGCCTATCGCGAAGCGGTTCTCATCTTGACGGCAAAGGGGCTGGTGCATTCCCGCCCGAAGATCGGCACGCGCGTCACCGAGCTTGATCAATGGCATTTGCTGGATCCGGACGTGCTGGCCTGGATGTTCGCCAAGGAGCCCCAACGCGAATTGCTGGTAAGCCTCTTCGAATTGCGCAAGTTCGTGGAGCCGGAAGCCGCCGCCCTCGCCGCGGAACGGCGCACCCTGGAGCAGTTGAACCGCATGGGCAGTTGCCTGGAAATAATGGAGCAGGAAACGCTGCATACCGACCGGGGCCGGAGCGCCGACAAGGCCTTTCATGCTGCCCTGTTGTCCGCCGCCGCCAATCCCTTCGTCATGTCTCTCAGCAGCAGCGTAACCGCCGTGGTCGCCTGGAGCACCATGTTCAAGGAGCGCACCCAAAGGCTGAAGCGGGACGCGATCCCGGACCATATTAAGGTCTATGAGGCCATCGCGGCCCGAAATCCGGAAGCGGCACGCGCCGCGATGCTGGAACTTATCGACCTGGCCTTTTCGGATGCCACCCAATCGCGGCAAGGCCGCGCCGCGCAAAGGTCATAGCGCAAAATCAAACGGGCGATGCGCCGGTCACCTGCGCCAGGAGATTGAAAAAGCCCTTTTTGCGGGCGGAATTGATCCCCCAATCCACCGGCAGGCTTTGGTACCCGTCCTCGAAAGGCTCCCGGATCTGGCGGTAATCGAAATAGCCCCAACCGCTATACTCGGCCACGGCCGCCACCATGTTGTTCTCTTCCCTTTCGAAATTGAAGTGATCGTCTTCATTGTTCAACAGAGGCTGGCCGCGATAACCCGCGCTGGCGCGGATCGACTTGGCGCGGGCATGGACCGCTTCGGGCGTAGGAAGACCATTGCCGTGCCACAGCACGCAGTCCGCGACCTGCAACAGTCTTTCCGGCAAAGTGCTTTCAATGACATAGCTGGTGCTGACCAAAAGGCGTCCGGCTTGGCTCTTGATCTTGCCCTTGCTGCGCTCCTGGATCCGCGTCACCAGCTCATGGGCGCGCGCCGGCTTGATGATCTCAAAGGGCCAGCGCGGAATGTCGGATTCGTTGGCGACTTCGACCAGGACATTGGTGTAGCCGCCGGCACAGATAATGTCGGTGACTTCGTCGACCGCGCGGATCACCGCCGCTTCGCCACTTAGAGCCGGCGTGGCGTTGAGGTAAAACAGGCCCAACACGGCCGCCATGCCATTGGCGTCGAGGGCGTCCAACACCCGCAACAGCCGCGAGCGATAGTCCGGCAAGACATGCCCATCCGGCGTGTAGCCGCTGGTGTGCCACGGCTGGTGCCAGCCATAGCCCATGGGGCTGCCGCCTTGGACATTGAAGGCCACGGAGGTCAGCCCGTGCGACTTGTAATTCGGCAGCGCCGCGATGAACTCGCTGGTATTGCGCTCGGGGTCCCACGGGCCGTTGCGATAAGACCACATGCCGCGCGTCTCGGGATTCTGGTCGTTGATGATGCAGTTGACCATCCGCGAGGTGAACAACAGGCCCTCGACCTTGTTGCCGCGGAAGGATCGTCCGGGATAAGTGGGCTTGCCATTGATATGGAAGGCATTGCCCGCGACGGAAAGCGTGGTGGCGCGGACGCCGGGGGCCGCCGATGCGGCCCGCGCCCCCATTCCCGCCATGACCAGCGGGGCGCCGATAGCAACCGACTTCAAAAGCCTGCGGCGATCCTGACTCATGCCGGCAACGCCACTTTCAGATACGGCTTGAGGGTTGCAAAGCGGAATTCAATTTCCGCGATCGCATCGGGCGGCAGGTCCCGGATGATGACTTGGCCGGCCGGCGCGCCCCGGCGAGAGGCCGTGGACTTGAACACGCCGCGCTTCTTGAAGATGTAGCGCTCGGTGCCGGGGATCTGCGCTTCGCAATTCTTCATCAGCAACAGTTTGGAAAAGGCATCCGCGGCCTGCTCGCGCTTTCCTTCGTGATAAAGGGTCCAGATGGCCACCATGACGTCGCCATACATGCCCTGGGCCGTCATTTCCCCATCAAGTCCCATGCGCAATTCGTACAGCCAACCGTCGCCGCCGGTGGCACCGAACACGCCTTTCAGCGGCGGGCGTTGCTTCACCTCGGCCTTCATGCGTTCCACCAACGGCGGCGTTTCTTCCTTGACATAGGCGAGGTGGGGAAATTCGCGCGCCAGCTGGGCCATCATCTCCACGCTGGGCGCCAATGCCTTGGGCGCGCCGGTGATGGTGGTCTGGATGAAGATCGGCCGCTTGGACAAGGTGGCAAGCGCGGCGAAATAATCGCGATAGGCGCTCTCCGTCTGCTCAGCGGATGGCGGCATGGCGATCAGGGCATCGGGCTGAAGCGTCTCCGCATAGCGGGCATAGTCCAGCATTTCCGCCTTTGTAGGTGCTTGAACGCCCAGCACGCTCGCAACTTTGGTGGATCGGCAGGCATCGGCAATAACTTTCATGCCCCGCATCCGCTCATCCTTGCTGAGCAACAGCACGTCGCCATTGCCTTGCGGCCAGGCGCCGCCGGTGCATCCACACTGGTCGTAAAACACCATCTGCCGGGCGAGGTCGTCATAATCCACCGCGCCGTCCGGCTTGTAGGGCGTGACGACGATCGGCATCACGCCCCGCATGGGCTTTGCGGACGCTTGCGCCCAAGCTCGGAAGGAATGAAGCCCCGGAGCGAGGGCCAACAAGGTCAGGGCATTGCGGCGGGAAATGGCGGGCATGGGTATCCTCCCCACTGGGACTTTCCGCCGGTGATGTTAAACCCACGCGGCCATCCCGTCAGCACCCGCGAGCAGGTAAAATCCTCATTGCGGGAGGCCAAAAGCGATGATGCTGGAATTCATTGCCACGGCAACATATTGCCGGCCATCGACCGTGTAGGTCATGGGCGAGGCGTGCCAACGGGCATTGAGCGGAAAATGCCACAGCGGCTTGCCTGTCTTGGCGTCCAGTGCGCTGAACGAGCCGTCATCATTGCCAAAAAACACCAGGCCGCTTGCTGTCGCCAGCACCCCGCCCCAGGCATCGCCGGGACCGGATTGCTCATACTCCCAGGCGATCTTGCCGGTCTGCGGATCAAGCGCGCGCAGATACTTTCGCGGCACCTCCGTCGTCACCGGACGTGCGGAGCCCCCATAAAAGGATTGTCCCTGTTTCCACCATTCCGCGTTCTTGTTGAACACATTGCATTTCTCCAACGCCACCAAATAGAAAAGCCCGGTGCCGGGATGGTAGGCGCTGGACATCCAGTTTGAGGCGCCTTCCATCGAGGGACAAATCTGCGTTCCCTCGACCGTCGGCTGCCAAGCTTGCGCCAGGACAGGCCGGCCATTGGGCGCGATCCCTTTTGCCCAGGTCAATTTCTTGACGAAGGGGCTTGCTGCCAGAAACTGCCCATTGGTGCGGTCCAAGACATAGAAAAAGCCGTTGC
>Ga0207648_10004975_pt1 | contig 13515 bp, 13 predicted proteins | sample KBSMisM32_FD_184310 | JGI IMG/M metagenome (GOLD analysis project Ga0207648, IMG submission 184310) | Miscanthus rhizosphere microbial communities from Kellogg Biological Station, Michigan, USA - KBS Miscanthus M3-2 (SPAdes) (version 2) | ecosystem: Host-associated > Plants > Roots >...
TACGTCGGAAGGGGCGGGCTCGTCCCTTTCCAAAACACTCAAGCGCGGCATTTGCCGCGCGTTTTGGAAGGGGACGAGCCCGCCCCTTTTCATCTAACCGAGCAGTTTGGCCTTCGCGCGGTCGAACTCCTCAGCGCTGATCGCGCCCTTTTCCTTCAGCTCGTTGAGCTTGTGCAGTTCATCGGCGGGCGAGGCGTGCGCCTGTTCGCGGATGTAGGTGTCCATGTGCTGCTTCGCGTCGGTCTGCGCCTTGATCGTCCTGTCGCGCATCCCCTCGCCGCGCGCGATCAAATAGATCAGCGCCGTCAGGAAGGGAATGAAGACGAGGAAGAGCACCCAGGCGGCCTTTCCCCAACCGGACAGCTCGTGATCGCGGAAGAGGTCGTTGAGGATCACGATCAGGATCCAGATCCAGATCACGAAGAAGAAGATCTCCAGGGCCAGCAGCAGCGCTTCGCCCAGGTTTATGTCGGCAAGGAACAAGGCACGTCCTTTCGTCGTTGGGTCTTCGGCAACCTAAACGCCGCCCTTTCCTTCCGCAATCTATGCGCTGTCTCCTGCCGCTGCATCCGTAGTTTTCGGCATCCCGTAGAGGACCGCGGCGACAGCGGTCGCGAGATTGAGGCTCGAGACGCCCTCCCGCATCGGAATCGCCAGACGCATGTCGGCCCGCTCGAGCAACTCCTCGCTGAGCCCGTAGCGCTCCGTGCCGAAGGCGAGGATCGAGCGCGGCTGCAGCCCGGCCAGGCCAACCGCCTCCCCGCCGGGATCGACGGCGACGAGCGGCCGGTCGCCCGCCGGCAGCGTCTCCAGACGCACCACGGGCAGCGCGAAGTGCAGGCCGGCGGCGCCACGCAGCGCCTCGGGGCGCCACGGGTCGTTGCTGCCGGTGGTCAGCACCGCGGCCACGCCGGCCGCGGCCGCGACGCGCACGCAAGCGCCCATGTTTCCCATCGTCCGCGGATCCTCGAGCAGGACGACGGGCGCCGGGCGCGTCTCGGCGAGGATCGCGGCGAGGTCGATCGGGGGGCGCCGGGCGATCGCTACCACTCCCGTCCTCGGTGCGTGCGGGACCATCCGCGCGAGCGTCTCGGCGTCGACCTCCTCGGCACGCGCCACGAGCGTCCCGCCGAGGTCCGGCGCCAGCCCGGAGGCCAGCCGCTCGAGCTCCTGCGGCTGCACGGCGACCACCTCCTCGACCTCGGCGCCGAAGCGCAGCGCGTGCTTGAGGGCGTGAAACCCCTCCAGCACCGCCAGCTCGCGGTTGCGGCGCGCGGCTCGGAAGCGCTGCACGAGGGCGTCGTTCACGCCCGCATCATGACCTGCTTCAGCCGACGGACGCGCGACGAACCGCGACGGGCTCGCCGACGTTCGCCGGCTGCGATTTCCGGGTCCGCCACCTGCCTGGCGATTTCGCCTCCTGCGGCTCTTCGGTCAGCGACTCGACGAAGGGGGTGAGGTACCGTCCCAGGACCTTGCCGTTTTGGCTGGCGCCGTGCGGCTCGGTGCTGAGACGCGAGCCGTGCGGCTCGGTGCTGAGGCGGGACTCTTCGCCGTGCCCGCCGGTCGGCCGGCCGTAGAGGTAGCGAGGCTCGCGCCCGGTCCAGAGCACGCCCCTGAGCACCGGGTCGAAGGGACGCGGATCGATCTCGGCCCCGACGGTCGCGGCGATCGATTCGGCGACGACATCCGCCTGTTGCGTAGCGATCCCGCCCTGCTTGACGGGGAAGTTGGTCACGTCGCCTGCCGCGTAGACGCTGTCGAGGCCGATTACGCGGCAATGATCGTCGACGCCGACGAAACCCTCGGCATCGTGCGGCACACCGCCGATCCGGCGCCCCTCGAGCCGGGGAAGGCTGATCACGGCGTCCCCGGTCACGTCCTCGCCCGGTGCGATTCGCAGGCGTCCGCCGTCGAACCTGACCGGATGGGCGCCGGTAACCAGCGCGATGCCGCGCTCCCCGAGCAGGTCTCGCATCTGCTCCGCGGCACGCCGCCCGAAGAGCTCGAGCGGGGCGTCCTCGGGGGTGACGACGATCAGCTCCGTGCCCGCGATGCCGGCTTTGGCGAGCTCGGTCGCGCCAAGCAGAGCGAGCTCGTAGAGGGGAAGCGCCCAGCTGCGACCGCCGGGCATCGTGAAGATCAATCGGCGCAGGGCGCCAGCGCGCAGTTGGGAGACGATGTCGCCCACCTGTCCTTCGTCCGAAACCCCCCAGAAGGTGACGGCGCCGGGAACCGACCAGAGCATCCGAACCCCGCCGCCGATGACGAGGAAGTCGTAGCTGAGCCGCTCTCCGTCGCGGGTCAGGGCCAGGCGCTGCTCGGGCGCCACCGAGACGACGCCCTCGGCCCGGAACGTTGCCCCGCAACGTTCGGCCAGCCGCTCGAGGTCGTAGCGGAAGACGCGCGAAGCGCCATACGGCTCGCCGACGGCGAACGGGCGGAAGACGAACTCGCGACGCGGGTCGCAGAGCTCGACGCTGACGCGATCGCCGGCCATGTCTCGCAGCGCCAGGGCCGTCTCGACGCCAGCGATGCCACCGCCGACGATCAGCACCTCGGCCTTGTCGTCGATCGCATGTCCCTTGCGTGCGTCGAATCCGTTTCCTGCCATGACTTCAAGCTACGGAGGCAACGGTCGCCCTCCATCCGCAGGAAGCCGCCGACCGGCTGCGGTTTTTCCGCGAGCGCGCAGATACCGTGCCGGGCGTGTCGGCGCTCGGCCAGTACGCGATCGCGATCGGAGCGGTGTTCGCCGTCAACCTCCTGCCCGCCTTCGGTCCTCCCACCTGGGCGGTGCTCGTCTTCTTCAGCCTCGATTTCGACCTGCCCGCCGTTCCCCTGGTCCTCGGCGGCGCCATGGCGGCGGCAAGCGGCCGCTTCCTGCTGGCGACGGGCTCCCGGGCGCTGCGGCCGCGCTTTTCCCCCGCCCGCCTGGCGCGCCTCGACCGCGCCGAGGCGAGCTTGCGCCGCGACCGCGGACGCGCGGCGGCAGGCCTCGGCCTCTTCGCCCTCTCCCCCGTCCCCTCGGGCCAGCTCTTCGTCGCCGCCGGCCTGATGACGGTGCCGCTCCTGCCGCTCACCGCCGCCTTCTTCGCCGGCCGCCTCGTCTCCTACTCGCTCTACGTGGGCATCGCTCACGTCGCCGAGCACAACCTCGGCTCGCTCGCTCTCGACTCGCTCACCTCGCCGTGGGGAATGGCCCTGCAGATCGCGATGCTCGCCGGACTCGCCTTCCTGCTTGGGGCGTTTGGGACCGCGTCTAGGCCGCTGCGCTCCCGACGGTCCCCAGGGCGGCGATGACGTCCTCGTCGGAAACCTGCGAGAAGTCTCGATACCACTGGCCAACGCCGTAGAGGCGCGTGGGTTCGACCAGGCAGATCACCTCGTCGGCCTCCTCGCGCAGGCGGGCAGCCGAGTCGGGTGCGCAAACGGGAACGGCGAGGATCAGCCGGCGTGGCCGCATGCGCCGCAGGGCGCGCAGCGCCGCCGTATCCGTGACCCCAGTGGCGACCCCGTCGTCGACGACGATCGTCGTCCGGTCGGCGATCGAGGTCGGCGGACGCCCGGCCCGGTAGGCGGCGACGCGTCGTCGCAGCTCCCCCGTCTCGCGCGCAACGATCGAGTCGAGCACGCCGCCGTCGATGCCGAGCACCGTAAGCGCCTCGGGATCGAAGACTCGGGTGCCGTCCTCGGCGATCGCGCCGATCCCGTACTCGGGGTTGTGCGGGGCGCCGAGCTTGCGCACGGCGAGGATCTCGAGCGGCGCTCCCAAGGCGGCGGCAACCTCGCGGCCCACGGGCACACCGCCGCGCGGCAGGGCGATCACCACGGGACGCTGGGCAGCCAAGGGAAGCAAGGCCGCACCGAGGCGAATGCCGGCGTCTCGTCGATCGTCGAATCGCCCCGTCGTGAGATTCGCCTCGAGTGCGGCCATGGCGGCAATTCTGCAACCGATGCCGGCGCCGATCATCGGGGTATTCCCGCGATTGCGTTCGGCTTTTCCCCGATGCCCGTGTTGCGCAGCGGACCTAGATTCGCTCCAGCATGGAGACGGAGGCGAAAGGACGGAGATGGCGGGGATGCGACTGATGGCCGGCGTCGACGGGCGCGAAGGCGGGCGCGACGCGCTCGCCCTGGCGAAGCTGCTCGCACAAACCGTCAATGCCACCACAATCGAGGTCGAGGCCGGCAAGTTCGGCGACGGTCCGCCGGCCGAAGTCTTGAAAGAAGTCGCCGAAGCGGAGCAGGTCGACGCGATCGTGCTCGGATCCTCGCACCGCGGCCCGGTCGGGCGGGTGCTGATCGGCAGCGTCGCCGACGAGCTTCTGCACGGGGCGCCGTGCCCGGTGGTGGTCGCTCCGCGCGGCTACGCGAGCGAGCCGCACGAAGGGCTGCGGCGTATCGGGGTCGCCTTCGACGGAACGCCGGAAGCCAAGGCGGCTCTTCGCGAGGCCGAAGCACTCGCGGCGCCTGCCCGCGCGGAGATCGAAGTGCTTACTGTCGTCGCACCGCCGGCGGCGGTGCCCGGCGTCGCTGGCTACGTCCCCGTCGACCCACCCGACGCCGACCGCATCCTCACCGACGGGGTCAACTCGATCGCCGACGAGCTGGCCGCGCGCGGGCGGCGCCTCGACGGCCCGCCCGGCACGACCCTCGCCGAAGCCTGCGAGGACGGCATCGACCTGCTCGTCGCCGGCTCGCGACGCTACGGGCCGGCGATGCGCGTCCTGCTCGGCTCCGTCTCGACGCAACTGATCCACAGGGCCCCCTGCCCCGTCCTAGTGGTGCCGCGGCCATGACGCTCATTTCCGCCATGAGCCGCAGCGCGGACGTCGTGCGCCCCTTCGAGCTGCTCTCCCGCGGCGACGTCGACTACGCCGGGGGCAAGGGGGCGAATCTCGGCGAGCTGACCGCCGCGGGCTTCCCGGTGCCCCCCGGCTTCGTCGTCGGCGCCCCCGCCTATGCCACTTTCTGCGACGCGACCGGCCTGCGCCGGCGCATCGAACAGCGGCTGGCCGGCGTCGACGTCGAGCACACCGAGGAGCTCGAGCGGGCGGCGACCGAGGTGAGGGCGACGATCGAGGCGGAGCCGATCCCGAGCGACCTCGCGACGGCGATCGGCGAGTCCTACGACCGCCTCGCTACGGACGCCGGCGACCCCGAGACGGCGGTTGCGGTGCGCTCCTCGGCGACGGCGGAGGACACCGAGTCGGCCTCCTTCGCCGGCATGAACGAGACGCTCCTCAACGTCCACGGCCGCGACGCCGTGCTCGAGGCGGTGCGTCGTTGCTGGTCCTCTCTCTTTGGCGCCCGCACCATCTACTACCGGGCGAAACGCGGCTTCGGCCAGGCCGACATGGACATCGCCGTCGTCGTCCAGCGCCAGATCCCCTCGACCCGATCAGGAGTGATGTTCACCGTCGATCCGGCCTCGGGAGCAAATGACCGCCTGATCATCGAGGGCGCTTTCGGCCTCGGCGAGTCGGTCGTCTCCGGCTCTGTCTCCCCCGACCGCTACGTGGTCGGCAAGGAGACGCTTGGCACCCTGCGCCGCGAAGTGCGACGCAAGGAGCTGACGATCGAGCCCGACGACGGCGACGGCACGACGACGCGGGTGCTGGAGGGGCACGAGGCCGAACAGCCGGTCCTCAGCGACGACGAGGTTCGGCGCGTTGCCGAGCTGGGCGCCCGCATCGAGCGCCACTACGGGGCCGCGCAGGACACCGAGTGGGCGGTCGACCCCGAGGGCTCGATCTGGATGCTGCAGTCGCGCCCGGTGACCGCGACAGGCGGCCAGCCGCTGGCCGAGCCGACCCGCCAGCAGCGCGGCGAGGTCCTCGTCCGCGGTCTCGGAGCGGCGCCCGGCGTCGCGGCGGGCGCCGTGCGGGTGATCGCCGACCTCGCCACCGCCGACGACCTGGTCGAGGGCGAGGTGCTCGTCACCCACATGACCGCGCCCGACTGGGTGCCGCTGATGCGCAAGGCGGCGGCGATCGTCACCGACTCCGGCGGCATGACCTGCCACGCGGCAATCGTCTCGCGCGAGCTGGGCATCCCCTGCGTCGTCGGCACCGCGGAGGCGACCAAGGTGCTGCGCGACGGCGAGCTGGTCACCGTCGACGCCGGGGAGGGCACGGTCAGCGAGGGGGCCACCGCGCCCGCCAGGCCGCAGGCGGCCGAGGGCGCGACGTCGGCCGCGGCCGCCGCCCCGGTCACCGGGACGAAGATCCTCGTCAACCTCTCCGAGCCCTCGCAGCTGGAGCGGGCGGCGAAGCTCGAGGTCGACGGCGTCGGCCTGCTGCGCGCCGAGCTGATGGTCGTCGAGGCGCTCGAGGGAGTGCATCCGCGGCTGCTGATCGAGGAAGGGCGCAGCGAGCGCTTCGTCGAGCGCATGGCCGAGTCGCTGACCGCCTTCGCCAACGCCTTCGCGCCGCGCCCGATCACCTACCGGACGATCGACTTCCGCACCAACGAGTTCCGCGGCCTCGAAGGGGGCGACCGCTTCGAGCCCGAGGAGGCCAACCCGATGATCGGCTACCGCGGGGCCCTGCGCTATACCCGCGAGCCCGATCTGCTCGGCCTCGAGCTGGCGGCGATCGGCCGCGTCTGGAACGAGGGGCACGCCAACTTCCACGTGATGATCCCCTTCGTGCGCACGCCCCGCGAGGTCGTCGCCGTGCGCGAGCAGCTCGCCGCCGCCGGCCTGCTCTCGCGGCGCGGCTTCGAGCTCTGGGTGATGGCCGAGGTGCCCTCGGTCCTCTTCCACCTCAGCCGCTACGCCGAGCTCGGCGTCAGCGGCATCTCGATCGGCTCCAACGACCTCACCCAGCTGGTGCTCGGCGCCGACCGCGACTCCGAGCTGGTCGCCGAGGTCTTCGACGAGCGCGACGCCGCGGTCACCGAGTACATCGCCCAGTTGCTCAAGCGGGCGCGTGGGCTCGGCCTGCAGACCTCGATTTGCGGCCAGGCGCCCTCGGTATATCCCGAGTACGCCGAGATCCTGGTGCGGGCCGGGATCGATGCGATCTCGGTGAATATGGACGCGGTCGACCGCGCCAGGCGGCTCGTCGCCGCCGCCGAGCAGCGGCTGCTGCTCGAACGGGCACGGTCGTAACGACCGGATTAGAGAGGGTCAGTCGCCGTCGACGAGGCTGCCGACCAGCTCGACGTACTCGCGCAGGCGGCCGATCGCGAGGAAGCGATCCTTGATGCGCTCTTTCGCGCCGCGGCCGAGCCGCTCGGCCAGCGCCGGATCGGCGAGGACGCGCTTCAGCGCCGCTCCGAACGCCGCCAGGTCGGCCGGGTCGTCGATCAGCAGGCCACTGACCCCGTCGACGATCTGATCCTGGATGCCGCCTACGCGGCTAGCCACCACGGGGCGGGCCTTCCACATCGCCTCGGCGACGGTCAGGCCGAAGCCCTCGGCGATGCTCTTCTGCACGACCGCGTCCGCGCGGCGCTGGATCGCGTTGACCATCGCCGCGTTTTCGTCGAGATCCTCCATCGGCAGGCTGGCGAGGTGCACCCGGTGCCGTGTCCCGTCCGGCAGCCGCCGCCAGTGCTCGGTCACGTCGCCATAGACGGAGAGGCCCTCGGGGTCGTCCGAGACAGCGGCGCTCGCCGGCCCGACGATCGCCAGGTGGACCCGCGGGTCGTCGACGTGCCGGGCGAAGCACTCGAGCAGGCCGTGCGGGTCCTTCAGCCGGTCCCAGCGCGAAACCTGGGCGACGAGCCTCTCCCCGTCCGAGAGCGGCTCCTCCTGGACGAGCTCGGCTGCCCGCTCGACCCGTCCCGGCGTGCCGTCGCCGCGCACGAAGGCCGGCGCCGAGGGCCGTGCCACGGCCAGCAGGCCGACCTGGCCGAGGATCGCGTCCACGGTCTCGCGCTCTAGCTCCTCGTTCTTGGGCACGAACGGGTCGATCGCCGGCGGCATCAGCCAGACCCTGTCGCGGTCGAGCCCGTCCCAGACGTACTCGTCGCGGGAGAAGACGTAGGCGTCGGCGCCCTCCAGGTAGGGGCGGAGGAAATCCCAGCTGCCTCGTGCCAGCTCCCCGGGGCGGTCGACCCCGACGTGGCAGCGCCAGACGACCTTCAGCCCGATCTCCTTCATCGCCGGCACCAGGCCGGCGGTCTGCGGGTCGTGCAGGTAGATCACGTCCGACGGCTGGATCAGGGGGGCGAGCTGCGCGGCGCTCGCTCGCAGCGCCGTCTCGTAGAGGTTGCGCTCGTCCTCGCCGAGCGGGCCGCCGTCCCCGGGGTCGTCGTGGAGGCGGTTGTGCAGGCGCTTTGTCACGGCGAAGAACTCGGGCTCCTCGTGCAGGACCGCCCAGCGCGTGTCGACCCCGGCGCCGCGCACGTAGGGCAGCAGGCCGTGGAGGATCTCGGCGACCCCGCCACCCCGGGCGGTCGAGTTGACGTGCCAGATCGCCCGGCCGGCGAACTCCCTGCGCGCCCACTCGGCAACCGCCGCGAAGGCCGGGTACTCGTCGCCGAGCAGATCGCGGAAGCGCTCGATCGGATGGGGCGGGATCTGCACGAGCTCGGGTCGCGCCACGCGAAAGACCGTAGCTACTACCGATGCCCCGAGCCAGGGACGAGCCTAGCTTGTGGTTTCGACCACCCGCGCAACGAAGCAACAAAGGAGCGAGCCCGATGGCGGAGACGATGAAGGCCGCGGTGTTCGAGGGCCACGAGCGGATCGTGCTGGAGGAGAAGCCGATGCCGGACTGCGGGCCCAACGACGCGATCGTGAAGATCTCGCTGACCACGATCTGCGGCACCGACGTGCACATCTGGCGCGAGGAGTACCCGGTCGAGCAGGGCCGGATCGTCGGCCACGAGCCGGTCGGCACGATCCACCGGCTGGGCGAGGCCGTCTCCGGCTACGAGATCGGCGAGCGCGTCCTGGTGGGCGCGATCACGCCCTGCGGCACCTGCTTCTACTGCCAGTCCCACAACGAGGCGCAGTGCTCAGGCCACGAGGACGAATGGCGGATGATCGGCGCCTGGCGCCTCGGCAACGCGATCGACGGCGTCCAGGCCGAGTACTTCCGCGTCCCCTACGCCCAGGCCAACCTGGCGAAGATCCCCGACGACCTCACGGACGAGCAGTGCGTGCTGCTCGCCGACATCGCCTCGACCGGGATCTCGGCGGCGGAGACCGCCAACGTGCGGATCGGCCAGACCGTCGCCGTCTTCGCCCAGGGGCCGATCGGGCTCTGCGCCACCGCCGGCGCCCGCCTGATGGGCGCCTCGCTGGTGATCGGCGTCGATCGCATCGAGGGGCGGTTGAACCTGGCCCGCCAGATGGGCGCCGACGAGACGATCGACTTCACCGAAGAAGACCCGATCGCTGCGATCAAGCGGCTGACCGGCGGCCGGGGCGTCGACGTCGCGATCGAGGCGCTCGGCACGCAGGAGACGTTCCAGGCCTGCCTCGACGCGACCCGCCCAGGCGGCATCGTCTCCAGCCTCGGCGTCTACGGCGGCAAGCTCGAGGTGCCCCTGGAGTCCTTCGTCTACGGCATCGGCGACAAGCAGATCCTCACCACCCTCTGCCCGGGCGGCAAGGAGCGGATGCGCAAGCTGATGGAGATGGTGCGCCACGGCCGCCTCGACCTGACGCCGCTGATCACCCACCGCTTCTCGCTCGACCAGATCGAGGAGGCCTACGACCTCTTCGGCAACCAGCGCGAAGGCGTGGTCAAGGTCGGCCTGACGCCGTAAAGGCGACCCCGACCTGCCCTGTCGCAACGCTTTTTCGTCTTATAGGGACTAAAAAGCGTTGCGACTCGGGTGTTGGGGTACGGGTTTGGCATGGCAGACCTCGTGCTCGGCCCGCTGCTGCGCTACGTCTCGGAAACCGAGGCGACGATCTGGGTCGAGACCGACGAGGCCTGCGAGGTCGAGGTGCTCGGGCGCCGCGAGCCGACCTTCGGCTTCGACGGTCGTCACTACGCGCTGGTGCAGGTCGAGGGTCTCGAGCCCGGCGGCTTCTACGAGTACGAGGTGGCGCTCGACGGGGAGCGGCGCTGGCCGCCGCCCGGCTCCGGAATGCCGCCGAGCGCGATCCGCACCTTCTCGCCGGGCAAGCCGGTCGACATATGCTTCGGCTCCTGCCGCGTCGCCGTCCCCCACGAGGAGCCGTACACGAAGAGCAAGGACGAAGATCCGCAGGGCCGGGAGCTCGACGCGCTGCACGTGCTCGCCACGCAGATGATGCGCGGCGACCGCGACGAGTGGCCGGAGCTGCTCTTCCTGCTCGGCGACCAGGTCTACGTCGACGAGGGCTCGCCGCACGCCCGCGAGAAGATCCGCGCCAAGCGCGACGTCAGCCGCCCGCCGGGCGAAGACGTCCTCGACTTCGAGGAGTACGTCTGGCTCTACGAAGAGTCGTGGAACGACCCGACGATCCGCTGGCTCTTCTCGACCGTCTCGACCTCGATGGCTTGGGACGACCACGACATGAGCGACGACTGGAACATCTCGCGCTCCTGGCACGAGGAGATGGAAGGCCACGAGTGGTGGCACGAGCGGGCGGTCGCCGGCATCGTCAGCTACTGGATCTACCAGCACCTGGGCAACCTCTCGCCGCGCGAGCTCGACGAGAGCGAGGTCTACGCGAAGGTCCGGGGCAACCCCGATGCCACCGCGGTCCTGCGCGAGTGGGCGCACGAGATCGAATCGACCGCGGCAGGGACGCGCTGGAGCTTCTGCCGCGACGTCGACGGCGTGCGGGCGATCTTCGTCGACTCGCGCGCCGCCCGCGTGCTGACGCGCGAGCGCCGCTCGATGTGCGACGACGACACCTGGGAGTGGATCGTCGACCACGCCGGCGGCGACTTCGACCACCTGCTGATCGCGACCACCGTCCCCTACCTGCTTTCGCCCGGCTTCCACCATCTCGAGGCCTGGAACGAGCGGCTCTGCGACGGTGCCTGGGGCCGCCTCCTCGCCCGCGCCAGCGAGAAGCTGCGCCGGGCCGCCGACTTCGACCACTGGGCCGCCTTCCAGTTCTCCTTCCGCCGCCTGCGCGAGCTGCTCGAAGAGGTCGGCTCCGGCAAGCGCGGCAAGCCGCCCGCCTCGATCGTGATCCTCTCCGGCGACGTCCACCACGCCTACCTCTGCGAGGTCGCCTTCCCGCGCGGGGCCGGGATCGAGATCCCCGTCTACCAGGCGGTCTGCTCGCCCTACCGCAACCCGCTCGCCAAACACGAGCGGACGGCGATACGCATGGGCTTCTCGCGCCCCTTCGCCGCGGCCACCCGCGGCCTCGCCCGGCTCGCCGGCGCGCCTGACCCGGGCATCCGCTGGCGGCTGCTCGAGGGTCCCTGCTTCGACAACCAGGTGGCGACGCTACGGCTCGACGGTCGCAGCGCAACCGCCAGGCTCGACAAGACCGTCGCCGGCGACGAGCGGGAGCGCTCGCTCGAGAAGACCTTCGAGCGGTGGATCGCCTAGTGGGACCCCTCCTAGTAGCTCAGCGGGCGCCCCTCTGGAATCGAGCCGGACGTGGCAGCGGCTCGCCGAGGATCAGGCGAGCGCGGTAGTAGAGCGCTTCGAACGCCTGGGTGTCGAGGTCCTCGAGGGCGTTCCGCTCGCGCCCTGGCTGGGTTCCGGCGCCTTCGGCCGGGCCGCTCCCAGCTGCGCGCTCGCGGACCACGCCGTTGAGGCTGCCGCGGGAGACGAACCGCGTGTGTTGTGGGGTTTCGCTCACCGACCTCTCCTTTCTTTAATTTATTGATTATCTAAATCAAGAATAGCAGAGGGGCGCGGCTCCGCCGGGTGCCGACCATGGAAAGCGCGGCGAGTTGGGGCGGGGCGCCACCCGGCAAAAGCGCACCCCGCCCCATCGCCCCTTCAGGCGACGAGGATCTCGTCGCTGAAGCTCTTGATCCGGTCCGGTCGCAGGTAGACGATCTGGCCCTCGCGGAGCTCGAGCTTCTGCAGCTCCGAGCGAGTCAGCTGGGCCCAGACCTCGGTGCCGTCGCCGAGCACGAGCTCGACCCGGACCTCGAAGCCGAGGGCGACGATCCGGCGCACCATCGCCTCCTCGTCGCCGGCGTCGCGGTCGAGCGAGACGGTCATGTCGTGCGGGCGGACGAAGTGGTCGCCGAGCCGGTTGACCTCGCCGACGAAGCTCATCACGAACTCGTTGGCGGGGTGGTCGTAGAGGTCGTCGGCGCTGCCCGACTGCTCCACCCTGCCCTCATTCATCACGACCAGCTGCTCGGCGACGTCCATCGCCTCCTCCTGGTCGTGGGTGACGAAGATCGTCGTCACGTGCATCTCGTCGTGCAGGCGACGCAGCCAGCTGCGCAGGTCCTTGCGCACCTTGGCGTCGAGCGCGCCGAACGGCTCGTCGAGCAGCAGCACCCGCGGCTGCACGGCGAGGGCCCGGGCCAGGGCCATGCGCTGTCGCTGACCGCCGGAGAGCTGCGACGGGTAGCGCTCGGCGAGCCCGTCGAGCTGCACCAGCTGGAGCAGCTCGTGGACGCGGTCGGAGATCCTCGCCTTGTCCCATTTGCGGATCCTCAGGCCAAAGGCGACGTTGCCGAAGACCGTCATGTGCTTGAAGGCGGCGTAGTGCTGGAAGACGAAGCCGACCTCCCGCTTCTGGGCCGGCTGGGCGGAGACGTCGCTGCCGCGGATGATCACCCGCCCCGCGTCCAGGGTCTCGAGCCCGGCGATCGCCCGCAGCAGCGTCGACTTGCCGCTGCCGCTCGGTCCCAGCAGGGCCGTCAGCGAGCCGTCGGGCACCTCTATCGATACGTCTTGCAGCGCCTGAAAGTCACCGAAGCGCTTGCACGCTTCCTCGACTGCGATAGCCATCAGGCGTCCTCCTTCCTCTTCAAGAGATTCATTGCGAGCAGGGTCGTGAGGGCGAGCAGCGCAAGCAGGACGGATGCGCCGAAGGCGCCCGGGAGGTTGAAGTTCTGGTACTGCTTCTCGACGAACAGCGGCAGGGTCTGCGTCTCTCCCGAGATCGAGCCGGAGACGACGGAGACGGCACCGAACTCGCCCAGCACGCGGGCGGTGGTCAGCACCACCCCGTAGGCGACGCCCCAGCGGATCGCGGGCAGGGTCACCCGCCGGAAGGTCTGCCAGGCGTTGGCGCCCAGCGTCGACGCGGCCTGCTCCTGCTCGGTGCCGATTTCCTGTAGCACCGGCACGACCTCGCGGACCACAAAGGGCAGCGAGACGATGTGCGCCCCGTCCGAGTTGGAGAAGCTGTTGCCGGTGGCCGCATCCGTCGAGAAGTTGTTCCACTCGTACGCGCGGTGCGCGGGCGCCGGCGAGCCCTGCTTCGCGGTCTGGAAGCCATAATTGGCATCCACGAAGGCGCTGAAATGCAGGCCCTCGTGTGAGGCCGGCTTGGGCGCCTCTTCCACGGGTGGCAGCGGCGCGGGCGGCGGCGGAAGGAACTCCGTCGTACCCAGCGGCGGAGCGGGGGGCGGTGCCGGTGCCAGTTCCGGCGGTGCTAGCGGAGCCGGCGGTGCTGGCGGTGCCACG
>Ga0207648_10004976_pt1 | contig 13510 bp, 11 predicted proteins | sample KBSMisM32_FD_184310 | JGI IMG/M metagenome (GOLD analysis project Ga0207648, IMG submission 184310) | Miscanthus rhizosphere microbial communities from Kellogg Biological Station, Michigan, USA - KBS Miscanthus M3-2 (SPAdes) (version 2) | ecosystem: Host-associated > Plants > Roots >...
CTCGTAGCTCGATCGCGCGCTTGGCGTGCGCCAAGCGTTCGTCGATCAGCGGACCGAGGCCGTCGGCGCGGCGCAGCTGAGTGGGGTTGTCGGCGGTCAGGGAGCGGATCTGAGCAAAGACCGTGCTGGATGCAGCCAGCGCCGCGCGGTACGGGTCGAGGAAGGCGTCGTCGCCGACGATCACGTAACCGCGCATGCTGGCTTCTATTTCCGTGAGCCGAGCGCCCAGCTCGGCGAGCGACGCGCGCACCTGGTTGGTGTGCTCCACCCAGCGATCGTTCTCGATCAGGCGCTCGCTGCTCCAAAATCCTACCGCCGCGATCAGCGCGAGGATGGTTCCGGCAATGGCGAAGCCCGCCCCGATCTTCTTACCGAAGGTCCAGTTCTCAAACATCGCTCGAGCTCCGCTGTGCGTTTTTTGCCTGCTCCGCTCGCGCCACGACGAGCTGGATCAGCTCGGGTAGATCGACCAGCGTCCGCAGCCCTGTGCCCTCGTGCAGCCCGGTACCCGTGCGGACCAGCTCTGTACCCCTGCGCGGCCCCGTGCCCTCGTGCAGCCCGGTGCCGGCCTCCGCCGTCACCGTCGGGGCGCTGATGACGCTATCCGCTGACAGGCGCCAGTAGCCTTCCAGCTCGTCGAAGGCGAGTGCGATCGCCGCCTGAGCGGCGAGCACGATCCAGCGGGGATCGAGCTGCGGCGTGCGGCCGAGCAGCGCCCCGAGGTCGTACACGGGCACGATGGCAGCGCGCAGGCTCACCAACCCGAGCAACTCCGGCAAGGCGCTCGGCACGGGCACGATGCTGCGCCGCGCGTACAATCCTGCCACCTGCGTGAGGCGCAGCGCCAGGGGATCCCCCCCTACGCGAATGGCGAGCAGCGCGAGCAGGCCGCCCGCCGCCGCCCGCGGCGGCTCGGCGAAGGTCCTATCGAAGGCCCGGGCCAGCTCCGCGGCCCGACCCGTCAAGGTCGACTCTGCTTCCTTCATCCTCTTTCCTTTCATCGCGCGCCTCCCACAGCGGCGAGCTCGGCCCGGCACAGGGCGAGCAGTGCCTCGCGCTGGAAGCCACCGCCGAACAGCAGCAGGCGCGAAGGGTCTTCTCCCGCCAGGAGTTGCAGCGCCTGCTCGAGCTCGCGGCGCGCGGCCTCGCGGTTGCCGCCGCGGCGTGCGAGCAGGCCGAGGTGCAGGCGTGGCATCGCGAAGCCGGGTGCCAGGTACACGGCGACCTGATCCTGCTCCGCTGCGCCGCGCGCATCTCCCGCACCCTCGCGGCACAGCGCCAGCACGTAGTGCGCGCCGGCGTTGAGCTCATCGACGGCGAGCAGGCGACGACAGGTTTCCTCCGCCGCCGCGAGCTCCGCGTGGTGGGCGAGCAGCACCGCCTGGAGCAGCAACACGTCGGGGTCCCCCGCGGCCTGCGCGGGCAAGGCGCGCACGAGCTGGAGCGCTTCCACGAAGCGCTCCTGCTGCAGCAGCTCGAGGGCGCGGCCGAGGTCCCAGCTGGCTGCGTTGGCTTCCGGTGGCGCCGCCGGGAGCGTGTGGCCCAACGCCTGGATGCGCTCGGCGGCCTTGCGAATGGCATCGACCCAGCCGTCCGAAGCATCCACCAGCGACAAGGGCAACGGTTCGAAGCGCGGGGCCGCAGGGCTGGAGCTCGGAACTGGTTCAGACTGGCGCGTGCACGCCTGCGTCTGGAGCTGGTAGTAGAAGGTGCCGTGGGTGTGGCAGAGATGAAACTGCTGGGACAGGCCACGCAACGTCTCGGCGTGCCCCAGAAACAAATAGCCGCCGGGTGCGAGCGAGCGGGCGATGCGCGCCACGACCGTTCGAGCGACCTCGGTCGTGAAGTACATCAGCACGTTGCGGCAGAAGACGAGGTCGTAGCTGCCCGGCCTCCACAGCTCCGCATCTTCCACGGCCAGATTGCGCGCTTCAAATTGCACCGAGCAGCGTACGGCGCTGTCGAGCACGAACTCGCGCCCCGCCTGCTGGAACCAGCGGCTCTGCACGTCGGGGGGTGTCTCGCGCAGCGCCCAGCTGGAGAAGCGCGCCCGGCGTGCCTTCTCCAGGGCGTCCGGGTTGATATCCACGGCGCGGATGTCGAGCTCGAAGCTCGAGTCGAGCAGCGAGCGGGCGAGGATCGCCAGCGAGTAGGCTTCCTCACCCGAAGAACACCCGGCAGACAGGATGCGCAGGTGTCGCTCGCTGCGTCGCTTCTGGATCCGCTCGGGCAACACCAGCTCGGCACAGGCGCGGAAGTGATCGGTGTAGCGAAAGAAATAGGTCTCGCCGATGGTCAAGCCGCGCGCGAGCTCGGCGATTTCCGCGCGGCTCGGCTCCTTCTCCAGCTCGGCGAGATAGCTGTCACAGGGCCGCTCGGTGCTCTCCAGCCGCTGCCGCAACACGTCCGCGAGCAGCCCGCTCTTGCTTTCGTCAAAGGAGAGCCCGAGGCGCTGCGCGATGCCCGCGCGGAATGCCTCCACCTCTGCCGCCCCGATCCGGGCGCTCACGAAGGCCGCCCAGGGCTAAGGAGCCGCGCGAGCAGCTCGTCCGGGACCAGCCGGGCGCTGTCGAGCACCAGCAGCAGCTCTCGGTCCAGGCTGCCGAGCGAGCGGACGACGTTGCCCGCCGCGTCGCGCAGCAGCGGCGGCAGCTCGCGTTCAGCCCCGCCGCCGAGCGTGTGTACCCCGATCACGGCGCTGACGGCGATGGCGACCGTGTGCGCTCCGGCACGCAGCGCGACGAAGCGGCCGGGCTGCACTTGTTCGGCCGCGAGCAGCAGCCCCAGGTCCACGACCGGGACCGGGACGCCCCGCAGGATCGAGACCCCGCACACGAAGCTGGGCGCGCTGGCGAGCGGCTCGAGCGGCAGCGGGCGCAACGTCTCGATCACCTGCCGGATCGGCAACGCGCAGACCGCCTGGTGGACGCGGCAGAGAAGCATCAGCTCCGCCAACCTCAGTACCCCCGATGCTCCCGCGTCGACCCCGGCTGCACTCGCGTCTGACCCCCGTCTGCTGCGGGACGCGTGAGTACGTACCCCGCCGCACTGGAAGCAAACGGCGAGTCCGCAGCTAAGCTGCGGGCAGGCGGCGGCAAAAGTGGAGAAAACGGCGCCGGGGTAGGGGCGACACCCCTCTGCTGGTGCCCCGACTACGCAGGCAGTAGGTCGCCGCCGGCTCCGAGCCGGGCGTAGGCCTCGAGCAACTGGCGCTTGGCCGCTTCGTGCGTCTTGCGACCGATCTCGCCATGTTTGAAGGCACGTTCGAGCCGGATCAGCTCTTCGAGCAGCAACTCCCCCGCGTGCTCGCGGTCTTCCTTGGAAAGGTAGGCGCGGGCCGGGTTACTACGCGTCCGGAAGCGCCCGACCGAGAGCGCCAGGCCGCCCAGCGCGATCGCGCCTGCGAGCGACACGGCAAACCATTTGCCTGATGCTGGCGTGGGGATGCCCGTGATGTGCACCTCGATCCTGTCGGGGGCGCGCGTCTTTTCGCTCAGAAAGTCGCGCGACGAGATCAGGCGCCGTTGGCCATCCGAATTGCGCGTCTCGTCGACGTTGGAGAAGCCTTCCACGCGCAGGGCCATTCCGGGAGCGCTGTCGAGCAGGACGCGCGCCGAGCCGAGGTGCAGGCCCGACGGAAAGCTGAGGTTGCGGCTGCTCTCGCCGTCCGTGTCCAGATGGAAGCGCAGCATCAGATCGTGCTGGCCCGGCGCGAACGTGCCTGCCAGGCGAACCGCGCCGTCGCCATCGGCCTCGAAGCGCCCATCAGCGCCTGGCTCCTTCTTGATGTTGAGAGCCTTTGCGCCGTCCGGCAGCGTAAAGCGCAGATTCTTGTCAGCAGGGTCGGGCACCCAGGCCACGTCGCTGTAGTTCTCGATGCGCCAGAGCATGTCGATCGCGAACAGGTTGTCTTGCGGGATGATGGCAAAGAGCGCGCGCGATAGGAGCAAGATCCCGTTCACGTCCGAGCTCGCCTTGTACACGGGCAGGAGCACGCGCATACCGGCGCCGGCCTGACGGAACTGGAATTGCGGGCTGGTGAACTGCGCGCCGTTGACCGTGGCGACGACGCTGTACACGTAGTCCGTTCCCGTTTCCTGACCGGCAAAACGCGCCACGCCGCCGAGGTTGGTGTTGCTCTCGACCTCGCTCGAAGTGTTGCCCTGCGCGATGCTCTGCTTGTCGATCGCGAGCTTGATCTGCTGGTTGTCGATCAGATTCGCCTCGTTCGAGCTCAGGCGGACTTCAATCTCGCCCTGCGGGAGATCGGGCGCGGGCACCACACGCGCCATCGTCTGCTTGTTGCCGTGGGGATTGGCGAAGGCGCGAGCGGCGGCCCCCGCGGAGGGGGACGGCTTGCCCAGCATGGGAGCACCCCGCGGCGCCGCGACCGGCGGGGCGCCGCGCGGAGCGCCCGCCGCGGGTGGGGCTGCGGCCGGTGCCGCCGGCGGCGTCGGGGCCTGAGCCGCGGCCGGCAGCGCCACCGATAGAGCGAGGCCGAACAGGGCCGCGGAGGATCGGGCCGCGGAGGATCGGGCCGCGGAGGATCGGGCCGCGAGTGGTAGGGCTGCGGCCCAGAGGAGGTTGCGCAAGCCGCGCAGGAAGCCGGGGCGGTGCGAGATGGGATGGGTCACGCTGGGTCCTCGCTCGATCAGGGGGCTGCGCCGGAAGACGGGTTCTTGGCGACCGCGGGCTCCGAGTCGCCGTCCGGGTCGGCGCCGTTGCTGGCATGGCTGGTGTCCAGGTCGGTGTCGGCGGCCGTGCCGGCAGATGCCTCGGCCGCTTCTTGCGCGGCGAGGCGTTCGGCCAGAATCAGCTCCGCGCGCTCGCGCTCGGGCCCGAGATCCTGATCGACGGCCCGGAGCAGGCGCTTGGCCTCATTGCGGTAGTGCTCTGCCAGCGTCGCGTAGTCCGCGTCGTTGATCTTGCCCACCGCACGCTCGTACTCGAGGTCTTTCAGGGCGCGCAGCACCGCGCGCTTCTGCTCCTCTTCCGCGCTCGGCGCCCCCATGCTGAGCGCCTCGTCCAGGGTGAGCGGGGCCTCTCCCGACAGTCCCTGCAGACTGGACCAGATGAGCCAGATGCTGCCGCACAGCACTCCGCCCGAGACGGTGAGCAGTCCGACGCCGAGACCAAAGTAGTTGCCGAGCAGAATCGCCAGCACGACGACGCCAAGGGGGGCCGCCCAGCGCAGCTGAGGCAGGAGGTTCTGGACTGAAGGGGAAAGCCTTAACGCCATCGTGTTCACGAAATCGAATCTCACCCGTGCTGGTTGCGAGACCTAGCGGCCTCGCGGCGCGAGCCGGACCAACCGACGCCGGCACCGATCAATAGCCCACCGAGAATGGCAACGCTGCTGCCGGACCAGTCGCGCGGCGGTACCGGCGCGCTCAGGGTGGGCCGGAGCGAGTGCGCCGCGGCGCGCATGGCTATCGCCTCGCGCTGCAGCACGTCGCGCGAGCTCTCGACGGCTGCGGCGGGGGAGCTGGCCATGATGAAAGCAAACATCACGCCGCTGGTGAGCCCCGCGGCGGCGCGCGCATAACTCCAGGCGCCCACCTCGCGCAAGCTCACGTCCGGCCAGAGTGACACGGCCGCGCCACTGAGCAGAACCATGACCCCGATCCAGATCCAGACGACCAGCGGATTGACGTGAATGCGGAACGTGGCTCGCTTGCTCTCCACGTCGATGGTGCCCACCACCACGTACAGATCGTCGCGCAGGCCGTTCAGCTGCGAGACTTCGGTCGTGGGCCCCATGTTCGACTCGTTGTAGATGAACTTGGCCGGGTGCACCTGGGGCAGCGTGCGGCCGTGCTGCTCCACGTCCATATCCGCGAAGATCATCTGCTTTTCTTGATCCACCTCGCGGCGTGAGCCCTTGTACGTCAGCTTGTAGCTGCCCACCTCGACGGTTTCCTGCGGCAGCAGGCTGGCTTCCTTCTCCAGCTCCCAGGCCTTGCCGCAGAAGCCGAGATACATGAGCCCGATGCCCACGTGCACGATGTAGCCGCCGTAGCGCCGCCGGCTCTTTTTCACGAGCGTGAACAGCGCCTCCAGCAGGCCTTCGGAGCTATTGCGCTGGCGAGCCCCGATGCCGCGCTGGAACTCCTGGAACACCACTGCAAAGTTGAAGCTGACGAGCGCCACCGTGATCAGCGGAGCGATGGCGGCCAGTTGCTGCACTACCCAGCCCACCGCGCCGTTGTACGTCGGCGGATCGAGCACGAACGCCGGGAAGCCGAGCCACTTGCCGCAGATCAGGTGCACGATCATCACGCCCAGCATCACCAGCGTGGGATTGCGGAAGGCGCGCTTGAGCGACACGTTGCTGGTCTTGCGCCAGCCCAGCAGGGGAGCCGCCCCCATCAGCGCGAGAATGCCCAGCCCGATCGGCGTCATCCAGCGGTTGTAGAAAGGCGGACCAACGGTCGCCTGCTGCCCCTGGAAGAACTCGGTCACGAGCGGCCAGGTCGTGGCGAGCGTGATGAAGGTACAGCCTCCGAGCAAGGCCCAGTTGTTGACCACGAAGGCGGCCTCACGACTCAGCACCGCCTCGATGCGACCCTGCGACTTGAGCAGGGGCAGGCGCCAGACGATGAGCCCGCCGCAGACCGCGACGATGAAGCCCATGAAGCCGGCGAAGTACACGCCGATGTCGCTCTGGGCGAAGCTGTGCACACTGCTGATCATGCCGGAGCGGGTGAGGAACGTGCCGAAGATGGTGAGGAAAAACGTCATGCAGATCAGGAACACGTTCCACACCTTGAGTGTGTTGCGGCGCTCCTGAATCATGGTCGAGTGCACGTAGGCCGTGGCCGTGAACCAGGGCAAACAGGCCGCATTTTCCACCGGGTCCCAGGCCCAGTAGCCACCCCAACCGAGCTCCTCATAGGCCCACTTCATGCCCAGGACGTTGCCCAGGGAGAGGAACATCCAGGCAAACAGCATCCACTTGCGCACGGCCACGATCCACTCCGAATCGAGGCGCCCCGTGACCAGCGCGGCGACGGCGAAGGCAAACGGGATCGAGCAGCCGACGAAGCCGGTATACAGGCTCGGCGGGTGGATGATCATGTAGTAGTTACGGAGCAGCGGATTGAGACCGTCGCCGTCCACTCGCGCGCCGGCGATGCTGGTCTCGAAGGGGTTGGCCGAGAACAGCATCAAGAGCGCGAAGAACCCCACGATCACCATCAGGGTGGCGATCACGTACGGCTGCAGCAGCCGGTACTTGCCCTTCAGCCAGCGCACGCAGGCGGCGATGTACAGACTGAGCAGGAACAACCACCAGAGCAGCGAGCCGTCTTGCCCACCCCATAGCGAGGTGAACAAATACGTGGTCGTCATCGAGCGATCGCTGTAGCGAGCCACGTAGCGGATGCGGAAGTCGTGCGTGATGAAGGCGTAGGCGAGCAGCAGCACACCGAGCAGCACCAGCGCCGTCGTACCGTACGCGCCGAGGCGGGCGGACTGCAGCAGACGCGGCCGACCGCGGCCCGCGGCGACCGAGACGGCGAACGTGTACGCGGCCGAGACCAGGATCGCGTAGAGCACCCCGGTTCCAAACTGAGGCAGCGACTCCCACAACCCAGGCAGTGATCCCAACATGGCGTCTTGGCACTCCTAAACTCGGCGTAAACCCAAACCGGCGTAAACTCTGCAGACCGGTCCCGTTACAGGTCCGAGACGGTCGCGAGGGCAACTCTTAGAGTTGTCCTCTCATTCCCGCAAGAACCCACGGACAGGCATTTGGGGCCCGCCCCCCGGGACTATACGGTCGCACCGTTCGCCCCGCAGAAGAAGACTTCAGGCGAGACGGTAAGCGACCGAAATTTCGGCCGTTTCGAGCTGAGGGTAGTGCGTCCCAGCCTCGCCGTCCAGTACGGGGGTCGGCTCCCGCGGGCGCCTCGTGCTCGGTCGTTGTCCCAGGGGGGGCAGCAGTGCGAGGTTTCGGGGACACGGAGGCCGCAGGCGATGAACCCGCGCGGACCGAAGGGGGGTGCCCGAGGAGCGGACACTAGGCACCCAAGCCATCGAACTTACGGCGCTATCCGAGCAACTCGAGAGAGCCCTGTTCGGCACACGGACCTGATCTATGATCGCTTCGATGGAACCAGCATCGGAGCGGCGCCTCGAGCGCGCCATCGCCGCCTTTCAGGCCGAGAACGCACGGGACCCGCGCAGCGTCAGCGACGACGCCGGGCGCCAACGTCCGCGCGAGTTGGTGGACGCCGAGCGGCTGGCGGCCTGGGTCGAACGCCTCGAGCCGCAGGCGTCCGAGGCGCTGCGCCTGGCGAGCTTTTGTCAGCACCTGCGCCGCTGGGAGCTGCCCCGCGACGAGTATGAGCCCGGGCGCATCGGCTACCTGAAGTGGCGCAAGGCCCTCGCGCGCTTTCACGCCGACCAGGCCGGGCAGATCTTGCAAGAGCTCGGCTATGACGAGGACGTGCGGCGTGCCGTGCGGCAGATCCAGCTCAAGCAGGGGCTGGTCACCGACCCCGACGTACAGACCATGGAGGATGCGCTCTGCCTGGCCTTCCTACAGCACGAGCTGGAGGCGTTTTCCCAGGAGCACCCGGACGAGAAGGTGATCGACATCATCGCCAAGACCTGGGGCAAGATGAGCGAGCGCGGCCATCGTGTGGCGCTCGCGTTGCCGCTGTCCGGGCGCACGGCGACGCTGGTGCAAGCCGCGCTGGCGCGCCCTGCGCCGAGCGCGACCTCCGAGTGACGCAAGAGCGCCGGGAAAGCCGAGCAGCGGGCCCTCCTAGGGGCTGCTAGTGCAGTGTAGTGCCGAGCCTGCTCGAGCAGCTCACTGCACTGTTTTTACTGCACCGTCGTGCCTAGCTTTTCGCCCAGGCACACGCGCCGGATGTTGCCGGGGGTCATCTTGAAGACGTGAATCGGCAGGTGGTTTTCCCGGCACAGCGTGACGGCCGTCGAATCCATGACGCCGAGATGCGCGGCGAGGAACTGGTCGTAGCTCACGTCTTCGAACATGCGGGCCTCGGCGTTGCGCCGCGGATCGCAATCGTAGATACCGTCCACCTTGGTTGCCTTGAGCAGGGCCTCGGCGCGGATTTCCATGGCTCGGAGCGCGGCGGCGGTGTCCGTCGAGAAGTAGGGGTTGCCGGTACCGGCGGCGAAAATCACGACGTGCTTGCGCTCGAGGTGGCGCATGGCGCGGCGTCGGATGTAGGGCTCGGCCAGCTGCTTGAGCTCGATCGCCGTCATCACGCGCGTGGCCACGCCCGTGCGCTCGAGCGCGTCCTGCAGCGCCAGACCGTTGATCACGGTGGCGAGCATGCCCATCGAGTCGCTCTGCGCTCGATCCATGCCTTCACTCGCGCCCTTCAAGCCGCGAAAGATGTTGCCGCCGCCCACGACCACGGCGACCTGGACGCCCGTCTCGTGCAGCTCACCGAGCTCGATGGCGGTGTTCTTGAGCGTCTCGGTGTCGATGCCGTAGCCGCCCTCCCTGCCGCACAGCGCTTCTCCGCTCAGCTTGATGACGACTCGGTGGTAGCGAAGCTTCGGCTTGCCCTCTTGCACGAGGTCTCCTTACTCCGCGGGGCATGCGGCCGCAACGCGCGGAATCTGTTGTCACGAGGCCGTTTGGCCGGGTAGGGTCTTCCCCGTGAATTCGCTGCGCGGCGCCGCACTCGCGCTTTCGCTCTCTCTGCTGTGCGCTTTCGAGCTCCTGGGCTGTGAGGCGTGCTCCCCCTCCCGTTCCGATTCGGAGCTGCGGGGCAGGGCCGATGCCGGCCAGGCCGGGCTCAGTCGGGAGCAGGCCCAGCAGGTGCTGGTCCGCGTGGGCGCCCACACCATCACGCTCGGCGACTACGCCGCGGCGCTCGAGCGCATGGATCCGTTCGAGCGCATGCGCTACCAGACCGACGACCGCCGGCAGGCCTTGCTCGACGAGATGATCAACGTGGAACTTTTGGCTCGCGAAGCCGAACGGCGCGGCCTCGACCAGAAGCCGGAGACCCAGGAGCTGGTGCGGCAGTTTCAGCGCGACGAGCTCTTGCGCCGGCTGCGCGCGCAGGTGCCGGGCCCGACAGAGCTGAGCGTCGCGGAGGTGCAGGCCTACTACCAGGAGCACCGCGCGGACTTCTTCGAGCCCGAGCGGCGCCGCGCCGCGCAGATCGTGCTCTCCGACGCGAATCAGGCGGCGCGCGTCGTGACGGAGGCGACGGGTGCCGACGCCGACCGCTGGCGCGCGCTGGTGCGGCAATACAACCCCCAGGCCGCGGGCGCGGCCGGCGACAAGACCACCGCGCGACCGCCGCTGGAATTGCCCGGTGACCTGGGGATGCTGAGCGCGCCCGGTGCTGCGGGCACTCCTTTGGACAATGCGGACCGAGTGCCCGAGCCGCTCCGCCGTGCCGTGTTCGAGCTGGCAGAAGTGGGGCAGGTGTATCCTCGAGCCATTGCTCACGCCGGCCACTTCTACGTGCTGCGCCTGGTCTCCAAGCTGGAAGCGCGCCAGCGCACGCTCGAGGAAGTCGACGGCAGCGTCCGAACGCGGCTGGTGCGCGCACGGCAGGAGCAAGCCGAGGACGAGCTGGTGAAGCGTCTACGCCAGACTATTCCGGTGACGATCGACGAGGCGGCGCTCGAGCGAGTGCCGGAGCCGAGCTCACCCGAGGCTCCAGCGCCGCGTCCTCAGCCCTGAACCCATCATGCGACAATCTCCCCCCTCCCCCTCCCGCTCGCTCGGTTTGCTCGACGGCGATCCTGCGGCGGACTGGCGCTGGCAGCTGCAACACGCGCTGTCCAAGCCCGAAGAGCTGGCCCGCGCGCTGCCCTTGTCCGAGAGCGAGCAGCGCGGCCTCGCGGCGCTCGACGAGCGTGGCTTCCCGATGGCGATCACGCCCTACTATTTCGGGCTCATCGATCCGAACGACGAAAACTGCCCGATCCGTCGCCAGGTGGTGCCGCGCGCGGAGGAGCTGTCGCTGGTGCCGGGCGACCTGGCTGATCCGCTCGGCGAAGCCGTGCACGAGGTGGCGCCGAACCTGATCGTTCGTTACCCCGATCGCGCGCTCTTGTTTGCTACGGACCGCTGCGCCGTTTACTGCCGCTTCTGCACGCGCAGTCGGCTGGTGGGCGCCGGCGGAGGCGCCCGTCCGCTCTCGCGGCTGGAGCCGGCGTTCGAGTACCTGCGCGCGCATCCCGAGATTTCGGACGTGATCGTCAGCGGCGGTGATCCCATGGTGATGGCGACCGAGCGGCTCGCCCAGCTACTGGCGGCGCTGCGTGCGATCCCGAGCGTGCAGACGCTGCGGCTCGCCACGCGCGTGCCGGTGGTGCTGCCGCAACGAGTGACGGACGAGCTGCTCTCCGCGCTGCGGCCGTACCATCCGATCTGGGTCATGACGCACTTCAATCACCCCCGCGAGCTGAGCGAAAGAGCGGCGCAGGCCTGCAACCGCCTGGCGGACGCGGGGTTCCCGGTGCTGAATCACACCGTGCTGCTGCGCGGAGTGAACGACGACGCTGAGATCCTGACGCAGCTGTTTCGCGGCCTGGTGCGGCTGCGCGTGCGACCGTATTACTTGCTGCAGGCGGACCCGGTGCAGGGTACCGGCCACCTGCGCACGCCGCTCTCGACCGGCATCGACATCATGGAGCGCCTGCAGGGGCGGCTGAGCGGCATCGCGCTGCCCAAGCTGATCGTCGATACGCCGGGTGGGTTGGGCAAGGTGCCCATCGGTCCGGACTACGTCGTCCAACGCGAACCGGGCAAGACGCGCCTGCGCACACATCGCGGCGTCGAGGTGGACTATCTGGATCCTCCGGCTCCTCTTGCCAGGGGGTCTGAGGCAGTTCCCGATGGGACTACGGAGGATCTCGTTAGATGAGCAAACGATTGGAGGAGCTCGATGCGGCGGCGCTGGCGGCGGGCGGCGCGGCGCGGGTTTCTCGCCAGCACGCCGCGGGCAAGCTGACGGCTCGCGAGCGGCTGGAGGTGCTGCTCGATCCGGGCTCGTTCATCGAGATCGATCGCCTGGTCACGAGCCAGCTGTCCAGCGATCCGAGCCTGCGCCCCGTCGGCGACGGGGTGGTGGTGGGGAGCGGCGAGATCTCGGGCCGCCCGGTGTGCGTGTTCGCGCAAGACTTCACGGTGCACGGGGGCTCGCTCGGGGCCGCGCACGCCTCCAAGATCGTCAAGGTGATGGACCTGGCGCTCAAGATCGGTGCGCCCGTGGTGGGGCTGAGTGATTCGGGTGGAGCGCGCATTCAGGAAGGGGTGCAGTCGCTCGCCGGGTACGCGGATATTTTCTATCGCAACACGCGCGCCAGCGGCGTCGTGCCGCAGATCAGCTGCATCATGGGTCCGTGCGCGGGCGGCGCCGTGTACTCGCCGGCCATCACGGACTTCGTGTTCATGGTGGAGGACACGAGCTACATGTTCATCACAGGTCCGGACGTGATCCGCGCCGTCACGCACGAAGAGGTGACGAAGGAGGAGCTGGGCGGCGCCGCCACGCACGCGCAGAAGAGTGGGGTCGCGCACTTCACCTCGGACAGCGATGTCAGCTGTCTCGAGCTGGTGCGCAAGCTGCTCGGTTACCTGCCGGCGAACAATCTGGAAAATCCGCCCGATCTGCCCAGCAGCGACCCGCCGGATCGGCTGGTGCCGGAGCTCGAGTCGATCATCCCCGCGGAGAGCAACAAGCCGTACGACATGTCCAAGGTCGTGCTCGCGGTGCTGGATCAGGGCTCGTTTCTGGAGACGCAGGCGCGCTTTGCCCGCAACATCGTCACCGGTCTCGGGCGGCTCGGCGGGCGAGTGGTCGGTGTCGTCGCCAATCAGCCGGCGGTGCTGGCGGGCGTGCTGGACATCAACGCCAGCATCAAGGCGGCGCGCTTCGTGCGCTGCTGCGACGCCTTCAACATCCCGCTGATCAGCTTCGTGGATGTGCCGGGTTTTCTGCCGGGGGTCGAGCAGGAGCACCGCGGCATCATTTTGCACGGCGCGAAGCTCTTGTATGCCTTCTGTGAGGCGAGTGTGCCGAAGCTCACCGTCATCACGCGCAAGGCGTATGGCGGCGCCTATGACGTGATGAGCAGCAAGCACATCGGCGCCGACGTAAATCTCGCGTTTCCGGACGCGGAGATTGCCGTGATGGGGCCAGCGGGCGCCGTCAACATCATGCACCGCCAGGAGATCGCGACGGCGGCAGACGCCGAGGCGCGCCGCGCCGAGCTCACCCAGGAGTACCGGGAACAGTTCGCCAATCCCTTCCGCGCGGCGGAGCTCGGCTTCGTGGACGAGGTGATCCGACCGCGCGAGCTGCGGCGGCGCCTGTGCGAGTGCTTGCGCCGGCTGCGTCACAAGAAGGACGATGGCCCCAAGCGCAAGCACGGGAACATCCCGCTGTAGGCGCAGCGAGCGGCCGCTTGCGGGTGGGCTCGACGCCGCTGCGCCTTGGACCCACCAGGAAGGCCAGACTGTAGTCCCTGGGCGGCGCGCTGTTGCACCTCAGTGCGCAGCGGC